>Ga0210394_10000035_pt1 | contig 313403 bp, 280 predicted proteins | sample IncBWC12MmetaG_FD_160121 | JGI IMG/M metagenome (GOLD analysis project Ga0210394, IMG submission 160121) | Forest soil microbial communities from Barre Woods Harvard Forest LTER site, Petersham, Massachusetts, United States - Inc-BW-C-12-M | ecosystem: Environmental > Terrestrial > Soil >...
GTTTGTCGTACGCGCTGGACCGAGGATTGTAACGAAATACGGAAACAGAGTAAACGTTTTCTCTAATTGCGCGAGCCAGCAAGCAGGTTGCCCTAGCGGCCTTCGCACCCTCTGCAATCGGAGCGCGCCGCCACGTCGTGGCAATTTGTTCGAATCCGATTTCCTTGGAACTTATTCCGGAGCAGGACTAAACGTCCCCCCGCGGAGCTTCTGGGGTTCGCGACTTCTATCGAGGTTGCTTGATGGCCGTGGACACCGGCTGCAAACAAGTTTTGCGGTGAACCCCTGGTACTACCACTCGCGATCGGTCCCTTGCTCCGGATTATGGATCACGGCGGTGCCTTCATCCGTTCCTTGAGTCTTCGCGCGCTTTTCCAGCTTCTTTTGAGCGCGGCGCTCCTCTTTCATGCGCTGCTTTTCCAGTCGCTTCATTTCCTTTTGGCGCTTCTGAAAAGTAATTGCCATGGGGCCTCCTTGAGATGGGACACTCGCCACTTCAATGACGCAGAAACCAACGGATCAGTAGGAACTTTGGACAAACACGCGAAACTTACTTGACCGGGAAGAATGCCGGAGTTTTCGGAGAGCTTTGGCTTCAATTTGCCGGATACGCTCACGCGTCACCGAAAATGTTTGGCCTACCTCCTCCAAAGTGTGTTCACTCCCATCCTCCATGCCGAAGCGCATTCGAATAATTTTTTCCTCGCGTGGCGTAAGGGTTTTCAGTGCGTTGTCCAATTGTTCCTTCATGTTCAGCTGGATGGCGGCATCCGAAGGCGACACCACGCCCTTGTCCTCTATAAAGTCAGCCAACCGGGACTCTTGGTCCTCGCCGACCGGTGTTTCAAACGAGACGGGCAGTTGGGCGACTTTCTTGGCCTTCCGGACATGGTCCACCGGAATGTCCATGCGTTTGGCGATCTCTTCAACCGTGGGCTCGCGGCCGAGTTCCTGTACCAGTTGCCGGCTCGTGCGCATCTGCTTGTTGATGCACTCGATCATGTGCACGGGCACGCGAATGGTTCTGGCTTGGTCGGCAATGGCTCGGGTAATCGCCTGGCGAATCCACCATGTGGCATAGGTAGAGAACTTGTAGCCCCGCCGCCACTCGAACTTGTCGGTCCCGCGCATCAGGCCGATATTGCCTTCCTGAATCAAATCGAGAAAATGCAGGCCACGGTTCGTGTATTTCTTGGCTATGGATACTACGAGGCGAAGGTTGGCCTCCGTCAACTCCCGTTTGGCTTTGTCCGCTTGCGCTTCGCCACGAGAGATCAGCGCCAGGGTACGTTTCAGATCGTTCCCGTTGACTTGCGCGGAATGTTCGAGTTGATTGCGTTGCGAACGCCGCGAATGGAGTTCCCTGCGAACTGCGGCGGCGGCTTCTCCCCCGGCGGAGTTTGAGCGGCGCTTTAGTTTGGCGATTTCCTCTTCAAGCGACTGATACGTCTTGGCGGTCGACCTCAACAAAGTGATCAAGCGCTTTTTTTCGCGTTCGTGGAAATTGATCGAGCGAGTCAGTTGCGACATCCGCACTCTTGTCCGCGCCAGTCGAGTTGCAAGCCGAACATATGTGCGACGATTTGCTCTGGTCGCCTGCTGCATCCGGACCGCTTGATCGAGTGCAGTCTCTCGGAGCTTCCGGATTCGGTCGATGATCCGCAGCGTCTCGCGCGTTTTCTCGGCAATTTTCCCTTCGGTGAGTTCTTCCTCATCAAAGTGAATGAGTGATTTAACCGGCACTGCACCGCTGCGAAGGCCCGCACCCACTTCGATTAACTCGTTGAGGATCAGGGGAGAGCGGGAAATCGTCTTCATAACCAGGAGCTGGCCGCGCTCCATGCGCTTCGCGATCTCCACTTCAAGTTCACGGGTCAACAACGGGACAGTGCCCATTTCGCGCAAATAGGTGCGGACCGGGTCGCTTACCTGTTCGGAAGGTTGCGGAGTGTGGCTGGACGTGCTGTCGTCCGGCGCCGGAGGATCCTCTTGACCGGGTGTGAGAGTCGCGCCCCTAACTGAGGCCGTCGCCTCCGCAGTATCCTCATAGATGCCGAGGCCGTCGCGCTCAAGAGCGGAAAAAAACTCGTCAAGCTCTTCCGGCGCGTCTTCGGAATCGGGGAGGACTTTGTTCACTTCATTCGTGAGCAGATAGCCACGTTCCCTGGCCAATTGCAGGAGATCGTGCGTCTTACTCTGATTTTCCTGATTCGACAAAGAACTCTCCCTTAAGGCGATGGCAGAACTGGTTGGCCTTCCTCAATTCCGGTCGGCGTTCGGAACATCTAGGCGAACGCCACACAGGGCAGGGAAGACAGTTTGGGATCGCGCCTACAGCGTCCGATGCGCCCGGCTATTTGCGACCCCGCCTCTCCAATCTCGCTCGGAACGAAGTTTTCTGGATTCGGTAATCCTGGATTCGCTTCTATAGTGTACACCTCGCGTCATAGGAAAAACCGGCGGGCTTGGAATTACGCTCCTTTCCAGTACCCTCCGCCAATAAGCAGTGTGTTCGCCGTTGGAATTTCTCGATTGTTAACGAGCCAACTTGGACGGAGTTTCGTCTTCCACCTGCCCTTGCAGAAATTCGCCCGGTAGACGAATCAAGGTCGACCCGGACGTCGAAGGTATTCGCTCCTTGCTTCCTCGAACGCTCTCTTTGTGACCGGTCACGCGCTCCATCCGGATGCCGAGCGTGCGCTCCAGTTGAAACAGATCCGTTCGCTGCGTTCTCAAGAAGAAAGTGGAAGCTACTCCGCGTTCACCGGCGCGCCCCGTGCGGCCGATGCGATGAATGAAGTTTTCGGCTACGTCTGGAAGGTCATAGTTGATGACATGCGCGATATCCTGGACGTGAATTCCGCGGGCTGCCACATCCGTGGCAACCAGTACCTGACATTGCCCGCGTTGGAACCCGGTCAGCGCTGCCGTTCGTTGCGATTGCGAGCGATCTCCATGAATCATGGCGGCATTGATTCCTTGACGAATCAGGCTTTTCGCGATCCGCTCTGTCCCGCGCTTGGTGCGCGAGAAAATCAGGCAGCGGCCGCTCTCGGTCTTAAGGAGGTTAAAGAGCATTTCGGGCTTCCCATCATCTGGTACTTCGAATGCCTGAAGTCGGACGTTTTCGGACGGTTTCAACGTCGAGCCGAACGTGAGACGAACGGAATTTCTCGTATAGTCCTTGACCAACTGGGTTACTGCCGCTTCCATGGTCGCGGAAAAGCACAGCGTCTGGCGCTCTTTGGGTAGGTTCCCGACGATGCGCCGGATTGCCGGAAGGAATCCCATGTCCAGCATGCGATCCGCTTCATCCAGCACGAGCGTGTTCACGCCACCGAGGGTTACGAGTCGACGATCGAGATAATCCTCCAATCGACCGGGAGTCGCTACCACGAGGCGGGCGCCTTTGCGAATGGCGTCGAGTTGCCGTCCTTCGGGCAGACCACCAACGACCAACGCCGCTGGGCGAGAGTTTCTACAGCGCAACGCGTCATACTGCGCCACCACCTGCATGGCAAGTTCTCGCGTGGGGACGAGTACCAGAGCGGCAATACCGGCGGTCTTGTGTCGCGACAACCTTTCGATCACCGGAATCAGGAACGCCAGCGTTTTGCCGGTTCCCGTTTGTGCCGTGGCGATCACATCTGTTCCGGCAAGTGCTTGCGGGATTGCCGCAGCCTGCACCGGAGTGGGCGTCGCGAATCGAGACGCCTGGAGTCTCTCCTTCAACGAAGGAGATATTGAGAGTTCTGAAAAACTTTCCATTTTGCTTTCTTGCTGGCTGAATTGCAGGGACGCACCGATATCGGGCGAACAAAGCAGTCCAGATTGCCAGACTTATTTAAATTACGCTGAAGACGAACGGAGGAAACGGAGGGCGGGTATTCTCAGATACTTTGAACCAGAGGGACCGCACAACACAACCGAATGCATTAAGCGTAGCGACAGCATAACACAAGATCGCGATTCTCGCTGAAAGAAAGAAGCCGTTGCGTTAAATGCGATTTTTGCGGGGCAGTCGGCTCAGTTCGGTCATCTTCTCTCGCCAAGGATGAGGTCGAACCGGTCCACTACTTATTGCGCTTTCGAGAGTTCCGTTCGTTCTTTGTCCAGCGACGGATGGCCGTCTTTCGAGAGTCGACTTGCTTCTGCTTTTGGGCGTTGTTGGCGTCTCCACGTTTGTGTGCCTGAAGCAGGGAACCATCGCGAAAATGGAGAGGATCACGCAGATTCTGAAGTTCCCGGTAGTAGAACACAGCCGTGGGCCGCCGCCTTCGGAATCTCAGATTACGCAGAAATTCCAGTTCTTCCGGTGTGGCACCTCCCCTCAAGTCAGGCAAACTCAAAAACTCTTCGAAGCCGGGTTCGACCTGAACGGCTTCATCCCTCTCTACAAATTCAACATTCACGCGGCGTACAGGGCACAGGAGCCGATTCAACAGCATTTCCATGGCGAAAGTGGCTAAGTCGATATCCCAGGATTCGATCATGGGGGTCAGGAAGACAGTGCAGTGAGCGATGGAGATATTGAATACGTCGGTATCCAGAAAATCCAGAATGATAGTCCGTGCTTCTTCATACGACTGGCTCCGCAGTGTGGCGACGCTGCGCAGCCAGCGTTCATTTTCCAACTCTTCTCTGGCGATTCTCTTCGTCACATCCAGAAGTTTCTGCGTTATCAGGCGCTCCAGCTCTCCAAATGCCTGCGTCTCGAAAATGTCGCGCACCTGCTTCCGCCTTTCGGGGCGACATTTCCGGATGACCACTTCGCGTACTTCCCGGTAGAGCGGCTTTGGAGGGTCGGCCAGTTTCTTTTTCCACTCTTCTCTGCGTTGGTCTTCTACCATGGCGGACAGTTGGCCCTTCGGCAATTTGAGGAAGGCGTTCATCTTCTCGTAGATATCCGTCCGATCGGCAGCCGGGGGAGCCTTTTTGCGGGAAAGCAATTGCGAGATATAGGACTCCGTGACCTCGGCGGCGGAGGCGAGGTCGCGCTGTTCCAGACCCAATTCCTTGAGCCGCTGCCGAATTACCAGGCAAACGTCCATGCGAACTCCTTGCGGTTAACCAATGCGGTAAACCAGATGGTACAGGAGGTCGCTAGACTTGACAATATAGGTAAAGCCAGGCATACTGGTTTTGCGATCAAGGCCGCTTTCAGGTCTTCCCGACCACCCGCTATACCCTGACGACTCCCTTGGTCTTTACAAGGAGAGTGTTATGTTCGCTCGGAAGGTCGCCGTACGCTTGAAGTCAGACACCGCCGGTCAATTTATCCAGAAGATGGAAAACGAGATCATTCCACTGTTGCGCAAGCAGAAGGGTTTCCTCGATGAGGTCACGCTCATTTCGCAAAGCGGAAAGGAAATTTACGCCTATAGTTTCTGGGAATCGAGCGAAGACGCCGAACGCTACGACCGCACCGCCTTTAAACAGGTGACCGGCCTCCTGACCGGCGTCATTGACGGGGCTGTCCGCATCCATACGTACATGGTCGCCAACTCGACATTTCACAAGATTGCCGCTGCTGCCGTCGCTTCCTGACGGCGATGACATCCGCATCGAATCGCTACTTCGGTCATGATTGGCCGACGATTTCTCTCTTGGGGCTTGCCGCCGAGTCTCGCCTTGTTCGCTTCCGTGGTTTTCTCGGCAAAGGAAAATGTATGTATCTACTTCTCTGGATTCCTATTGGTTTGATCGTCGGATGGGTCGCCGGCAAGAGTCTCGAAGGGAATGGCTACGGCCCGTCGGTAGATCTAGTCATGGGTGCCGGTGGGGCTGCGATCGGTGGGCTGGTGATGCGTGCCGCTGGCTTTTCCGGTTATGGCGGTACCGCGCTTGCGACATTCGCGGCCATTTGCTGTGCGGCGTTTCTTGCCATTTTTTCAGCGCTGGCAAACGGCAGGACCATCTACTCTCGGGTATTTTAGCCACGATTCCTACTGAGCCTACAATTGAGTCCCACCATTTCCAACTCATATGCCACTGAACCCACGATCCTTCTCGTTAGAGAGGGTGCTGAGTTGCCCCCGGACCTCGCGACGGAAAGCGAAGCCTTTCTACCTGGTTGGCGAGTGGTCAAAAATTTCGACAGTTATGCGCTGCGTCGAAAAATTAGAGAGACCAACTGGAGTTTTCTGCAGTTGCGTGGTGGCAAGGAGACCAAGGGCATGGGCCGCGCGCGAAAGGACATCCTGCGGAGGGGTGTGGCAGGGCTCGTGAGTGAGTTTCGCGGCCGGACGTTCAACTCCATGGAAATCACTGTGCTCGTTTCAAGGCGTTTCTTGGGTCTGATGTTTCTCAACATTGCAGTGAATCTTAGGCATTTTCAGCACAATACCGCGGTCTGAAGTGGGCAGTCGATCAATCAGAGAAAAGGAAGCGTATGACAAAACTATATGTTGGAAATCTCGCCTTCAGCATGACCGATGACAGTCTGCTGCAGTTGTTCACGGGGAAAGGATATAAGGTCGGTTCGGCTCGCATCATTACCGATCGCGAAACCGGTCGGTCACGCGGATTCGGATTCGTGGAACTCGCGCCGGAAGATGACGCGGCAAAGGCTATCGGAGAATTTAACGGCCTCGATATTGAAGGCCGGGCGCTTCAAGTCAACGAAGCACGTCCGCAGGAGTTCCGTGGCGGTGGTGGTGGTGATCGTTCTGGTGGAGGACGAGGATATTCCAGCGGTCGATCTGGCCGCGGCGGGCGGGGAAGCTACTAATCGCCTTCTGGTTATCGTTCGACGCCGGCCATCGCGACAGGCGGAGATTTGTATTTTGACGAGGAGGATTCTTGGCGATTCTTGAAGCAGGCCAGTATATTCGGCACTTTCAGTACGGCTGCGGCGTCATTGTCAAACGGGACTTCGACCGCACCACCATTGACTTCGACACCCACGGGATCAAGATTTTTATCACCAGCCTGATGACGATCGAACCCGCGGAAGGGGTTCCCCCCAAACGTCGTCGCGCTAAGCGTGTCAAAGCCGTGCCGCCCGCGCCTTCGCTCGCTTCCCCTGTCTTCGTACCGGGAGCCAAATGAGCGACTCCATCATTGTCCAGTACCAAGGGTTCCAGGCGAAACTTCTCGTACGTGAATACACCTTTAAAGTGCGCGAAGCGGGAGAAGAGCGGGAATTCACTCTGAACATTGCTAACGAGGCTTTCCTTGCGCACCGTGTTAAGTATCAGGACGCTCCGGCGATCTGCTCGCAGAGACTCCAGGCTGAGCTGGCGGCGCATGCAAACCACCCGCTGGAAACGGAGTACGTGATCACTGCTGCTGAGTTGGAAGGTTATCGAACATCACGCGCCGAAAAGCCCCACCGCTATCCTTCGCGACATTCCGAAACGTAACAGCGCTCCAAGGCCATAGAAATAGCACATCTCTAGAGAAACTCCTGATTGCACTATTCAGTGTTACATGTACTCGATGGTTCTGGCCGTCACGGCACCGGAATCTGGAACAGATTGCGATGCACCGTGGTCCGACTGAACGCATAGATCTCTTCGTCGTCTCCTGGCAGTACAAAACTGTCCACGAACTTTGCTCCCGGTAGCGCCGCCGCATCCTCCTTTGACGCCACCCCCATTGGCGGCAGCTTAGGAAACGTCTGGCCCGACGGGAGCGGCACTATATACGTTCCCCAACCCAGCATGCGCCCGTGGCTTCCGCCGATGACGGCAAGAATCATCGATTTCCCGTTCATTGGCCACCGCACCACGCACAACCCGCTGCAAATTCGAAACGGCGTACCTCCCTCGAGCGGTATCGCCAGAATTCCCCGCGGCACATCTTCATTCTCAATCGCCGCTTGTACGACCGCCCACCGACCGTCCGGCGAAATCGTCTCCAGCTGAATCACCGGCCGGCCATAAATTTTCCGCCGCTCGCTGCCGTCTGGCTTCATTTTGTACAGAAAGCTTTCTTCCCCTTCGTACGACATCAACAGCAAGTCTCCTTGCGGCGTAAACACCGGGCTCAGTTCGTTTCCGTTTGAGGTGAGTTGCCTTGGCGGCACCATGTGGTCCACGCGCGCCGACCAAAGCGAGTGTACGCCATGCTTGGTCTCAACCGAATACACGACATTGCGTCCATCGGGCCATATGTCAAATCCGAACAATCCTGCCTCAGACACCACCACCTGACTTTTTCCGGTGCCGATTTCCGTTGACCACAACTCGCTCGCTGGACCCTGCGGCCGTCGATCCACCATGTAATAAACCCGGCGTCCATCCGGCGAGAACACTTGCCTCCCACGAACGGACACGAACGTGTCGCCGCAAAATGAGAATGTCCGGTTTGTGCAAAGTAGAAATGTCCGGTTCCATGGGAGGCCCAGGGGCCCTATGGGAACGGAGCGAATCGCCTTGAGCCAACGAGAACGAACGGACACGAATCGACAGAAACATTCGTTGTCAATCGATGGAGAAGATACCGTGGGAAGCTTCGCGAGGTTATAATCGCGGTCCAATATGGCCCTCGCACCTGGAATGCATTTGGGCCCGTACCAGATCATTTCGCCTCTCGGCGCAGGCGGAATGGGTGAGGTGTACCTTGCCCAGGATACGCGTTTGGGCCGCAGCGTCGCGATTAAAATTCTGCCCCACAAGTTTTCGAACGACGCTCAGCGCATGGCGCGCTTCGACCGCGAGGCCAAGGTCCTGGCATCGCTGAATCATCCGAATATCGCGTCGATTTACGGCCTTGAAGAATCGAACAGCGTGCGAGCGCTGGTCATGGAGTTGGTCGATGGTGCAACGCTGGCGGAACGAATCAGCCAAGGACCGCTTCCTCACGATGAGGCATTGCCCATTGCGAAACAAATCGCCGAAGGACTGGAGTACGCGCACGAGCGGAGCATCATTCATCGCGACCTGAAGCCCTCGAATGTGAAGATCACTCCGAACGGTGAGGCCAAGGTGCTCGACTTCGGACTTGCCAAAGCCCTCGAGGATGATTCCAGCGTCACAGACCTATCCACTTCGCCGACGCTGAGCCACGCGGCAACGCAGGCCGGGATTTTGCTGGGCACGGCGGCGTACATGAGCCCTGAGCAGGCCCGTGGAAAAAAAGTAGACCGCCGCGCCGACATTTGGTCGTTTGGTTGCGTGCTGTTCGAAATGCTGTCGGGCAAGCCGGCGTTCAAAGGAGAAACAATTTCTGACACGTTGGCGGCGGTGATTCGCGCTGAGCCGGATTGGAGCGATCTTCCCGGCAACTTGCCACCTTCCATCACCCGGCTTCTGCGGCGCTGCCTGACTAAGGACCACAACCAGCGCCTCCGCGATATTGGGGAAGCGCGCATTGCCCTCGAGCGAGCCGTTTCCGGAGTTCCCGGGGAATCCTCGGCGCTCGCGCCAGCGACAATCGCAGCGCAGCCACTGTGGCGTCGTGCGTTACCTTGGGCCGTTGCGGCGATCGCCATTGCGATCGCCATTGCATCCAGCTCGCTGTATTGGTTGGCCAACCAAGGCGAGCCGCATCAAGTAATGCAATTGTCCCTTTCACTCCCCGAACCTCTGGCTGGCGTTTTCGACCCGAATCCTGGATCCCCCTTTGCGATCTCTCCGGACGGCTCGCAAATTGTCTTTGTAGCTTCCGTTGCCGGCAAGCCTACGCAGCTCTACCTCCGGCCTCTCGACCAACAAACTGCCAGTCCTGTTCCTGGAACAGAGAGCGCCACACAGCCCTTTTTTTCGCCCGATGGGCAGTCAGTGGGCTTCTTCGCCCTTGGCAAGATGCGAAAGGTCTCGCTCCATGGCGGGCCTGTAACTCTCATGGGCGATGCACCGACTCCCCACGGAGCAAACTGGGCGGTCGACGACACAATCACCTACGCGCCGAATTTCGGCTCTGGTCTGCTGCGAATTTCCTCGGCGGGCGGCACTCCCGAGACGTTGACGACTCCGAACCCAAAAGAGCAGGAAATCAGTCATCGCTGGCCGCAGGTCCTCCCTGGCGGAAAGTACGTCTTGTTTACCATTCAGCTGGGCAGTGAGGCCACCTACGATGACGCTCGCATCGCGGTGCTCTCTCTCGAAACGAGCAAGTGGCGCACGCTCTTCCAGGGCGGCTCCTACGCTCGTTATGTGCCTCCCGGCCACATTGTCTATGCCCGTGCCGGATCGCTCATGGCCGTGCCCTTTGATTTGTCGCGCATGGAAGTCACGGGATCACCCGTGCCGGTTCAGGAGGGCTTGGTCACCACCGCGTCCACCAGTGGAGGCGCCGAATATGACGTCACGCCGTCCGGATTGCTTGCTTACGTCCCCGGGACCGCGAGACCTCCCGTGCGCTCTCTGATGTGGGTCGACCGCACCGGCGTCGCCAAAGCTCTTCCGGCACCCCCCAGGGTTTACAGCACGCCGAGCTTCTCGCCTGACGGCAAACAATTAGCCGTACAGATAAATGATAACGGTCTCATCGCTATTTGGATCTATGAGTTTGCAAGGAACACACTGACACGGCTTACTTTTGGTCCGGGCAATAGTACTGCTCCCGTCTGGACTCCCGACGGCCGGGAGGTCATCTATAACACGCGTACGACCTCTCCCTCTTTCCGTTCAAAGTTGGCTGACGGCAGTGGCAAGGAAGAAATGCTCTTCAGCAGGGAATTCGCCGACCCTGGCGCCACGCCGTTCTCGGTGTCTCCCGATGGCAAGACCCTCTTGTTTGCGGGGAGACAGTCGATTCAGACACTTTCTTTGGACGGCGGAGAGAAGGTTCAATCCTTTTTGCAGTCCTCATTCAATTTCTCCTCGCCACACTTTTCGCCGGACGGCCGTTGGGTTGCCTATATGTCGGACGAATCGGGGCGAAGGGAGGTCTGCATCCAGCCGTTCCCCGGACCGGGTGGTAAGTGGATGATCTCCACGGAAGGCGGAGAGTATCCACGTTGGGCACGCAACGGCCGCGAAATTGTCTTTCTCAGTGGAGACAAACTGATGAGCGTGGCCTTGGAAACTCAGCCCGCCTTTAAAGCCGGCACCCCGCATGCATTGTTCCCGGCCACGGGCTACCTCGCGGCAGGGAACTACGACGTAGCACCGGACGGCCAGCATTTTGTAATGATCAAGCAAGACGACACACTGACCAACCCCAAAGAGTTAAACGTCATACTCAATTGGTCTGAGGAACTCAGACGTCTCGCCCCGGCGGGAAAGAAATAGAGCAGGGCCTGGCACTCTAACTCTCGCGAACTGTCCGCGTAAACTGCTTCTCTCCCGATCTCCCAGCTCTGCAAAGCCGTCGGGCTCTCGTCCCTCCGGTACCCGTCGCTACAGGATTGACCGCCATTCGGTGCGCAGTACATCCGAGCCTGGGTGGCGACGGAGGGCGCTGGGGCTGTCGCCACGCTGCCGCTTGCCGTCTTTTAAGAAATCAAATCAAATGTTTTGGTCGGGGCGCCGAGATTTGAACTCGAGACCTGCTGCGCCCAAGGCAAGAGAAGAAACGTTAAGTAGTTGGCTCGTCTAGCATTTCCTATGTCTTACATCACGGTTTTGCACGGTGTTCGGCAATGTTTGTTCCCAAGTTGTTCCGAAGTTCTTGGGGTGAACCCCTAAGCTGGCACAACTTTTTTGGACACGGTTTCCTCGCTACCAGAGCTTTGTTGAGCGCTGCCAGTGCTAAACGCACCGCTAACGTCGCAATCTTTCCTGCTTGCCCACCTCACTCGTACCTTAACGCTTCCACCGGATTCACCTTCTCGGCGCGCCGCACGGGCACCCAGCAGGCGAGCAGCGCCACGCCCACAAACAACAGCCCAACGACCACCAGCGTCGCCGGATCGCCAGGCTCCACCTCAAACAGGAATGACCGCAGCACGCGCGACAAAACCATCGCCAGGGCCACCCCGGCTACGACTCCGGCGGCTATCAATCGAAATCCTTCGCCGAAGATCAGTTTGCGGATGTCTTTTTGTTGCGCGCCGACCGCGCTGCGAATCGCCAATTCCCGCCGTCGCGAAGTTACCGATAGAAAAAGCACGCCGTAAATTCCCACCAGCGTCAAGACGCTGCCCACCACCGCGAAGCCCACCAGCAGTTGCATAGCGAAGGTCCGCGAGGCCAGGGATTCGTCGCGAATCTGTTCCAGCGTCTTCACGTTTTCAATCGCTGCGGTGGGATCCGCGTTGTGCAGTTCGCGTTCCACGGCGAGCACCACCGCACGTGGGTCCGCCGCCGTCCGCACCACCAAATGCTTCGAAAACGCATGCGCTTGCCACAGCGGGAGGTAGACCTCGGGAGACGGCTCCAGAGTCAAATCATCGCTTCGGCTATTGGCAATCTCGCCGACAATGTCCGTGCCCGGTTTATCGCGGCCGTCCAGCCAGAACTTCCTCCCAACCGGAGTTTGATGCGGGAAGAAGCGATCTGCAAATGCCTGGTTCACGATGGCCACCTTTGACGCCTTATCATCATCGGTCGAGCGAAAGTCTCTGCCCTCAAGCAAGGCCTCGCCCATCAACTTGAAGTAGTCGGGTGTCACCGCGCGGAGCGGAAGCGCCGTCTTTTCGCTCTCTTTCACCACCGGGGGCTGGCCCTCAATTTCCAGAGTCGCGGGCCAATTGTTTCCGGTCAGGGGCACTCCCCAGGCAAACGCAGCGTATTGCACTCCGGGTAGGGCCGCAACTCGCTCCAAGGCCTGTCGGTGAAAGCTGTCCCAGTTGGAGTACTGCACCTCCGTGACACTCATCGTCAAGATCCGTCCGGTGTTGTAACCCGAGGGCACCTTTGCGATTTTCAGCATGGTGCGGATGAGCAGTCCTGCGCCAACTAGCAGCGCCAACGTCAAGGCCGTCTGCGCCATGGTGACTCCGCGCAAAAGCCGCCGCTCTCCCAATCCCGCAGTGCCTTTTGGCCCAGCACTTTTCAGAACCTCCATCGGATCCAGGCGAAACGCTCGCAGTGCGGGAAGAATCCCGGCGAAAACCGAAGCCAGCACCGCCGCGCCGAAGCCCCAACCCAACACGGACCAGCCCGCGGTCACTCCATCGAGGCGCGGAACGGCTTGCCCCGCAACCAACTTGAACACTTTGACGACACCGAACGCCAGCACCACCCCAAACGTCCCTCCTAACAACGCCAGGAGCAGGCCCTCGGTTAAGACCTGCCGAAACAGCGCAACTCTCCCCATGCCCAGTGCGCCGCGCACAGCGTACTCCTGCTGCCGCTGCAGTCCGCGTACCAGCAACAAGGCCGCAGCGTTCCCACATCCAATCAGCAGCACGAGCGACGCGGCGCCCAGGAGCGGCAGCAAAATCCTTCGACCATCGCGATTCATTTCGTCGGTCAGCGGTTCCAGTTGCGGGGTGAACCCTTCAAATTGTGGCTCCGCCTGCCCCTGGCGTGCCGCCAGCACGGATAACTCTTCTTGCGCTTGCCGCGGTGGGATCCCCTGGCGCACTCGCGCCACGACGTCCCAGTAGGGGTCCGTCATGGCCTTCGGGTCGGGCATTGCAGGAGCCCAAAAATCCACCGTTGCGTTCACATTGTAGTTTGGCTCTTTCGCAGCTCCTAGAGACGGAAGGAAGCGTACGCCCGGCTGCATTACCCCAATGACATGGGGGGGCACGTCCCAGCGGCTGATCCGCACGGTCTTGCCGATAATCTGCGGGTCGCCGTTGAAGGCCCGCTGCCAAAACTCATATCCGAGCACAATCACTTTTGTTGGTCCCAGCGAAAAGTCCGCGTCCTCGAAGCCACGGCCGGTGATTGTTTTTAGTCTCATCACCGGCATGTAATCTCTAGTTACAAACATCCCCTGCATCGATTGGCTGCCGTCACCTCGGATAAGAAAGTTGAACGTCCAGGCGTACGGGGCGATTCCTGCAAACGACTTCGCCTCCTTTTGCCATTCCGTCCACTGCTGCGCTGCCCACTCGCGCGGACCGTCCATCTTCTGGCCGTCCGTCCGCGCCGCCGGGAGGAGCATCAACTGCTCCGGCTTCTGGTACGGCGGCGGTGTCAGCAGCACACCCTGAATCAGGCTGAAGACCGCCGAAGTCGCGCCAATCCCCAACGCCAACGTCAGGATCGCAATCAGGCTGAAGCCCGGCTGTTTCAACAGCATCCGAACCGCAAATCGAAACTCTCGCGGCATGTATGCTCTCCCATTCGTTCTCAGTTTCCGTCGACACCCACTTTTAGGTAGACGTCGGCCACAGCGTTTCTGTTCCCTTATCCATCCAGTTGGACGATGGTATCCTCGCTCGGTTAGAGCCCAACCGAAAGAGTCCCCACACAACCGTCGCGGCTGAATTGCCTTCCTCACTAGGCAAAACGGTGCGTCACGCTGTTAGAGTCCGTTGAGGTACAATTCTGGCTTCCTGCCGATTCTCGTAGGTCGATCTTCCGAGGTGTATTGAATGCGTCTCCTGCTTTTGTTTGGGTCGCTTCTTGTCGCTGCGACCACCGCTGCTGCCCAAGCCCAAAAGGCGAGTGATATCGCGGACTTTGTAAGTGTCGATACGCCAGTCTTCGTTCTTAACCACGTCCGAGTCATCGATGGAACGGGTGCACCGGTGAAGGAAGACCAAGCGATTGTGATCGCGAATGGCAAAATACTGTCCATCGGTCCCGCCGCGTCCGCCGAAATCCCTCAGGGTGCGCAGCGGATGGAGCGCTCCGGTTACACGGTCATACCGGGTCTAGTTGGGATGCACGACCATCTGTACTACACCGATTCCTACGCAATCCAAGTTAAGGAGGGAAGGCTGAGCGAGCCGGGGTTGTTCGTTGCGGAGATCCCGTACACGGCGCCACGACTCTATCTGGCGGCTGGCGTGACCACGATGCGTACCACGGGAAGCCTGGAACCTTACACCGACTTGAAAGTGAAGAGCCGGATCGACGCGAACTTGATGCCAGGACCTAGCATCGATGCGACTGCACCCTACTTGGAAGGTTCGCCGACACGATTTGCGCAGATGCATGAGCTAACTGGTCCGGACGATGCGAAACGTATGGTGGACTATTGGGCGGCGGAAGGCATGACATCGTACAAAGCGTACATGAATATCACACGCGAAGAACTGGGCGTGGCGATCCAGCAGGCCCATGCGCACAAGCTGAAACTCACAGGGCATCTGTGTTCAGTAACCTGGCCGGAAGCTGTGGCTTTGGGAATCGATGATTTAGAGCATGGGCCCGTGTTTGCGGACACCGAATACGTTGCTGACAAAAAGCCGGATGCGTGCCCAGCGGGGGGCAGCAGCAGTTGGGCAAAACTGGATGTGAATGGAGCGCAAGTGCAGCAACTGATCCACGATCTCGTTTCACACCAAGTGGCGGTGACTTCGACCCTGCCCGTATTTGAGGCAGGCGTCCCGGGAAGACCGAAATTGCAGCCGCGCGTGTTGAATGCAATGTCCGCAGAGTCGGCGCAAAGCTACCTGACGGCGCGAGCGAATGTGCAGTTGGACTCGCCCATGACGGTGTTGCTGCGCAAGGAGATGGATTTTGAGGTTGCATTTGTCAGGGCCGGCGGCTTGTTGCTGGCGGGGCCGGATCCCACAGGAAACGGTGGGGTGCTTCCAGGATTCGGAGACCAACGCGAAATAGAGTTGCTGGTGGAAGCGGGGCTGACTCCGGTGGAGGCCATTCATGTTGCAACGGAGAACGGCGCTTTGTATCTCGGACAGCAAGATCGAATTGGAACTCTTTCTCCCGGCAAACAGGCAGACCTCATTGTGATTAAAGGCGATCCCTCAAAGAGCATTGACGAGATCGAGAACGTCGACACGGTGTTTAAGGCCGGAATCGGCTACGATTCGAAGAAATTGATTGATAGCGTGCGAGGACAGGTCGGCATTCGTTAGAGCCTTCGATCGAGCGGCTAGTCCTGTTACCAACTCCCGAAACGATTTCAGGTGAGTCAGCCAACCTTAACTTATCCGATTAGGTAAGAGTAGTCCGTCGCTCGCAAACAATCGCCGTTGTTGGCTCGCCGACGCATGGCACGGTTATTCCGCACGAGATTCAGCTAGGTACATCAATCTCGACACTGCGCCTCGCTGTGAGAGATCTATTACAGTTTCGAGATACCGCTGTTGTCGCTCAAAGTAGATACTACCTTCAAGCTGTTCAAGTTCCGCTCGGTGGCCTAGCCTAGCACTTAGTCGTCCAGTGGCAGCCTTCAACAGACTTACAGTCCGGTCCTTGCGATCAATCACCCGAAACCCAGCGAGTCCCAGCACATTTTCGTTGAAGCCCGGGGGCACAAATTGCGTATGTCCATGCACGGCCCTCAATCGAATTTCCTTATCCGAAATTGCACCGGTAATGACTCCGGCATCTGTGAACAGGAACATTCCCGCAGGAATGAGGACTCGTGCCACTTCTCGGAACACGGACAGGCGGTCGCGAAGGTGAAGAATCACGTCCAGCGACATGACCGCGTCAAAGGTGCCGCTCGCGAATGGAATCGGCTGATTCAAGTCGGCTTCGCGAAGCTTCACGAGCCCCTCTAGACCAAGAGAAGCAGCGCGGGCGCGCCCCGCAGCGATCGCTTTCTCACTCAAGTCGATGCCGCTACCCTGGCACCCGACATGACCTACAACGAAAGTCAGCGGCCCACCTGGGCCACAACCCAGGTCGAGGAAATGGCGCGCGCGCGAGAGCTTGAGCCGGGAAATGTCTTCTTGGAGTTCGTCGGCGGTCACCCACGAGTGTTGACTGATGTCTTCTCCGTAGGCTTCGCGTCTGAGTTGCTGCCCCAAAGGAGAATCAAACTCTTCATAAAGACCGTCATAGCCCTGGTCCTCGGGTTCTAAAGGAACAGCCATTTGCACCTCGTCAATCCACTATGGAAGCGCGGGGACCTGGCACCTGCATCGCGGGTTCGCGTACCGCACTTTGAATCTTCAGTCGCGAGACGAAAAAGGCAGACAACAAGTAGCAGCAAGCAATAAACGCGAAGCCCGGCAGAAGGCTACCGGTGCGCGTGCTTAAATCACCGATGATGTAAGGCCCGAAAAAACCACCCGCATGCCCGACGGAGTTGATTAGACCGAAGGTCGCGGCCGCTGCCGATTCGCTCAGAATCATCGTGGGCATGGACCAGAACGCCGGGTAGTACGCGAATACGAAACCGCCACCCATCGCAAATAAGGTCATGGCCAGCGGGAAATGTGTGCTGGCGGGAATCAACAGCAAATATGAAACGCCTACGCATGTCAGCGGGATAACGGTGTGCCAGCGTCGCTCGCCGGTATTGTCAGAATGCCACCCGTTGATGAGAAGTCCGAACAGACCCGCGATGGCCGGCAATAGGACAAGAAATGCTACCTTGCTGGTGGGAAGCCCCGAAAGGCGCTTAATGAACGTCGGCAACCAGAAGACAACAGACGCATTACTTGTGTTGGCCAGCAGGTAGGGTAGCAGGAGCAATAGGACGCGCCGGTCGCGAAATGCTTTCCAGATGGTGTAGTGTGCAGTTTCCTTCTTCGCCTGCTTTTCCAACTCCAATTCGTGCGTTATCCACTCTCGTTCATCCTCGTCGAGCCACGTGGCTTCTTTCGGCCAATCCGTCAGATAAAAAAGCGTGACGATCCCCAAAACGATGGCGGGAACACCCTCCAGAAGAAAAAGCCAACGCCACCCGGCCATCCCACGCCAACCGACTCCCAACAGCCACCCGGCCAGTGGCGACCCTATGATGGCCGACGAAGGGATTGCGGCGTACAAGGTAGCAACGGCCCTTCCTCGTTCTGATAGCCGGATCCAGTGGGTTAGGTAAACGATCATTCCCGGGAAAAAACTTGCCTCTGCCATCCCAAGAAAAAAACGGGCCGCATAGAACTGTCCGGGCCTGTGTACCAAACCGGAAAAAATAGTTGCCAGTCCCCAGGAAATCATGATTCGCGCGGTCCACTTTCTTGCGCTCCAGCGCTCTACGATTATGGCGCCGGGCACCTCGAACAGGACATAGCCGACGAAGAACGTCGCTACTCCCAGACCGAAAACTCGATCACTGAATCCGAGATCAAGATTCATTTTCAAGGCCGCGAAGGACACATTGGCACGGTCCAGGTATGCAACCAGATAAAGGAGGAAGACGAACGGCAACAGCCGCCAGGCGATTCGTCGGCGTGTTCGTACGCCAACGTCTTGAACTAGTGTGATCATGGGCGCGGCACGAGATAAGGGTCCTCAGCCATCTTCAGAATTGCGTGCGAGTATACATCCGCACCTCACGCATTCCGACCGTATTGTCGGCTTGCCGGTAACCTGGAGATTACGAGTGGATCGGTAAGTAAGTTCCGGAGCGCCCGTGAGAACGAAGCCTCCAATTTCCTAAAAGCGTGCCAATCAGGATTGCGGCCGAACTCCTCAACGGCTGGCCATCGACCATTCAAGTTGCGCGCCCTTGCGGGGTTTGCTGAATTCGAATTGTTCAGAAGTGAGCGGCCGTCACGCTGATGGCCGGCGTCCCCATACCGTCCACATGATGGGGGACGGGGCCATGAAGTCCGGATCGTCCAAGCGCGCGGAGTCCTGATCAAATTCTTGCTCGGTGATATAATGGGCATCAAGCAAAGCCCCACGAAGCTGGTGGAAATTCGTCCGCGAAGCCCTGGAATCATGCGCACCGTTTGCTGTAGAGCTCCGTACGACAGGAAGTAAGTGCAAGCGAATAAAAGCATCGCAACGAGGGTGGTCTTTCTCAGGGCGGGTCCGAATAGCTCTCTGAAAGCGGGGCGCTTTACCTCATTCTTCGATCTTTTTTTCAGCCACAACGGCGATTCGGGTAGAAAAGGCCGAATGAAAAGAAGTGGAATCGCGGGAATCAAGCCGGAAAGCAAAGTGTAACGCCATGCCTCGTGCCCCGCCCGAATCATCGGCAATCTTTCAGCGTAGGTCACTGCCACATAGTAGGCCCCGGTTACCATCAAACCGCCTAACGTGTGAAACCCTTGCGTGTAACCCAAGACGGACTCCCGGCGCCTAGCGTTTGTAAAGAGCTCCGCGAGCCACGCAATGGCAGCCACAAATTCCACGCAGACGCCAATCATCGTCGTACACCGCAGAATCAGCAATTGGCTCAGTGAGGTGGAAAAGCCCGCTGCACATGCGGATAAGCTGTACAGCAGAATGCTCCAAAAAAGAACGCGCCTACGGCCGAAAAGATCGGTGAGATATCCTCCGAGCAGCCCCAAAAGGCCTCCGGCCATATTCGGAACGTAGAACAGCAACCCCACCCACATGTTAAACTCGGACGTCCCGGGCTTCAGGTTTCCAACAGCCGTCAGGGCCGGGCGCACGATCAGGGGCAGCATCAAGCTTTCGTACAAATCGAAGGCGAATCCAAGGCAGGCGATACCGCAAATGAGCCACTGAACCGGCGTCAGCCCGGATGGACCGGCCGTCCCTCCAGTGCCGTCCATTCCGGAACTCGACGTGAACTGTGTGCGTCCCTCCGCGCCCAGAAAGCCCTCCATTGCTTCACGCCATCACCATTGGAAAACGTGCTGCCATTTAAGGCCGGAAGGGTTTATGATACAAGTCAAAAGAATTCAATTATTAATAAGGAATACTTACGAATGGATTTCACCTCCCGGCAGCTTCGCGCTTTCCTGCTCGTAGCGCAGCACCGGAGTTTCGCTAGGGCATCCGAGATCCTGTACATTACTCCATCCGGATTGAGCATTTTGATACGGGAATTGGAAACGCAGCTCGGTTTCCGCCTGTTCGACCGCACTACGCGGCACGTCGTGCCCACTGCCCACGGCACCGAACTCCTGGCGGTTGCCCAGAAAAGCGTGGCCGCACTCGACGCCGCAGTGTCGCACATCGGACGCTCCGCCACCCACGCTACCCAGACGTTGACTTTGGGTGCGCCGCCCTTGATCGCAGCCAATATCGTCACGCACGCCATCAAGGAATTCCGCGGTCACCGGCCAGACCTTCGAATTCAATTGTTCGACGAAAGATCACCTGCCATCCTGCAACTTATCCTCGCTGGCAAGCTCGATTTGGGCGTAGGCATCTTTGCTCGCACGCCAGGTATTCGCCGTACCCCATTCTTTCGTTCTCCCCTGGTGGTGATTCGCCCGGACAACAATCCCGCATTTCGTCGAGCATCCACGACGTGGTCTGCTCTGAAGGGAGAGAAGCTAATCTCGCTTCGGTCGTTTAGCCCGATACAGCAGATTGTGGACAAGCATCTGGCCCAAGCAGGTGTGGTATCTCGCCAGAGTGTTTCGATCAACCTCTTGGATACCCAAATTGCCATGGTGGAGGCTGATGAGGGCATCGCCATTATTCCCTCATTCGGATTGCCAGCGTGCCGGAACCGAAAAGTAGTGACGAGTCGGTTGATCAATCCTGTCGTAGATGTGGAGTTTCACCAGATTAGCAATCGAGGAAAGAAGCTTCCGCCTGGCGCCGACGAGTTTTCGGCGTTTCTGAAGAGCTTCTTCGCCAGGGAGCTCGCCACTTCAGTCCTGCGTAGCGCAGCCGTTGGAACTCACGACTCTTCCGGTCGTGAAACGCCGGGACCACTTTCGTCATAACCAGAATTGGCCCCAAACACCTGGTTCTGGATGACTTGTCGGCAACCTTTACTTAACCGCGTTACGTCAGAGTTGCCCGTGAATCTGAAGATTGCCAACAATGAATCCACCCCAGTCACCACATCTGGTGCCGGTGCGCTCTAAAGCAAGGGGAAACGGTCGGACATCATTGCTTCATCACTTCATGACATTCCGTTCGGACAGCCGCCATTTTCTCGGGCGTCGGCATAGTGAATGTTTCGCCCGGTCGTGAGGACATGGCTCGCAGGCATTTCTCAAATGCCGGCTTGTTAAAGAAAAACAGTATCATGGCGGGCTCACTGGAAACATTCGCCACGCCGATCCAGTTTCCATGCGGGATGAAAACTGTCGCTCCCGTTCCTGCGTCGTATTCACGTCCGGCCAGCGTAACGCGCACCGTACCCTTATGGACGAATATGACTTCGTCTTCGTGCAGATGTTTGTGGGTCGGAATTTTGTTTCCCGGTGGCATCTCCTCCGTCCCGACGACCAGCGCGTCCGAGCCGGTACTGAGGGGATCAACCTTGAAAATGAGCGGCTTGTCTCCAAGCAGCATCCAACGGTCACCTTCGTCGGCCTGAAAGACGGTGGGCTTTGGCTGCTTTGGCACGACCTTCGAATCTGTGGTCTGTGTGTGGGCCTCAGTCGTGCTGGGTGCAGGCACAGGGTTGGTCTGAGCAGATAATGGGACAGTGCCGAGAAGCAGCAACAAACCAAGATGAACGTGAATCACCATACACCCTCCATTCTCCGAATCGGCTTACGGCCAAGAGATATACCGAACTGAGGGTTGCACGGTCAACTGTCGGAACATCGCCATAGCACTCAAAACCCTGGAATCGCCTCGCCAGTGGGCAGTTGGTCGGCAAGCCCGAAGTATGACCCAAAACCAAAAAACGAGACAGTTGGAAAGTTGAAAGCGGCGAGGTGGATGTGCTCCTCTGGACGGGGGAAAAGGAGGAAGCATGCCGAGGAAGGGACACGTCGAAGAGGCCTCGCTATCGAGGCCGGCCTTCTGCAGCGCTTCATTGTCACCCTAAATCCCAAGGATTTTCCGTCCAGCTCTGAATCGCACCGATGTGTTCATCAGGGAGCGGCAGCCACGCTTGCTACGGCATGGCTTGGTGTACAAAAATGTGGCTCGGCATGTATCGAGTCCCCTCGTGGGACGCGCATCCCGGTCGAACTTATTGCCGATATGTTGAGCCAAGGAGCTAAACCAGAAGAGATCCTTGAGGGCTACCCAGCTCTGGATCGAGAGATGGTCGAACTTGCTCCGCTGTACGTCCAAGCCTTCCCGCGTCGCGGACGTGCTGTTTCCCGCCCTTGGGCAAAACGAAAACCGATTCGTGCACCTTTGTCGGTTTCGACAACACCGATTTCGCGAGCAGTGGGGCAAGGACGCTCGGAGTGTGATCAGTCGCCGCAATTCGAAATGTTATCTCTTCGTCCGCAGGATCGAATTCACCTCCGGCCATAAACCGGTCAAGACGCGGGAGCATCGTCTCCAGTTCGTGCAGGAGGCGCTGTCCTTTCGGCGTCGGCTCGTAACCGTTCCGAGTGCGGATCAACAGATCGTCGTGAAGTAGAAGCCGTGTCGGCCAAGCCGACGCGGCGCAGCAGCTCCTGAAAACGCGGATCGCTGCGCAACGGGTCGTACATAGGGTCCACCTTGATGGAGGTAACGACGTTGGAATGGTCGGCAACCGCTTGTTGCAGGAGGGCGATGGTCTGGTCCTTTCGGCCCACTGCCGAATAAACCAAGAGCAAGGCCGGAATCCGCCGTTCCGGTGTCCAGGCAGACTGCTCCACCTTGGTCAATGCCGCTTCCGCCTCCGCAGCGCGGCCCCAGTAGCCGTAAAGAACAGCCTCGAACACCGGAAGCCATCGATTGTTGAGAATTGCCTCATGCTGCTTGATGAATTCTTGTGCCTCGGCGAACTTCCGTTGATGGACGTAGGAGTAGATTACGGTGGATGCAGTGTGCGGGGCGTTCGGGTCCATGTTGAGCACGGCGCGAGACTGCGCGAGGGCCCGATCGTACTGCCGGGCCATGTACAGGATCGTGGCGTGGTCAGCGGCGATGATCATCGATAACGGATCTAGTTGGCGAGCCTTCTCGCTCTCCGCCAAGGCTTCCTCAAAACGCCCCCGCCACGAAAGATATTCGGCGTACCACTGATGCGCGGTGGCGTAGCCTGGATCCAATTGGATCGCGCGCTTGAATTCTCTTTCCGCGGTCTGCCAGTCGTAATCGTAATTTTCGGCAATCAATGCCAACGAGGTATGGGCCTCGGCCAGCGTGTCGTCCAGTTGCAACGCCTTCAGCGCGGCGGCACGCCCTTTGGGCATAAGCTCGTTTTGCGGGCCCAAATACCAAGAGCTCATCAGCCCATCGGTGTCAGCTAGGCCGGCATATGCACGCGCGTAGTTGGGATCGCGCGCAATAGACTGCTGAAAATAGTCCGCAGCGCGCTGAAAACCCTCCTCGGTGCGCTTGTTCCAGAAATAGCGGCCTTGCAGATAAAGGTCGTACGCCGCATAGGAATCGGGAGACACCGGGGGCTTGGTGACCGAGGCGGCGGCAGTCGCCTTGGGCTTCTCGCCCAAAGTGATCTGCATTTCGTCGGCGACTTCCTGCGCCAGTTCATGCTGGAGCGTCAACAGGCCGGCCAACTCCCGATCGTACTCGCGCGACCACAATGGGGTCTGGCCCTTCACGCGGACAAGCTGGGTAGTGATGCGGACTCGGGTGGAATCCCGGCGCACGCTGCCTTCGAGCACGTACTGAACTCCCAGTTCGCGGCCGATCTGAGGCAGAGCCTCAGAGCTGCCTTTGTAGTGCATGATCGAGGTGCGCGCAATCACGCTCATTCGGTCCGGGTCCACCTGGCCGAGCTGAGCAATCATTTCTTCGGTCAAACCGTCGCTGAAATAATCCTGGCCGGGATCTCCGGTCAGATTGGAAAAGGGAAGAACCGCGAGAACCACTTTTTCTCCGGTCAAGCCCGGGCGAAGGTGCGCTCCTCGCCATGCGAAAGTTGTGACGACCGCCAACGCCACCAGGGCCAGGCCACCTGCAACGAGTCGCGGCCAGCGCCGGTGTAAAACCTGCACTGCGGCTTGCGCCTGCGATTCCGGAGGATTCGTCGAAGCTTCCGCTCCCGTCGGTCCCGGCAGTGGTACTTCCTGCACCGGGGCGACGAACCGGTAGCCCACGCGGGGAATTGTTTCGATGTACCGGGAATTGTCCGGGGAATCACTCAGCACGGCCCGGAGCTTCTTGATGGCGCTGTTCAAGCTGTGTTCAAAGTCGACAAAGGTGTCGGCGGGCCAAAGCTTCTGCCGCATTTCGTCGCGGGTAACCACTTCGCCCGGCCTCTCGAGGAGCATGGACAGGATGCAAAACGGTTGGCCTCGCAGGCGCACATGGGTCCCGTGTTTTCTCAGCTCACGCGCAAGAATATTCGCCTCAAAAACACCAAATCGCAGGACCTGGCTTTTGCGTTCTCGCGACATTTTGACGCTCCAGAGGCGGACCAAAAGAGAAAAGGACTCGGTCTCCGGTCATCTGCGGGACTAAGAGCATTTGTATCAAGGAAATGGCTGCGCATCAATATTTCATGCTTCGAGCATTGCCCCGGCCTCACGAAACCTGCGACAGTTCACCGCAACTGGCGCTTCTGCGCTTTTCAAGCAGCCATCGACGAGGACACTGCTCTCGAAAGGAAAAACCCTATGCCGGCCCATGCCAATTCTCCGATACCGCGAAATGACCTTTTTTCAAAGCAGGCGCGTGCAAAAAAGAACTTCAGCAGGCCGTTACGCATCGCATCGGTGGCTGGATTGCTTGTCGCGACCGCAGCGGGACTCGCCTTCAGCGACTCTTTGGGTTTGGTCATTCCGAAGTTCCAAGTATTCGGAGATCCCGACGGCGCGTTTGCCACCATAAACGCCGGCGGACCGACCGACACTTCCACAAACCCGTTTTTCTTAAATATGGGTACGAACGGCCGAAGCTGCGTCACCTGCCATCAACCCAGCGACGCTTTCTCGATTACCCCGCCGCACCTGCAGCAGCGCTTCTACGCCACGGATGGGACAGACCCTGTTTTCCGGCCCGTGGACGGCGCGACCTGCCCGACGGCGGATGTTTCGAGCGTGGAAAAACGGCGCGAGGCGTATAAGTTGCTGCTCAGCAGAGGGCTTATCCGTATCTTTCTTACCATCCCCGCGAATGCTGATTACGAGGTGATGACCGTCAACAATCCGTATGGGTGCAATGCCACGGACGTCATCTCGATGTACCGGCGGCCGCTGCCGACCACCAACCTTTCCTTTCTAAGCGCCGTGATGTTTGATGGCCGGGAATCCACAACAGCCACGGGAACTACAAAAATCATTTTCAGCAATTATCCCTCTTCGTTGATGAGCGACCTGGCCCACCAATCGGTCGATGCCACGATCACGCACGCGCAGGGCGACGGAACGCGGCCCACCCCGGCAGAGCAACAACAAATCATCAATTTCGAGACGCAGCTTTTCACCGCGCAGTTGTTTGATTCACGTACCGGGCTGCTCAACCGGGACGGCGCGAACGGTGGACCGGCACTTCTAACTACGCAGCCTTTTTTTATTACCGTCAATTCCAGCGTACATGCGCTGGTACCCAGTTTGGAACCACCAGGCGGGCTGGTCACTCCAGGAGACGGTCAGTTCACTCCGAACATTTTCGATCTTTACCAAGCATGGACGCAGCAAAACGGCGGTTATTACAACGATCTCGCTGAAGCCTGTAAGTCCATCGCGCGGGGCGAAGAGCTCTTCAACTCCCTGCAGATTCCGATTAGCGGTGTGGCCGGCATCAATGACGATGTCGCCGTCGGCGGACTAGTAGCTGGGGGAATTCCAACTCTGCAGGGAACTTGCGGCACGTGCCACGACACCCCGAATGTGGGCAATCACTCTTTCCCGACTCCCTTGAATATTGGGACTGGAGATCCGAGTCCCAGTTCCCCATTCGTCAACCTCGGAGGATTGGATTTGAGCTACTTACCGCAGATCACGGTGTGCCAGAAGGCTCCGACCACAGGTCTGCCAACCAACAATTGCAAAACGACCACGGATCTGGGACAGGCGCTGATTGATGGGAATTTTGACCACGTCGGCAAGATCAAAGGGCCGATCCTTCGTGGGCTTGCGGGACGCGCGCCGTACTTCCATAACGGATCAGCAGCTACTCTCATGGACGTTGTGGATTTCTACAACACACGATTTACATTGAATCTTACAGATCAGCAGAGGAGAGACTTGGTCGCGTTCTTGAAAACACTATAGGGGCAAAAGCAGCAATGGCAGAATGAATGTCGCCTCATGGTCGTGACCTCCATTTCTGCTCGGCGTTTGCTTTGCGCTGGACCTCCAATGAGGATGTTTCACTGCAACTGAGAGTTCGTAACTTAACAAACACCTGAACAGCGACGAGCATGGACAGGGTCGGCTAAACTACCAAACCGCCGCCACTCTTCAAACTGAATTGACGTGGTCGTCGTTACGATTCCCACAGCATGTTCTTGTTGGGCGGCGGACAAGAATCTAATCGAGACAACGCGCGAAAGTGCGCAGGGTCCCCCCAGTTTTCCCCTCACCCACCCCATGAGCTCTTCTTAAGTTGCGTCAATTCAATAATTTCTGAATGGCACTCTTGCCTTCTTGAATTCTTGCCTGCGCACGGTATAGTGAAGTCGTAGAGATTGCATGGTTTGCAAAGGCCGCCCTCCCGCCTTCGAGAAATTCACAACGGCTTCAACAAAAATGCAGGCCTCTCTAAGTGGCGGAAAACAAGAAACATAAAATGGTCGGGGCGCCGAGATTTGAACTCGGGACCTCCTGCGCCCAAGGCAGGCGCGCTACCAGGCTGCGCTACGCCCCGACACGAAGTGCACTATTGATTCTAAAGCACTTTCCAACTTTGCTCCAATCCAAATGGCCTCTAAAACGCTCGACTGTGCACGAACTGTGCACGAATGAGCCTATTGCACCGTGACTGTGCACAATGGAGCCGCCAGCAACGTTTCGGTCGGCGGCGTCCCCATTTCGTTCGCCCGACGGTTGAGCTTCTCGAGTGCTTCGCGCTTCATCTGCAGTTTCATCTGCGAGTACTTCTTGAAGACTTGCGCGTCGCTCTGTCGAAGCATCTGCGTCACCCACTCGTCGGCCACGCCGCCGGCACTCAGCCTTGTGGCGTAAGTGGAGCGGAGGTCGTAAATCCGAAAGTAAGGGATCTTGGCCCGTCGAAGCGTTTTTTGCCAAACGGTCTTGAGTTCCGTTTGGTGCCCGCTCGGATTCCGATCACTCGGAAACAGAAACGGTCCTAAACCGGAAATCGCCATCTGGCTCTGAAATGCTTCGATGGCAATTGCACTGAGCGGAACTTCAGCGACACCGGTTGGCGTTTTTGAATCTGGAACCCAGACCGTCGCGTTCTGGAGATCAACTTGGTTCTTCCTCATAGGAGTCAGTTCCTTGTAGACTCGCAACCCGGTCTCCGTGATGATTCGCACAAAGTTCCGCAGGTATTGCGGACCGTGCCATTCAATTTTCTGCTGCTCGGACCACGTCACGTAATGCGGCCTGAACAGACCTTTCACGGCGACCGGAAATTCAACGGCCGAACACGGATTCAACGGTAGGAGCTTTTTGCGAACAGCCACGTTGAGCATCCGGCGGAGAACTCTGAACTCCTGATGGACGGTCGTTGCCTTAATTGCTCCCAGTTGTTTGTAACCCTCCTTTGTTTTGACGCGAACCCGCTCGCGGAGACGATCGCGAAGGTATAATTCGATAGCATCAGCAGTGATATCCACCATTCGGTTTTCCGCAAAGGCCGCCTTAAGGTGTTTAATACACCGTTGATTCGCTTCGTGAGTCTTCTCAGCGCGGACAGGTGGCTTCGAGTAATTCTCGAGAAAGAAATCGGCCCACTGCCCGTATGCCAAGGTCTCGCCCTTTCGTACTACGTCGAGAACGTTGTCGTCCCTGGCCTGAAGCCGTTCCCTGAGTCGTCGATTGGCTTCGTCCCAGTCGGCCGTCAGGCTTGATTCTCGTCGGGCAACGCCCTTTCGGTCCCGGTAGCGAATCCACCAGATTGCCGTGCCGGCTCGGCGATAGACAACCCCGTCGTACTTCTTTGCTCTAGGCATTCTCCATCTCCTGTTTGAAGGAAGCGCGGAACGTTTCGAGATCCGGTTTGAGGAACCGAATGTTGCGACCCATTACGCGGAGATGGGGAATCTGCTTACGCTCAACCCAAAGATACACAGTTTGCGGACTGACACCAAGAAATTTGGCGGCATCTCTCACGGTCATTGGAGTCGCGTCGCCCTCGCCAGATGTGCGGACGGGGTTCTCCGCAATAAAATTCTCGTTCATGTGATTTCTCTGGCACCTATTTCCGAACGTGGGGACGTCAATTCCAGACTGGCCTGAGCCTTCGTAACGGTCAGCCGTGCATAGTAAAGGGGATCGCTTTTTTCCGTGCTCCGAAAATCGGCGATCCTGCGGATGATCTCTTCGGGATCGTCTCCGCGGGCGAGAGCGCGCCTGGCATACGCCCAGTCATGCTCGGACTGGCTCATCGGTCGGGACACGTAGGGAGCTGGGGTTTGCGAATGGTGGCGTGGCCGGAAATCGGTTTCGATCGGTTCGGTCCGGAGGCGGAAATCCTGGAGATGATGGACGCGGTCGGTGTGCTTCTCCGCTTGCACCCGAAACTCGGTGTCGTACTTCCGGTTGAGAAAGCCCGGGAGACGAAGCACGCGAGTCGAGTCGGTTGCGGCCGGATCCCCTCCAAATTTTCGCGCCATGGCGTGCTGCAGCAATTCGGCTTGGTCCTGCGAGACATTTTCAACTCTCCATACCGTCTGAAATTTGTCCGGTGAGGTGTTAAGAGTGTAATTGGGCGGTGGCACGAGATTGGACTTCTGAATCTTGGCAAGGGCGGAAGGCCCGTCGGCATCGATGTCCAGATAGAGATGGCGGATGGTCTGGATGTCTTCCTTGGTTCGGCCGCGGGCTTCGGGTTTGAGGGTGTTCATCCCGAGATAGATGTCGCATGATTCCTTTTCATTCTTGAACCGGAGCCATTCCTGGAATGCAGACTCCGCGATTCTCGCGGAGGTCGCGATGCGTTGCATGGTTTCGCCACGATCGCGGTTGCGTACCAGGACGGCGAGCCTGTCGGAGGCGTCAAAATTCGTTCGAAGATATTCGACAGCGGAAAGACCCTTGGTGGTTTCTTTTTCGGTGGGTGTCATAGGTGAGCCTCCTGTCTCTCGTAGATCGGGGAATAATCGAACAGATCGGCATCCGGGTCGTAGCCGTTGATTTCAAGAACTTCCGAGATGTACCGGCGTCCCGGCCGGCGCTCGATCTGAATCACGACATCGAGCGAGTCGGCGATGGAGCTCTTGATCGAACGGTAGGGCAACTCCACACCGCTCTCGAGCGTGCAGCTCGTGAACCGCGCGAGGCCTTGTCTGGCGGAGTTCGCGTGAACCGTGGAAAGCGTTCCCGCATGACCGGTATTCAGAAGTTGAAGAAGATCGAAGGCTTCTCGGCCCCGTACCTCTCCCACCAGAATTCGATCCGGCCGATGGCGAAGAGCAGCCTTGAGCAGGTCGCGGATCGTTACGGCGGGAAGACCGTTCTGCGCCTGACGCGCTTCAAACCGCACCAGGTTAGGCTGGGCGATATGAATCTCCGCGGTATCCTCGATCAAGAGGATGCGCTCGTCCTCGGGGATAAATCGGCTGAGTATATTTAAGGTCGTGGTCTTGCCCGATCCCGTTCCGCCACAAATCAAAATATTCTTGCGGGAAAGGACATAATCTTCAAGGCGATTGGCGAGCGCCTGGTCTAGAGTGCCGGCAGCAATCAGATCCTGGATTTCAAAGTGGTGCGTATCGAATTTGCGGATAGTCAGGGTTACGCCGTTCAGGCTGCAAGGCGGAATGACGGCAGCGACGCGGCTTCCATCGGGCAGTCGCGAATCCAAGATTGGGTGGGATTCCGAGATGTCCCCGCCGAGGCGCCGGGCGATGTTTTTGACCGCCACCAGCAACGCTTTTTCGCCGAGCGACACGCCCCGGACCGGCTGAAGGTATCCGTTCTTTTCGATGAACACGGAATCCGCACCGTTGACCATGACCTCGCTGATCGTGTTATCGAGGATGAGATGTTCGATCGGTTTCAAAAACGGAAGTATGGTTTCGAATCCATGCATCAGAGTTGCCCTCGCTCGAGTTGCTCGAAATAGGAAAGGTTGGGGTCGTTGAAGTAGGGCTTGAGATAGCAGAAAGTAGGCGGAAGGGGATTTAAGCCGTCATAGGCCATCACGATGGCTTGCGCGTTCTTGAGTTCGGTGAAGGCCTTCATGTCGAAGCGATAGTCGGTCTGGGGGCTGTAGGTCTTCGAGGCGGTGAGATTGGCGCGATGGGAAACCGCCTTGCCGGTGAACAGGCTGATGTGGGCATCGTGCCCGCTCTCGGAGAAGTTGTAACTGGCCTTGAGCCGGTCTTCGCGCCCGCAAAGCGAACTCGCCGTCTTTGCCGAGAAGTCATCGGACAGGGACAGAAACACTTTGGTTCGAAACGTCTGCAGGAGTGTGCGCCAGCTCTCGCCGGGCAGCGTGGATTTGAGGGAGCTGATGCTTTGCGTAGCGACGATCGGTATGCACTTGGGCTGCCTAGACAAGCTGAAGAATTTTTCGTCCCCTGACGGCTCACTCTCGCCAACGGTGGCAAAGTGCTGGTATTCGTCGCAGAGGAAAAGAACCTGGCGGAAATCTCGTTCCGGGTGGGCTTCGATCTCCGGGATGCGGTTCAAAACGGCACGCTGGAAGTCGAGTTTCAGCATGACGCCCAGAGCCTTGGCCAGACCGGGGTTCATGCCGATGGGAAAGTTCAGCGCGCACACCGCCCCGGTTTCAATCAGCCAGCTGAACGAGGGCAGCGGCACGCCGTAGCGGAAGTCAGCGTTGGCCACGGGGTCGTAGCATTCGGCGGGCGGACAGAAGGTTCGCTTCACGGCGGGACTGTCATCGAAGAGCGAGAGGAAAACCGAGATGCCCTCGACGATCGAAGTGCGAAGCTTCGGCTCTATCCGACGCCAGTCGTTATAGAACCAGCGCTTTACCGCTTGGAGTTTCTCGTAGCGGTCGGTGTCCATGTCTTCGATGCCGGCTTCACTCAGACGCTCATATTCGACCTCCGTGCGTTCGATGATCGCGCGGAGTCCAGGCGTCTCCTTGGCGCGATACATTCCAAGGTTTTCGTCGTACGCGAAGCCGAACGATTTCAGAGCGGCAACATTGCCCAGGAAATTCTCGGGATGAATCAGCAGAAAATAACGCTCTTCGAGACGCAGTTCGGCGTCGTGGATTTTGCGTTCGAGGACATCCGGGCTGATGGTGCATTCATAAACATCGAAAAGGGTGACGTAGTCGTAAGCCACTTTGTGGAGCAGGATGATGAACTTCACGAGGTTGGTGTAGGCCTGCTGCCAGAACGGTTCTTTGCCGCGCCCAAAGAGGTTGTTGATGAGGGAGGCGATGCTATAGGCGAGCGCGTATGCATCGAGGCCGTTATGCAGAGGGTTGTAACGGTAATGGGAATCGAGGCTGATTTCGACGTAGTCCTGTTCGCGTTTATGGCGCGCAAGAATGTCACGAACCTTCCGGCAGAAGTCGCCTTTGACTTCGAGCACGAGGCCGCCGATCCGTTCGTCGGGATACGCCGCCTTGTAGGAGAGGATTTGCTCGGCATAGGGATAGAGGCACGCGCTGGTCTTGCCCGAGCCGACCGCCCCGAACACTGCGATTCCGGTGAACAATCCGCGCTCAGGAATCGTGAGCCAACGGGGTGCCTCGGATGGCTCCGCTGTTCGTGGGTTGTGCACCTCGCCCAGCACGAGGAAAAGACCGCTATCGTGGGATGTAGTGGGATAAGCGGGTGGCTTACCCGCCTTTGGCCGCGGAGGAGCCTTCAGGCTAAAGATGTAGATGCCGGAGAGCAGGAACGAAAAAACGATGTAAGGGGTCGTGTAGAGAAACACAGTGTAAGCAAGCTTCAGCCCGTGGAAGACTGGCCTTGCCCAAAGAAAGATCAGTTCCAGGTAGAAATTCCCCTCGGGGAAGGGACAACGGAAGTACAGCACCATGCCGGTGATCGCGGCGAGCACGCAGACAACGAAGCTTTTCTGCTCGAGGATGCGCCGAATCACGACGGCTTCCCCGGCTGCTGCGGAGGAGCTGCGCGTTTGCCGCCGTTTGCGCTCTCCTGCCCCGCTTTCCACTTTCGGTAGTCCGGGTCGCGGGCAAGGCTCTTGCGCAGAGCGAAGTTTGCGACGTAGTCGGGCGTGCAGTCGACGAACTTTGCATAGTCGTCGAGCAGTTCGCTGACCGGTCGTTCGAGCTGCAACGGGCGATTCACGGTTTCGGGTGGTTTCTTGACGATAGCCATTTTTGGTTCTCCTCTGTTGTGTCGATCGACGAAGTCGAATTTTTCCGCGCGGCCCAAACCATTGGCGCAATTCCGTTGCGCCACGAGGCGGGAGCGACCCCACGAAGTCCCGTGACGCACGGTGCGTCAAAGGGTGGGGTCGCTCCCGCCTCGTCCGGGGTTTGGGCCGCGTTTTTCTTGGGTGCCGTTTCTTTCCTCATCTCGTTTCTTTCTTGCAAGATCGCTTCACCGAGGAGGTGAAGCGAATCCCACGGTTCCGAGTGAAGTGGTGCGGTGAAGTCCTCTTCACCCGGCCCTCCGCAATTCGTTGACTCTGCTTTGACTTCGGGCAGTCACGAGATGCGTTCGAAATTCGACGCATCCGGATGGATGGTCATCCACGAAGAGCTTTCGCCAGTCGCCGCCTGCCGCCCATACCGTATAAAGACCCTCGACGCGCGCGCCGCCGAGACGCTGGTTGGCTTGATCGAGCCACTCGATGTCGTCGCCCGAAAGTGTGCCGTACTGTTTCCCGTCCCACGCCGCACGCAGGCGGAAATAACGCTCCAACTCTTCCGGGACGGCCTGCTGGCGCGGCGCTTCGACGAGGGCAGAAAAGCACTCTTGAGCGCGAACGAAGTGGACTGTGGAAGACGCTATATAAACGAAGCGAAAAGCGGAGAGGTGCCGGAACAGGGTCGCGTAGGCGTGCAAGTGGTTCGCGAAACCGGCGAGACTCGCCTGGCCGGGGTCCACATAGGACAACGTGACCACAGGGGAGGAAGAAGCAGCGGAGGAGTCGAGAAACAGAGGGAACTTGTCGACGAAATAACGCAGCGTGGGTTGCGGCGTCAGAATGCCCTCATACGCCTTCGCCGGAAGTGCGCTCTTCGGAACGCCGAGTTCGTTGGTGAAGAAGAGTAACTTGTCGGGTTCGGTTTCGAGGTAGTGGTGGTCCAAGTTCGAGAGCACGAAATCGAGCAGCAGAAGCCGCGTACGGATGAACTCCGGCGAGTGCCGGCGGCGATTGCGCAGGTTTTCACGATCGATCCGTCGGTAGAGGGTCTTCGAGAAGAGATGGTACACACCGCCGACATCGTGATATTCCCGCCAGGTGGCATGGCCCCGGCTTTCGAGTTTCTCGGTAAAGTGTTGCGAGCGTTTGCCCCAATGGGCCCCGGTGAAGGCGAGGAATTGACGGGGCAGGAAATAGCCGGAATGCGTGGCGATTATGTAGAGGAAACGGGCTTCGTCCACGGTGTAGCCGAGAGACTGGATCGCGCGAATATGTTCGTCGGTAATTTTCATAACGAGAGGATCTCCGCCGTGAGTTCGTGTTGATCAAGCACGCGGCGGAGGTGGTCGGCCTCGCCGCGGGGGGTGTAGAGAGAGAATCCGGCATGGACCTTGTCGGCGACATGGCGGCCGCGGTAATGCTCAGTGACAAGTTCGAGGTTGACGCGCGCCATATCGCCGCTGGGGGTTTCGTACTCGATGCGCAGGTCGGGGACGGGAATTTTGTTGCGCACCATTTGCAGTCCGTGCCGTGCGGAGATTTCCGGGCGTGCCGCAGTGCCGAGCCGCGCGATTTCGCGGTTGATTTTTCTCTTCAATTCATAATCGAGCACGACGCGCAGATTCCGCCCGCCCTTCTTCACGATCCGAGCGGCCTCTTTCTGGTAGAGGCGGTAGAGGTCCGCGTCGTGATTGGCTTCGCGCGGTTTGACGAAGCCGTAGTACACGGCCTGGTGTTTCGGAGCGAGCCGATTCGCGCGCAGCAATCGGTAGCCTCGTTTCGTTAGCGTAAGGAGTTCGCGCGGGTTCGCTTCCGGGCCGTGGAACATTCCTTTGCGCACGAGTCCCTGGCGGACGAGATTCGCGAGGTCGCGCTCGGCCGTTTCTCTTTCTCCGGCGTAGGTGTGTTCCGCAAGGTCGTGCGTCGCAACGACGCGGAACTTCCCGAGTTCGACGATGGTGCGAATTTCCGATTCGCTCAGCCGGTACCCTCGGTCGCGGTCATAGAGAACGGCGCGGCCGTCACGAAAGAGGATCTCCGGGGGACGGTCCGGGAATGGGCGCTCCGGGGAGCGTTCGATAGACACGGAAAGCGTCGGTGTTGCGCCTGGTTCTCGCTCGACCGACAAACGGGCATCCGGGCGGGCTTCGGGTTCAGACGGATCGCGGCCGCGGTCGTCGAACTCCGGAGGTAAAACGTCGCGGGACATTCACTCCGGCTCCTGGGTGTCGTTGGGGGAAGGCAAAGGGAACTGCCCGGCGAGAGCCTGATGATCGACGTGGGTGAGCTTGCGTCCGGTGTCCTTCAGGAAGAACTTGCGCTGGAGGGCGTACACGGCGGCAAAGACATTCACAAACAAGACAGAAACCCAGAAGAGAATCACGCCTCCGTATTGATGAAGAAGGATGTGCCGGTAGGGGACCAGGAACTTCAGTTCGCCAAGGAGCCAGAAGCCCAGGGCCAGCAGGATGGCAACCGTTGCAAGCAAGGTGTTGGCGATCATCGATGCGTTTCCTTTTCGGCTGAGAATGGCCCAGTTGGTTCCGAGGGCACGTACCTGTGGGAAGGACTGTAGGGTGCGAAAAGAGGTAGGCCGAAGAGCAGAGAAAGGAGTGGCGCGTTGAGGTGGGGCCGAGGGTGGAGGCGCTCGCCCGCGATCTCTTGGGTCCGCAGGTGAATTCGCATTCTCATTTGAAGGCCTGGTCTTCGCGGAAGTAGGTGATGCCGAGGCCCAGCGGATTGATGGGAATCAGCTCGTTCGGGACGTGGCTGCGGAAGACGAATACGAAGTTGGCGGTGTACAGGTCGCGCTTCAACTCGCTGTGATCGGCCGGCGAGTAATACACGAGGTAGAAATCGACGCGCGCGCGGTAGGGGGGATTCTGCAGCTGTTCGAGCGCAACTTTCTTTACGTCCACATCGACTTCGGGTTCGGCAGTATTGGTGAGGAATTTCCGGATGACATCGTCCTTGTGATACGCGTCCAAAATGCCGTTGGCGAGCTTGCCGTCGAGGAAGTACAGGGATTTCGCGAAATCATCCTGAATGGTGTAGCGGTTGCGGCGGTAGTAGAGCGTGCAGAACTGCGACAGAAAATACTTCGTTTCGGCGTCCTGCGGCTGATACTCGAGATTGTGGTAGTTGATGGCCTCGGCGCGTCCGAGGTCGTCGATGCGGATCACCAGGGGACGAAAGTTCTCGAATGTGCGGATCGTCCGCAGAGCCACGAGCGCGATGCCCACGGCCACGAGGGAAACGAGCACCAGAGCGATCTTCAAATAGGTGTTGGTCACCATGGGATCACCGTACTGTTCGAGATACAGACGCTTGGCGTCCGTAAAGCTCCGATCGCGGCCCGTCGTCATGGCAACAACCCGCCAAGGAGTCCCGCGGACGATCCGCCGGCCGTACCGCTGAAGATGTGGTTGGTGAGGGCGGGTATTTTGAGCAGCGCGTAGATGGCGGCGAGGAAGGTGATGAAGAGGACCGGGAACCAGCCAAGGAGCTGGACCGTCGAGATGGCCCCGCCCGGCGGGAGCCGCAGCGTTCCGAGGATCAGGTTCCCGATGATGTAGACGACCGCGGCAGCAATGACCTGGTAGAACGCGTACTGAAGAAAACAGCGGAACCATCCCCAGAAGAGCCACTCCATCTTGGGAACGATGAAGAACGGGACAAAGAGCGGTCCCACGAGCACACACACCGCCGTGGCGATGAATCCGTAGGCGATGACCACGATGGCCACCGCCTGCGCGGCGGCGAGCAGAATGGTCACGATGACGTAGATGGCGGTGCCGAGAATGTCGCCCCAGGTCGGAGAGTCCATGCGGGACTCGAAGTCGGCAACCTGCGAAACGACGTTCTGCAGTTGCGCCTGATCGATCTGGCTCGACAGGAACTGGGCTTCGTTCGTGACCAGGTTATGGAAGCTGGTTCCGATACCGGGAATGGGACCGTTGTAGTAATTGACCATGGCGAAGCCGAAGCTGATGGTCAGCAGCAGGCTCGCGAAGTTGTCGAAGTGGAATGGGTGCTTTCCCCCCGCGGCGGAAAGCGCCGACTTGATGCCGTACCACGCGACGAGGATGGTGGCGAAGGAACGAAACAAATTCTGGCCCATGGCGTCGAAGAAGCCGAGGTTCTGGGTGAGCAGGGTGTTGATGGCCTGAAAGATATACTCGAGAGTGTCGGTTTGCACTGCCGTCAGCTCCTGTCGACGCCCGGGCGTCCGTCTCCGCACGCCTTACGGCATGCGGAAGGTTTGAAGAGAATTGGTCAAGGTGCCGGTCACCTGCGCCAGATTCCCGGCCACACTGGCCTGGCGTTCGATGTCGGCGTTGATGGCGTTGGTGGTGGACTCGCGCTGCTGCTTGGCGAGAATGGTCTGTTGTTCAAGCAACGAAGCCAGAAGTTTGTTGGAGTCCTGCAGCGTGCGCAGCGTCAAGACTCCCGATGCGTTGATTTTGTTGAGAACGGAGACCTCACTGTTAAGATCCGAATCATTCGAAAACGAGTCCTGTTCGAGGTTCGAGATCTGGGTCTGGATGTCCTGGGCGCCACCGCGGATCCCACCGATGGTGGCCATGGCGTTCACGTTCGCACCGTCCACAAGTTGGACGGACGCGTATTGCGACTGCACGCGGTTCAACTCAAACGGGTCCATGCCGGAGAGCTGTGCCGGGCTGTAGGGAAGGAGTTGCGTGGTGGACTGCTGGTAACCGGTGTTGATAGCGGGAAGCAGGCCGGAGTTGATGCCGCTCACCCAGGTGCCGGTGTTGCCGAATGTGTTGAGCGAGGTGACATTCCGCCATTGGGAAAAAAGCGCGCGGTACCGCGCGGGCATGTTCTTGAGGTACTGCGCCATCTGCATGGCCAGGTTGAGTTGATTAGTGATCTGCGCGTAACTCTTTTGCAGCTCGATGAGGTGCTGCTGCAGCTGGTAATAGCGGAGCAGCGCGTTCTGGTAGTTGGTGGGATCGAATACCACCCCACTGCCGAGTTGCGCGGAGGCGGTCGCGACACACAACCCGACGACGAGCACGACGAGTAGCACTTTTCTTTTCATCGAATCTTCATCCCTATCTTTCTTGCCTTCTAGAGATCGGAAGGCAGTTTGTGGTTTGCGTAATCGGGCAACGCGAGATCGCCCGAGAGGTAGACCTTGACGCGGTGGCCCTCGCGAATGGTGATCGTGGGCATGATGTTCAGGAACTTGTCGAGGATCTGCGCCGAAGACTGCGCGGTACTCTGCGCAAATCCCTGGCGCATCAGATCCGTTCCCGAAGCGGTCAGCGGGCCGGAGGTTCCGCCTTCGGCCACAGCGCCGAGCGCGCCGATGGCCAGTGAGACGCCGAAGAGGCGCAGGTAGTGGTTGTTCACCTGATCCCGCAGCCCGGTGTCACCGATCTGGTTGAGTCCCTTGAATCCGTCGAGACTGACGGAGTAGCCGTCGGGCATGAGCAGGCGGTGGAACACGACAGCCAGACGCGTCTGGCCGAAAGTGTCGACCTTCTTGGTTTCGCCAAGAACCTTCGAGCCTGCGGGAATGAGCAGGTGCAGGCGGTCGTTCGAATAGACGTCGGTCGAGAGCAGGCACTCGATAGGGCCCGAGAAGCCCCCGTCGAGGCGGTTGATAAGCACGGTTTCGAGAATGGTTCCTTCAAACAGGACGTAGGTTTTTCCTGCCGCCGCAGCTGCGGAGGCGGCAGGCACGGCGGCAGGGTTTTTGCTTTCCTCCTTTCCGCGAGGTGTTTCCGCGGAATCGTTGTGGGCCGGAGCCGCGGTGGGCGCGGAACCGGGTTGCATCTCTTTCCAGAGCTGGGCGATTTGTGCGGGGTCCGGTCCCGGAGGGGGAACCGCGGCGGCGGGGGAAGCGACCTCCGTGACCGCAGCGCCAGGCGGGACTTTGCGGTAGGTCAGCGCGACATTCGATGCGAACAGCGAAAGGTAGGCGCGCTTCTTGCGCTCCGCCTCGATGACATCCTCGGATTTCGCCTCGTTCGGATTCGCGGCGGCGTCCGTCTGCGGCGGGTTCCCGGTTGCACCGCCCAGTTCGTGCGCTTGCTGCGCGAGCGCGCTTTGCGCGACCAGCTGTTCCCGCTGCAACTCGGCGATGCGGTTCTGCAGCTCGGCGATCTTGGTTTCGTTGACTTCGACAGGGGGTTGCGCCTGCGCCACGGACCGCGCTGCTTTCGCCGGCGCGGACGGACTCTTGCCGCCGGTCAGCCACATGATCAGGACCATGAGCACGGCGAGGCCGGCGAGCAGCCACGATTGCACGTGCTTCGGCAACAATCCGGGAGGCTTCGGCGCTTTTTCTTGGACTTCGACTGTTTCGGTCATCCGTCACTCCTCAGTTCGCCGCAACCCGGCGCGTGAACGTCAGTTTCTTCTTGCCGATCATGAGATAGCCGCTGTCGATGATTTTGGGCGCGATGTAAACGCCGTTCTCGAACTGGAAGTGGATGAGATTGGGTTTGCCGTCTTTGATTTCGTAGAGAGACGGCGTTTCGCGGGCGCCACACCGGACGTAAGTGAACTGGTCATCGTGATAGACGGCAGTGACGAGGAAGGGCTCCCGCGTCGCCTTGGGATCGAGAGCGTAGTCGAACTGCAGCTTTGCCGCGTAGGACGAGCGGAAGCGATTGACCTCCTCGGCAGCGGCGGTCTGGGCGGCACGAAGTTGTTCGGCCGACTGCGCGCGCAGGGTGTCGAGTTCCTTCTTGTAGGCTTCGGCCTCGCCGGCATTGACGTAGCCGCGCAACGACCCTGTCGCGGCGCCCGATACCTCCTTCGGCTCGACGAAGAGCTTCAGGTCGGGCTCCATCTTCGGATCGTTGCTGATTTCCGTGAGCAGGAACGAGTACACGTGGCCGCTCGCGGTGATGAGATTCAGGTTGCTGTGCGTACCGGCCTGGGCGGGATGCACGTAGCAGAGGTTGTGCGAGCCGTTGATGATCCAGAACTCGCGGTCGCCGGTGGTGAAATCGAGAATCTCTTCGTCTTCGGGCAGAACAATGAGGGTAGAGAAGCGCAGTTTCGCGTGAACGGGTACGATGTCCTCCTTTCCGACCTTGACGACGCGCGCGCCGTCGCCCAAAGCGAGGAGCGGCAGAAGCGCGGTCAACCACGCGGCGACAAAGAGCATCACGAAGGGACTTCTTGCGGCTTTCGACGAAACAGACTTCATCGGCATTTCTCCTTTACTCGATTTCTCCTAAGACTTCCGGTCTTCGAACCACCGAAAAACCATGGGAACGAAGAACACCATTGCGGTGAGCCCCACCGCCACCACCACCGGCGCAAACGCGGCGTTCGCTCCGAACGTGCGCAACAACTCGGGGAAACCCGGGATCATGCGGAACCTCGGGCGAGCACATCGAGCCCCTTTTCAAAGCCGTACGCTTCAAAGGCTTCCCGGCGCCTGCGGTTGTCGTAGGGATCGTTGGTGTAGAGCCAGTAGCTCCGGGGATCGACGTCGAGGTTGGCGACCTTGGCGAGTTCCGGAGTCTTGATGAGGAACTGCCGCTTTGGGAGGAGCGAAGCGATCCAGGCGACCTCCGTGTCGTTCAAGTGAAACTGCCGGCGGTACAGGTCCTGGTCCATGTCGGGATTCGCGAGAAAGATCTTGGTGGCGCAACTTTCGACGATGACGTCCAGGAGTTCCGAGCGCTTCAGTTCGTCGAGCGACTGCGTCGAGAGGATCATGGCGGCGTTGTGCTTGCGCCAGGTTTTCAAGGCTTCGGTCACGTACTGCCGGATGCTCGGGTTGCGGAGAAACACCCAGGCCTCGTCGATGAAGAAGGCCTTGAAGGTCGACGAGATTTCGCGGTTGGCGATAACTTCGTTGGCGCGGTGCAGGATGTAGAAGAGTAACGGTTCAAGCAGTTCCGGATACTTGCTCATGCGCTGGAAGTCGAACGCCTGGAAGCGGGAAAACGAGACGGTGTCTTCCGCGTTGTCGAAAAGAAATCCAAACTGCCCGCCGCGAATCCACCGAGCGACCGCATCAGAGAGTGCCCGGGGAAGGGTGTTCGCGAGCACGTCGAGAGTGCGCAACGAGGGTTCGAGTGAGTATAGATTCTCGATCTGCTCGTAGAGCACCCGGTCGGCCGCGGGATCGAGCCCGGCGGCGCCCGAGCCGAGGAGGACTTTGACGAAGAGTGCCAGAAAGTCGAGATTGGCTTTGGTCGGCGGCAGCGAAAAGGGGTTGATCCGGAAATCCCGGGATTCGAGGCCGACGCACACATACGAGCCCCCGAACAGCTGCGTCAGGCTCTCGAAGCTGCCGCCCAGATCAAAAATGAAGGTGAACGGATCGTATTTCTGCAGATTGGTAATCAGGAAGTTCAATAAAAACGACTTACCGGATCCGGTTCTCCCGAGCACCATGGTGTGGGCCGTGTCACGGTAGTGCAGGTTCAAGAAATACGGCGTGCCGTGATTGGTTTCGAGGACCCCGAGGTATTCCTGCCGCAGGTGCCGGTTCCGAGGGTCTCCCGAACTCAACGTGAAGAGAAACGAAAAGTCCGCATAGTTGGTGTTCAGCAGATACAGCGAACGAAGGTTGAAAACGTGGTTGCCGGGAACCGCGGCGAGGAAGGCGTTGAGCAGGTTGTATTTTTCTTCATACAACTGCGCGTCATGGACACTGAAGACTTTATAGAAGTCCGCGCACGCGCGTTCGACCTTAGGGAGGTCGCGATCATAGACCACCACGGTCAGTGAAAACTGTCCGAAGTAGTTACCGTAGAGTTCGATCTCCTCGATGCCCTTGCCGAGTTCCCGGACCTGCGACTCCTTCGAATCGTCGAGCAACACGTCGTGCGGAGAGGTGTCGTTCAGGTTGACCTGACTGAAGAAGGAATGCTTGGTGTTGTGGAAGTGACGGCGCTTTGCCTGAATGACGCGGCGCGTTCTGCCGGAATCTTCCTTCTTCCACTCGGTGACCACGTGGAAGTTGGCCTGGACGTCCATCAGCTTCTTGAAGATCAGCGGGAAGCTCTGCGCGGAAGGTTCCTTGAGGGTCAACACCTTGACGTAGTCGTCGTCGACGCGCAGATAGCCGCGATGGCATTCCAGGTGCGACTCGGCCAGCTGCCAATCGAGAAAAGTGTCGTAGCGCAGCTTAGCCAATTCGTTTTTGTGCGCTGAGAAATTGAGGGTTCGTTGCAGCACGCGAAACGCTTCCTGCTTGTCCAAAAGCCGTGCGGGCAGAAAGTCCGAAACTTGTAACAGAAAACTTCGCACCTTGCGCTCGAGCCCAGCCCGCGCGCGCTCGACCTCCCGTTCCATGACCACGAGTTGCTTCCGCCCGGAAAACACCGCCAGCAACTCCCGCAGCGCCTTCCGGGGATGGGCCGGCAACTCCGCGAGCACCGCCCGGAAGTTCCGCGCATAGCGAAAGCCTTCGAAGAACACCACAAAATAGATGGCAACGGAAAAGAGGTTCTCGGCCTTACCGGCGAGATACGCGATGCGGCTCCGGATCGCCGTGTCGACGACCGGTTTGCCGTAAAGCGTGTGCGGAATTGTCGGGCTGTTGCGTTTGAACAGATACTGGTAGACGCGATAGTTTTCATCGAAGAGCTTCAGCGCGGATTCAAGCCGCTTGGTCAGCCCGTCGACGGTCTTCTCGTCGAGGCACTCGTAATCGACCCCCTGGACCTCGAGCACCAGGCCGAGGTCCCCGGTCTTGGTCAGAAACGCGTTCTCGTCGATGAACCCGTAGAGATTCACGCGCTCGTTCAACGAGCCGGTCTCTTCGTAGTTCCGGAAGATGCGTTCGAGTCTAAGCATCGCGCATCCATTTCACGGGGAAGGGAGAGAACTTGGCGGGATCGTATTCGCGGCGGAGCGTGGCGGCGGTGAGCAGGAAGCGCAGGATCTGGGGATCGGTATCGGTCGCCCAGCGCGCGGCAAGATACAGTAGAAAAAACATCAGCACGCCACCGAGCAGACTGCCGAGCAGGTTGAAGGTGCCGGCCCCGAGGCACATGGCAAAGAAAAACAGTTTGCGTTCCGCTCCGAGAATCGTAAGCGGGCGCGAGAGCGAGCGATGAACCAAATTCACGCGACGGACGTTGGCCATGGTTCTCCTTCCTCCAAAACAAAAATCAAAACTTCATCCCGGGAAGAGCCAGGCCAGGAAATTGACTGCCGCGATGGCCATGCCCACGCCAAAAAGCACGCCGGCCAGAACCCGCTTGGAACCACCCTCGCCGAAAGCGAAAGTGAGACCGGCAACAACAATTGCTACAAGAGACAGGCCGCGGGCGATGGTGCTGGTGAAAGCGGTCTGGAGTACGGTAACGGCGTTCTCCCAGGGGGAATTCCCTTGCGCGAGAAGCGGGCCCGCGAGAAATAAGGCGATGGCCACGGCCATGGCCGCGCGGGCAAACGAACGAATGCGAGTGAGTTTCATGAAACCTCCGGAGTACACACGATTCCGAGGGGGGATTCACACGACGGAACGCGGAGACCCGGCGCGGTTTCCCCGCTCCTCCGGCTTCCGCAGATGCCGCGAGCGATGCCGCCGGGGAGCCCATCGTAGCGGGCCCTCGAACGTTCCGGGGGAACTTGCGTGTGAACTCCCCTCTCTATAGCTAATCAGCGGAAGGAGAGAAAAACGTGTCGCACAAAAATGAAAATATATTTCCTGACGGTGGCGACACGTTTTGGGAAAAGAACGGTCCGGGTGCAGACGTCATATTCCGTGATTCCCGCCGGCCAGCCTGCGGAGTTTGCCGAGCAGGCGCTTGAGCCGCTGGCGCTCGGCATTCGAGAACGCGCCGTTTTCCGCTCCGCCTTCGAGCTTGAAGGTGATGAGCAGATCGAGTTCGCCGGGGGTGAGCGTTCCGCGTTCGACCGCCCGGCCGAAAAAGTGCCGCAGAAGCGCGGCACGCTCAAAAGAGTCTCCGGCGAATTCCGATCCGTGCGTTTCGCGCGGATCGTCGGACCGCGGCGCTTCGAGCGGGGACTTGGCTTCCCGCGAGGCCCATTCGAAGGTGGCGCGCCGTACCTTCCGCGCAATGGCGAATGCGATGTAACTGTGGCGTTCCCCGAGGCGCGCGGAAGCGAGCGAGGCGAAGAGCGCGCCGAGCGTTTGCTGCGCGGCGTCTTCGCGGGAGAGGGCGGGATAGCGCTGGCGCACGCGGCGAAGAGTCGAGTGCAGCATGGGGAGAAACAGAAGCACGAAGACGCTGTCGGCGAGACCGCCGGGAAAGGCAGCCCGCGCTTCGAGAAGTTCCGAGAGCAGCGTGTCGGACGCGGCGTTGCCGGCGAGCGACTGCAGGTGCAGAAGGAGTTCAGTGGCACTGGGAAAGGCCGCGAGATGCGGACCGGAGCATAGAACAAGGGAATGGTTTTCCGGGTTGTCGTGAAGCTCCGCGCGAAGTTTTTCTTCAAGCAGACAGAGGGGACAACGGCAGTTCGGCCTCTCGTGCATGACCGGTCTCCAGGCGTGCGGGAGTACGGTGACAGAACGGGGGACGGGCTCTGCCGTATGGGCCATTCGCAGCGGATGCCGGGGACAGCATCCTGCGGGGCCGCCATCGTGTGGAAGAAGCTGCCGCGCGGGGTGCGATTTCCTTTCTTGGCCGGGATCCCGGCCAGAAATGGGGACAAAAACAAAAAAAGGGCCTCCCGGCGATGCCGGGAGGCCCGGAACAGGCGGCCGCTCAGAACGGAATTCCGTCTTCCGCGGCGGCTTCCGTGGCCGGAGCCGCTTTGGGCTCGGGCTCGCCGCGGTCGAGCCTGCGCACGACGTCAGCGTGGATGGACCACGAGGTGATCTTCGACGTCGCGGCTTTCTTGCCCTTGCCGTTCGGCGGCTCGTACGTCGAGCTGACGAGTTCGCCTTCCACGAGCACGTGAGCACCCTTCTTGATCGTCTGAGCAACGCGCTCTGCCAAAAGTGGCCGGAACAGCACGATCCGGTGCCACTCGGTTTTGGAGCTCCACTCATCATCGGCGTTCTTCCAGGAGCGCTGTGTCGCGACGGAGAATACGGTGAACTTCGAACCGTTTCCCTTCGCCTGACGTTGCTCCGGGTCAGAACCAACAAACCCGACGAGTGTTACCGCGTTTAAGTAGGACATGAAAATGTCTCCTTTTTCTGCCCCATTTTCCTGGGGCACCCAAAAGCGAGGGCTTCTGCTTCCAAGGCGAGCGGCTGCATTCTGGGAGGGAACCCAACGGATTTAGGGCGGAACCGGGAAAGCAGAAGACGGGAAGCCGCCGGACGCAGGAATGAGCCCGAAGCAGTGCCCAGGAAAAGAAGCGGCAGAAAAAGATACGGCCCACGGAACGCGGGAACTGTGGGTCGGGAAGAGCGGGACCACGCGAGCAACGCCGCGGGAACAGCAGAAAAAAACGAGAGACGCCCGCGCAAGGCCGCCCGCCAATCTTTCGAGGGGCGGCGCGACGCTGCGGTTCCTCGCGTGCGCAAAAACGGGAACGGCTAGGGGCTAGTGACCAGCTTAGTGAACCACAGTCAAAAACTATTCCACCGATGAGAGTCTCGATTCGAGTGGCGCCGGACCCTCAATCTTGTGTACAGGCCGGGTGAACGTGCGTCATCGGCTTGGCTACGCCCGGCAACAGTGACATCCAGGGCGAGAAGCGCGGATAGCTTCCCATCCTTCCTTCAGGATGAATGGAACAAGAATCAACGCCGCAATCGGATCCGCCAGCGACTTCCCAAGAACTGCGTTGGCCAGTAATCCTGCTAACGCGATCCATGAGAGATAACCGCAGAGTGAGGACTGCGCTGCGTCGGCATTCAGGGAGGCAGTCGAGAGTTGCGTTCCGAGCTTCCGTTTCTCTCTTGCGAGCCAAGGCATTCCGAAGGCCGCTACTATCAGTAGGGCGATACCCACAAAGCTAGGCCGAGGTTCGTCGTGCCCGAGGAATGCCAGCGACGAAGTAACCAGAACGAATGCCGCCACTAAGAACAGCAACGCCCCGGCAACGCGGGCAGCAGTTTTTTCGGCTCGCAGGGACTGCGGTTCCGTTTTTGATCGGAATCGCCACAGCACAACAATCGCCGAAAGTAGCTCGATGGCGCTGTCTCCCCCGAAGCCGAGAAGTGCGGGACTCCGTGCGATCCAAGCGGAGGCCAGAGCGACGATGGCCTCCGCTGTCATCCAAATGATGGTGAGAAGTTGCAGGCGTTGGGCTCGCCGCACGAGGTCTGCCATCGAAGTTGTTGCTATCGCGGCCATCGACCTTGCATTTTACCCTTTGGATGGGTCCTATCCCTATTTCTGTCGAGCGCTCACAAGTTCACGCACGTCGCCGTCTTAGAAAGCACCAATGATGCGGGATAGGGCAGCGTGTGCGGCGATTACTTCCGCGTGGCCGACACCCGGAAGGTGGGTAGGCCAGTCACCGCAATAGCGTTTGTAGATAACTTATCGCGGCTGACGACCATCGCCTTTCGTGCCCGCCTTGGTTCTTTCATCACACTATCGGCAAAAGCAGCCGCGATGACGAAAAAATAGTATTGAAGGAACTTGTGCCTATGCTGGCGTGTCTGAATTCAAGCAAGGCTGGTTTGTCTGCGTTTTGGTCGTCCGTAGTGAGATACAACCGGAGCTTGTGACCTGCCCGGAAGCGCCGGGCATTGGGTACGAGCGGAATTCGGTAGTTTACCGTCTTTCCAATGGGCACCGCTTCAAAGGCCCGGCACTGCAGAACAGGAGCGCCTGGCTTGCTCGCGGCTTCGTCCACTGCGCGCAAGCTCGCCCGGAGGTAGCCCGATGTGACATTGGTAACCTTCTCGTTTTCGTCCACGTCCTGCAAGACGGCGATGAACGCAGTATCCGGCGCGGTGCAAGCAGCGTCCAACTGCAACTCAATAGGACCGGTCAGGTCCAGGTCATGGGGCATGGCCGGAGTTGTCCAGTGCAGGAACGCCGGAGGGTCTGTCTCGCTCGCCCGCGGGCGATTGAGACCACCGCTGAGGTTCATATAAGTCCTGGAAGCCACTTCTCCTTCGTCTTCACTGAGAACCGCGTCAGCCCGAAGTGCGTAAGCGCGATCCGACGCTTCGCGAATCGGCCACGCATCGCTTGTCCGCCAGCCCTCGGCCTCTGGCACGACGTATCGAAAACGCGGGCCGTCGAGAATGCCCGTGTCCTGCCCCTTGAGCCAGTGATCGAACCATGCAATCGCCTCGATGTGAAGACTCTCCCACGGCCACGCGAGCCCATGCTCTCCCATCATTGCAACCTGCAAGTGTCTGCTGTTCGTCAGCCGCTCGTAGGCAGCGAAAGTATGCGGCAAATGCAACGGCACGTTCTGCCAGTCGCATCCCAGATAAACGGGCACGTCGACGCGATCAAGTAAAGGAAGTAGATTGCGGTCCTCCCACCAAGCGTCGCGAAATGGGTGCTCGGCAGCGATAGCGCGCCAGAGCTCATCCCAGGGATGAGGATCGTGATGCAACTTGAGCAGCACCTTGAGGCCAGCGATTGCCGCTTCCCCATTCGCCATCTCGAATTTTTTGTGGACGCCGGGGGTTAACAGAAGACGGCGCACGGCATCCAGCAATTTGCTGCGCCATAATTTATTGGTCTGGCCGGACGTCATGCCGATCATGAATAGGAAAGGCGTGACGAAAGAGCTGCTCATTAGTCCGTGATGCATCGCTGACTCATAAAGATCGAATGTGCCGGCGATGGGCATGATGGCTTTGAGGTGCAGAGGCCGTTCCACGGCAGCCTCCATCTGCGTTCCTGCGAAATAGCTGATCCCAATCATGCCGACGTTGCCATTCGACCACGGCTGCTGCGCGGCCCACTCGACCAAGTCATGCATGTCGCGACGTTCCTGGCCATCAAAGAAACCGAATGTGCCTCCAGAACCGCTGGTGCCCCTGCAGTTGGCGATGACGTGGACGTAACCGCGGGGGACAAAGAAATCGCTGGCACCAGCCTCAATGAAGCCGGCAGGCGCGCCCAGGTTTTGAATCTGGCGCGGATACGGAGATGCGGCCACCAGCACGGGATATCGCCCGGGTTCACCCGGACGATGCACATCCACCAGCAAATTGATTCCGTCGCGCATTGGCACCGAAACGTCGTCATCCTGAGCCATCGCGTGAGTTGGCTGCGACAAGTTGCGATATTCACGGCAGGTGGTTTGCGGGCCGTTCAGCCGGCGTTGACCGGGCTCGATTCCGGACGATGGAACGTTGGCCATGCTCTCTCCCTTGGCGGCGAGGTGTAGAACTCACACTGTAGTCATGCGCCAATTGAACCGTCAAACTCCAGTGCGTCGCGCCCGGCCGGGCTATTTCGAAGCCTGAAGAGATCGCTATCGCTACCAACAAGCCGGGTCGGTTTGTGGGAAATGATCTCCGAGGTTGGCATCGATTCTGGACGGACGGGGAAATCGGAAGTAATGCAAACGGCGGAGGCGGCTGCATTCGCGAGGATGGCGTGGGGATGACACTCGCCCAAAACGCCGTTTGCTGGCCACTCCCCCCGCTACGACCTAAACCATCAACCTTGCATTTTACCCTTCGGGATGGGATCGACCGCTGGGCTGGCCTGCTCCTTCCATCGTTGTTCGTTTACGCCCATCGTGAGGAGCCACAGCATTAGCGAACCTTGCCCAAGGATTCCAAGGGCCAGATTGTAAGGGGACAGATAGCGTGCGAGCGGTGGCGATAGAAAGGTGAGCCATCCGAAACCGGCACACGCTATCAGCGCGCCAAGAATTCGAGGCAGAAAGGTCGACCTGAAAATGAGGTAGCCGATGAGGAGGCAATAGAACCCGTCAAATACCACGGGAATATCCACGCCTCGAGGATTCCACCGAAGAGCCCCAAAGGTGAGTCCCACAAGGTTGAAGGATGCCGCGACCAAAGAGAGGCCCCTGTTCACCGGCTTGAAGACGGCATAAAGGAGTAGCGTCACGATGATCATGCTCGAGACCGCGATGAGATCGGCGGCGATTTCCAGCCTGCGAACGAAGAACTCACCGAATACCGCCGAAAGTAAGCCGAGCAAGAAGAGGACACCTGCGACCCTGGCCTTGAAACGCGGTGACGCTTCTGCAATCCGTTTCATCATTTTATAGCTCCAGGAGGGACCGCTCCAGGTTATGTTGTATCACCGATACGTCGGAAAAGCCGCCAAGGCCTAGTAAGTTCGCTTGTGGGAAGGATCTCCGCCCTAGGCGTCGGTTCTCGACGGATTACGAGCAACTTGGAAGTAATGCAAAGAGCGAAGCCGGCACTATGCCCAAGCCCACCCGCTCGGATAGGACCCGCCTAATAACCCGCGATGGCCACTCCATCCACTCCGGCCTAAGCGCGCCGCCTACGGCGTCGCAGGCCTCCGTTCCAGGAGTGGCCATCGAAACACAGCTGTGCTCTAATGACGCGAACGTCAGCGGACGAAAATCAGCCCCGACCTATTCCACTTAACATGTCAGTAGGACACGAAAATGTCTCCGTTTTTCTGCCCCATTTTTCTGGAGCACCCAAAAGCGATTCTGCTTCCAAAGCGAACGGCTGCTTTATGGGAGGGAACCCAACGGATTTAGGGCGGAACCGGGAAAGCAGAAGACGGGAAGCCGCCGGACGCAGGAATGAGCCCGAAGCAGTGCCCAGAAAATGAGCGGCAGAAAAAGGCTGGCCTACTGAACCGAGAAGATCGGTGCCGTATCGGCCGAGCTATGTGAACAGGCAAAGCGGAACAGAAAGAATCAGCCGTGCCACGATTGCCACAGCTCCAACAATGGTGCTGGATTCGAGTGGCACCTGCGACGGTGAGCGCCGGATAGCTGCGGGAAATACGCTCGGCGAATGTGGCTAGAGTGCGTGAGCGCAACTCGCTGGAAATTGCCGATGACTAGAGCACCGTTTTTGGCGATTACTTCCACATGGTCATACGGAAACTACACGATGGAATGACATTCCACTGTGAGCGACATGGTCGATCCGTTCCTTCAAGGTTTTCTCGCTCTAGGCGCACGGCGCGAAGTGCATTCGTCCGGTTCACCCCTGCTTAATCTTTTCCTCGGCCGCCATCTCGAGGAATCCACGCAGCTCTTCATCCAACTCTTTGTCGATGCGCTCCTTTCGGAACAGCGATCGGAATCCTTCTGATAGGTTTCGCAGCAGTGACATGAGCGCTTACTCGTAACGCAAGGCTACTATGGGGTCGACTCGCATTGCTCGACGAGCGGGGATGTAGCTTGCGAGTAATGCCACAGAACAAAGAAGCAGCGTGACGGCAGCGAAGGTGAACGGATCAGTGCTGCTCACTCCAAAAAGCAGGTTGTTCAGTACACGCGTCACTCCATATGCTCCGACCACACCGAACAGGACCCCGAGCAAGGCCAGTCTCATGCTTTCAGCAAAAATGAGCGTGAGCATGTCGACGGGGCGTGCCCCCAACGCCATTCGGACGCCAATTTCACGTGTGCGTTGGCTAACTGTGTAAGCCAGCACGCCGTAAATTCCGATCGCCGAAAGTAGCAAGGCAATGCCGGCAAAGCTCCCGAGAAGAACAGTGCGAAATCGCGGCTGGGCGGTGGATGCCTCCAACAACTGATCCATTGTCGCGATCCGACCCACGGGTTGCTCTGGGTCGAGCTCCGCGATTTCGTGTCGAATTGCGTAGGCAAGACTCATGGGGTCGCTCTTTGTACGGACCACAAGCGTCTGCCAGGGCATGATTTCCTGTGTATAAGGAACATAGATTCCCAGAGAGGGATCATCAGTAAGCTTCGCCTGCCGTATGTCCCCAACGACTCCCACAATCTCAGAGCGGCCAGCGCCAAACGCCGGCATCTGGATAAATCGGCCAACGGGATCTTCGTTTTGCCAGTAAAGGCGGGCAACTGCTTCGTTAATAATAGCGACGTGAGGCGAATCCTTCGTGTCCTGTGCGGAGAAAAAACGACCGCGTCGCAAAGGAATTTTCATCACATCAAAAAAGTTGTTGGAGACGATGCGTGCCTCCGCTTCTGGCTGATCCATCAAGCTCGCGTATGCATGACCGTCGATCTTGAAGCCGACGTTCCAGGATTGGCCCTGAACGGGCAACGCCAGCGTAGCGCCTGCGGATTCCACTCCCGGCAGCGTTTGGATTCGAGCAAGCAGCTGTTCATAAAATCCGGTCCAATTACTCCAATTGGCGTCTTTGTTTTCGTCGGACATGGAACGGTAGACCTCAACTGTCAGCAGATGGTCGGCTCGGAAACCAGGGTCGACTTCGTACAAAAGAAGCAGGCTCTTTCCTAGCAGCCCGGCTGCCGTAAGCAACACCAGGGAAAGCGCAAATTCCGTAATGACCATGATTTTGGTCAGAGGTTTGCGCTCTCGTGCACCTCGAACGTTCTGTTTCAGAGAGGCATTCAGGTCATCGCGGGAAATCTGCCAAGCCGGGGCGAAACCAAACACAATTCCGGCCAAGAACGAAATCAGGCAAGTAAACGCGAGCATAGCCGGATCGATATGTGCGGAGGATAATCTGGGAATGTCCATCGGCACCCAAGCGAGTAAGACATTCATGATTAAGGGAGCACCAAACACTCCCAGTGTGCCGCCGACGAGCGCGAGAAGCAGACTTTCGGTCAGCAATTGCGTGATGATTCTGGCCCGCGTCGCCCCCAGCGAAGAACGAATCACAATTTCTGATTGCCGCGCAGCGACGCGCGAAAGGAGCAGGGTGCCAATGTTTGCGCAGGCAATCAAAAGCACAAGAACAGCCGATCCCATCAGGATGAGGAGTGCCGGTCGAAATTTTCCCACCATGTCCTCGTGCAGAGGTACGAGTCTCACTCCAACGTCTCGATTGGAGGGCGGATACTTCTGTGCCAGGCCGCTCGCGATCACTGTCATCCCGGCTTGTGCTTGGGATAAAGTTACGTTGGCGTCGAGCCGACCAACCACAGACATTTCGTCATTGCCGCGAGCGACGATCTCTTCGCGTAGATCGGGCCGGAGGGATGTGATGCCAACCCAGAGTTCCGTTTGCGGATCGGGAAACTGAAAACCGGGCGGCATTACACCGATCACGTCATAACTGTAGCCGTCCAAAGTGATTGACCTACCCATGACGCCGGGATCGGACTCGAAGGAGCGAGACCATAGGGCGTAGCTTAGGACTATCGTCTCCTGATTTTGTGCACCGGCAAGGGACCTACCCTTGTAGGGCTGAATCCCAAGGGTTTCGAAGAAGTCAGGCGACACAACGTCGCCTTTTATGTGTTCTGGTTGGAGAATTCCAGCCAAGTTAAACGTCTTTTCTTCGTAGGCGGCGAGTTTGTCGAAAAACTGGTTTTGTTCCGTCCAATCCATGAAGTCTGGATAGGATGTTTTGCCGTAGAATTCACCAGACTTCAGATTATATGTGGCGACCTTCACGAGCCGTTCGGGGTGGGGGAAGGGTAGTGGCCGAATCAGCACTGCATCCAGAATGCTGAATACAGCGCTGTTTGCCCCAATCCCCAGCGCCAAGGTAAGCACTGCGATCGCGGTGAAGCCGGGATTCTTACGGAGCATCCGTGCGCCAAAGTGCAAGTCTTGCCAACAGGTCTCCAGAAAGGATTCCCAGCCCGCAGTGCGGACGATTTCCTTCGTGACTTCGAGATTGCCCCGCTCTAGGCGGACGGCGCGAAGCGCTTCCTTGCGGCTCATCCCCTGCTTCATCTTTTCTTCCACGGCCATTTCCACAAAGCCGCGCAGTTCTTCGTCCAATTCGCGCTGCTCGCGTTCCTTGTGCAACAGTGACCGAAGCCCGCTCGCTATGTTTCGTAGCAACGACATACTAGCTTCCTACTCGTAGTGCAAAGCCACCATCGGATCGACACGCATCGCCCGGCGCGCGGGAATGTAACACGCGAGCAGCGCCACTCCCATCCACAGGGCAGCAGACACCACGAAGGTCAAGGGATCGACGGGACTGAGGCCGGAAAGGAAGCGCGCCAACAAAGGCGCGAGGCCCGCTGAAACGGCAATCCCGATGAGGACCCCGGCCAAAGTGATCTTCATGCCTCTGAACAGGATGAGCCGGTGGATGTCCCCGGGTGTTGCGCCGAGAGCCATTCGCAATCCGATTTCCTGAGTGCGCTGCGCCGCATGAAACGCCACCACGCCGTATAGGCCGACCGCCGCGAGAACTAAAGCAAGCGAACCCACGATGACCAACACCGTCGTTTCGAGGCGAATAATCCAATAGGAGCGCTCGATCTGCGTTGCGACCGGCTGAAGATCGTAGATGCGCACTCCCGAACTCTCGCCGCGGATCAGAGAACTCACGGTGCGCGCGACCGAGGCAGGATCAACCGAAGTCTCCACCACCACAGTCGCGAGGCCTGTATACCTCTGTGCAAAAGGCCGATAGAAGTGCGCTTGCGGCGGCTCACCGAGCGAGCCCACCTTCGTGTCGCGAACAACACCGACGACTTCGGCTGTCGTCGGGTTATCGCACCCAAATTGCACGTGCTGGCCGACGGCATCGGTCTTCCCCCATAAGCGCTGCGCCAAAGCGTGGCTGACGAGAACGACTGGAGGGGACGAAGGTCCATCGTTCATACTGAAGTCACGGCCTGCGAGCAGAGGAATCTGCATCGTTTTCAGGAAACTCGGGGAGATCACACCGAAGGTCGCGTCAATAGGCGAGGTTGCGCCCGTCGAGATGCAGTCCGTCTCCGCTCCCGTGATCATCAATGGCAGGAAACGCGTCACTGCGGCGTTACGAATCCCCGGCAGCGCGCGAAGGCGTTCAACCGTCTGCTCATAGAACTGGAGGCCGCTTGCCTGTGTGAATTCGGGCGCGGAGATATATGTGAGTGCATAAAGACGGTTCTGCACTGCGAATCCAGGCTCAGCGGCGCGCATGCGGTAAATCGAGCGTAGGAACAGCCCGGCGCACAGCAACAGAATCAGCGAAAGTCCAACCTGCGCGACCAAAGAAACCTGCCGCAGCCGCACGCGGTCACGCGGCGTTCCACCGCCCTTGAGGATTGAAAAGACATCGCGACGCACCGCACGCCGCGCCGGAAGCACGCCGCACAACAAAGTGCACAGAAAGCACAAACCTAGCGCGAACAGAAACACGCGCGAATTGAGAGACAGATCAGCGTGAACGGCGACGCGAGCCTTGACCAGGCGCTCGCCAACCGCCGCGTTCAATATGTGATTCGACCACTGGTTCAGAACAAGCCCACCCGCGACACCAAGCAGCGAGAGCAGGAATGTTTCCACCAGTAGCTGACGGAGCAGCCGCCCCCGACTGGCGCCCAGTGCCGTGCGCACGGAGAGTTCCCGCTGTCGTGCCGTGCCACGGGCGAGCAACAAATTTCCAACATTCACGCAAGCAATCAGAAGAACGATGCTGCCCACCACAACGAAAAGAACGTCCAACGGAGCCGCGCCGCTGCGCGAAAACGGGCTGGGCGTCCCATGGATGATTTCCACCGTCAGAGGCGCTGCCGTCGCTTCCGAGATCGCCGGCGTCTCTGGCCGAAGTTCCGCATCAACGGCATTCAGGTTTGCCGCGGCTTCCGAAGGGGTGACGTGCTCTTGCAGACGCCCGAGCACCATTACGTCTAGCGACGGGTCCGCGCGGTCGAGGAGATGCTCGGCCCGCTGGGGATACTGTCTGGCCCACATGTGCAAGGGCACCCAGATCGCCGTCTGGATCGGAGCGTTGATGCCGGTGAAGGCGGGCGGGGCAACCCCAATCACGGTGTACCGCTGCATTTCTGACCGCACGCTTTTGCCAAGAATGCTCGGGTCGCCATTGAAAAAGTTTCGCCACGCCGAGTAGCTCAGCACCGCCACCGGTTCGCTCTCGTCCGTGAACCACCGCCCGATGAACGGAGCGATGCCCATCGTTTCGAAATAATTGGCAGAAACGGCTTCGGCGCTGATCAAATGACTCTGCTCGTTGGCGTCGAGGCTGGATTCCGTCGGAAAACTGGCGGCGAGCGCTGTGAAAGTCTGGCCGCGGTCGCGATAGGCCAAATAATCAGGGTAGAAAAAGCGGTCATTGCCGGCGCGGCTCAACAACGTCATGCGATTAGGCTCTGGCACTGGAAGCGGACGCAGCATCGAATAGTCGAGAAGTGCAAACACAGAAGTGTTCACTCCGGTTCCAAGCGCCAAACAAAGCACGGTAAGAACCGTAAAGCCCGGTGATTTGCGCAGCATGCGGGCCGCAAAGCGCACGTCCTGCCAGGATGTTTCGATGCAGGATTCCCAGGCGACTGCGCGAACCTGCTCCTTTGTGGCATTGAGGCTCCCGCGCTCCAAGCGCACCGCGCGAGCGGCCTCTTTGAGAGTCATCCCCTGCTTCATCTTTTCTTCCACGGCCATTTCCGCGAAGCCGCGCAGCTCTTCGTCTAATTCCCTGTTGACCTGCCGCCTTCGCAACAGCGCTCGCATCGCGCTCGCAATGTTTCGCAGGAATGACATGAGTGTCACAATGCCCCCAAAACTTCTCGCGGTTCTATTCGTATCGCAATGCCACCACGGGATTGACGCGGGTGGCACGACGTGCGGGGATGATGCATGCCGCGATCGTGACCAGCGCGAGCAAAACGGCGACGGTCGCAAACGTAAGGGGATCGGCAGCGTTGACGCCTACGAGGAGGCTTCTCATTGCGTGGGAAAGTGCCCATGCGGCTAGCAAGCCCACGCCTACGCCAAATCCCACCATTCTCAAGCCCTGAGCTGAGATCAGCTTCAAGATATCGCCGCGTCTAGCTCCGAGTGCCATGCGAATTCCGATCTCATGCGTGCGCTGGGTGGCCGAATAGGAAACTACGCCGTAAGCGCCCACGATTGCCAGCATCAGTCCCAAAAAGCCCATGACGGCAGCAAGGGTCGCAGCCAGCCTAAAGAGAAATAATCCGCCTAGACCTTGGACCAGTTGTGGCATCGTGCGGATGTCGTCGACAGGCAGATCCGGAGCTAATTTATGAACTTGCTCCTCCACACTCTTGGCCAATGACTGTGGAGGAACGGAAGTTCGAAGCTGAAGCATCCGATAAGAGACAAAGTTCTGCGCCAGCGGAACGTAAAAGTATGAATAAGCAGCTGTAGATATGAAGAAGTACTGTCCATCTCCCGCGACACCGACGACTTCAACGAACGGTCCGGCGTTGCCCTTCATACTGAAATACTTTCCTAGGGGGTCTTCGTTTGGCCAGAAACGTTTCGCCATAGTTTGGTTGATGATCGCAACCGGTCGCGCTTTTTCGCTATCCGAGTCTATGAACTGTCGGCCCTGCAGAAGTGGAACCTGCATGGTTTGGAGATACGAAGGACTAACACAGTCATATGGGATTAGCGGAGGTGGCTCGTGCGGAGATATAGGATGGCTCTGCACAAAAACGGGGGCTGTGTTACTCGGGCGCCCCATCGGCACGGTGAACGCCATGCTGGTGGATTGCACACCCGGCATTCTTCCAAGTTCGTTTGCCAGTTCCTCGTAAAGGGCCTTGGTTTGCGCTTGATTGTAGCCGATTTCGTGGGGATCCATGATGACGTTCAGTACGTGGTCGGGGTTGAATCCGAGATACATGTGTTCGGTGGAATTGAGGCTCCGAACGAAAAGTCCAGCAGCAATCAACAACATTAGGGAACAAGCCAGTTGTGCCGCAGTTAGGACGCTTCGCACCACTGATTTCCGCCCGGAAGGCGAAGCACCACGGCTGCCTTCTTGGAGCTCCACATTCACGTCCGTCCGGGCGGCCCGCAGCGCCGGCCAGAGGCCGACTAGGATTCCGGCCAGAATCGCTGTGCCGGTGGCGTAAGCGAACACCCTCCAATCGAATCTTACGTCCATACTCAAGCTGTAGTTGTTGCTGTTTGTGAACACGGAATGCAACAAGGAACCACTCACGGCAAGTGCCGCTGCTCCCAGCAATACACCTCCGGCGCTGCCGAGGAGGGCCATTAAGAGACTCTCTGTGACAATTTGCCGTATGATTCGTGCGCGGCTAGCACCAAGGGCCGATCGGATCGCGACCTCACGACTGCGCGCTGTCGCCCGAACGAGCAAGATATTCGTCACATTTGTACAAGCGAGCAGCAACACAAGACCGGCGAGGACTAGGAACAGGCTGGCGATAACAGGAACAAAAGTGGCAACGAACGCAGCCGGTCGAGCAAACCGCTCGGGAATGGCTCGAACCTTGACTCCCTTGTCGGTGTCGGGATATTGAGTCGCCAAGCGATCCGCAATAACGTCAATCGAACTCTGGGCTTGTTCTAACGTCGTGCCCCGCTTCAGCCTTCCCATTACCGTCAATCGGCGGTCATCACGTGCCGTCCACGGATTTCCTGAGTCACCGGCGCCAAGCGTCAACGCGCTCAAAGGTAGGTAGGCATCCATGTCAAAAGCGAACGTTGTGCCGTGGAAGTCTCGGGGGGTAACACCGATGACAGTGGCTTGTTTTCCGTTCACTCGAACAGACTCGCCTATGATGTGCGGGTCGCCGCCGAATTTGCCTTGCCAGAAAGAATATCCAAGAACAACCAATAACTCTTCGCCCGGTTTTTCGCCCTCACCGGGAAGAAAGAGCCGTCCGACTGCAGGCTTCACTCCGAGAGCAGAAAAGTAATTGCCGGTGACGGAAACATAGCCGATTTCGTGCGCGTCGCCGTTGGCACTGAGGCCGCCTATTCCCCAGGCGTAACCGAACAGACTGGAGAAGGAATCATTTGCTTTCTGAAAATCGAGGAAGTCTGGGTAAGAGAAATTTCCGTTGGAACCCTCTTTCTGCTCCGGCGCTAAAACAGTGATCTGTTCTGGGGAGGGAACCGGCAACGGACGAAGCAGCCAACCATTCAACAGGCTAAACATTGCCGTGTTAACACCAATGCCGAGTGCCAGGGTCAGGACGACTGTCGATGTGACCCCTGGATTCTTGCATAGCAACCTCAAGCTGTAGCGGAAATCCTGCCACAACGTTTCCACAAAAGATTCCCAGCCGGCAGTGCGGACGACCTCCTTTGTAACTTCGAGGTTTCCCCGCTCCAAACGCACCGCGCGAAGCGCATCCTTGCGGGTCATGCCCTGCTTCATCTTTTCGTCGATGGCCATTTCGACGTAGGCGCGTAGCTCTTCATCTAACTCGCGATCGACCTGTTCCCGGCGGAACAGCGCCCGCAACCCACTCACGAAATTTCGCAGCAACGACATAACCTGAGAAGACTCCTGAACGTTTCAGGCCTTCTATTCGTGCCGCAGAGCCACCAAGGGATCGACTCTGATGGCTCTACGTGCCGGAACGAGGCAGCCGAGCACACCAGCGGCCAACAGAACCAGCACCACACCGGCGAAGGTCAGCGGATCGCTCGGGTTGACGCCGACGAGGAGCGAGCGCAAGACACGCCCGGTCGCGAGGGCCAATACGAGGCCGATGGCTAAGCCCAGAGCGAGCGGGGGGATGCCTTGGCGGAACACGAGTTGGACGATTTCGCGACGCGAGGCGCCCAGGGCCATGCGTAAGCCGATCTCCTGAGTTCGTCGATTCACCGCTTGCATGATGACCGCATACAGACCGATGGCGGCGAGAACCGTAGCGACGATCGCAAACACAGTACAGATCGCGCCAAAAAGGCTAACGGTAAGGCGACTTTCGGCGATGCGCTCATCGAGGGTTCGTACGTCATAAACGGCGAGATTGGGATCGAGGGATTGAACTTCGCGACGGAACGCCTCGCTCAAGGTAGCTGGGGGCACCTGCGTGCGAGCGATGAGAAACATTTGGCGGTCCGGTTTTTCGACGAAAGGAAGATAGAGTAGGGGATCGTGTTTCAAACTTTCGCGGAAATTTTGCAGAATGTCCGGCGTGATCCCGACGACGGTCAACCAGGGACCGGCAGCGCTTTGGTCGACTAGGCGCAAGCGCTTGCCGAGCGGATCTTTGCGGGGCCAGAACTTTGCGGCAAAGGTCTCATTGACGACCACCACCGGTGGACCGGTGCCGTCCGATGCTTGAAGTAGCCGTCCGCGCTGCGGCTGCACTTGCATAATGTCGAAATAATCGTTGCTCACGACGATGCCACCGGCTTCGGTGGGCTGCCCCGAATTATGTGTCTCTCCTTCCAACTCAAGATTGAAAGAAGTCCAACTGCCGAGAGGCAATTGGGAGGCGATGCCGGTTGATTCGACGCCAGGCAGCGACGCAAGCTTTCGGCTGAGCTGATCATGAAAGGCGATCCAGTTGTCGGGGTTCGGGTACTTCGCTTCGGGGAGATTGATGCGCATGGTGAGCACCCCGGAGGTATTAACTCCAATGGGCTCACTGTAGAGTTTGACGGCGCTGCGGATCATCAGTCCTGCGCCGGCCAGCAGCACCACGCAAAGCGTCATCTGGAAAGCGACGAGCAGATTGGCAAGGCGCATGGTGAATCTGCCGCCAGTTACGCCCGAACCGCCGTCCTTCAAGGCCGTGCTGACGTCGGTCTTCATGAGGCGCAGCGCGGGCGCCAAGCCAAAGAGAATTCCTGTTCCGATGGTGATGACCGCCAAATAAAAGAGCGCATTACGATCGAGGGAAAGATGCAGCCAGATCGGTTTCGCTTCTGTACCCATGCCGCGGTCGAACCAGCGGAGGCCGCCGACGGCGACCAGGCAGCCGAGAAAACCACCTGCGATGGACAGCATCACACTTTCGACTAAAAGCTGCCGAAGAATGGCGGGGCGCCCAGCGCCGATGGCCGCGCGAATGGAAATCTCGCGAGAACGTTCCGAGGCTCGCCCGAGCAGCATGTTGGCAACATCAGCGCAGGCAATTAGCAGCACAAAACCGACGGCGGCGAAAAGCGCGAAGAAGAGCGGTTTGATGAAGTACAAGCCGGTGATTTCGATGATGGGGCGAATTTCGGCGGTGACGTTCTTGTTGGTATCGGGGTATTCAGTCGCAAGTCGCGTGGCTATTGCGGCGACTTCCGCGCGGACCTTGTCGATCGGGATATCATCGCGCAACCTGCCGAACAGCATGAGCTCGCGATCATCACGTTTTTCGAGCGCCGGCGTAGGGACGAGCGGGGTCCACAAATCCGTTTCTTCGGGGAAGCGGCGGCCCGGAGGCATAACACCTATCACGACGCGGGGAACTTCGTCGACGCGGACGGTTTTGCCGATGATGGCGGGGTCCAGACCATAGCGGTCGCGCCACACGTGATAACCGAGGATGAGCACCGCAGGCGCGCCGGGCTGCTCATCGGCGGGAATGAAGTTGCGGCCTAGCAAGGGTTTGTGCTGAACCACAGAGAAGCCATTCGCGGACATTTGCACGCAGTAATAACGTTCCGGGAGACTGTTGTTATCGCTGAGATTGACGGGAGCCAATTCGTAGGCTGCGAGACCTGCCAGCGATTTAACGTTCGCGCGGAGATCGCGGAAATCGGGGTAGGAGGCTCCCCAGTCGTTGCTGTGCGCGTTATCAGTTGAAGTCACGATGACGATTCGGTCGCGGTTGTTGCCGAGTCCCAAGTCCCAGGTGAGCGCTCCATTCACGATGGTGTACATGGCGGTGTCGGCGCCGAGGCCGAGCGCCAGCGCCAGCACAGCCACAGCGGTGAAGCTGGGAGACTTGCGAAGCATGCGCAGAGCGAAGCGGAAGTCATGCCAGAGGTGATCCAGCCAACGAAGGGGAAGTGCTTCGCGCACTTCCTCCTTTGTTGCTTCGAGACCGCCCCGCTCCAAGCGCACCGCGCGAAGCGCTTCCTTACGATTCATCCCCTGCTTGATCTTTTCTTCGACGGCCATCTGGAGGAAGCCATAAAGCTCCTGTTCCAGTTCTTGTTCGACGCGTTCCTTGCGGAACAGCGACCGGAGTCCGTCCATTATGTTTCGCAGCAACGACATGCTTATGACGCCTCCAAGATTCTGGCGATCGCCGCCACTTGTCTTTCCCATTCGCGAGTTTCGCTGCTGAGTTTTTTTCGTCCTGGCTCGGTTAAGATGTGATACTTTGCGCGCCTGTTATTCTCTGTGGCCTTCCATTCGCTTTTGATGAGCCCAGCTCGTTGCAGCCGCTGGAAGGCAACAAACAGGGAACCTGCATTGGGGTGGAAAACGCCCCTACTGACCTGCTCGATGCGGACAGCAACGCCCCATGCATGCATCGGTTCCAGCGCGAGCGTTTTCAGAATGAGCATATCTAAAGTGCCTTGCACGACTTCGCTCGATTTGTCGGTCATAAACGCACTCCCCTTGAGGTTCAAGGGGAGCATACACCCTTCCCACTGAGTGTCAAGAGGAGGAGACAAGTACAGTCTTAACTTTGAGAGTCACGCGTGGTGGTGAACTAAGATCACACACCACGCAGCGGGGGTGGGTCCGTTCCTCAACTGACGAATGGCAGGCTAGTCTTGGCGCAGCGCAGACATCGGGGCCAACCTTGCCGCGCGCCGTGCCGGAATCCAACATGCGACAGCGGCGGCGAGCGAGACCAAGGCGAGGAAGACCCAAATGTCGCTGGGTCGCGCCGAGTCAAGACCAGGTAGTATGCCGCGAATGGTACGCATGAGAGTTAGCGTCAAAATCAGCCCTATGGCTAGACCTATCGAGGCGCTGAAGAAGCCTTGGCGGAAAACGAGAACTTGAATTTTGCCCGGAGTGGCGCCAAGAGCCATGCGAATGCCGATCTCTTGGGTTCGGCGAGATGTGGTGTAAGACGTCACGGCGTGGACTCCGGCAACCGACATGCCCAGCGCAAGGCAGCCGGTAGCAGCGAGCAAAGTCAAGATGAAGCGGCGATCAGCGAGGGAATCGGCGATGAGGGCGCGCATCGAGGCACTGAGAAAGACGGGTTGATTGGGATCGACCTTAGCAATGGCTGTACGAATGGCGTGAACTAAGTCAGTGGGAGGACGGTTTGTCCTCACGACCAAGAAAGACGCATCTTCCAGAGCTGACGCGGCAACGTAGACACTGCTTTGTGGCGGACCGTCCATAGTCGCGTGGCGAACGTCTGAGACAACGGCCACAATGCGCTTCCAATTGTCGGGGTTTTCCGGAGTGCAGTAGACGCAGAGCCGCTTGCCAATTGCGGAGGTTCCCGGCCACAGAAGGCGAGAAACAACGTCGTTCACGATAGCGACATCGCTGGAGTTGTCTATCTCGTCTTCGCGAAACCAGCGGCCTTCAAGGATCTGAACACCCATGGTCTGGAGGTACTCCGAACTGACGCCATCGACCTCAGCCGTAATTTGAAGTTTTGGATCAAGCACGGCGGCTTCCGTGCTGCTGATGAAGCCACCGTGATTCTCTCCACTAAAGGGGAGAGCGTCGACTGTTCCCGCGCTTTCCACGCCGGGAAGCGCACGCACGGCTTCGAGGAATTGCCTGTAAATCGCTCCGCGCTGCTCGGGAGTTCTGTAGCGCTCTTGCACGGGGAGAACGACGGAAGCGAGAATATGGTCGGCCTGGAAGCCAGGATCGGTCCCGAGCAGCTTGGCGAAGCTTCCCAAAAATTGCCCGCCCACAATGACGAGCGCGACGGTGACGGCGACTTCAGCAGCGACGAGTGAGCTGCGGACGCGATCGCTTGATCCGGGTCCTGCACCGCCCGCGCCGAAATCGTGAGTGGAGACTACCTGCGTGGAAGCCGAGCGCAAGGCGGGTATCATGCCAAACAAAAGACCGTTGAGAAGAGCGACACCGAGAGCGAAAGCGAGGATGGACCAGTCGGCCCGAGCTGCGGCGAGGCGGGGAATGTCGACGGGAGCTACAGCGGGTAAGACTCGCCAGGCCACGAAGGTCAGGATATACCCGCCTACGCCGCCGAGCGTTGCCAAAACGCAGCTTTCGGTGAGAAGTTGCCGCACGATCCGCACACGGTTGGCCCCGATGGCGATTCGGATGGTCAGTTCGCGCTGGCGAACAAGGCCGCGTGCGAGGAGGAGGTTGGCAACATTTGCGCAGCCGATGAGTAGAAAAAGTCCCGCTGCGCTCATCAAGAACCAAAGGGAATTTCTTGCGCTGCCGAGAGTGCGATCACGCAAGGAACCCAGGCGGAGCACGTGATCGCGGTTGGTAACGGGGAACTCCTTGGTGAGAGCAGCGCTGATTGAGGCAAGGTCTTGCTGGGCCGTAAGAAGCGAGGCACCCTTGCGCAGCCTAGCCACGACGCCGAATGCCCCAGTCGTGGCGTGCGGATCGGTCGGCCGAAGTCGTAGTGGAGCCCAAAACTCAACATAGGGAGACGGAGTGTGTACGGCGCTGCGACGAAGGGGAAAATTGAATTCCGGGGGCATGACTCCGATCACGAGACAATCGTGGCCGTCAATCTTGACGCTACGCCCAACAATGCCGGGGTCTGCGTTGAAGCGGCGCCTCCAGAGACCGTAGCTCAAGATCATCTCATTCGAGTGACCGGGCTGGTCCTCCTCAGGAAAAATGTTGCGCCCCAGCATGGGGCTGACACCGAGCGTCCGGAACAGACTCGCGGAAACGCGCAGACCGTATAAGGCTTCCGGGGGAGTTGATGCGTCGCCGGCCAGATTGAACATAACGTTGCCATAGACGCCGACGGATTCAAGTGTGCGGGTCCGTCGTATAACTTCTTGCGCGTCATTCCAGAGGACCCAATCGCCGTGGGAGGGGCTGGAGTTCGCGAACTCCGTTCTGACCTGTACGAGTTCTCCTACACGCGTGTAAGGCAGAGGGTCAATAAGCACGGACTTGATCGCGGTGAAAACGACCGCCGTCGCGCCGACACTCAGCGCGACCGAGGCCGCTGCCACCAACGCAAATCCCGGATTCCTTCGAAGCTGGCGCAAACCGTAGCGAATGTCTTGCAGGAGGGAGTCGAAGAGGTTCGTCCCACGTGCTTCGCGGCATTGCTCTTTCGCCTGCTCAATGCCGCCGAACTCGATTCGAGCCCGGCGAATTGCTTCCGGACGAGATACACCGTTGCGCACCAAGTCTTCTGTATCGGCCTCCAGATGGAACCGTAGCTCCGAGTCCATCTCGCTCTCCACGCGAGGACGCTGCAGGACAGCCTGTAGCCAGGATCGAAAGCGGTTCCAAAGATTCATGGCACCTCATTCATAGCGCAGGGCGATCAATGGGTCGATGGCCGAGGCACGACGACCCGGGAAGTACGCCGCGAACAATGCGACTGTAAATAGCAGCAGCGAAAGGATCGTAGGAAAATCGCCCGATGAAACTCCGAAGAGCATACTAGCGATTAGCCGGTTGGCCGCAAGCGAACACGGTATGCCAAGCGCGACTCCCAAGAGAGCCAGTTCAATCGCCTCGCGTAACACCATCCAGAGAATATTTTTTCTCGGCGCGCCCAGTGCTGTACGAATGCCAATTTCATTAGTGCGCCGTGTCACCGTGTAAGAGATCAGTCCGTACAAACCGACACAAGTCAGTAAAAGAGCCAGGCCTGCAAATAGGGCCGACAATGCTGCCGTGGCGCGTTCGCTTATAAACAATTCGTCGGTCACTTGTGCAACCGATCTTGTCCGGAGGACATACTCATGACCGAGAGACTCGACCTCTTGCGTGACCGCAGGTGATAGAGCGGTGGGAGTTGCGCTCGCGCGTATGAAGAGGTTGCCCCATTGGGCCCACTTCGGATGCTGAAGGCTGGGAAAATAGAGGACACACTCGGCTGGATCGCGGAGGTCGAAAACGCGCGCATTGTCCGCCACTCCGACGATTTCGAGAGATTGAAAGTCCGGGATGACACCGAAGCGAACACGCTGGCCGATGGCGCGTCCCTTTGGGAAGAGCCCGATGCTGGCGGGTCCGTTGCCGCCAACGTCGAACTGCATCGGGCCGGAAAATGCCGTGAGCCCGGAAAAGACTTTCGCTTCGGCATACATCCGATCAAAGAACGGAATCGAAAACGAGCAACCAGAGCCCTGACCACTGCGGCCACAATCCCCATAACTGCTGTAGCCGTGATATTGGGGATTGTGGTGTGCTTGCCAGCGGAAAACGACGAGACTTTGCGGATCACGAACAGACAGAGGCCGCAGCATGACTGCGTCGATGAGGCTGAAGATCGCGGTGTTTGCGCCAATACCGAGGGCAAGGGTGAGAACCGCTACAGCAAAGAAGCCAGGCGATTTGCGGAGTTGGCGAAACCCGAAGCGCAGGTCTTGGAATAGGTTTTCGATAAGGTTCACAGCGCGAGCGTCGCGGCAGTGTTCTTTGGCTTGCTCGATGCCGCCAAACTCGATGCGGGCGCGGCGCAAGGCTTCTAGGCGAGGCACGCCGCTGCGGACCAAATCCTCGGTATAGGCTTCGACGTGAAAATAGAGCTCCTCGTCCATTTCGCGCTCCATGCGCGAGCGCTGAAACATAGCCTGAAACCAGGACCTGATGCGGTTCCACATCGTCACACTTCCTCGGGAGTTGTACCTAGAATTCCTGCAATAACGTCCGCCATGCGGTTCCAGTTTTCAGTTTCTGTCTGAAGCCTGCGCTTTCCCAACGCGGTGAGACGGTAATACTTGGCCTTGCGCTTGTTTTCCGACTCACTCCATTCGCTGCTGATCCACCCTTGGTGTTCCATGCGATACAGGGCCGGGTACAGAGAGCCCTGCAAGATTTCGAGGCGGTCTTTCGATATTTGCTGGATGCGGAGCAGAATGCCATAGCCGTGTAACGGCCCCAGAGAGATGGCTTTGAGAATCAGCATGTCGAGCGTACCTTGCAGAAGGTCGAGTTGCTTGGTCAATGCGGCGTCCTCTCTCTCTCCTAGAGAATCTAGGTATATAGCCAGAAGCCCTAGACTGTCAAGGAAAGGAAAAGCGAGACATGGGACCCGAGCGGCCCTCTCAAAAGAAAACGCGAGGCCACTCCAAAAGAGTGACCTCGCGTCCGGTTGAAGTGATATTTATTCCCCGGTACTTATGGCCTTTGGTCGTACCGTTGTAGCGACTACGCGCTTAACGCCACCTTTGGAGTCGCTGCGGTGGCTGGTCTTCTGTTTCGACAATTCCGCCCTGACGGCTGTGGCTATCTTTGCGGAATCAAGCTTGTAGCGAATCGCGGTGAGGGCGAGGTTCGAGTCTTTCGCGAGTGATTGCTTCGGGTCGTAGCCGGAGCGATACAGGTCGGAGACAAGAGCGCAGACCACGAGAAGGCGACGAAGGTCTGCGGTGCTCATGCCTTGCATGGCGCTCGCGGCTATTTTCTCGTAATCGACGGTCTCCCCGCCCCAAGCGGCCTTACTCTTTTTCTCTTCCCACCCGTACACTTTGCTGAGGCGGCGGTTATTGTCATGGCCCAATCGCCGGAAGTAGTCGATGCAAACCATTTCTAAGTCGGGCCGCGAGAGAACGTCCCGCAGCTTCTTGCGGATGGCGTCGAGGATGCGTACCCGCGATTGCCTCTCGATGCGTTCCGCAAGTGCCGCCTTCTTCCGTTGGGCCTTTTCCTGTGGGGTCGGTTCGTAGCGCGTGACGCGGTTGTGAACGTCGCACTTCTCTGTCTGGCACAGATAGAAGATGCTTCCAGCATTTCTGCCGTCGACCAGTACAGCGGCTTTCGTGTTGGGGTACTCCGTTTTCGCCTTGGCACTGCGGTATTGCCCCTCGTACAGGACATCCTTTGCGCGGCCATTGGTTTGCCACGAAGAAGCCTGAGAGACGCGCAGGACTTTTTCACCTTCGGTTTCGAGTGGCTTTACGCGAATCTGGACGAACGCCGCCACCTTTGCTCGAAAACAGTCCCGATCAATGCACGTCGATTTTCTCAGGCTGGTCTCTGGAAAGAGGAGTGGGTTGTTGCCCGTGCGCTTGGGACATTTTGCGCACGAACCCGCGGACGACAGCAAAGCCGCGTCCTGCGGGTCGAAGGGTGCATTGGCAAGGTCCAGATGAACTTCCCGCTCAATCCATGCGCGGAGTTCCCGCACTGTCACTGCCTCCGCTTTGGCATCCTTGAGGATTGCAGCGGTGTTTCGATGCTCCGGGAAGCACTCCCGTAACGCTCGCTGCTGGTCTTTGGGAGTTAATCTCGCCATCTCGAACGCATGGGAGACTGTGAGTTTTCCAGCACGAAACGCTTGCTGGGCTTCGTCCACAAGGTTAAGCAACTGCAATCGACCGTGCACGTAAGCGGGTGAACGCGAGACTTTCAGTGCAATCGTTTCGACGGTGTAGATGTTCGGGTTGAGTTTTTGCAGTGCCGCATAACCGCCCGCTTCATCTAATTCGTGGACTCCTTCGCGAAGGAGATTCTCCACCAATTGAATCTCCACCACTTGCGTGTCGTTGAGTTCTCGGATGGTCGCTGGAATCGTTTCGCGCCGTGTCAGCTTGGACGCTCGGTACCTGCGCGACCCGACAACGAGTTCATAGCTATCAGATGCTCCGTTCGGACGCGGTCGCAAAAGCACGGGCTGCAATACTCCGTGTTCTTTAATATTGGCTGCGAGTTCGGCCAATGCTCGCTCATCAAAGTGGGTGCGTGGATTCGTTTTGGACTCTTGAATTGTGTCCAGCGGAATCTCACGTACTAATGAATCTTTGCGTACTTCTTCCTTCATAGTCACTGTTGCATTCATTTCTCTTCTCCTGTGTTTGAAATGTTGAAAATTTCTTCTTTCGAAACTTCGGACTGATTCGCCAATGAACAGAGAACGGGCAGCCTAGTGGCTGCCCGCTGCGGGTGTTCCCGCCTTGAGAATGGAAGTAGCAGCGGCGAAGATGCGGGCTGCGCTCTGGTTGGGGATTTCCCTCTCGGTCTTAAGCCAGTGCTGAATATAGCCACGACAGAAGTCCGCGCCTTCGAGGCCAAGTGTTTCGCAGCAAATCAGCGCAACGGACTCCGCTTCAACCTCGCGGATGTGCCGTGCGCTCTGTTCGCCACCCACAAGCTTTTCCGATGTGGTGTGCCCGAGCACAATGTGGGCGATCTCGTGGAACGTTGTTTTGTGTGGCAGCTCGGCAACGGGATTCACCGCGATCTCGCGACCGTGGGCGAAGCCCTGAATGTTGCCGTTTAACTCGTCAAACGGTGTACGCGTGATGTTCAGGGCGCAAAGGGCCGTGACGATGTCAAAGCCGGGGTTCGACGGGATGGGAGTGTCCTCGCCTTCGGTCTGCGCGAGCACAAACCAATACGCCCGAAAACGGAAGGCGTAACGCGTTTGTGGTTCGGTTGTCTCGTCTTGGACGCCATTGGTCTCGACGGTTCTCTTGAACGGCATGGGCATGCAAAGGATGATTCCTTTCTCCCCTTTGCGGACTTGCCGTTTCCGTTCGAGCCATCCGTTGTAGGTGTTGAGTGGTCCGGGTTGCAAGTTGCGCCGCGTGCATTGTTCCAGCGCAAGCAAAGCGTTTCCGAACGAGTAATTATGAAAGGCGGTGTAAGCTTCGAGCATTCGCCCCGGCTTTTCGACCGCCTCCCGCAGTAGTTCTCCCCAAGTGGCGTGTTGTCTTTCTGGCATTTGGTTCCTTCTTTCTTCCTTTTTTCGAGCGTGAGTTCCGCTTGAAAAAAAGAAGCAAATGCCCTTCGTGGCGGTCCCCGGCGCTTTGCCGCTCGCGCTGTCAAGGCCGCGTAGTTTGCGTTCACGGGAGCGGAGCGTACGGCTTTGACAGACCAAGCGGGCGGAGAAGCGCACTCTTGCGCCAGGAAGGGCAAGGTAAGAGGACGTTTTCGGGGGGCTCAGACTCTGAACAGGGTGCTTCCACCGTGCTGCCTGATGGTTGGCAGTTTCCTGCTGCCAACGAACTCGAACTGGTCATTCGCCAAAGGGTACGGCGTTACTTAGGGATTTATTCCAGCTATGTTTGCGTGGACCAGCGGTGTCTAAGTTACCGGTTTCCGCTTAATCGGCACTTGAGCGATTGACCTCTGTCGGTGCCTATTTTCAAACGCCGCAAAGTCAAAGCTCGGCTCGTTCAATGACCATCTGAGCGGCAAATACGAAGAGCAGGGCAACAAACATCCACACAATGTGACTGACTATCAATGACAGTCTTCCGATAGCCATGGGTGGGATCGGTACGTTGAGATGCCACCGCCACCGAATCGCAATCGCAAAAAACGGCAGCCCAAATACTATTCCCATGCTTGCTCCCAGCCCTTTCAGTCCGTTTCGAAGCACCGCCGTCAGGGAATACGTGACGCAGTAAGCATAAACGGCCATAATCACGGCCTCTACGATTTGCCCCGCCGTCACTGAGCCAAACACCGCTGAATGAAACGGATTCTTGCTATAGCGAGCCATGGTCATCCAGCCAGCCAGGAGATTTACTAGTGCGATGGCCAGCAACTCGCATCCTCCGACGGCCCAACTCGCCCACACGAAAAAGGCCCGGCTGCGCGGCTTTGTGAACAAGAAATCAGCAGTTTTGTCCCCGAATTCGTGGATGGCGCCAATTGCCCCCAGTCCTAGGCCCGCTGCGAGAAGTATCAAACCAAAGGTAGACTGAAATGCGCTCGCCCCGAATTCTTCAACGAGGCCGGTACCGGTGCATACAGACGCTGCCACAGGCATGACAATGGCTGCGGCTATCAAAAAGACGAGGAAGAAAGCACGGGTGTCTCGCCAGCATTTCCAGAGATACATGATTTTTCCTTTCGCATAAGCTCCAAGAAAATCTCCCGGAGGCGTAGGGGTGCCACGTTCGTTACAGTTGCGCCGTTTCGAGCCAAATTCCTGGCATAGCCTTCGCCGTCCTTTGTGATCACGTAGCGATAGAAGTTCTCTCTCACTTCTACAGACAAAACTTGCGAGGTAATCTCTTGGGGCAGGTTGCTCCCCGCCGCGGTGATTACCCGGAAGTCGCTCTTTACGTCGTCCAGTCGGGATTCCATCAGCAGTCTTCCGCCCTCTACCATGCCCACATATTCCGCAATTTGCTCCACCTCTTCCAATTGATGAGAAGAGAAAAAGACAGTGGTTCCGCGATCGGCCGCATCTGCAGCCAGGAGTCTTAGCAATTGGTCCACGGAGACCGGGTCGAGCGCTGTCGTGGGTTCATCCAGGATCAAAAGTTCCGCGCCTTGCGCCAGGGCCAATAATAAAAACACTTTCGTCTGATTGCCATTCGAGAGCCTGTCAAATCGTTGTTGCATCGGGATTTCAAGCAGTTGGCCGTATTTTTCTACCGCTTCGTCCGACCATGTAGGGTAGAAACCGCGACTAAATCGCACAAGCTCGGCCGGAGTAAGAGACGGCGGCAGGGTCTTTTTCTCGCTGACGAACGCCGTCCGCCGCAGAATCGGCAAGCGCGAAGTGCGTATGTCCATTCCCAAAACATACGCAGAACCAGAAGTTGGCCCTGTCAGCCCTACCAGCATTTTGATCGTTGATGTTTTTCCAGCTCCGTTGCGGCCCAGAAATCCATAAATCGACCCGCGTGGCACGTTGAGCTTCAAGCCGTTGACGGCGAGAACTTTGCCGTAAAGTTTTGTTAGCCCTCCGACCCCTATTGCAAGCTCGCTCATTTGTGTACTCCCACCCTCTCTAGCTCTTCCTGCACCATGGCGACTATGTCTTCATCCGTCAGGCCAAGCTGAACGCCCTCAACGGCAAGCTGTCTTGCGTACGGCTGCAAACGTCGCAACTTTTCCGACTTCAAGAACCGGGGCACATTTTCCGCAATGTAGGTCCCACCTCCCGGAACAGTGGCGATAACTCCATTTCGCTCCAATTCCTGGTAGGCGCGCGCAACGGTGTTGGGATTGATGCCAAGCTCCGAAGCGAGCTTGCGTACTGATGGCAGAGGCTGATCCCGTTTGAGGGCCCCCGCAGCGACCGCGTTCTTCACTTGAGTTTCGATTTGCACGTAGATCGGCAATCCTGATGAAGGATTTACGTGAAATATCATACTGTATTAGTGCATTAATACAGACTGGTTGTCAATATGCCCTGATCAATCGGCGTTGTCGCAGAAGTGGTGCTGGTACTCTGGCCCTTCGTTGGCCTGCACTTCCCGATGATGGGACTATTCCTTATAGCGAACAAAAGGCGAATATGTTAGGATGCGACTATGTCGGTTCGTTCGTGTCGCGTGACCGTACAAGACCCCGATGGAATCTCGCACACAGCGGAAGTCACTGCCAGTTCACTGTTCGAGGCCGTCGCGCAAGGGCTGGCAGCTTTGCGCAAACGCGAATGGGTGGAGGGTATCGAGGAACGATTCGGTACAGTGAAGGTGTCCGTCGCGGACGTTCGCGTCGAGCATCAGGTTAAGATCGCGGACTTTATGAATTGGCTTGAGCGACCCGGCCGCACTCCGCGCGAAGTCAGCCAGCGTCACAGCATACGAGCAATTCTTGGGATGTCCGTGTCCCGATGATGTCATGCTTCGCCTGCATGCTCCTTGATGACGGAGCCGGCGTGCTTGTCGTCGCGCAAGCCCGCAAGTCTAGAATGCCGAAGATGGTCGATTCGCGCTTCATACTGCACCCCTTCATGGCGTGAGCCACCAAATCTCGGGCCCAAAAGCCTGCTCCGTGTCGACTGAGCGCAACGATAGCATGACTTTCAAACGTTGTATGCGAATCCCGCCGAAAAGCAAGCGGTAATTTTGATGGCTGTGAATGGCGCAAGCGGCAAGGGGCGTACTATGAGCTACCTTCCCGGTTTGCGACAAATCAGCAGTTTTGGCACTTCGCAGAATCTGTTTTACTGCAGGTTGGCTGTTAACAATTTTGTGCCTGAGAGCGTCTGCTCAGGCATAGGAGAACGCGATGAAGCAGCTCAATTTTTTCCTCGTTTGTGTCGCTGCCGCGAGTCTGGCCAGCACGTTTATGACAAGCGGCTTACTCTCGGGGCAGACGTTGCAACCCGATTCGTGCCACGTTACCACTCCGAACGGAATTGTCGCAGGCTCATCAGAACGAAATGAAAAAAGTTACGGAAACGCCCTGCTGTCGGTCGGCCCGTTCGGACTGTGGCCCAACGGAACGGTTGTGTTCAAACCGGGCGGAGCCGGTTTTCAGACGAAAGATGGGGGGCTGGGAATGAAGTTCGGATGGACGCGGGGAATTCCCAGGCAAACTTAACGTCACTGGCCGTCGAATCGACGCCGATGCACCTCCGCTCTGGTTTGAAACGAACCAAACGAACGATGCCCACGGGACAGGCTTCCTCGCAAGTTACTTAATCTTTTCCACGCCCGGCTGCTGGGAAGTTAACGCCCAGGTCGGCGACCGTTTGGACTCAAAAATAACATTCGTCACGCGAGTTGAGAAGGTCGGTGACGGCCCGGCATGGCGACGTTGAACGAGTAATCGGAAACTTGGAGCCGTCGTAGGAACTTTTCCGATTTCCGGACTTCTGGGGAGTTGAGGCGCAATCATTCGCGCGCGGGAACGCCGAGGAAGAGAGCGGATGAAAAAGACGGTCTAGTGGTCTCAAGAGGCGGCACGGCGGAGAGCGCAAGGCAAAGTCAAGGAGACGCAGATCAATCGAATCGGGAAGTGGGTCGTTTTGCGAGGCTGGGGACTCGATTCGATGGCTGGCGGATTAACCCTCAACAGTGAGAAGTTGGGCCATAGATTCTTCACTCGATTTGACCGCGATCAGGGGCGGCGCGCGGCGGGGTGAAGTTCCAGACTGTCCAGTTTTTTGGTATGCTCTTGGCGGGAGGGTAAACCTATGACGGCTCCTGAAGCGAAACTCGAATACCGCATCGAGCGGGAGGACGGGAAGTTCGTCGCGATTGACTCGGACAAAGAGACCGTTGGCGTCTACGACAGCGAGGAAGAGGCGCAGGCGGAGATTGCGCGCGAGAAAAAAGAGGACGCCATGTGGGACAGGACCAAGAATCTGATGCGCACCGCGGTCCGCACGATCATGGCGGAATTCTCTGTGGACATGGAGACGGCCCTCGCCCAGGTGAACTCCGCCGCGGGAATGACGGTACTCGGGATGGAAGAGGGTGAAGACGAGCCGACGCGTTGAACGGGAAGTTTGCAGATTGCAGGCCGAGCCTACGCCGATTGTCCAGAGACGCCATCGGTAGGGTTTCAGGGTCCATTGACCTACTCCCATAAATATGGGAACATCGGTTCTATGAAGACCACCTTAGAGATCCCGGATCCTGTGTTCCGGCGCGCCAAGTCCGTGGCCGCTGCGCGTGGGATCCCGTTGCGCGAATTTGTCACGGAAGCCGTGAGGGACAAGCTGGCGTTGGACGCCAAGACTACGGAAAGGCCATGGGTCAAGCACATGGGCAAGCTGAAACACCTGCGCAAGGAGAGCGCTCGGATCAGCCGTCTCATTGAAGAGGACTCCGAGAAAATCGACCCGGAGATCTGGCGTTGAGCGATGCGGCGTTAATCCTCGATACGAACGCCCTATCTGCCGCTGCCGACCACGAACCTTCCGCCCTCGAAATCGTTGCCCGCGCCGAACACCTCGCCGTACCCGTGATTGTCCTCGGTGAATACCGTCTTGGAATCGCACAATCCCGTCACAGGGCAAGTTATGAGAGCTGGCTCCGAGAATGGGTTTCTTCCGTCACGGTGCTCGATGTGGACGATGAGACCGCTCGCTCCTACGCGATCCTCGGGCTTGAACTGAAAAAGAAGGGCAAGCCCATCCCCACCAACGATCTCTGGATCGCCGCACTCTGCCGCCAACACTCCTTTCCTCTCTTGAGCCGGGACCGCCACTTCGATCTCGTCCCCGGGCTTCGCCGCATCGATTGGTGATTACGGCCAAGGGGAACCATCATGCGTCGCCTTTTGTCTTTCTTGCCTGCCATTGTCCCTGCTTGCCGATGAGTGCCTCCAGTTCCGCAGCGTAGATTTCCGCTCGCTCGTAGAGGCGCGCGTTCTGGATGGCGACGGCGGCGGAGATCCCAAGCGACTGTGCGATACGGAAGTTTTCTGTCGAGAAGGCGCAGGGTCGAGAGTGCCCGACCGAGAGCAAACCGAGCACGCGCTCTGACGACGGACGCTCCGTTGAGGCAATTAGTGGGACACAGATCCACGAGCGCACGCCTTGGAGGGCACCCGCATCTTCCCATCCCGACTCTCGAGCCGTGTCGGGAACGAAAACACTCTCTCGCGCCACGCGAACGCGTTCGAGGAAGGTATTTCTCTGGCCTTCGAGCATCTGCACGGTCCTGGCCGATGTGCGCGCAAACGAGGATCCTGACTACGCGGCTCTCGCCATTGCCGGCATAGTATTTGGAGGTTCTCCGAACTCGCGCCTCTTTCAACGCATTCGCGTCAAAGATGGGCTGAGCTACGGAGCGAGGGCGGGATTCTGGATTCCGACCAAAGACGAAGCGGCCCAGCTGTCCGGGTCGGCTATCGCTGCGCCGCAAAATATGCCCAAGGTCGAAGCGGACTTCAACGACGAGCTTGCACGGGCGCTGAAAGACGGTTTTACTTCCGACGAGGTGGAAAAGGCGAAGAAAACCTGGCTGGACCAGCGCGCTGCGGCTCGAACTGAAGACGTCTCCATCGCCGATCAGCTGATCGACCGCGAGCGCTGGGGCCGCACCCTGCATTGGGACGCCAATCTGGAGGCCGATGTCGCTGCGTTGACAGCGCAGCAAGTGAACGATGCATTCAAGCGTCACGTGAACCAGGCCGCCATCTCGATCGTCAAAAGGGGGCGACTTCGACAAGTCGGGTGTATACGAGTAACACCTTTGGCATGATTTGGCCCACATCAACTGGATTCGATTCCACGGACTCTTGAAGGCGAGTCGACAAGGATGACCACCCTATTTACCCTTTCAAATAGCCCGCTCCTACAATCAGCCGCCGCCGCTTTTTGCGCCAGAGTTTTGCCTTCAGTGCACCGGCCACCCTTGGATCAATGCCCAATATTATTGAAGGCGCTTTGCTTCTCCTATGTTGCGAATCGCGTCACTCAAAAACCACCGTACTATATGCATCCGGGTCATGCGTCCGTCAAAGTAAGGAAGTCATGCCAACTATCTACTTCTGCCACGCAATCAACCGGGGTCCGGGGATGTTGCGCGCCGTGTTGTCATCGGAAGAGGCCGCAAGTCTATTGAAATTGCAACTGGCTCACTACGTCGGAATGCACTTTCCCCCGACGACCGAGAACCATAAGGCCGACTTCGGGGTGCTGCGCGTTTCTGAAGCCGAGGGCCAGGGAGAATGGCGCGTTGGATTCTATTGTTTTGACGCCGACATCATGGTCCTGGAAGAGGCGATCCAAGCCTGTACCGCAAGACTACCAGCAATTGCTAAGTAACCAGCTGAAAGCCATCCGGCCATCATTCACCCACTGTGAGCCAATCAGCGACCTGCATCCGGTAACTGAACTGGTTACGTGGCCAGCGACATGTGGGCCAAGACAGTGCCTTAAGACGTTCCAACCGAAACCGGAGATTCCTGCCACCTCGTTCAAGAATTAATCCAGAGATAGAGACTGTCCGAATTCGCTGCCTTGTGCTATCTAGGTCTAGCTCCCCAACCGGTCTTCGTGCCGGGTCATTCGAAACGCTTAGAGCGTGAGGAACCATGTCGTCGGCAGAAGACCGTCAACCACCCTCTGCCCCGTGGAGCGAACTCCAGGAGGCCGGCGACGCCGCACTAGGCCGTCAGCTTGCACTTGGAAACCACGACGCCCTAGCCGTCATCGTGGACCGTTACCAACGGCTCGTCTTCAGCGTGGCAGCGAGAATCGTAAAAGACGAAGGGGAAGCCGAAGACGTTGTGCAGATTGTGTTTCTCGATTTACTTCGAAACATGGCCAAATTCGACCCTTCGAGGGGAACACTAAAGATGTGGGTGCTGCAATACGCCTACAGCCGCAGTATGAACAGGCGTCGGCATCTCGAGTGCAAGCAGTTCTATTCGAGATTGGAATTGGAGGACGTGGATCCTGTGGCCTATTCGACGGGATTGATCCAGGCGAACCGACTCTCGCCGGGAGAAGCCTCCCGCTTGCTCGAGCAGGCCATGGTTACGCTGAGTCCTGCGCAGCGAAAGGCGATCGAACTCTGCTATTTCGAAGGCATGAAGGTGCCGGAGGCAGCCGCGAAGATGGGTCACACGGCACAATCCGTCCACCATCACTACTACCGCGGCATGATGAAAATTCGCACGTTCCTGCAATCCGCCCGGTCGCAAGACGACGAAGAGAGCCCCGAAGTTGTCCCGGGAGCCGTACGGTTGGAGGTGTCCAATGCCAAACCACGAACGGTATGAGGAGTGCCTCAGCCGTGCAGCACTCGGTGAGGCGTCGGCCGAGGAATGGGATGAGTTGCAAACGCATCTGTCGGAGTGCGCTACCTGCCACAGCGTCTGGTCCGACATGCAGCAGATTCATTCCGAGTGGTTCCCCGAGCGTCGTGACTTTGAGATCAAACGGGACGCTGCTTCGGAAACCCGGATGCGGCGTTTGGTTCTCCAGGGACTTGAAGCCGAAGGAGCGAAGTTCTCCGATGCGGCGATCGACTTTCGGCCAAAAGCCCTTGCAGCTTCAGCACAGCACTGGACTCTGCCGCGACCGTGGCTCGCGGCAGCCGCAGGCATTCTTCTTGTCCTCGGACTTGCCGGAATCATGGAGCGGACGAAGGTTCGGCAAGGAAGAGGTACAGATTTGGCAGGTTTGCCGCGGCAACCAGCGGTCGAAACTGGGCGGGTTGCGCCCGCAATGACATCCAGAAGCCAGGGTACGTCACAAGCGCTCGACGGCGACGCACAGAGGCAAAAAGAGCTGGAAGTAGCTTTGAATCGATCGGAGCTCGACCGAAGACTTCTAGAGCGACGGCTTGGAGAAGCCGAGCGTAAAGCCAGCGATCTGGAGGGAAGCAACTCCAGAACAGCAGCGGAAGTGGCCGACCTCAAGATGCAACTCGCCTCTGTGCGGAGCGCCGAGGCGCAGGTGGAGCAAGAACTCGCAGGGGTGAAGGCTTTCGGAGCGGAGCGGGAATCACAATTGATTCTTACGAAGGCGGAGAATCGAGATTTGCGCGAAGAGATCGCGGCGAAGACCGCGAGCGTGGAGCAAGAGGGCGAGTTGATGGCGGATGGCCGCGAGATACGAGACCTGATCGCCGCTCGCAATCTGCACATTATCGATGTCTACGACACGAACGGCGATGGCAGGACGCAAAAGGCGTTTGGACGGGTGTTTTACACGGAGGGGAAGTCCCTTGTGTTTTATGCCTATGACTTGAACGCAAGGAGAACGGAAAGCGCCAAGTACGCCTATTACGCGTGGGGAAAGCGCGACGCGAGCGAACAAGTCGTTCGGAATCTCGGCATTTTCTATAATGACGACCAGAAGCAGAAGCGCTGGGTGCTCACGATCAAGGATCCGCAGATGCTGTCCGAAATAGATTCCGTGTTCGTCACGCTTGAACCCATGGACAAGCTGGGCGGCCAGCCAAGCGGGAAGAAAGTTCTTAGCGCGTTTCTCGGTAGTTCTCCAAACCATCCGTGATGGCCTTTCCTAAAGGTGTTCGCGAACCAGCCCCCGGTTCCGAATACACAAGCATTGAGTTTTCTGATTTTCGTCTTGCTTGATTTTGTGAATATCGAGAAACCTCTGGCAGGGAATGCGATTCGGGTTTGCATACTGTGGACATAGGAGCGTGTCCGCAATGCCCACAGTAACTTCATCCGCTGCCCAAGGCCTCGTTGTTCGTTCCGTTTTGTACCCGACCCGCGCGATGATTTTGTTTCTCCTTTGTTGCGCGTGGGTATCGTGGTGTCCTTTTAGTCTGGCGCAGACGGGGAGCGCGACGCTGTCGGGGACGGTTCTCGATGCGTCGGGTCGTGCGGTGCCGGGAACCGAAGTTGCCATCACGAACGTGGACACAAATGCAATTTCTTCCACAAGAACGAACGGAGCTGGCATTTACGTATTGGAAGGATTGAAGCCCGGGCGCTACCGGATTAACGTCAGCAAGCAAGGCTTTAAGCAGATCACGGTAACCGATGTCACCTTGAATACCCAAGATTCCGTGAGCCGGAACTTCAATCTTGTGGTCGGGGCGGTTTCCGAAAGCGTCATCGTGAATGCCAGTGATGAACACATGGCGACTGACGACCCAGCGGTGGGAATTTTGATAACTCGCGAGTTTGTCGCCAACATGCCGTTAAATGGCAGAAGCTTTCAGGACCTGATCCAACTTTCTCCAGGCACCGTCAGTGACGGTAACGGCTTCTACAGCATCAACGGGCAACGCACGGACGGGAACAATTTCACGGTCGATGGCGTGTCCGCGAATCTGGGCGGTATCCTGAATAGTACCTTGCAATATGCGGGTTCTTCGGGGTCTGGTTTGAGCGGTTCTACGCCTTTGCAAACAGCAAGCGGCACTACTCAAAGTCTTGCTTCGGTAGATTCTCTCCAGGAGTTCAAGATCCAGACTTCTGGATACTCGGCTGAATTTGGGCGCAGCCCCGGCGGTCAACTCGAGTTTACAACGCGCTCGGGTACCAATGACATTCACGGTACGCTTTTTGAGTATTTTCGGAACGAAGCTTTGGATGCGAAGAGCTACGCCGACAATTTTTTCGGCACTCCAAAGCAACCCGAACGGCAGAACGATTTTGGTGGAACTGTGGGCGGCCCCCTTAAGGTTCCGAAGCTATACAACGGCACCGGCAAAACCTTCTACTTTTTTTCGTACGAAGGACTACGTCTAAAGCTCCCCGAGTTCGAGGAAGAAAACGTTCCTACCCAAGCCTTTCGCGATTGGGCTTCTCCGGATGTGCGGCCCTTCTTGAATCAATCGCCGTTGCCGAATCCGAGCTCGCCCGGTAATCAAGACGGCTGTACCATCCCCGACCCTGCGACGGGACTTCCTGCGGCCTGCGATGCACTGTTTGCTCACGGCTATGCGAACGTGAACAGTGTGGACAACATCAGCGTCCGGGTCGATCAAGTATTTGGCCAGCGATTCGCAGTGTTTCTCCGTTACGCTGACACGCCCAGTTCGTCCAGCACCGGCGCGGAACAGGCCGCGACCGCAGCAATAAACACCCATACTTGGACGGCCGCTCTTACAGCGAATTTAACTAACCGACTCCTGAACGATCTTCGATTCAACTTCACTCACGACGGAGAGGAGATTATTTACAGTCTGAACTCGTTCGGGGGTTCTGTTCCATGGTCGCGAAACCTCTTGATTCCTCCTGGATACGATAGCCCGACGGCCTATGCCCAGGCCGGGTTTTTCTTACCTGGGACGTCGTTGAACACGATTGGTCTAACGGGAGGAGCCGGCACAGCCCAGCACCAATATCAGATCGTAGATGGCTTGACCATGACACGAAGTCGGCATACTCTGAAGTTCGGCGTTGACTGGCGCCGCTTGACTCCTTTTTACTCTGCATACCCTTACCAGGCATATCTCAATTTTACATCGCTTTCAGATATCCAAAATGGATATGCCTCCAGTATTTCCACGAGCCAAGTCGCTCCCGGCCAGCCAGTGTTTCAAAACCTATCGCTCTATTCGCAAGACCATTGGAGGTTCAGTTCCAGGCTGTCCTTTGATTATGGGCTCCGCTGGGAATTCAATCCGCCGCCGGAACCATCGAACGGCCATTACCCTGCCACCTTGACATCCAGTGATCTGGCAACGGCGCAATTGGCGCCGCTCGGTACAGCGCCGTACAAGACAACCTATGATCATTTTGCACCACGCGTGGGTTTCGCCTGGAACGCAATTCCGTCCTTAAGGCATGCCGTGACAGTCCGCGGTGCTTTCGGTATCTTCTTTGATACCGGACAGCAAGCGATTGGAAACGCGTACGCTCGTGCTTACCCTTTCTCGGCGCCGCTGTTAACTCAGACTGAGTTATCGCTGCCACTTTCAGCCGCATCGTTGCAACCACCTCCCCTAAACATGTCGTTGACTCCGCCGTACCCGAATCTCCAGGGCATTTCGAGTCCGAACTTGACATTGCCTTACACGGAACAATGGAACCTTTCTGTTGACCAGGCGCTCGGCCAAAAGAATACGCTCACAGTGTCATATGTTGGAAATGTTGGGCGAAAGCTTCTTTATACGCAGTACTTCGGATCCTCTCCGGAAGGAAATCCATTTTCACCACGCTATATTTCACGAGTAATGCAGCCCAATCGAGCTATAACGCATTGCAGATCAAGGATACTGGTCGCATAGCCAACGGACTGGATCTCGTAGCCGCATTCACTTATGCTCATGCACTTGACAACGCTTCGAACGATTTCTCACAGAATGCGCCATTTTGGGGGAATTCCGACTATGACCTTCGCCGTGTACTAAACCTTGCGTTGAACTATCAGACGCCCACGGTTGGAGCGCGGAATTGGATACGTACAATTACACACGGTTGGGTATTGGCGAATCGCTTCTCCGCACAAAGCGGGTACCCGCTCGAAATCATCCAGACGCAGATCGTTGAACCGGATGGGGCTCAGGAGAATTACCGACCAGATTTGGTCCCCGGGGTGCCTATCTATTTACACGGACGAGCGGCAGACGTTAATGGTGAGCCGGTCCCTGGGGGCTGGCGCTTAAACCCAGCTGCATTTGCTGCCGTACCCACAAATGTCGACGGTATTCCCGTTCGTCAAGGAACGCTGGGTCGCAACTTTGTTCGCAATCCACCCTTCTATTCTTTGAATACTTCAGTACAGCGCAGCTTTCCCATATACGAAAACCTTCATCTGAACTTCCGCGTAGAAGCCTTCAACATCCTGAACCATCCAAACCTTTCGAATCCGGATACAAATTTCCCTGAGGACGCAACTTTTGGTCAACTTGTCCAGGGAACCATAACCTCCATCGGCTCGTACAATCAGCTCTATGCGATGGGAAGCGCCCGATCGCTGCAGATCTCTTTGCGTCTACAGTTCTAGACATGAGTTTTCGCGGGCAGTGCCCACGACGATCTTTCAGCCTCATAATCCTAGTTTAGTTGAAGCAAGAAATGTTCCGAATTAATGGTGCGGAAATGTGTTTGACGAAGACAACACAATACACGGGATTATTCGCGACGATCGCGATGGCGGCGTGCATTCTTTGCGGTCTCGGATGTCCGGGGGCAGAGCGGCCTCAGAGATTACTGACGGCAGCTGATCTCCTGAACCGCCTGTCCCTGGGTGAATCGGCGTGGTCTCCGAATGGGTCCGAGCTTGCATACGTAATACATCACTTTGATAACAACTCGGGATACACAGATGACATTGCGGCGGCTGGCGATCTCTGGGTCGCAAGTCTTGGGGCGCATAGGCCGATTCTCATCGCAAAGGGGCGACCTAGCTCCGTTTCCTGGTCCCCTGTTTGGTCGCCCGATGGTAGATTCGTGGCATTTGCTACTTCTGATCTCAAAGGCACACACCTCTTGGTTTGGGATAGTCATGGTGGTTCAGCTCGCCGGATAGAGAGCGCGCCCCTGAACGTTGGATATCTGGGAAGAAACCGAGCTTTTGAATGGGTGTCTGGACATGAGATTGTCTGCTCCACCTACCGCGATGGATTGGAACAGGTCAACATGATAAATCGCGAGATTCGCGATCCCGCGCTCGCCGTTGGAGCCTGGAAAGCGGCATGGGGTTCGGGAGTCACGGAGAGCATTTTGGAGAGTGGGATGGCGCCGCACCACGAAGGGGGCACGGTCCTGCTTATCGACGCACTGTCGTCTCTTCGCCGGACGCTTTGGGAGGGTCCGACTGTGCTGCAACTTACCCCTTCCCGCGACCGTCGACTTATAGCTCTGATCACTCTTACTGATCGCCCGCAAATTGATGCGGCCGAGGAAGTGAAAGTACGTTCAAGTGCCTACCGGCTTTCGCATCGCGAGCTCGTGATTGTAGATCTAAAAGGAAGGGTAGTCAGCCGAAGCGATTCCTTCACAGGCAGTTCCTCGCTGGTGCTATGGTCGGCGGATAATCGCAAAGTCGCATATGTCGGAGCCAAAGTGGGTCAGTCACAGCTCGAACCACAGGTTCAAATACAGAGCGCCGAGCCAAGTCTGAAATCCATTTCTGTCAGCTTACCTTGTAATTCGATTCCATCGCTGTTGTGGTCGTCGGCAAAACTCTTGGCACTGTGTCATTCCGCAAGGACCAAAGAGGACAGCCAAGAACAAGAGGAGTCTTACTGGTTTGTAGTACAACAATCCGGCCAAGTGACACGAATGAAAACCCCCGACGTGCGGTCCAGGGAGGTGCCACAAGAGATATTCGCGGGCCGCGACGATGCCGAGGCAGTTGGGCTTGCGGATGGTAAAGTGTGGTTGCTCGACGCGAATTCGGCCGCCATCGGAGAGTTCGCGATCAGCGGATTAGAACGGGTCGAAAAAATAGTATCTCCGGAAGACCGGCCCGTCCAAGGGGCAAAAGCGCCGTCGATCCTGTTAAGGGGATTTGCCAAGAAGAGTACGATTGAAAGGTGGTATTCACTTGACCTGGTGTCACGGGTCGTCAGCCTAGTCAAGTCACCAGAGCCGGATGCGGATGTCCTGTCATCATCAAACAGGAATAATATAGCGTTCTACCGAACCGATTCGTTAGGTGTGTGGTCTTTGTGGCTAGAGTCTCAGTCAAGCCACCAATGTGTGCACCTTGTAGACAGTCAAAATAACTTTCTCCGGCGTATCGCTTATGGAAAAGAGAGGCTTATCCCTTATGTCGATGGCGCCGGACGCAAAGTGGCTGCGTTAATCATCCTGCCTGCGGAGTATCTGCCCGAGCGTAGATATCCCACTGTCGTCGTTGCGTACCCCGGAGAAGTTCACAGAGAAAGCGACAGCCTATCCTCGCGGCCCACTGAGGGTCCTGTGTTCTTTAATTTGCAACTCCTTGCCGCGAAAGGGTACCTTGTCCTGCGTCCAAGTATCCCTCTAGGGCCAGGCGATGAACCTTACGGCCAACTTCTTGGGGGTGTGTTGCCCGCAGTTGATAAGGCGATCATAGTTGGCCTGGTTGACCCTAATCGTGTCGCGATTATGGGACATAGCTTTGGTGGCTTTGCGACTTATGCGTTGATCTCTCAGACAACGCGTTTCCAAGCCGCGATCGCTATATCTGGGGTCTCTGATTTCGTGAGCATGTACGGGACATTTAGTGCGGACAATCGGTACACATCCATGCCAGAGACGGATTTTTATGCGCAATGGTGGTCGGAATATGGGCAAGGGCAAATGCAGAGTCCGCCCTGGGAAAAACCGGATCGGTATATCAGGAATAGCCCGGTCTTCCACGCAGACCGGATCACGACCCCACTCTTAATAATCCATGGAGATTTGGACTTCGTTCCGATTCAGCAGGCCGAAGAGATGTATTCCGCTCTTCATCGCATGAATAAGCGATGCCGGTTTATTCGATATTGGGATCAATGGCACACATTTGTTAATCCCCAGTCAGTCAGGGACATTTGGGTCCAAATTTATGCGTGGCTGGATGAATTCTTAACTGACCGAAGTATGGCACGGTAGGGGGCATACGTGAAACGTGGATGTGATCCGACCTGAACGATTTGCGGTGCTACCGCCAGTTTATCGGAAGCAATCGATCAAGCTATGGACGGTTTCATCACTCCACTCGTGAAATATGCGCAGGTCCCGCCAGACACGGAGAAGGTCAAGACTGCATACGCCGTTTATGTCGGAAAGCTCGATGCAGCAAGATGAATGGTGGGAAGGGACCGCCGGACGTCTTGATGCGATCAGAACTTCGGCAAGTCTTAACCCGGGAGAGGTGAAAGGTTCAAATGCATACTGTTCTCCAACACTCCACCGCAGGCAGCCGTGGACGAAATCCAACGACATCATCACGGACTTGACGCCCGATCGATCTCTCTACCGGATCGCAATTCCGGAACGATCAACCGAGGTGACATTTCTTGTGCTATTCGTTCAATCTCGGTTCCCACCCACCCCCCAGTTGCGCAAGCCGTTATGCCAATTAGCATCTTCTGGACCGGCGAGAAACTTCCAGGTGATCAACAGATTCTCGCTCAGGCTCCGCTGTCGCGGATTCCGCTTTATGTGCGCGCCGGGGCGATCTTGCCCTTAGGCCCGGCGCGCGAGTTCGCTGCCGAAGACCCGGATGCCCCGGTCGAACTTCGCGTATATCCCGGAGCAGATGGCAGCTTCGATCTCTACAGCGATCAGGGAGACGGCTATGGATATGAGAAAGGCGAGCGGGCGGTCATTCCGGTCGCATGGAGCGATGCTAGCCAAACACTCCGCTTTCGAGCTCTTCAAGGCTCGTATCCAGGAATAACTCGCGACAGAATATTTCAGGTCGTCGTTGTCGGGCCGGGAAATGGGGTAGGGCCTGAAGCAACCGTGAACTACAAAGAAGTGCACTACACGGGAGATGCGATGACAGTCAGACTTCGCTAGTCTAACTGTTCACCCCTCGCGCTCGCCGAGTTCGCGTTGCGACTCTTGGCTTGAGACACTCGCCGTGTCCAGTGAAGGGTTAGATCGTGACGCTTATAACTGAAGAAGACATCGTGTTCGTAATCGTCTGCCATGTGTTAGAAATAGGCTCCAGAAATGGAGTGAAGCGGGTCGAACGGCGCGCATAAGCCGCGGCCGGCGATTTTAAGAGGTTCATTGATGCAACAGTACAGAGAAACCTCTCCCTTACCGAAACTCGCAGTCAATATTATTGAAGACGCTTTCCTCGGAAATGGTGTGTTATTTCGACTATAGGTTTCTTTTGGAGCAAAAATGATCCTAGTTCGAATGAGTGTCCCGCGCTGCGCGTGCTCAGCGATTATCCTCGCATGCCTTTTGTGTTGCGCCTCTCAGGCGCAGACCACGGCGAGCGGGCCGGTCTCCCCGAGCGGATATCACGTCGTTGGTCGCTTTCCCATTGGTGGGGAAGGTGGTTGGGATTACATCTCGATCGACAGCGATGCCCGGCGGCTCTACGTGTCTCACAGCACGCAACTCGAAGTACTCGACTCCGACTCCGGCAAGATTGTCGGGAAGATCTCCGACACTCCTGGCGTGCATGGAGCGGCCATTGCGCCTGAATTACACCGTGGTTTTACCAGCAACGGGCGCGACAAGACCGTGACGATCTTCGATACGAAGACACTCGCTACGATCGGCAGGGTGCCGCTCGAAAGTGGGACGGATTTTATTCTTTACGATTCCTTCTCGAAACGCGTTTTCCCGATCAATGAAAAGATCACGGTCATTGACGCCGAGGCGGGCAAAGGGGTAGGCACGGTGGACCTACAAGCCGACCCGGAAGCCGCTGTTTCGGACGGGAAAGGTACCATCTATATCAACCTGGCGGACAAGGAAGCGGTTGCCGTCGTCGATCCGAAGACGCTCGTAGTTACGAAGACCTATCCCATCGAGCATTGCACGAGCCCGCACAGCCTCTCCTATGACGATGCGAACAAGCGGCTCTTTGTTGGTTGCAAGGACGGGTTTGTTGCTCTGGATGCGACTACGGGAAGGATTGTCGGCCGCAGTCTCATGTGCTCGGGTGTTGATGCCGGCGGATTCGATCCAGGGAAGAATTGGATCTTTGAATCTTGCGGTGAAGGCGTAATCAGTGTCATTCGGCAGACGAGTCCGGACCATTACGAGTTGATTGAAACCATTCCCACGCAGCTCTTTGCTCGGACGATGGTATTTGATCCGAAGACGAAGAACATTTATCTCCTTACAGCGGAGTTTGAGACGGTGCCTAATGTAGATCCTTCGAAGGCTCCGTCGCGGCGGATGAAGCCTGGGTCGTTTTGTGTGGTTGTGGCGGGGAGGAATTAGGGAGAAAGAGACCGGGTGCCCGTCAAATGAGGGCGACGCGCGAGCAACGGGTGGAGCAGGCGCTGTTCCGCGGCGCCACGCTCACGATCGATAACCTTATCTATCATGATGCGGTTCGGGCGCTCACGGAGCTTCTTCTGCGGAGCGATCTAGCACCCTGCGACTTGACCGTCGAATCTCTCGGAATGAAAGGATACCCCTCCTCGGCTTGCATCCTCACGCGCGAGGTCGGCGTGGCGGCAGGCGTGGCTGAGACCACGTTCTTACTCGAATCGCACGGCGTCGACGTCATGTTCCGCAAAAACGACGGCGAAGCCCTCGAACCCGGGGATGCTCTGGTGGAGGCCGTGGGCCCGGCAGGGAAGTTACTGGCCGTTGAAAGGGTGGTCCTCAATCTCCTGCAAAGGATGAGCGGCATCGCGACCGCGGTCCGTTCGCTCCAGGAACGCGTACGGAAGGACGGGGCGGAGACGAAGATCGTCGGTACACGGAAGACCCCGTGGGGGTTGCTCGACAAGCGCGCGTTGCACCTCGGCAACCGCGGCACGCACCGGCTCGGGCTCGGCGACGCGATCATCATCAAGAATAATCATCTTGCGCTGCTGGCGGCTCGCGAAGAGGAAGCGGCACACCAAGCCATTGAGCGAGCCTGGCGGTTTCGCATGGATTCCGCGTTCATCGAAGTCGAGGTGCGGACGGCAGAGGCGGCGCGTGCGGCAGCGCGAGCCTTTCGTCGCCTGCAGGAAGAGGCCGGGGAGGAGTACCCGTGCTTGCTGCTGCTCGATAACATGACCCCAGACGGGATCTCGGGCGTTCTCGACATGCTCCGCCGGGAGGGCCTCTGGGATCATACGCTCGTCGAAGCCAGCGGCAGGATTTCCGAATTGAATCTGGAGGAGTACGTCGCTTCCGGTGTCGACGCGATCTCCATAGGGGCGCTGACGCATTCGACCCGCGCCCTCGACATGCACCAGAGGATCTCGTAGTTCGAGGTCAGGAGAAAGAGTGAGATGCGGAACCGAGCAGTCGAGAGTGCCTTCGAGGAACGCTACACATTGCCGGCTGTCGAAACCGTGGACGACACGGCAGAAGAGATTCGCGCCAAGCAGGAACGGGTACGGGAACTGTGCTCGGCAAGAAACGCGGTCCTGCTCGCGCATCACTACCAACGTCCGGAAGTCCAGGAAGCGGCGGACGCGCTGGCGGATTCGCTGAAACTGGCGCAAGCTGCGGCGACCGCCGATGCCGATGTCGTCGTCTTCTGTGGCGTGCACTTCATGGCGGAAACGGCGGCGATTCTACTCCCGAACAAAAGCATACTGCTGCCGGACCTCCGTGCGGGTTGTTCACTGGCCGCTTCCGTCACGGCGGAAGAAGTGCGGAGATGGAAAGCAAAGTACTCGGACGCCGTGGTGGTGGCCTACATCAATACGTCGGCCGCAGTGAAGGCCGAGAGCGACTACTGCTGCACGTCCGCGAACGCCGCAAAGGTGGTTACCGCTATACCCGCCGAACGGTCGATTCTTTTCTTGCCGGATAAATTTCTTGCCGCCGTCGTTGCCCTCCAGACCGGGCGAAGCAACATCATCGCGTATCCGGGCTATTGCCACGTGCACAGGAGCATCCGGCCGGAGCAGGTACTCGAGATTCTCGAAGAGCATCCGGACGTCGAACTGCTTCTGCATCCCGAATGCGGCTGCGTGAGTTCCTGCATGGCGAGAGCGGTCGACGGTACGCTGCCACGGGACCGGACCTTCTTTCTCTCGACCGAAGGCATGCTCCGGCACATCGGCACCTCCTCGGCCACGGAATTCGCCGTGGGAACGGAACTCGGCATCCTCCATCAACTCACCAAGAGATATCCGGAGACAACGTTTTATCCGGTGAACCCTCACGCCGTCTGCGCGTTCATGAAGACCATTACGCTCGATAAAATCATTCGCTCGCTTGAAACCCTAACTCCGCGCGTGCAAGTTCCGGAGGACATCGCGCGCAGGGCGGAACGGGCGATTCACCGCATGCTCGAACTGGCGTGAGGGTCGAACCATGCTGAAAATCGGGATTCTGGGCACGGGGGCCATCGGCCGGACGATCGCTGCTGCCATCGATCGAAAGGAACTTCCTGTGGAGCTTGTCGCGCTGTCGGACGAAGATCGCAAGACGGCGGAAGCGCTTTCTTCAGAACTCTCGAATCGTCCGCCAGTCGTTTCGATAGAAGGACTAATTGAACGTTCCAATCTTGTGGTCGAAGCAGCCGGCCACGCCGTTCTGCCGGACTTTGTTCCCAGGGCGTTCGAACGCGGACGCGACGTTCTGATCATGAGCGTAGGAGGGTTGCTCGGCCGCGAGGAATGGTTCCGGCAGGCGAGTCGAAACGGCTGTCGGATCTACGTCCCTTCCGGAGCGATCGCCGGACTCGATGGCATTAAATCGGCTTCGATCGGGCGCATCGAATCGGTTTCACTCACCAGCCGCAAGCCCGTCGCTGCGGTCCGGGGATCGAAGTACGTGGCCGAACGAAACCTGCGGCTCGACGACTTGAAGGAAGATACGGTCATCTTCGAGGGTCTCGCAGAGGAAGCTGCGCGTGCGTTTCCGGCGACGTCAAACGTTGCAGCATCGCTGCGCCTGGCCATCGATCCAGCCACTCCTGTCCCCGTGCGGGTCCGAATTATCGCCGTGCCGAACGGCACCGAAAACGTCCATGAAATCCGCATCGAGGGCGAATTCGGCCGGCTCAGCGTGAAGATCGAGAACGTACCCTCGAGGAGGAATCCGCGCACCTCGCAGCTGGCCGCGTTTTCCGCCATCGCGACACTGAAGAATCTCACGCGGTTCCTGCGCGTCGGTACGTAGTTGCCTCGCTCAGGGCTGGCGTCGGATCACACCGAGCGCAATCGTCTTGCGCTCACGCTCCGGGTACTTCAACCGCGCCTTTTCGGCGAGCTGTTTGGTACGGAACGGTTTCGACAGCGGCGTGAGCTCGCCGTCGACGTACCTGAAGAGCAGCCATTGCTCGATCGTTTTGGCCATAGAGTCTTATAGCACGGCGCGTGTTGCGAACGGCATTCGACAGAAAGACTGGTTGTCCTAATTTGAAGTTCCAGCTCTTAGATTGAGGTACAGTATTTTCATTGTGTGGCGCACTATCGTTATTCTCTTCCTTGCATCCGCCTGTGCACTATACGGGGAACAGCCCGAACGCAAAGAAGATGCCAAGAGACAGAGTGCCCAAGCCGGACAGGAAGCACCAGCGCAAGGGACATCCAATGTCCCGTCCAGTCCGCCCGCAACGGCTGAAACAATAAATCGGCAAACATCCCCCGGCCCGGAAAATAGGCATGAGGAACATTTTCAAACCTACTTCTCTCGTTTGTTTGCAGCTGAAAACCTTCCCAATATCATTTTGGCATTGGTAGGAATTGCGGGAATCGTCGTTGCGATTTGCACTCTCCATACCATCAGAAAACAGACTGACGCCACTGAGATTGCGGCCAATGCCGCCCGTGACAGCGCCGACATAATGAGATTGCAGGCCGCGGGACGGATTTGATACCGGCAGTCGGAAGAGCCTCCAGATGTTCGGATTTCACGGGGCGCAACTCGCAATCAATATTATTTGAAGACGCTTTCCGCCGGAATGGTGCTGGGATAAGACATCGCCGGCGCGACAGGAAAAGGGGAAGAGGCGCAGGCATGTCGGGAGGCATTCCGGCAACCGTAATCCAATCAACGAAATAGGTGGGCCCCCAAGCGGAAGGTGCACTACGACTTGGGGGGGCCGGAGACGCAGGCGCGTAATTGCCCTTGACCCTATGGTAGCACCGTGCTACTGTGAGCATCGTGCTACCAGTGCCGGGTGCTTATCCTGTTCGGCGCGCCAAAGAAAGGAGGTTCACCCATGGTGCCCATCCGAAGATCCGTCTTTTCACCCTAGGAGGAGCCGTGGTAGCGAGTTATTGCTTGGCAGCCGTCAAGCAGTTGGTATCTTCGGGCCGGTACTTGATTACGGTAAGCGCACTCGAAACCGCCGCCATGATGGGATTCGACGACGAATCCATCGTGGAGTGCATTGTAGAGCAATTAGCCGATACGCATTTTTACAAGACCATGCCGGCGATAGCCGTCGCCGGTCTCATGCAGGACGTTTACATGATTTCGTTTGAGGGCCAGCGGGTTTACCTCAAATTGCAAATCAACCGTTCCCAGAACGCGGTGGTCATTTCCTTCAAGGAGGATGAAAGCATTCTCTGAAAGACCCGCATCGATTGAGGTGTTCCGTGAACAAGATCTCCTGCGCGAGTTGCGATTCCGAAAAGGTGAAGAAAGTGCGCCGGAAGTACGCAACGAAATATAACCAGGTACCGATTTCGCTCGAGGATGTGGAGATGTATGAGTGCTCTGCCTGCGGCGAGCGGTTCTTCACACCCGAGCAGGCACGCGCTGTCTCGATCGCGACGAAGAATCAGGTGAGACAGGCCCAGGGTTTGCTTTCGCCGGAGGCCATCGTCGAGATCCGGCATCGATTGGATCTATCGCAAACCGATCTCGAGGAGTTGTTCGGCTTGGGACCAAAAGTGGTGACGCGTTGGGAAACGGGCCGGGTGGTGCAAAGCAAGACCGCGGACGTGGCGTTACGGCTGCTCGAGATGGACCCCGAGAAGGTGCATAAACTTCGCGCGCGCCATCGGCGGGTCCCGGCGGGAGTTGCGTAACCGGACGTGGTGCTGTCAAGGCAATCGACATGCCGCTCCCCCGTGTGGAGAGAATGCGCAGGTTTTTTCTGACTATCCTCTATGCGCGATTCGCTAAAACCTGTTTTAATGATTCGGTTGTATGATCGATCTTCTGTCGAGATGATGAGCAAGAACCCAAAGGAAAATCGTGAGGAAGAAGACGAAGAACATGTGTAAATCATGTTCCCGGACAATGGCATCATACCCATCCACCGCAATAAGAACTACGTAGAACCAAAAGAAGAACTGGGTGACCGCAGCTGCTAACGAAACCGGCCAATAGACGAGGCTCAAACGCTGCCAGGTAGGTCGCAAGACATGTGGGCCTGTAACTTTGTCTGCGGCGCGGGTGAGCCAGTTCCATATCAGCGGAAGAAGAAAGACGAGTCCCAGGAAACCAGCGGTGGTTTTGAAGGACCTGCCCAAATCGAACACGGGCTCTTTGAAAACCGAATAGGCCAGCCAGAAAAACGCAGCGAGGGACGAGAAAAACACAACTCTGCAGAGCCACGATATTGCGTACGTTGGCCGGTACAGCAGAAAGATCGAAGCCAAAACACGGACAGGTGGCCTGGAAGCAAGAGGACGGGAGGCGCGTTCCAGCTTGTCGAGCAGCGTGAGGCGGTCGTTTTGCGCCAGGCGAACAGCTTCGGCGACCCTCGGTTCGTTTGAGTCCTTGTGCTTGAGGATGAAATCTTCGACGTCATTCATCTCTTTTCTAAGGGCTATTACCCGTGACCTTCGGCGCATTTGCCAGAGCTGAGTAGCAGCCCATTGGAGGATAGGAATTAGAACACCCGTCGCGACCAATTCGGGCCACTTGTCGAGGATAGTCTGCCAATGTCCGGTTGTCGCCATCGGGGTTCTTCGAGTCGTCTGACAGGCGAAGAGTTGGGTTACTTATCTTTGAGGAATGCCTCGCCCTTGATGAGCCAGGCGACTCCGAAGGCGATGAGTGCAGTAGTCTCGAAGCAGAACAGAGTGCCGAGCTCACCGACTAGATAGGTGTGTTTGAGAATCATCTTGATCAGGACGATCAAAGCCAAAGAAGCCAGGATGGCGTATCCACAGACGGTGTAGACTAGGTTTCGCTGAAGCTTCTGCGGCGTCAGCCGCCTACCCCCCGCGCTCATCTTGAACAGTACCAGGCAAAAATACGCGAGGGTCAAAAATAGAAGCGCCGCAAGGATGTAATGAGCGGTTCCGACTTCGTACTCCCAGTGTGTCGGAACGCCGTCCGGAGTTGTCGGGAAAAACGCCACGCCCAGGGCGCAAAGCGATGCAAACATTCCGGCGATCTCATCTTTCAGGTCGTAACCTCGAGCGCACAGCATGAACATGGAGATGGCGCAGAGACTGCCAACGAATAAATTCCGCATTCCCGTGTAGTAATAGCTGCTGATGGAGCTTTCAAGTGCATGGTTCTGCACAAGCCAGTAGGGAATCGCCAGCACAAAGGGGAGGGCGAGAGCGACCAGACCGACCGCTTTGCGTAAAGCCAGGTAAGAGAGAACTCTGGCATCTTCCGGTCTGGGCGCTTTGAGCACGGTATACCTCGGCGATAGTTGTGATAGGTCGAAGGGGTCGGTTTCCCGGTGCGGCTGTAAAGCTTAAAGCGATTGACCAAAAATACAAGACGAAATGTGTCGGAGCAATCCCTTTGATGCGCCTCATCTCTCTCTTCTCGTGGTCGCGCCGGTTCGCATCTCCTATGACGTGGAACGGGGAAAAGAACTCGCTAGGTGGCGTGAGCACGCGCTCTATGCAACCGATGACCGAGTGCGAGGTGTATTCGCTCGAGAACGGTACGTACGGGGTGGTGCGATTGTCCTACAGCAGCGAATTCGGGAGACTGAATCTCCAGCCGTAGAAACTCGTGATAAGCGACATTTATTTGTAGACCTTGGAATTTCTGGTACAGTGAGCCTTACCATTTTTACGTTCTTGGTAGAGGTGCGGAGGCCACGAGTAGGCGGGTTTGGAGTTCCGAGCAGCTTCGGAGACCCGGCGAAAAGGGTTCTGGTTTTCACTCCGCCGAAATCATCGCGGCAGCTGAAACCGCTGTGGTTGGTGGGCAGGCCCAAGGATTGTCCACTGTCATCCGTGACCAACGGGTGGAGCGCTATCGAGAGGTGACCGGACTCGCGGCGTGCTTCTCGCGCACCCTCCCTTCTCTTTCCGTTCCATCACGAAGTCGTTTGCACACACTTCCACGAGGATGGGAAGAGCCATGATTGTGATGAAATTCGGGGGAAGCTCGCTCGAGTCGACCGAGGCCATCGGGCGCGTTTTGGAGATCGTGGAAGCGCGTCGGGAACAGCAGCCGCTCGTGGTCGTTTCCGCCATGGGAAAGACGACGAACGCGCTGTTGGCCATGGCCGAGGAGGCGGAGAAAGGGAACCGCAGCAGGGCCAGGGAAAAGCTCGAGGCGATCGAGGAGTATCACCGGCGGGAAGCCAAGCCGTTGGTGTCGGCGCCGGAGCGGGCACGGCTCGATTCCGTTTTCGAGAGCCATTTCGAGTTGCTCGGTGAACTCGTCGAAAGATTATGCGTCCTGCGTCTCGCGACGGAGCGGTCGCTCGCGGCCGTCGAGAGTTTCGGGGAAAGGCTTTCGAGCCACATCGTGGCGCTCGCCTTGCGGAGCCGCGGACTTCCATCCGTTCATGTCGATGCCCGCAACCTGATTGTCACTGACTCCAACTTCACCGAAGCGGCTCCGGACCTTCCGGAGACCTACGAGCGTACAAGGCTTGTAATCGGGAGCCTCGAAAAGGGAACGATCGCGGTGATGGGTGGGTTCATCGGCGCAAACCGCGGCGGGGCCACGACCACGCTCGGGCGCGGAGGCTCGGACTTCACCGCCTCGCTGGTCGGGGCGGCGACAGGCGCGGAAGAAATCCAAATCTGGACGGACGTGGATGGCGTCTTGACCTGCGATCCGCGCATCGTGCCCGAGGCCCGTCCGGTGAAAACCATTTCCTTTGACGAAGCCGCGGAACTGGCCTACTTCGGGGCCAAGGTCTTGCATCCGGCGACCGTGATGCCGGCGAAGGACAAGAACATCCCCGTGCGCATCCTGAACTCGCGGCGTCCCGAAGCGCCGGGAACGATCATCGTCGCCGAGGCGGTGTCCTCGGCGAACGTGCTGAAGTCCGTGGCGTGCAAGCAGGGCCTGGCGATCGTGAACCTGCGGTCGAACAGGATGCTGATGGCCCACGGATTTTTGCAGCGTATTTTCGAGGTTTTCGCACGGTACGAGACGGCCGTGGACATGGTGGCGACGTCGGAAGTGAGCGTATCGCTGACGGTCGATAACGACGCGCGGCTTCCAGAGATCTGCGCGGATCTCGCGCCCTTTACCGAAGTGTCGATCGAACGGGATCAGGCCATTCTCTGCGCCGTGGGCGACAACATCCGTCATACGGCGGGTGTGGCGGCGAGAGTTTTCGGGGCTCTCCGCTATGTGAATGTGCGGATGATTTCGCAGGGAGCATCCCTACTGAACATCGGTGTGGTCGTCGACGGCCGAGATCTTGCGACAGCGGCCGAGGCCTTGCACCGGGAGTTCTTCTCGACGCTCGACCCGGCGGTGTTTGGCTGAGGGACGGGCTACTTGGGCTCCAGAAGGAAACCGAAAAGGCACCGGGAATCCATGTCTGCCGCTGTCCAAGCGGTTCTGCCGGTGGGCGGAATAACTATCGGTGAAGTGGCAAAGAAACCGCATTTTGTGCGCATACCTTCTTTAGGGGTTGATAGTAGATGGACTTGCACTGCACACATTGCCAAAGCACGGAGCTTAGAAAAGTCTCGCTCGTGTATCAACAAGGCCGGTTCGGGCTGAAGGCGCGGACCCGGTTTCGCGGTTTCCTATTGGGAACGGATGGCCCCGATCTCATCGCAGGTTTTGCCCACACGACCAGCGTTGTACAAAGCCGGCTCTCTAACAAGCTTCGCCCGCCTATGAAGTGGTCCTATCGGAAGGTTGTGGGTTGGTTCGTCTTCTCTTCCCTTGTGGCCCTGGTAGCCTTCGTCCAGTGGGTCATGAGCAAGTCCGCGACGACTTCTTCTCTGCCCGTGACGTTCTACGTTTCAATTGCTTCTGGCCTGTTTTTGTTGCTGCAGTTCCTTACCTGGAGACACAACCACGTGGTGTATCCGCGGAAGTATGCGGAATGGGACCGTTCCTTCTTGTGCCAGCGATGCGGAACCGTTTCGGTAGATCAAAAATATACGATGTGGTCTTGAATGCCACGATAAGGTGCCATCTCTCGAGGTGAGCGCGAAGTTGGCCGATTCTGTGCCCTTGGGCCCAATCCAGATGAGGTGCATCTCGAAGAACGGGTTGGCACTCCTGTGTGACTCCCACGCAGTTCCGCCTCCCCTTGCTCTCGGAGCATGCCGGTGAAATGGGTTTCGCTACACGTTGCAAACTTGCTTCATGCGATCGCGCAGCAAGGTCACCCGAGCCTGACTGATAGGATCCGGCAAGAGATAGCCGGGCAAGGCATCCAGGAAGTCTTTGGTTTGGAGCAAATTGCTGAACTGCTCGGCAATATAAGGGTGCAATTCAGCGGACGAGGTGATCTCTTCAACGATGGAAGCTCGACCGTCAACAACGGTCAAAAGATCCTCGAGATCATGGCTGCTCGTGTAGTTACCTTTCCCGCGGTCGCGAAACGCGTCGAGTTTTGTTGCGATGAAATACGGAGCGGTAATCACCCGGATGGTGAACCCGGGTTCGAGTTCCATTTCTTGCGCCGCCTCTATGGCCGCTTGATACCATCGGTTCTTGAATCCGAGAACCTTTTCGTCGGTCGGCATGACATCCAATTTCATGCCGTCGATCAGCCACCGGCATAGCGGTGCCCCTTCGCTCGTATCTTCTCGAAAGCCTTCCGCCCGCAAACGCTCGGAGAAAGCGACATATTCCGCGTAGGTGGCGATTTCAGCGATGGCGTCCACATCGAACGTCGGGCGGACTTCCCCGGCCGCTTCGTCCGTGAGGAACAAGCCAGTGGTGCAGCCTCCGACGAAAACCACCTCCTGCAAAAGCGGGCCAAGTCGCTTGGCGATCTGCGTGAGGAGTTCAATGTTGGGACTGGGCATAATTCGGCGATTGCAACCTTTGCTTGAGTTCCTGCTCGGCCATCTGCCGCTCGCGGGATCTTCCATCGCGAATTGCGTCAATCAGAGCAAGTACCTCATAGAGATAGCGATCCCGCGATGCCGCCTGTGGAACGGTTTTGTACAAGGGGGCGAAGGAATATCCTCGGGTCTTCCCACCCGGAAAGGGCCATACGGGGGGCGGGTCGTTTCCGGCGGAAATACGGCTCTTCAGCGGCTCCGCTGCATATCCGGTGGGCATGCCGCGCGTGAGCTCACCGCGTTCGGGCGGAAAAGCGTACTTCAACCCGTGCAGCAGGAACTCTTCGAGAGCCGATCGGTTTGGAGTTTCGCCGGTTTCAGAACTTGCGAGAAGACGGGCGTGCTTCGAGCGCTGTACGGCGGCGTGGACTTCGGAAACACTGAGGAAGAGATCCTGGGCAATCTCGGAGTACGGCGGACGCTTGCCCGGATACTCGAGAAGCTTGATGAGAACGACCACGTCTTGGGGCTTCAACAGCATGACAGCATTATATATTCGCTATTCGCGAATAGCAAATAGAGATCGCTTGCCACTTCCGTTCCCCTGATCTTGCCTCCGCGGAGGCAAGATCACCGCCCGTTTGAGGTCTCCCCACAACCGGGCTATCTACCGGGACCTCGGCCAAACGTAGCGAGATTGAAGACGAGATAAACGTTTCTAATTGGACCCGTAGAGGAGCGGCGTGGTATTCGATGGAGAGATGGGAAATACTGCTCAATCGGGACAGTTCTTGCGCAGGCGGGATTCTCCGGCTCTTGGCTCGTTTGCTCCCGCTTCCGCTCTGGTTTCTCAGCTCAATAACATCCTCACTGTAGTCGTTACCGGGATTGGGCGAATTCGTGTGAGCGCCCCAACCGGATAGCGACCAGCACAAAAAATCTTGATCGAGTGCCAGGGGCCGTTATCCGAAGGGGATAACGGCCTCCCTCGTTTTGAGGAACAAGGAGAATTCGACATGGAACTCATGCAACTCGAAATGTTCATTGCCGTGGTCGAAGAGCGCAGCTTCTGCGGAGCCGCCGAACGCGTTTTTCGTACGCAGCCAGCGGTGAGCCTCGCCTTGCGGAAATTGGAAGGGAGAATTGGAGCTCCTTTGCTCGACCGGTCGAGTCGCCGAAGCGCGAGGCTTACCCCTGCCGGCGAACTCCTCTATGAATATGCGAGGCGGATTCTTGCTTTGCGGGATGAGGCACTGTCGAGCCTAAAGCAGGAGGGCTCCACTTCGACCGGAAATCTGCGCGTCGGAGTGACAAGCGAGGGGAATTTCGAATGGATTCCCCAAATCACGAGAAGGTTCAACGAGCAGTACCCGAACGTTCGGCTGGAGATTCTCTACGACCGCGCGGCTCGTTTCTTTCCGGAGCTGACGGCGCGACGCTTGGAGATCGTTCTGCTGTCCGGCCGTCCTAAAAGTGATACAGAGAATCGGGGTTTCGTCGTCACGCGGGTGAGAGGAGACCGCCCCTCGGGAGCGCTTTGGATCGTGAGGCGAAGACTCGGGCAGTCCGCCCTCGCGCATGCGTTCGAAGAGAGTGTGATGAGGCACTTTGCGCGGCCGGTGAGCGTTCGGAAACATGCAAGAAGCGAACGCGGGCGCAGTCCCTCGGCAACTTTGTCGGTGGCGAAGCGTCTCGGTGGCTCCGCAAACGCGAGTTGTTGAAGCGGCTCCTCTTGATAAGCGCATCCGCGAGAAGTCGACCGTAGCGAGATAGGTGGCAATCTTGTCGCAGAGTTCTTCGGAAACGGAACCGTCTGTTGTTGATGGCGTAGAGCGAATGAGGTTCGTGATCGAAGCGGATAATCGCGGAGACGTTCCGGCGCGCGTGGTTATTCTCTTTCACCGCCTCAACGTGGAGATCGATGGACTGCATCTGGTGCGGGAACACGACGCGGAATCGATGCGCATGACCGTGACGGTCAGGGCGGAGCGGGAGCATGCTCGCCGTCTCGAAGCCCAGCTCTATAAGGTGGTTTCGGTGAGGTCCGTCGTCACGAAGAAAGAACGAAGCAAGGGCCGCCGTTGACGCATTTGCGAGGGGTAATGTGGGGCATCGGGCGCTGGTCGAAACTCGCAATCAATATTATTGAAGATGCTTTTCTCGGGAATGGTGCTGATATGGGAGGCTCGGATGGAAAAGCAGAAGCAAGTTCTCAAGCAAAGAAAAAGGCCCCGGAATGTCCGGAAAAAACAACTACGAGACGTCTACCCTGCGACCAGAAACGCGAATCCTGACGCGCGGGTTTGATCCTGCCCTCTCCGTAGGTTCGGCGCGTCCGGCAGTATTCCGCAGTTCCACCTACGTTTTCACCAGCCCCGAAGCGGCCGAACGAGCCTTCGATATCGCGACCGGGCGATGTTCCCCCGAAGCCGGCGAAAGATCCGAGCTCATCTACGCGCGTCTGAACCATCCGAACGCGGAGATTCTCGAAGACCAGATCCTTCCGCTCGAGGTCGGTGCCGAGAGCGCCGTGGTGTTCAATTCCGGGATGGCGGCCACCATGACCGCCATGCTGGCGTTGTTGCGTCCCGGGCAGCAAGTCATTTACACGGTCCCTGCGTATGGTGGCACGCAGCACTTCGTTCAGGACTATCTTTCCGCCTGGGGTGTACCGAGCGTTCCGGTCCCGGCGGGTAACGGGGAGGCCATCCAAAACGCCGTCCTGCTGGCCGAGGATCTCGGAATTATTCTGATCGAGACACCTGCCAATCCAACGCTGGTCATGACGGAGATCCGGCCGGTTTGTGAAGCGGCACACGCCATGTCGGTCATGAGAAGGACGGCTCGTCCAGCGGTGCTCGTGGACAATACGCTGCTGGGTCCTGCCTTTCAGCACCCGCTGACCCTGGGTGCCGATTTGGTCGTATACTCCGCCACGAAACATCTGTCGGGTTTCAGCGACATGCTCGCCGGCGTGGTGCTCGCGAAGGACAAAGAAATCGCCCAGAAGATTCGACTCCTGCGGGCCATGTTCGGAAACATTCTGCAGCCGGACGAGTGCTGGATGCTCGACGGGCGTTTGTCGACGGTCCGGCTGCGGATGAACCGCGCCAGCAAGAACGCCCAGCAGATTGCAGAACGTCTCACCCATCATCGGAAGGTCGAGCGTGTTCTTTATCCAACTTTATTCGTCGATCCGGCGCAGACGGAGATTTACAGGAAGCAGTGCGACTATCCGGGATCGCTCTTTTCTCTGGAGCTGAAGGGCGGAAAGAAAAGCGCCTTCGATTTTTTGCGCAGCCTGAAGGTGGCACGGAATGCGGTTTCGCTCGGCGGCGTCGAGTCGCTGGCCTGCCATCCCAAGACGACCACGCATTCCGGGTTCACGGAAGAAGAATCCATGCAGGCCGGAGTGACCGATGGACTGGTGCGCGTCTCGGTAGGAATCGAAGACTGGCGGGATGTGCTGGCCGATTTCGAGCAGGCCCTCGAAGTTGCATAAGAGGGAAGCGATCGACGCGCGCCCAGCGCATTCGCGCTGGGTCGGGAACGAAGCAAACTCTAGAAAAAGGGCGGAGAGATGAGGCGAATCTCGGTTGGAGTTGTGGCGCTGCTGCCTCTAGCGATTGTCCCGATCCGGCGCGTGGGAGAGGTTCAGGCTCGCGCTCTGATCCCTGACGCCTATCGCCATTCGCATGCAAGTACCGGTGTTGCCGAGAGTCCGTTGATCGGAACTCCTTATCTTCAGCTGGGAGATCTTCGCCGGGGAAACCACGCTCAAGTCGACCTTGTCTGGCATGCCGCCCCGGACTCGTCGGCCTGGTCGGTCGAGTACAAGGAGAAGGCGGAATCCACGTGGCACAAAGCCAAGACACCCAAGTTCCGGCTGGTGGATATTCAGGGGGTTCCGGCGCACCGCATTTACGACAGCACGCTCTCCCGGCTGAAACCGGGGGAGGTGTTCGACTACCGGCTGCTCCGGAACGGCGGTCCCGTCTTCACGGGCGAGGCGACGGCGAAAAATTCCGAGGAACAAGCGTACCGGTTTGCGGTCTTCGGCGACTGCGGTGCCGGCACACCGAGTCAGCGCAAGGTCGCCTACCAAGCGTATCTCGCAAAGCCGAACTTCATCGTGATCCCTGGCGACATCGTCTATGGCGGTGGGCGGATTTCGGAGTACCGAAAGAATTTCTTCTCGATCTATGAAGCCTCCACGGCCTCTCCGGACACCGGTGCCCCACTCCTTACGGAAACGACGATGATCGCGGCCCCCGGCAATCACGACACGGAAGAGGAACGCGACGAGGAGGCGCCCGACGTTCTCGCCTATTTCCTCTATTGGGTGCAGCCTCTGAACGGTCCCGCGTTGACGCCGGCCGGCCCGAATTCGCCCACTCCTCCGGCCGCGAAGTACGCGGCGAATTTCGAAGCCGCCGCGGGCGGCAACTTCCCGACCATGGAGAATTTTTCCTTCGATTGGGGCAACTCGCATTGGACGGTGCTCGATTCGAACGATTACGTCGATTGGAACGATGCCGCTCTGCGCAGGTGGGTCGCAGAGGATCTGAAACGGGCGAAGGACAAGACCTGGCGGTTCGTGGTCTTTCATCACCCCGGCTTCAGCTCCTCGAAAGCGCACTTCAACGACCAATGGATGCGTACGCTCTCCGCAGTTTTCGAGGAGGGACACGTGGACATCGTCTTTGCCGGTCACGTGCACAACTACCAGCGATCCCTGCCCTTCACGTTCGCGATCGCGGATTCGGCGAAGCCGGGTAAGACGGCATGGAAGGATCTCATCGAGAAGCCCATCGGAGGGTCTTTTGGCTTCGACCAGGAATTTGACGGGGTCACGAAGACCCATCCGAACGGGATCATTTACATCGTGACCGGATCCGGAGGGCAGACGCTCTACGACCCGAAGCAAGGGGATCAGCCGCAAAGTTGGCAGAAATTCACGGCCAAGTTCGTTTCCGCGATTCACTCATTCACGCTCGTGGACATTCACGGCGGGGACCTGGTGCTGAAGCAAATGTCCGAGGACGGGCAAGTCTTAGACCAGATCCGAATCACGAAATGACGACGCACTCGGAATTCCCTCGAGGCGTGCATCGCGAATGAACCATGGACACTGACTTCACTTACGCCCTGCCCTACCTGGGGCGTCAGTGCTACGAGCGCTATACCGCAGAGCAACACGCGACCTGGGCGGAACTCGTCCGCCGGCGCACGCCGCAAATCGAGCAATTTGCGTGCAGGGAGTATCTCGAAGGCTATCGGCTCATCGGCATCGAAGAAGGTTGTCTGCCGAATCTCGAAACCATTTCCGAGCGGCTCCTGCCGCGAACCGGCTGGAGGACCACGGCCGTCACCGGCTTTCTTCCCGCCTCTGCCTTTTTCGAAATGCTGGCGAACCGCGAGTTCCCTTCGACCACCTGGCTCCGGGACCGCAGCTCACTAGAGTACACACCCGAGCCCGACATCTTTCACGATGTTTTCGGTCATGTGCCCATGCACGCACACCAGGTCTTCGCCGATTTTCTCGCACGCTACGGCGAACTCTGCGCGGCAACCGAAGATCCCGGAGTGCTTGAACAACTCGGCAGACTTTTCTGGTACACCGTCGAATTTGGGCTGATCTGGCAAAAAGGCGAGCTCAAGATGTTCGGGAGCGGAATCATCAGTTCCCATGGCGAGTGCTCGCAGGTGCTCGAAGGGAAGTGTGAAGTGCGGCGGTTCGACCTCGATGCGGTGTTGAACACGACGGTGAAGGTCGATGAAATTCACAAAGTCCTCTTTGCGGTAGACAGCTTCGAGCAGATGTACGATGCCTTGCTCGAGGCCGAATCGAAAGTCTTCGGCGACCCGAGTGCCGAGCGCCACCGCCGTTGAAGCCTGTCACGTTCCGCTCAGTTTGCGCATGGCGGGTGCTGTGTAGACCCTTTTCGCTTCTGAGCCGCAGGTGCATCGGACTTTGCGGCCCGATGCATGGGAAGGCGGGTTCGTGACTTCAAAGGATTTCCGGCAGGCGGGGTTCTGACAGAGGTAGAGAACGTTCTCCGATTCCTTGATTAAGGCCATGGTTCCTCCGAGGTTAGTTACAAGGTCTCCCATCGGCCGGCGAAGCCATAGATACGATTAGTAACTGTCTATTCAAGTGCGTCAATTCAATTGACTTTATCTCGCGGTCAGCGACGCTGAAGATTTCGAGCGCGAGAAAACGAATTACGGCGAGACGCCGGGCGGCGTCCTCGAGGAGATAACCAGAAATTGAATTAAGTCTTTGGCCGCGCATGGTATCTCTAGCTGCGGGGCGCGCTGCGGCTTCAATCGCAACCGGGGATGCAGGAAATAGGCCGCTGTTTTGCCAGCTCGGGCAGAGAGGAGCGGCCCGCGCCCCATGGCTCCAGCCGAGAACTCGCGATAAATATTATTGAACGTTGCGCACCGTCGAATCGTGTTACTCCATACACAGAAGTGGTCAAACGGAATGTACCCTCTGAAGACCGAAAAGGGAAGGTGTGCGTGCGTCAGGGCCTTACGCGGATGGCGAAGGAAAGGGACTTCGGAACGGGAAGGAAGCTCGCGCGTAGACTCTCCGCTGCAAATTGTTTTTGTGAGGTTCGCCGATGCGCGGAATTGTGAAATGGTTCAACGCTGCGAAGGGTTTCGGGTTTATCGGGCGGGACGACGGACCGGATGTTTTCGTGTACTACAGCGGCGTCGTCGGCGACGGCTATCGAACGCTCGAGGAGGGTGAGGCCGTCGAGTTCGAAATCGGCACAGGCCCCAAAGGAGCACAAGCGATTGAGGTCAGGAAGGTTGAGTCAAATCCCATCGGAAATTGAGGAAGAAGACCGGATGCAAGCGGAAGAAATGTTTGAGCAGTTGGAACGGAAGCTCGACGAATACGATCTGTTGCGTCACCCGTTCTACGAGGCCTGGTCGGCGGGCGAACTCACCGAAGAAGACCTACGAGAGTACGCCTCCGAGCACTACCATCACGTCGGCGCATTTCCGACCTATTTGAGCAGTTTGCATGCGCGTCTGCCCGACGCGCCCTTGCGGCGCGCGGTGTTGCGCAATCTGTGCGAGGAGGAAATTGAGGGGGTCCCGCATTCCGAATTGTGGCTGGACTTCGCCGAAGGTGTCGGTGCGGACAGGGAAGCTGTGAAGGCCCGCACGCCGCTCCTTGCCGTTCAGGAACTGATCTATACGTTTCGAACGCTCATGGAGTCGTCGCCGGCGAGCGCCCTCGCCGCGTGTTTCGCCTATGAATCGAGGGTGCCGCGTATTGCGGAAGTGAAGGCCCGTACGCTTGTCGTGCACTACGGCGCGAATCCGAGAACCTGCCGCTACTTCGAACTCCACCGACGCGTCGACCGGCATCATGCGCGCATCTGGAAGCGGGAGATGGAGATTCTGTTTTCGGACGCCCCTTCGGTTCAGGATGAGATCCTCGGGGGAGCAACGGAAGCGTCGCGCGCCCTTTGGCGGGCCCTCGATGGAATCGAAAGGGCCAGGCAGCAGAGGCGTGAAGCGAGCGGTTCCAAGTCCGCGGATCCCGATCCGGCATGAGTTCCGTCCGCGAAACGGAAGAATCGAGCCCAACTTCCGAAAATGAGCCGGTAGGTACGGAAAGCTCGATCGAAACATCCTTGGCCTATCGCCGAGCGGCGGGGGCTCGGCCGATGATGAAAGCCCTGAGGAAGGCCCGCACGGGAACGGGTCTCTCGCTCGAGAGGGTTCCCATTCCGGCAATCGGTCCTCGGGATGTTCTAGTCCGCGTCAAGCTCGCCTCGATCTGCGGTACGGACCTGCATATTTACGGCTGGGACCGCTGGTCGCAAGGTCGCATCCGGCCTCCGGTCACCCTCGGTCACGAGTTCTGCGGAATGGTCGAAGCGGTTGGCGACGAAGTGACCGCGGTTGATCCCGGCGACTTCGTCAGCGCCGAGATGCACGTGGCCTGCGGCCACTGCTACCAATGCCGGTTGGGCGAAGCGCACATCTGCCGGAACCTCGCCATCATCGGAATCGACCGCGACGGCGCATTCGCGGAGTTCGTGAAGATTCCCGCCTCGAATGTCTGGAAGCTCGATCCCGCGATTCCCGATCACTATGGCGCGATTCTCGATCCGCTCGGGAATGCTGTTCACGCCGCATTGGCAGGAGCCATCGCCGGGCAAACCGTTCTTGTCACGGGTTGTGGGCCAATCGGACTCATGGCCATCGCTGTGGCCAAGGCCTGTGGAAGCTCGACGGTGTTCGCGACCGAAACCAACGAGCATCGTCGTGAACTCGCGCGAGCGATGGGCGCGGACGTGGTCGTGAATCCCATGTTGGGAAATGCCGCGGGCCGCATCCGTTCGGAGACGGACGGCACGGGAGTCGATGTATTGCTTGAAATGTCCGGCAATCCGGAAGCGATTCGGCAGGGATTTGCGGCGTTGCGTGCCGGAGGCCGGGCGTCACTTCTCGGTATTCCGACAGAACCTGTGACGCTCGATCTCGTAAACGATGTCATCTTCAAAGGCGCAACCGTGCAGGGCATTTACGGCCGGCGAATGTACGAGACCTGGGTGCAAATGACTGCACTCATCAAGGCCAAGCGGCTCGAACTCGATCGGCTTTTCGGAGAGCGGCTCCCCCTCGAACGCTTCGAGGAAGCCTTCGCCGCCATCGGGAATGGCCTGCCTGGGAAAGTCTTGTTGTGTCCCAATGGTTGTCCAGGTCCGGTGTAAGCCAGGCGAGGCTACCCATCGAACCTCACAGAGAAGCTCGTATATAAGGATAAGGCGCTCCTGAGCGATGTTTTCTCCTTTTCTTCGCGTTGGGAGTAAAAGACCAGTAGGGCAGGACATCCGCCTGTTAGTACTCCTCGGGCAAAAGAATTGTGGTCAACGATCGGTCGCGCTCGGTAATCACGAACAAGCGGTCTCCTGCTACGGTGCTATAGACGCTGAGCAGGCGAAAGCCCTGTTCGAGGCTCAACTGATTCTCGCGCTGATCTTCCTCGCCAAGTTCTCCCCAGTCGCCGCGCGCGTGCCGCACCAAAAATTCTCCAGGTGGCTGTCGGGCTTTTTCGAGCGCCGCGAGAGCCCCTGGTGTTGCGACCAATTGGCCGAAACGGAACAAAACTGTTTGGTTCTGGCGTTTCCATGCAAAAGACCTCCTCGGAAGGATTTTGGTTTTGCTCCTGCGGCACGGCCAAAGCAGTGCAGAAAAAGCAAATGCACTTCCTAGTTGGTCCGGGCGCTTGGCCGTCCGCGCTGTCCAGGGCGCGGAGTGCGCGTTCACGGAAGCGCAGCGAACGCCCTCGACAGGAGAAGCGGGCGGTCCAGGCGCAGTCTTTTCGCAGGAAGGGCATTAAAGGAAAAACAGGCACGGGCAAGGGGGAAAAGGCGTCGCAAAGGAAGATCTCGTCCGCAAGAAGAAACCGTGAAGGGGACGAAGAGCGTAGCCGTTTCGCAGAGTTCTTATACTGGCAAAAAAAGCGTCACTGCAGGGCATACCTAAGAGAGGCACGGAACACGTCTCTCCGGGAGCCGGGCTGGCGACGGCGAAGGTGGATTGCCGCCCGCCGGGTAGCCGCGCCACGCATTTCCCTTTTTGAATGCACCCTTCAAAACGGGTGACCAAAACCACTTTGAAGCTCGAGCGGTGAAAGCGGGTCTTCCGAACGGACGGGTCCATTGGAACTGATGCAGATGGAAATGTTTGTGGCGGTGGTCGAAGAGGGCGGTGTGCGCGCAGCCGCCGAGCGCGTGTTCCGTACAGAACCCGCCGTCAGCATGGCCATTCGCAAGCTTGAGGAGGAGATTGGCGCGCCGCTGTTCGATCGTTCGAAACGCTACGCCTACCGCCTGACTGAGGCCGGGGAAGCGCTGTTCAAATACGCTAAACAGATGCTTGGACTCCGGAAGGAAGCGGCGTCTGTGCTGAACGATCTATGTAATGTTCGGGCGGGCCGTTTACGGATCGGCGCGAATGAAAGCTTAAGCCTCCATCTCTTCCCCGAGATCGCCCAGGCTTTCCTGAAGCAGCATGAACGGATCCAGATCGAGTTGCGGTGCGGCCGTTCGGAGAGTCTTCTCGGGGAGTTGAAGGAGAGGAAACTCGACCTGGCGCTGGTCTCCTTCGAGCCACAGGACAAAGGGCTCGAAGCGAGGTTCATCACCCGGGATGAATTGGTGCTGATTACCAGTGCGGGACACCCGTTCGCGAAGAAGACGTCGGTCGACATCCAGGAACTGGGCAAGGAATCGATCTTGGTCATGGACATTTCTCGCCCTTCTCCATGGCACAGAAAGATCACCGATGCCTTCGAGCGGTCAAATGCTCCGTTTCACCTGAGGCTCGAAAACGCCCCGGTCGAAACGATCAAGAAGATGGTGGCGATCGGTATCGGTATCGGTTTCGTTCCTCGGATCTCCGTTCGAGTGGAGATCGCCTCGGGCGAACTCTGTATCGTTCCCGTCGAAGGATTCCACCAGGAGCGCTCCGTGTGGGTCGTGCGCCGAAAAACGGTGCATTCGCTTGCGGCGAAGGCCTTTGCAAAGATCGCCGTGGCCTACGGAGAGCGCCTGGAGGCTGGATCGGAAAATAGAGTCCCGCGAGGACCGGAACTCGAAAGAGTGGCGCCAACCAGGCTTGCGGTGTTGAGGAAGCGGTCCTGACCGGCACGGTCGAAGAGCGATTGGCGAGGAAGAGGAGATAAATTGAATTGAATTGTATGTGCCAAAGATTCTGTTATTTCTTGAACAAGGCCACTACGACGAAGGGCGACCAATCCGTGCGCGGCGAGACCCACCACAGAGCGACCCACAACAGCCTTGCCGCGCTTGCCCTTCTTGTGGCACGAATGCTTTGCTAAGCGAGTAATTCCAGACTTCCATGAAAAGAGATGTGGATAGTTTTGCCGCGGATCTCTCTGCCTATCCGAACTTGGCTGTGGTGTACCTAGGCATGCGCGTGTACAACCTGCGCGGGCTCTATACCGTCGTTCGTCTCCGGAGGGAGGTGCTCCGGTCGGTCGCTGCCAAGCCGGACGGTTTGCTGCTGCACGAGTCGTTCTATTTTTCTCTCGTTCCCCTACACATCGGTCTACGTCAATACTGGCGGGATTTCGCTTCGCTTGAGACCTGGACGCGGACGCTCCCGCATCAGGCGTGGTGGAAGGACTTCGCCCGTAACGCGAAGGGAACAGGATTCTGGCACGAGACATATCTGCGCCGCGGCGGTATGGAAGGCATCTACGACGCGATGCGAGAGCCGACAGGGTTGCTGCGCATTGTTCCAGCGGTGCGAGCCGAAGGTAGGATGTACACCGCGCGAGAACGGATAAAACATCCGGAGAGCTTGCCGGAACCGCCCAACCGAAGGGTTTGGTAAGAATTCATTCTCCGGACCGGCACCCACCACGGCGAGTCTGCTGCCAATACTGTCTCTGCCGGGTGCACCTTCCCGGGGGCCGGATTTGCGTTGCCGATAAGGTCGATGGAATGTGCCAGGAATCCCGTTAAATTTCATTTTTATAGTTCTTGGCCGGCACAAATCGCGCGTGGTATATGCACAACGAGGAAGATTTATCGTTTTCGCCCGCATGGCTGCCCCGGAAAAACCGCTCACTCCGATGCCTTACGCGGAGCTTGCGAAGTTGACCGACGAAGACGTGATGCTCCATTTGCAACAGGGACATCACAATGCGCTCGCCGTCCTCTTTGATCGCTATCATCGCCTGGTGATGACGGTTGCGTCGAGAATTCTGCGCGATACGGGAGAAGCGGAGGATCTCCTGCAATCGGTGTTCCTTGAAATTTTCCGCTCGGCGGCACAATTCGATCCGGCGAAGGGCACTACTAAAGTGTGGCTTCTCCAGTATGCCTACCACCGGAGTTTCAACCGTAGACACTATCTAAGCTTACGCGGGCTCTACGATAATTCGGCAAAGCCTGAGGGCGATTCGGAGACGGTGCGGTTCGCGAAAGCGCAGTCGGATGCTGGGTTGGAATCGTCGCACTTAGTGAAAGAAGCCCTTGGGTCACTGAATAGTACCCAACGAAGGATCCTGGAGCTCGCCTTCTACGAAGGCCTCACGATGAAAGAGATTTCGGAAAGAACAGGAGAGTCGTTCGATTCCGTGCGGCATAACTATTATCGGGGACTCGAAAAGCTTCGGACATTGCTTTGTCGGGAGCGCGAATCCTCGGTGAAAGAGTTGTCTCCGGGACAGCGGGTGCCCCATGCCAAACCATGAATATTTCCGGGAACTCTCGGCACTTGCAGCGATTGGGCAGCTTTCCGCCGACGAAGACCACGAACTCAGCCAACATTTGCTTGAGTGTGAGAGTTGCCGGCAAGCGAATGAAGGTTACGCACATGTCGTGCAGCATCAATTGCCGCAGGCCGATCCCATTCGCTGGAAGCTGAAAGCGCGCGTTCCCAAGGGCGCGCCGGACGCAGATGTAAGAGATCGTTTTCTTGCGCGGGCGCGTGCGGAGGGTGCCGAGTTCACGGCAGATGTTGAGAGAGCGTATCGCCCGAAACGAAAAGTACGATTGTGGCCGGAATGGCACTGGCAGATGGCGCTCGCGGCTGCCGCGATGACGGTGGTCGTCGTAACGGGTGTTACCGCGACCCGGTCATATGAGCGAAAAAGGATCGCGCTCGGCAACAATGACAATATCGACCTAGGATGGACTCGGGAAAAGGATGCTCTGCAAAGTCGGATTGCAACTCTCCAGGAGGCGATTGAAACAAGTTCGGCAAGACTTGCCGAAGCCGAGCATGCGGCTTCGACGGAGAAAGAATCGTCCGCGAAGATGCAAAGCGAACTTGTTGCGGCACAAGAAGAAGTACAGAAATTACATTCTGATCTTGAGAAGGCCCGTTCGGACTATGCGGAACTGGCTAGCGCGGATCAGCGAAAAGATGCCCTGGTCGGTAATCTTCGCCTCCAAAACGAAAAGGAGCACAAGGAGAACGCCGCCAATTTGAGCACGGTCGTCATCCAGGAAGCAAAGATACAAGAGCTCAATGACGCACTCAACCAACAGGCTTCGAATTTTGAGCGGGAGCGTCAGCTGATGGCCGCCAGCAAGGATGTTCGGCAGCTGATGGGCGCGCGGAACCTGCACATCATGGATGTACACGACACAGACGGTTCGGGAAGGGCCGAGAAGTCCTTCGGACGGGTCTTCTATGCCGAAGGTCAATCGTTGATCTTCTACGCTTTCGATTTGCCCAGCGGCAAACTGACGCCCGCGAAGTACACGTTCGAGGCCTGGGGCGAAAAGGAAGCCATGTCCCATTCTGTGAGAAAGCTCGGAACGTTCGCGGTGGACGACCACGAGCAACGGCGATGGGTGCTGAAGGTCAATGATCCGAAATTACTGCAGGGAATCGATTCCGTGTTTGTGACCGCTGAAGCGCTCGGAGATACGGGAGAGCCACGTGGGAAGAAGATTCTGTACGCCTATATTGTTGGTGAACCGAATCATCCATGAGGATTGTTGTTTTTCACGTTCTTTCGGTTAGGGAGTTGCGTCGGGCTGACGGGCATGCTCGTTCGCCAGCTTTTCTAGACTAGGTTTTCGCAAACCTCCTGCAGAACTCCAAATTCTTTCCTCCTGTTCGGCGCAAAGCCCTGCCTCTGTGGGCATACTTCAGCATAGGGGGAATCCTCATCCGATGCGAATTCTTGACCGGCTTATGCTGTCGGCTGTTGTAGCCGGCATGCTATCTACGTTGCCGTTGCCCAGTTTCGGTCAAACTGAAACAGCCACTGTTTCAGGGCGAGTTACAGACACCCAGGGCGGAGTTGTTCCCGGCGCTGAGATCCAACTTGTGAATGTGGACACAAATATCGCGCAGTCGACCAAGACGAATTCAGAAGGTCTTTATGTAATTCCGAACGTTCATCCGGGGCATTACCGGATTTTGGTACTGAAAGATGGCTTCAAGGAGGTCGTCAAGACCGGCTTGGTGCTGCATGTGCAAGATATTGCTGCGGAGAATTTCTCGCTGCAAGTGGGGTCTGTCTCTGAATCTGTCACGGTCACGGCTAATCAGCTGACCATGAACACGACGGACGGATCCGTCAGCACGGTCGTCGATCGGCAGTTTGCCGAGAACCTGCCGTTGAACGGCAGGAGCTTCCAGACTTTGATTGATCTTACTCCGGGTGTCGTGATCACGGCGAGCGGTGCCTACGATGGCGGTCAATTCAGCGTCAACGGACAGCGGGCAAACGCAAACTATTGGACAGTAGACGGTGTCAGTGCCAACTTCGGAGTCGGCACGGGAAGTATTCCAGGGAATGGCATTGGAGGGACACTGCCTTCCTTCAGCGTTCTGGGTGGAACAAACAGCCTGGTGTCGGTGGACGCACTCGAGGAGTTCCGTATCCAGACCTCCACGTACGCGCCGGAATTCGGACGCGCGCCGGGTGGCCAGATCTCCATCGTTACCCGTTCGGGGACGAACCAACTGCACGGGACTCTTTTCGACTATTTCCGGAACGACGCGTTGGATGCCAACAACTGGTTTGCGAGCGCACAGGACCTGCCGAAGCCCGAGGAGCGTCAGAACGATTTCGGCGGGACGCTCAGTGGTCCGATCGTGAAGAACCGCACGTTTTTCTTTTTTTCCTATGAAGGTTTGCGTCTCCGGCTGCCGCAGGTTGTCGAAACTGCGGTTCCCGACATAGAGTCGAGAGAATCCGCAACCGCGGCAGTACAACCTTATCTGAACGCCTATCCGCTGCCGAGTCTCAACCTGGCGGACATCGGAGATGGCGTTGCGCCGTTTAACGCGAGCTTTTCAAACCGCGCTTCGCTCGATGCATATAGTCTTCGCATCGACCATCGATTTACGGAAAAACTTACTCTCTTCGCGAGGTACAACGATTCTCCTTCGAGTCTGCTCTTGCGCGGCCCGACCGGGGAATCCTTGAGTGTGGTATCGCCGATTAATACGAATATTCAGACTTTCACTGTGGGCGCCACGTGGATGAAATCCTTGGAGATCTCGAATGATCTGCGATTCAACTACAGTAGGACGAACGGGACGAGCAGCAGTGAGCTGGACAACTTCGGCGGTGCGGTGCCCCTGAGGGCCTTCCCGTTTCCGAGCCCCTACACGCTTCAGGATGGAAACTTCGAGTTCGGCATTTTTTCTCTGGAAGGAGGAGTCCTCTCGGCGGGTCACGTCCAGAAGAACTTGCAGCGACAGATCAATATCGTCGACAACCTGGCGGTGCAGAAGGGATCGCACAGCCTGAAGCTCGGAGTGGACTTCCGCCGCCTCTCGCCGGTATTCGAGCCTCCCGGGTATCTGCAATTAGGCGCGTTTTCAGACGTCCCGTCGGCGATGGCCGGGAATCTCGAATTCAGCGAAGTGAACGCGGGCAGTGCGGCCACGCTGCTGTTTCATAACCTCGGCGCTTTCGCACAAGACAGTTGGCGAATAAGACCGGGCTTGACGGTAACCTACGGGATTCGATGGGATGTCGATTTTGCTCCCTCCTCGCTCAATGGCCCAAGCCTGTTGGCTGTTACGAATTTCAACGACCCGGCAAATCTGGCGCTGGCCCCGGCGGGTACACCTCCCTTCCGAACACGATACGGCAATTTCGCGCCCCGGCTTGGGATCGCCTACGAGCTTTCTTCGAACCCGCGGTGGCAGACCGTAGTGCGGGGAGGATTTGGTGTTTTCTACGATTTGGGCACCGGCGATGCAGGGGATGTTTTGTCGAGCTCGTATCCCTTCGGCGGTGAGAATTTTGTACTGGGTGGGACTTTCCCGTTACCACCTGCGGTGGCAGCGCCACCTCCGATTACTCCCGGGAGTCTGGCCACGGGTACTCTCTACGCATTTGATCCCCACCTTCAGTTACCTTACACGCTGCAGTGGAGCGCCGCGGTAGAACAGGGTCTGGGCGAGCAGCAGACGGTTACGGCATCCTACATCGGCTCGGCGGGGCGGCGGCTCATCCAGTCGGCCTACATCTTTGCCCCGAATGTGAATTTTGGATCGGCCGATCTCATCGGCAACACGGCCACATCGGACTACGATGCGCTGCAGCTGCAGTTTCAGAGGAAGTTGTCGCGAGGGCTCCAAGTGCTCGCGTCCTATACCTGGTCGCACTCGATCGACACGGCCTCCGCAGGCTCGTTTTCTAACGCGTCGAATACCCTTGTGCCGAACGTGAGCGCGAACGCGAATCGCGGGGATTCTGATTTCGACATTCGGAACGCATTTTCGGGGGCGCTCACCTATGAGATACCGACACCGAAAAGCAACGCGTTCGCGCGCGCAATTCTGGGCGGCTGGTCGACCGACAATATTGTCCTGGCCCGTTCGGCGCTGCCGCTCACGGTATACGATTCGCAGTTCGGCGAGCTTTTCAATGCGTATACGAATATCCGGTTGGATCTGGTTCCGGGACAGCCTGTCTACTTCTATTCTTCCCAGTATCCCGGCGGCAAGGCTTTGAATCCGGCTGCGTTTACCGACCCACCGATCGACCCGACTACCGGTATCCCTTTGCGTCAAGGAGATCTCGGGCGGAATTCACTGCGGGGATTCGGCATGACGCAATGGGATTTCGCGGTTCACCGGAACTTTCCGATCCGTGAAGCCCTGGTGCTCGAGTTCCGAGCCGAATTGTTCAACGTGCTGAATCACCCCAACTTCGCCAATCCGGATCCCGACCTCAGCGATCCTTACTTCGGGCGCTCGATCCAGATGCTCGGCCAGAGTCTGGACGAGAATCCCGGCGGCGGGAGCTTCAACGCTTTGTATCAGGTTGGCGGCCCTCGTTCGATCCAGCTGGCCTTGAAGCTCCAATTTTGAAGCGCGTGTTCCGGTCTGCAAGACGGCGGTCTTTGATCACATCCAAAGTAGGGAGAGAATCCGCATGAGCAAACCAGCCGGATCCGTTGCGTTGCTCCTTGCCGTTCTATCAGGTTTCGCGATTCCCGTGTACGGCGCCGGCAAGAAAGCCATGACACCGGACGACCTGTTTCGTCTGGAAGTATTGGGCGCCGTTGCCATCTCGCCGGACGGTCGATCGGTCGCTTACGTGCTTCAGCGTCCGCTTCACAGTGTCAAGCAATTCGGTTTTCCTTACCTTCGCGGAAACGACCACGCGGACGTTTGGATGGTTCCAAGCAAGGGAGGAGATCCTCAAAGGATCACCGACGGAGAACGCGACGATTCGGGCTTCTGGGGACCGGAGTGGTCGCCGGACGGGGAGTGGCTTGCAGTGCTCTCGACACGGGGCGGGAACATAAGAGTATGGGTATGGAGTCGCGCATCCGGGCGATTGCAGATGGCGTCAGAGCTTGGTTCAGATCTGGCGCCCGACGCGCTGGTTTGGCTTTCAAACCACGAGCTCGTTTACTCGGTACTGTTCGATGGTGAAAAATCGCAGGGCCTGATTCACCGAACACAGACGCCGGAAGCAGTGGCAAGGCAATCGTCCATTCAAAGAGAGGGGAAGGTCCCGACCGCGAGTGTGCTTGAGAGCGGTGTGCCCGAGCCTGCTCCGTCGAAACTTCGATCGGAATTACTGTTGACCGACGTGGGGACGGGAAAGACGACGGTGATCTCCAAAGGCACATCGTTTGCTTCCCTTCGGGTTTCGCCCGAGCGCCGTTCCGTTGCGTTCCTTCGGCAGACCGGAGTACGCGGGTTCGTCGCGTCGCGCCGAGTTCACGAGTTCGAGAGCGAAATATACGAAGCCGGGATTGCAAGTTCCGATCGACAATGGGTAGCGCATTTCCTAGCCGGGGTTCGGGAGCCGATTCCGGGCTCTCTTCTTTGGTCGCACGATGGCACGGAAATCGCTTTGATTGGTTATGACGCTGTGCCGGGCGGTACGTTCCACGTGTTTCGATGCGGAGTGGCGGAGGGACGCTGCCACGCGGCTTCGAATGTTCCGTTGGATCTCAACCTGGGCTCGGCGAATCAGGCGGATCCTGTCCCTCTCGAATGGCTCGGAAACGGCAAACTTCTGATCTATGCGCGACGCCCGGCTCCCGAAGGGTCGCCGCACTCGGAAGCGTCCTTGAGATGGTGGATTAACGTGGGAGACGGCGCGACCGAGGAGTTCTTGCCGGAGAATAAGCAGGTCCCAAGGCGTTTGATTCCCGACTCCGGCGGAGAATCCGTCGTAGGGGTTGTGGACGGGAATGTCTGGCGAATCGACTCCCGGGGCGTGCCGACCGAAAACTTGACGCTGCATGCTCCGTCGAAACTTGTATCCATAGCCTGGCCGGCATCTCCGCAAGACACCGTTGGGGCGTCGTTGTTGCTGCGAGGTCAATCGGCCGGGGAACTGTATCTGTTGGACCTGCGGTCAAAGGAGCTCGCGCCGTTCCCCGCTCCGTCGCCGCCAGCCCGGTTCGCCGATTTCAGCCCTCGCAACCGCGTCGTAGCATTTACGGGAAGCGACAATCGAGGATCCTATTTATGGTTCAAGGGTGCTGGCCAAGACAAATATCAAGACGTTGTCACGAACCAGTTCCTGGAGGAGATTGCAGAAGGGAAGCTCAAGAACATCCAGTACCGGGGCGCCGACGGTCAAGAACTCAACGGATGGGTGATTCTGCCGCCGGACTATCAAGAGGGTACGCGCTATCCGTTGGTGGTTTGGGTGTATCAGGGAACTACCTATGGGATCGAGCCCCCACGATGGCTGGTGCACGTCAACGATCCGAGTCCACTCAACCTGCAGATCCTTGCGGCGCGCGGTTACGCCGTTCTGCTCCCGAGTATGCCGGCGGCAGACTCGGAAGCGGCCGATCCCTTCATGGAATTGACGAAAGGCGTCCTGCCGGCAATCGACAGAGTGATCGATCTTGGAATCGCCGACCCGGACCGTTTGGGCATCATGGGGCAGAGTTTCGGTGGCTACAGCACCTACGGCATCATCGAACAGACGAACCGCTTCAAGGCCGCGGTGGCGTGTGCCGGTTTTTCCGACTTTATCAGTCTTTACGGCACGCTGGATCCGGAGTCACGCTATCGGCCCGTCGCGCAGGAATCCACAGCGGCCTACATGTGGCTCGCGGAATCGGGCCAGGAACAGATGGGCAGTCCGCCCTGGAAGGACTTAGGACGTTATCTTCGCAACAGTCCGATCACTTACGTCGATCGCGTCGAAACTCCGTTGCTGATTGTCCAGGGCGACCTTGACTTCATTCCGATTCAGCAGGGCGAGGAGTTCTTCGACTCTCTCTATCGGCAGAACAAGCGCGCCCGTTTCGTCCGCTACGGCGGTGAAGGCCACATACTGGATTCGCCGGCAAACATCCGGGACATGTGGGAACGGGTGTTTGCCTGGTTCGATGAGTTCTTGCAACCGAAATGAAGCGCTTACGAGGCCAAGCCGAACGGTTTGCCGCTGCACGAATCTTCCTACTTTTCTCTTGTTCCGTTGCACATCGGCTTGCGGTAGGTGCTGGTGGGATTTTGCTTCATTCGAACCCTGGACGCGTGCGTTGCCGCATCAGGTGTGGTGGAAGGACTTCGCGTGGGGACGCACAGGAAACGGGTTTCTGGCACGAGACATATTTGCGCCCCGGTGGTATGGAAGGTATCCACGACGCGATCCGGGAACCCAAACCACGGCTTGCTACGTATTGTTCCGGCGGTGCGAGCCGGCGTGCGGATGTACACGGCGCGAGAGCGGCTAAAACCATAAGCACTTCTTAGACCCGGCGCGAAATGGCTGCATTCTTGCGTCTCCCCTATTTTTTTGGAACAGGATAGTCCCCACAGCTATGAGCGTCGAAGGCGTGTCGCGCTTCGTCTTCGACGCCTTTCGGCACGACGATGCCCGGCCAAAGACACGCTTCACAATCGTAATAGTCACTCACGCCGTCCGACATTTGCTCTACTTTACGCAGTTTTCTGTCCCCGATCATGCAATTCTCCAGTCCGCAGGGCTTCCACCGAAGGCGCGATGATGTCCCCTGGGTTCCTTCTCCTCTCCTCCGCGAGCGAGGTCTCGTCGGAAGAGTGAAAATTCATTCGCAATTGCGCTCGACGAACGTCCCCAGCTCCGGATCCTTCCTGGCTCGATGAATGTCAAAGACCTCTCCGTGCATGACCAGATGGACACCTGTCTTCAGAACCTTCGCGGCGAAAATACTCTCCCCGAGATTCTGTATGCCGTCGGAATTTTCGAACCCAAGCGGTCGCATCGCGCCGGTAAGGACAACGGGAACAGAGAGGGTCGAAAGGTTTCGCTCGAGATAGATTGCCGTTTCAAGAATAGTGTCGGTTCCGTGGGTAACGACGAAAGGAAAGCCGAACGACAGCCGGGAGAGAATCGCCGCGAGGAGGAACTTGCGATCTTCATCAGTGAGTTCGCGACTGTCCTTGCTTAAGAGACAGGCGACCTCGATCCGCGTATGAGGCAGCCAGATCCTGTCGACGTAGGACTCGATCTTCGGCTCGAAGTTCGACACCGAGCCGGTCCGCTCGCAGTAGCTTTTCTCGATGGTCCCGCCGGTAGAGATAAGGAAGATCGTCTTCGGTCTCATGTCGTGATGTTTTCCGCCTAACACTCGATGACGTTCAAAGCCAGGCCGCCGAGCGAGGTTTCTTTGTAGCGGGTCTGCATATCAAGCCCGGTCTGGTACATGGTGCGAATGACCTGGTCCAGAGAAACGCGGTGACCGGTGGTATCCTGCATGGCCATACGCGCAGCGTTGACGGCCTTCACTGCGCCGAACGCATTGCGTTCGATGCAGGGAATCTGCACGAGGCCTCCGACGGGATCGCAGGTCATTCCAAGATTGTGTTCCATGCCGATTTCGGCGGCGTGCTCGATCTGTTCGTTGGTTCCTTCGAGGGCGGAAACCAGTCCACCTGCGGCCATGGAGCAGGCGACACCGACTTCTCCCTGACAGCCCACCTCCGCTCCCGAGATCGACGCATTCTCCTTGTAAAGGACGCCTATGGCCGTGGCGGCGAGAAAAAATCGCATGATCCCTTCGTCATTTCCGTCGAGGCAGCGCAAATAATATTGCGCCACGGCGGGAATGACGCCAGCAGCACCGTTCGTGGGGGCAGTCACTACCCGTCCGCCTGCGGCGTTCTCCTCGTTCACGGCCATGGCCCAGACGTTCAGCCAGTCCATCGACGCGAGGTCGTCATGGCCTCGGGCTTTGAGCGAAAGGGCAAGTTTTGCCGCGCGCCGCTGCACCTGCAGCCCACCGGGAAGCTCGCCGTGCCCCTCGAGGCCGCGCCGAATGCAGCCGGCCATCACATTCCAGATCTGTAGAATGCCGCCACGGATTTTTTCCGTGCTTCGCCAGGTCATTTCATTGGTGAGCAGGATAAGATGAATGGGTAAGTCGTCGCTTTCCCCGATGGCTAAGAGTTCCGCCGCGTTCCTAAACGGATAGGGAACGGAAGTGCCTTCCGTGGCAGAGCTGGGTTCGCCTTCCTCGGTGATGAACCCGCCGCCCACGGAGTAGTAGATACGGGTGTCCATCACGTGAGCGTTCTTATCCAAGGCTGTGAAGCGCATGCCGTTGCTGTGGCCGGGAAGCACGGCGTCCTTGTGGAAGACGAGATCCTCCGGCTCGAAGCGTGCGACGTGCTGGCTGAGAATCTTGATCTGTCGGCGTGTGCAAATGTCCCAGATCAGTTCGTCGATCTCCGCAGGATCGACGTGATGCGGCTGCAGCCCGAGAAGCCCAAGCAGCACGCCGCGGTCGGTTCCGTGGCCATGCCCGGTGAGCGCCAGCGAGCCGTAGAGTTCGACGCGCAGGCGGGCTATGGTGCTGAGAAGTCCCCTATCGGAGAGTTGCCGAACGAAACGATAGGCGGCTCGCATGGGACCGACGGTGTGCGAACTCGAGGGTCCGATGCCAACTTTGAAGAGATCAAACAGGCTGGTTTTCATGGTCGCTCCGGCTACTTGTTTGGCAGCCTCTCTCTCCCCTGTGGCCCCTGGCTTCGAGCGGTTCGTTTCTCGTGTAGCGGGACACGGGTCAACCAATCGTTGTACCGCGAACTGCGGCCTGTGACCGCCTTCTGATAGGCATTCTGGAGTTGCATGGTGACCGGACCGCGGGCCCCGGTGCCAATGACATCCATGTCCACGGTCGCGATGGGGATAATTTCCGCGGCCGTTCCGGTCAAAAAGGCTTCGTCGGCTTCGCGGAGATCACGGAGTTCGAGGGTTTGAGTATACCCGGCGATTCCCAGATCGGTGGCCAGGTGAAGGACGGTGTCGCGGGTGACGCCGGGGAGAATCGCGCTCCTCAGGTCGTTCGTATACAGTTGATTGGCGCGAACGAGGAAAAGATTTTCGCCGGGGCTCTCGGTAAGATTGCCGTCATCGTCAAGCAGAAGCGCCTGGCCGAATCCGCGGCTGACGGCGTCCTGGACGGCTAGGACGGAATTGAGGTACTGACCGCAGGCTTTGGCTTTGGCCGGGATAGCCAGCGAGTTGAACTTCCGCCACGGGGAGATACAGACGTCGACGCCGGCGACGAGAGCCTCTGGAGCCATGTAGGTTTCCCAGGGCCACGCCAGGATCGCAAGTTCCGTAGGGCATCCCTTCGGGTTGATGCCAAGCGTGTTGGAGCCGTAGAAAGCGATAGCGCGGACGTAGCACTCACGAAACTGGTTGGCACGGATGACGTCGAGGACCGCCTGAGCAAGATCCTGTCGCGAATACGGCCATGTGAGCCCGTAGACGCGAGCGGAGGCGAACCAGCGGTCTATGTGAGCGCCGAGACGGAATACGGCGGGGCCCGAGGGGGTGTCGTAGCAGCGGATCCCTTCAAAGACCCCGGTGCCGTAGTGCAACCCATGGGATGAGACGTGTACGGTCGCCTCGGCCCAGGGAACGATCCTGCCATTTTTCCAGACGAACTTGCAGTCAGCGAGAGGCATGGTCAGGAGCTCAAGGCGGGGAAGGTCATCCGGCGAGGGCTCAAGCACATGGGTGGGGAAAAGTGGGGACGGAAAATCTTGTTTTGCCTCAGTGAACAAACTTCCGTGAGGGCCGAAGTCCTCGACACTTGTTCCCCCTTTGCAGTTTCTAACGCCTGGAGAGGAAGAGCGCGGGGATGCTCTCCGAGCCCAGGCAAATGAATTTGAATGATGGGTCCAGTGAATAGCACAGTGGGGGCGAAAGGGAATTCAATAATGCTTATCGGGAGTCGCGGCGCTGGTGAAGGACGAGAAAAAGTCGAGATAAATAAAATTGAATTGTACTCCCAGGAAATTCTGGTACTTCTCGGGAAGACGAAAGGCAATCGCCGAGCCCAGGAACGGAAAACCGACTAACCCGGCACCTCCTGCGCATGCCTTCACCGTTCTCCCCGTTGGCGCGATCCGCAGAGGCATCTGTTGCCGGAGCCGCACATTCCTTCTTTGTTGACGGGCGCGGCCATTGCTTTTGGGGTAACCTATACCACTGAATCACCAAACAGTTCCGAGTCGCGGGACGACGCGGTGGTAAAGAACGTTAAAGGTCGTGCCGCGAAATCGTGAAATTCAAGAAGTATCTGGAGAAGGGAATGACGCCCCTCAAAAGCGATCGCAGTAAGCGCATCCTCGCCGCAACGCAAGACCCCAGCGCGAAATCGGACATGGGCAAGCATCCAATCGTGATTGGGGGTACGAAAAGAATGTCTGAGGTGTATCGCCTGCCGGTCAGTTTGCTGGCCTTTAACATTCGGAACGGGCGATTTGCGGCCGAATTACGGGCCAAAGAAAAACTGTTGGGCCGGAAACTGGACCCTCTGCTGCCGGAAGACGACGAAGTGATCCGCCAATTGCTGCTGGACCAAGATGAATTGGCGACGGGATTCTTGAAGGAAGATTTGCGTAAGGTGGGGCAGACCGACCCTGCAATCATCACGCACGATGGATTTGTAATCAACGGCAACCGCCGGATGGCGGTGCTGCAATCGCTACATGAGGAAGATCAGACCGGGAAATTTGAATACTTGGAAGTGCAGGTTCTGCCCGAAGGAATCACCGAGAAGGATCTTTGGAGAATCGAAGCGGGGCTGCAGCTGTCCCGCGACAAGCGTCTCGAGTACGGCCCGGTGAACGATCTTTTGAAAATCAGAGAAGGGTTGCGGTCTGGTTTAGGTGCAGCGGAGATTGCGGCAACGCTATACGGATTGAAAAATGCTGACGAAGTGAAGGAGAAGGATAAACGATTAGCGCTGATCGATAGCTATCTCACATATGTGGGGGAGCCGGACGAATACACAAAAGTCAACCGATTCGTCGAACACTTCATCAACCTGCAGGATTTCCTGCACTCGATGGAGAAGAAAGGTGTGAAACCACCGGAACGGCACAAATGGCTGCTCCGCGCGTTTGAAATGATACGCGCGGAAATGGGGCACATGGACCTGCGATGGTTGCGGAAGATTGCTGGATCGCCCGAGGGTGCGAAGCACTTCTTAGACTCTATCGTTCCGAAGGAAGGAAAACGGACCGCGAAAGAGCATAAAGATACCGCGGAGAAAACGAAGCAGGAGTTCAAGATTGCCCGGGAATACGTCGAGCTCGAACAAGATGCCAAAAAGCCAGAAGTGCTGTTGCAAAAGGCACAGAGGGCGATTGAAACACTTTTGAAACACAGCAAGGACGTGGTCGCAAACCAGGAATTGCACGGAGATGTCAACAAACTAAGCGAGATGCTGCAACAGCTAGCGGCCGAATGCGGCAAGGCGAAGCCCGCGAGGAAACGCAAGTGATTCGTATCGATGCCACGGTAAACCGCTTGACGGTGACCACGGATGGGCATGATCCCATTCTTTCCGGGACCCACCGCGCCTATTTTGAGACCATTTTGAATCTGCGCCGGCGGACGGACGGGCAAGGTTACGAATGGGGACAAATGGGGCGGATTGCGGAACAACTTCGCGAAGTCTGCGATTACCTCGAAGAAAATTCGATGGAGTACCAGCTTGAGGAAGAAGCCACGCGTTTGCTCGCTCGGATACGAGGGGCAGAGACGCGCCTCGCTGCGGCGATTGCGGCTGGGCGCGAGGTGTTAGAGCGCGCCGACCTAGAAGCGCCAAGAGTGGAGGGGCTGAAACGTCCCCTGCTCCCGCACCAATGGCGACCCGTTCATCATCTGCTGGAGGTTCCGAACGCAGCGAATTTTTCGGTGCCCGGTGCCGGAAAAACGGCCATGGTGCTAGCGGCCTTTCAGAGACTCAAAGGCGAGGGTGCCATTGATTGCTTGGTGGTGATTGGTCCCGGTAGCTCTTTTCTCGCGTGGGAGGAGGAGTTGCAGCAGTCGCTCGTGAATCCCGGGGCGGTCATCCGATTGTCGGGTGGTCCAGAAGAGAGGCTCGCGGCTTATCGGCGCGCCCAAGAAGCGGACCTGATCTTGGTCACCTACAATACGGCGAATAATGACGAGCAGCAATTGATCGAGTTCCTGCGCAGCCGGAAGTGTCTGCTGGTCCTAGACGAGTCGCACTATGTTAAAGGGAGCGGCGCGTTCGCCGATGCCGTTCTCGCGTTGGCTCCCGAGGCGGAGCGCCGGATCATTTTGACGGGAACCCCAATGCCGAATGGATTCACGGACCTTTGGACCCAGACGGCATTTTTGTGGCCGGAGCAGCATCTCTTTGGAAATCGGCTGCAGTTCCGGAGCCTCGTCGGAAATGAGGCAGGACAGAATGCCGCAAAGGCCAAGGTTCGGCCTCTCTTCACACGCGTGAGAAAGTCAGATCTTCATCTACCGGAACAGAAATATAGGCGCGTTCCGGTATCGATGGGCCCGGTCCAGCAGCGGATTTACGCGGCGCTATCGGCCCGAACCTTGAATGATGTGAGTCTCATACCGGCGGAACGGGTCGTCCTTCGGGAGTGGAGGAAAGCAAAAATGGTGCGGCTTCTACAGGCCGCATCGAATCCCGCGCTTTTGGCGCAGGAATCCATTGAGTTTTCCGTGCCGCCCGAGGATGCGCTGGACCGCCCGCTGTTGGAACTCATTGCCAGCTATCTCAAGTATGAAATGCCTCGGAAAATTCTGGTGGCCGATCAGCTAGTGAGAAACATCCTCGAAGATCCCAACGAAAAGGTCGTGGTGTGGACCCATTTCGTTCGGAATATTGAGCTGCTGATGGAACTACTCAAGGACTTCGGAGCGCGAGCGCTCTATGGGGCCATCCCGAGGGAGGGACCAGACGAGGAGGAGGAGACCAGAGAGCGAAACATCAAGGCGTTCCGCGAGGATCCCCGCACGCGCGTGTTGGTGGCGAACCCCGGCGCCGCCGCAGAGTCCATCTCGCTGCATAAGGTATCGCATCATGCCATCTATCTAGACCGGACGTTCAACGCGGGGCAATTCATTCAGTCGCGTGACCGTATTCATCGCGTCGGGTTGGGTCCAAATGAAGATGTCACGTACCACCTTTTGATCAGCGAGGAAAGCATCGATGAGACGGTAGACGTTCGACTGCTGGCCAAGGAGCAGCGCATGGCCGAACTTCTCGAAGACCCGGAACTCCCCACGGTTGGCGTGCAAATCGCAACGGACCATTTGAGCGGTCCGGACGAAGGGGAAGAAGAAGTCGATTTCGACGCGGTGATCGAAGACATCCGGCAACGATTGGAACGTCGGCAAAGAGGATGAGGATATGGTGGCGAAACACGAGAACGAACCTACGCCCGTGGTGACTCGTCCCGAAGAGTTCAATCGCCTCTTGATCGCGTTGTCGGATCATGGCGGGGAAGAAGGGTTGAGCCATGAGGCCATCCTGAGCATGGCGACGAGTGCAACGTTTCATGCGGAGATACCGGCCCATGAGGAAACGCTGTCAGCCGCCGTTCACCTCGGATTCGTGAGCTTGAGCACGGATCGCTATGTACTGGCAGAGTTAGGTCGGATGTTCGTAGGCTTGAATCCGGAATCGACATATGAGTTGGCATCAGGTCAGGCTGAATTTTTCCTGAAAAATTGTGTTTTGACGGGTGGATACGCGGACCTAGCGCGAACGCTTCTGGGACTCTTTCGAAAGCGAGGGACGAAGCGAGAGTTCGGGATGGACATGACGGATCCGAGGATTACGGACGCCATGCGGCGACTGATCGCGCTCCTTCGGCGGTTGGGCATGTTTAGCATTGTCGGAACGTCGGCCGTTGTGCTCAACGAGCATGCCGCGTTGGCCTCCGCCCTTCGCGTGCAACGAAGGATGACTTTAGCGGAGCTCGAGGCGATCTTGCAGATGCGACGGGAACAGGGGCAGGCCGCTGAGTTGTGGGTGCTCGAGTATGAAAGAATGCGGCTGAGGAATGCAGGGTGCGAGGTGGAGGCACGTGCGGTTTCGATCGTGAGTGATACGGACGTCGCGGCGGGATACGACATCGAAAGCTTCAACGGCACGTCCGAAGACTTGAGCCCGGACCGATTCATTGAGGTGAAGAGCACCGCGGGAGGTGCGCTCGTGTTTATTTGGTCCCAAAACGAATACGCCAAGTCGCGCGAGTTTGGGGACCGCTATTGGATTTATCATCTGCGATCGTTTGTTCCTGGCGCCGTAACTGCGCCGAATCTGGTGATGATTCGGAACCCTTATGAGCTATGTCGTCTGGGAGAAATCACACTCAGTGCGGCTTCCTATCAAGCGGAGGTGCAAAGCTCGGGACGTTTGTCCTAGCTCGACGTGGTGCTAATAATAGGGATACAAATGACTTAGGGGTTTCTGGTAGAATAAGGCGAATATATAGCGAAGACCGAATGCATCGAAAAAAACAGAGAATACCGAAAAAGACGCTCCTTGAGCAGGGGCTCCCCGTGGAGGAGCTCTATCAGCTCGCCAGACGTGAGGGAAATGCGAAGAAGCCCGTCTATGAAATTCATAAATGGTGGGCACGTAGGCTCGGGCACGTCTTTCGGATGTTGTTGATCGCGGGAAGTACCCCCAAAATGAAGGCGCGGCCGGAATCCCGCAGCCGAGAATTGATTCGTCGTTTCTATGGGAAAAATAATCTTTCCGGTCTGACCGTTCTGGACCCCTTTATGGGCGGCGGGACGTCGGCGGTTGAGGCATTGAAGTGCGGCGCACGCATCATTGGCATCGATATCGATCCGGTCGCTTGGTTCATTACCAAGAAAGAAATCGAGCCGTTTTCCGAGAACCAGGTGCGGACGGCCTATGCGGTCTTGGCACAAAAGGTTGAGGCTAAGGTCAGGGCTCTTTATCAAACCCGCGAACCGGAGACGGGCGAGTCCGTTGAAATCGTTAACGCGTTTTGGGTGGCGCGGTTCAACTGCAGGGGCTGCCACAGGGTCATCGACGCACACCCTCATTTCCGGCTGACGTTCAGCAAGATGCATGGGTACCAAATTGTGTTCTGCCGGCATTGCGGAGCGGTCCGCAACTTGGCCTTGAAGCGAAAGTCCTTTACGTGTGCGCATTGCGCGACGCGCACGGTGATCTCGAACGGGACGACCAGTCATGGGAAGCTGCGCTGTCCGCATTGCAAAACGGAAAGTGTCATCACGGAGCGAATCAAAAAAGGAATACCGGCACGAAAGTACCTCTTTGCCATCGAATATTCGGCAAAGGGTAAGAAGGGGAATGCGGTTCGAGGCTTCAAGCCCGCGGATCGATTCGATCGAGCGCTATACCGGAAAGCGGAGCGTTTGTTGGCGAAGAACCGGAGCCGGCTAAGCTATCCGAAGGCCAAGATTTTTGAACATGGCCGATACGATGACAGGCCGCTCACGCACGGTTATCTCCATTATGAGCAGCTGTTTAATGCTCGACAGCTGTATTGTTTGGCGCTTCTGTTCAGTGAGATCCTCGGAATTGAGGATGTGAGAGCTCGCGAGTACCTGCTGTTGGCGTTTTCCGACTGTCTCGCCTCGAATAACGAACTCGTGTCCTACGCGTTCGGCTATCAAAAAGCAACTCCCCTCTTTGGCATCCACGCTTACCAAGTTCCGCAGAGGCCCGTGGAAGGAAATGTTTGGGGAAACCCGGACTTCGGTCGTGGCACGTTCAGCCGCTGCGTAGCAAAGATGATTCTGGGCAAGAAATATGCGGTTGCTCCCTTCGAATATCGTTACGCGGAAGACGGTCATGCAGAGAGGGTGGTTACGGGAGAATCCATCGTCAGCGAGGTGGTTTCCGACGCAAGCGATGCGGCATTCAAGGATGACACGCGAGCCTGCCTGCTGAACCGGTCTTCGGCGGATCTCAGCGGATTAAAAGCACGTTCCGTCGATTTGATTTTGACGGACCCGCCGTTCTACAACAATCTTCCCTACAGTGAGTTGTCGGATTTCTATTTCCAATGGCTGCGCTTGTATTTCGATGAGCGGGAAGGATTTTCCCAAGAACTCGTGACGCCGGTCACGCAGACGTTTTTTGTTAGGCGGAAGACCGCTGACGAGCATCATCGCTACCTCGCAGGGCTCACGTCGGCCATGAAGGAGTGCAGCCGTATTTTGAAGCCGAACGGCATGATGGTCTTCACGTTTCATCACAGAGAGGCCGCGGCTTGGCACGCGCTGTCCTCCGCGTTGCGGGATACGCGATTCAGGATTACCGGCATAGGGCCTGTCCGCGCGGAAGGGGTAAGCGGATTTCACAGCTATTCCGGAACGCCGAAGTGGGACGCGGTGATTTGTTGCAGGCTGCGCGCGAAACCTGATGCCGGCAAGGCGGGAAGCAGCATCGGGTCCCGACTGTTGGCGATCGAGAAATCAGAAAAAAGATGGAGTCAGCGCTTCCGTCGAGGAAAGATCCCGTGGAACGATGCGGATCGGGCCAGCTTTGCCTTGGCCTTGGGTTTGCGGGAGATCGTGAATGGCCAGTTGGCGGACGTCGAGGCCAGGAACTTGCTCGGGCGGATCGGGGAGCAGTATCCGCAGCCCGGAGTGGCCGCGACGATTCCGAAGTCCGCGGCCTGAACGCTCGATGCTAGCCGGCTACGCACGGTGAGGAATCCGATACGCCGTATTGCGAAGTGGTTCAACGAGTCGACCGGACGAAGTTAATTCACTGGCGGAAGATAGGTTTTTCATGGCTGGTGCCAAGCAAAGCGAGGGTCTTAGAACGGCTCGATTGCTGATGGTACTGAGTAGTCTGTCTCCCCTTTTTGTTTTGTGGGCGATTCGGGGAAATCGGTTCATCCCGGATCGCTATCTGCTCTTCTTTTGCGCCGTCTTGGTGATGGTACCGAATGCGTTCCTAGCGCTTCGGATCCACACGGCGAGGAAATTACAAGAACGCAGAGAACTGGTCGTCGGTCACGCCGAAGACCACCGAGACCACCTGCTGGTCTATCTTTTCGCCATGCTTCTCCCCTTCTATGCGACCGACTTTGCGAGCTGGCGTGACATCGCAGCTGTTGGCGCGGCCCTCGGTTTTATCGTGTTCCTGTTCTGGCATCTGAATCTCCACTATATGAATGTACTCTTCGCCGTGTTCGGCTATCGGGTGTTTACGCTGTCCCCAACGCCGGAGTCCAATGCGCTCAGCGGAAAGGCCACCCAAGTACTCATCACGCGACGAACGGAATTAACGCCTGGTGAACACCTTATCGCTTACCGGCTGAGCGACACCGTCTACTTTGAGGCGGACAAATGAAAATTGACTTCGACTTCAATGCCGTGGCGAGTACGGAGTTTGGGGTTGGCCTTGAGGAAGGCGACCAAGAGGTGTTTCAGCTCGTCACTGTGGATGCGGATGTGCAGCGCGCATTGCAGGAGATGGTGGCCGCGACGGTGCGAGAAATGAGGCAAGCGAGTGAAGACCCGTCGCCGTATGAACCTGCGGAAAAGTACAGCAGCCAGGAACACGTCATCCTGCCTCTCGAGGATGAACTGGCGCGGCAGCTTCGCGACCTACACGAGGCAAATAATTTGCGCGTGGATTCTCAGGCGCTGGCAGAGCCCGCGAAGATCTTTTGCTATTTTTCCCGAATGACGGACAAAAAGGCGAGGCGCTTAACGGCCCTCCATAGGGCGGGCCAGTTCAAGGGTGTGTTGAAAAGCCGGTTGATCCGGGTGGTGACCGACGCTCTGAAATTGATTGAGGACAATGTGTTTAAGCTCGACAGCGATTTCGACCTGCTCGTCGATAACAAGAATATCCGAATGCTGCGACCCTCGGCGTTCGAATTTGTAGGAAAGCTGCAGGATGTCGTGTCAGCGGCCGCGCCGGCGAACCTCAAAGAGATCCAGGCGGACATGCCGTTTGTGGATTTCGCGAATGTCGAGGACTATGCAAAACGGCACCCCCGCGCGGCCCGCTATCTTGCGTCCATTCGCTCGCAGAAGGAAACCAAGAATATCGATCGGCGCGCCCTCAAACGGTTGTGCAAGGCGACGGGGGTCCCGATCAACGAGGTAAATGGGAAAATAGCGGTTCAGCGGGACGAGGTGATGGATTTTCTCGAGGTTCTGGACCGTCGAAGATACGCGATTAAGCTCGTCAAGAATTCTCCGGAAAGATTTCGGGCTGCGAGCCGCAAGAAAATTCCGAGTCAGGGACCTTAGGAACCATTTGTGCCTGTGTTAATTGCTAGTGTCATACATTCTTAAATGTAATAGAGTCATCTGTCATCATCAGCCTCCAGTGGGTCCTTTCGGCAAGGTAGTCCAGTTGAGTCGAAAGCGGGAAGTGGAAGATGCGATTTTCTCTGTTCCTGGCAGCATGAGCCTAATTCTTGTTGGGCTGACATGTAGCAAGCCTTGCGTTGGCCAAGAGGCCATCTTGTCTACCGAGAACGTTTGCCATCTCTACAGACAGGCGAACCAAGGCGCCAGCGCTTGGAACAGAGATGACTCCTGCGCGATTCCGCGTGTCGAATATTTTTTGGACTCCTCGTATCGCCAAAACAACTTCATCTGTTGTGGAGGCGGTGCCACATCGCCGACCACGAACGCAGACATCCCAGCCGGCCTCGAGCTAAGAGTGAGTGGAGGGCACTATTGGTCAGTCTACGGGCCGAAGTTGGTCGCAGGTACATTTTATCTTCATACCTATTTCGGCCCGGAGCCCGCACCCGGTCCTGGGTGTAATGTGGACGTCCAAGTATGGGCGCACTATCGAGTGGTCCCAGCGGCAGCGAAAGCATCTGACGGGAGCGGAGCCGGAGGGACTGGATCGAATCCCAACGGGAAACAACCGGAGAAGAGACCGTCTGAGGATGAGAAGACGGATTCCGGCGTGAGCTCACTAGGGCTCGATAAAATCCTGGCGTTTTGTTTCGGTGTGTTTTTTGCGCTTAATCTTCTGTTCATCGCTTTCAAAGATCGGCAACCTACGCAGATGGGAATCCTGATTTACAGGGTGGTGTTGGCTCAGGTTGCTGCGGGTATCGGAGCCGTGATTCCAGGAATGATCGATGTCAATGTTCAGCCGGTGATTCGTGCTGGCGGAGCAATCGCGCTTTTTGTGATCGTCTTTTGGTTCAATCCCCCCAATCTCGTCAGCGGTTCTTCGAAGCCCGGGCCATGAGTGCGAGAAACGAGGCAGCATCTTCCAGAATGCCAGCTTTCAGATACCGCTTAGCCATTGCTCGATAAGCTGGAACGATGCGGAATTCCGTTCACGAAGAGGAGTGATTGTCGCGGTCATGGTAATTGGCTGCCAGGTTTGGGCATTGGTCACGAAATCACCGTAATAGCGCACGTCGACAACCGACCGGAAGTGTCGGAACCACACGCCAATTTCCGGCGCAGCCACACGAATGTAATTGTATTCTCCGGTGACGCGCGCGAGCGCGAACGGGAAGTGATGCGCGAAGAGCAAAACGTGGTCACCCGCTGCCATCTGGTGAGCGAACGCCCAATAGTGTCGTTGGTTTTCGGGTAGCGCGTCTTGGGGAATCGTTAGCAAATCAGGGACATCGACGGAAAAATCCAGTCCGATGTATCCGGCAGATAGACTCTCGACGGTATGCCGAATGGCTCCTTCGGACTCGCTCGGATGCAGTTGCATACGCCAGTAAGTCATGTTGGCTCCTACAATCGGCAGAGTGTGCCGTGAGTCGAAGACGAAATCAGGGCCTCAATATTTCGCTTTGAAGTCTTTGAAGGCGGTGTGGAAAGCGAATTTCAGACGGTTGACGTCCACCAGGTTCTGAGGCTGGATGTTGTGTTCCCACAATCGCTTCTTGTGGCTCAAAAGCTTCTCTATCGAAGCCGCGGAGCGATTGACGATGAAGAACGCCTTGTCCACATGGACATCCAGCGTGAAGCCAAGGAATCCTCGACCAAGACCTAGGCCGAGTGAATTGTCATAGAACTTAGCCTCGACCGAGATGATCACTTTGGCTGCGCGAGGTGCTACATTGCCGGGACTATTGCGGCAAAGATCGGCTTCGTCTTCGAATAGCACGCAAATGTCGCACTCGTGTAAGACTTGGGAAGCACCGGCTACGCGGACACCGACGTGAGCCTCCAGCAAGGGCTTATTGGGAAATGTGATGATAGCGTAGCCATAATCGGCGTTTGTGGAGCTGATGTACCCCGGACTCGTTCGAAAAATGAAGTTCGTCGGGTTCGGGGAATTGCGACTTCGAAACTGGACTGTGCCGCCTTCGCCTTGCGCTGCTTGGCAGACCAATGCGAAGAGGTATGCTTCGTACAGGTCGCTGCCATCCGACGCTGCAGACAGGTTTGTGGGAAGCGCCGCGCCCAGCAATGTTTGAATTTCGGTGAGAAGCGCAGGAGGAACCGGCATTAGACGGACTCCTTGAGGTCCTGGAGAAGCTTTCCCAAGCGTTGGATGGTTTCTTTGTTTTCCGGAATTAGAGGCGTTAGGGAGGTTAAGCGGGCGCCGTCAACGTCTGGGGCAAAACCGATGGCTTGCAGCCCGGGGAGGCTTTTGCGGATGGTGTCATAGGTTTCGAGAATCCCGAGAGAAAGTCCTACGGATGTGGCTTCGAGTGCTTCGATCAGCAGGCACAGTTTTTCGCGCTCGGTGAAGGGTTGGATCAGGACAAACGAGGCTTTACGGCCCCTTCGTTCGGGCGAGGAATCTGCGCCAGCGTGTGGGACCGTTTCGGTGACCTTCATGTTGGTCGTAACTTGTTTGCCCAAGGCAATCTGAACTTCGACGTCGGCTATTAACCAGGCGAGTCCGTGGGTTAAAGCAAACTTGGAGAGCTCGGCGTAGGTGGCGGTAGCTTCTGCGGGTTCAAGCATCTGCGTTTGCCTTTTTCATTTTTCGCCTCGTGATGTAGTTTCCGGCCGCTCCGCTGGGGATGCTCCGGCCCATTGTTTTGCGAAGGAAAAGCTGAAGTTGGTGTTTGCCACGGTCTGAGGAAAACAACTTACCTGCCGGTAAGAATCCACCCCGTGCGAGCGTGGCGTGCATCCCGACGTTGTCCGTGCGCGAAGTGGCAAACACGCCGCAGGTACTAGCAGTGGCTAAGGCCGCAGAAGTCAGATCCAAGGAGAACTTTCTGCCTCGGGCGCTTGGCATCAAAAATACCCAACCTAATTCGAAGGGGTATTCTTCTACCGAGAGTAGAACTCCGGACTTGGCGGCAACCCTGCGCCGATAACTCGTAAGAGGACGCTTAAGTGCTGCGATGCCACGCAGGCAACATCCGACGCTAAGGAACACAAGCCGGACTGCGGAGCGAATTCTGTCTTCGAGTCCGTCCGCCGTAACTTCGCCGCCCGCTAGAAGGAGAGCTTTGAAATCGGCCAGCTGGATAGCGGTGCATTCGTTGGGCGCGCGAACGAAAACTCGTACGAGGCCGTTCATATCGTTTGGCTGAGAAAATTTAGTGGTCACGATTGTTTCGCATCGAAGATAACCGACCATCGAGTACAGCGCCTTGACTGTTCAGATCACTGCGTTCTGGCCCGTGCGATCAACAGCTCCGAAAAGTGTTTGGCGATTTGATCAAGTTGCTCGGGGATCTCCTCTGCGCGGTTCAAAATCGGATTGTCGATCCAAAGGTTCTCGTTCCACGGCAGGTTTGTGATGCCCTTGGCATCGGCATCGAATGCGTTGCTCCAAAACACTCCCGCGACGTTGTAGCAGCGGCGCTTCAACTTAACGATCATTTCCGCGATTTCCTCCGCGGAGGTTCCATTGGCATGAGATAACAGAATGCAAATATCGGCTTCCTTGAAAAAGTGTTTAAAGTAGTAGGCAACGGACTTGTACTCAGAGCGCGTTTCCTGAAAGCTGCGGTTACAGGTAAATATCGTAGCCAAACTCCGTGGCGCTTGCGGATAAGTGATGGGCAATACGACGTTGCGCGGCAACCGGGTATACGGCTGGCCGCAGAGATGCGATACGAGCTTTCTTTGGAAAGATGTCTTCCCAGTGTTGTTGTTGCCGATAAGGATATAAGCCCAATAGGAGAACACAGACGCCTCAAATCGGTCGGACGCACGGGCAAGTAAGTTTAACGTAATTGTCGAAGCGGTCAACGATAACACGTCCGCTCGCCGGGGAGCGCATAGGAGAATTCCGCCTTCTTCGTTTCTGTTTCAGTGATTGGTGCTATTGAAGGTGGTCGGGATTCGGACGCTTATTCCAAGGGCGAAGGCACCGGTCCAATAGTTCTTGGTGGACGGAGCGGGGGGAGCTCCAGCGCACAGTGGCGGTGACGAGGTCGCAGTTGCGCCACCGCCATATTGACACCAAATCTGTCCCACCTGCTCACCCTGCGTTAAGTGAGTCCCATGTCCAAGCTGGTAGACCGGACTGAACATGAGATAACGCCACGAAATACTGAATCCGCCGAAGTATTCAACTTGGGTGTTATATGGATTAAGACCGATCCCGAGTGTGCCGTATAACGCGCCGCGCCGCCCACCGAGCCACCCTGGCCAGGTGAATTCCGGGGAGATACGGTAATTTCCGGCGGCAAAGGGAATAATCAACGGCCGGGTCGTCTTGGTCTCAATGATCTTGACATCGCTTGGAACAGGTCTGCCGTTTGTGATCGTTACATCCGTGTTATTTGAGAACGTTCGGTTGTTCAACCATGATAGAAATGCCCCGGCAGAAACTTCGAACCTAGGTTCAGCGTATAGCAGCGTGATGGTGACTAGAGACTGTTTTTGGGTCGAACTTGGTAAGCCTAGGAGTGGGTTTGCGATTTCATTCTGGGCGTTGAGAGTGTAGACGGTTTGCGGCGCAAGTTGATTGTAAGGCGCCAGGACCTTCTGTTCGCCGCCATTGCGGTGGCCTGCAGAAACGGGACTTGGTATCACGCCGACTCGGACGGGGTACCGTTGGACATCGACTGCCACTGAAATATTCGTCAGCAGTGTCTGCATGTCGCTGGAAACCTTCGTAATGATTCCCGGCAATACGACCCCATACGTCTCAATGGCGCGTGAGACCTGCGCTTTACGCTCGTCCAGTTGCGCCTTTAGGGTTTGAATCTTCTGGTAGGTTTCGTGATCTGGTTTATCTGTGGGCAGGTTGGCAAGATTGTTTGTCAGTTGGCCATAAGTCGAATCAAAAGTCGCAGGAATCGAGAGTGGAGTTGGCGAAGGTTGAGTCGTTGTGTACGGAGGCTGACATTGCCGAGCGGGTGGCAACCAAGGTCCGGTCGGGGGCGGCGGATCCGCCGGCTGGTTGGTCGCGGCGTTTGCCGGCTTCTGACAAGGCACGGGAAGCAACGCATACAACGCCGTAGTGTCTTCCCCTTGTTTGACAATATTGGCCATTTGATATCTTCGCCAGTCGGCGTAGCTATCCCACGGACTCGGAACGCCGTTCTTACGAAGATTCGTGGCCTGCAGGTCGGCGATCGGACGTGGCGCAGGGGATTCAATTTCCCGAGCGGCAGCGTAAATACCTTCCGTCTCGGCAAAGTAGGAGGTTAGGGGGGCAACCGTGCCCGTTAGGATCTGGTTGAGTGTTTTTATCTCGGCCAGAATGTCTTGTGCTCGTTGCGTGTCGGGGTCTTGGGGCGGCGCTAATTCGAGATTGTGTGACAGCGTTAGCATCAGGTCGTTGGATTGGCTGGCGAGTTCAACGCTGGCGGTCGTGTAGGAATTGGTTAGTCCAAATACACCCCCTTTCGCTATCGGTGCGAGCGCATTTACAAGCGCGGCTGCTTGGTCTGATCCTTCAAATGCTTGGGCTGCGCCCGGGTCCAATGTAAGGGCCTCGAAGGGAAACGGGTGGAAAACGTAGACGGTGATCCGAGCACCACGACGCATCTGAAACGTGGGCATGGTTATCGGGTTGGTACGATCGATGTTCACGAAACAATTCCCATTCACTTTTTCCGTAGAACATGCCGGGAGGTAATCCTCAGGTTGGAACTGCGCAACTTGGGGAGTGTTGGACGCGGTTGACGCCTGTTGGGGAGGTGCCGGAGTTTGAGCTCGAGCTGAGGACAGAGCAACGCAGAGGTAAATACCGACTCCTAAGAACACACTGTTGATGGCTGGACGCATTGGTGGACTCTCCGTTCGGAATTACTTGCAACGGCTAGACCTTGGCGATTGCTGTCTGCTGTACTATGAATTACTTAGTCTAAAATCTATAAGGTACGTGTCGTGGAAGTGTCTAATAATGTACCTAGACAGCGTTGCCGTACTCTCCTAGATACATGGTAGGAAACGAACCTTTTTTGTATAAGGCCAGATTCCGTTCGGACGCAGCTCGTCTGTGCACAAGCAAATGATCACTGGGTCAGATAGGAAGGACCTTGACACGAGCCGGAGTCGACGCCTGAACGAACGGCTGCCTCCATAAGTCTTGTAGGTAACAACTGGGGTAACAACTGCGCCTAAAACCGCCCATTCTTACCATTCGCGAAACGACGAAACCGCTTGAAACATTGAGTGTTTAACGTTTCAAAGGCCGAGCAAGTAGTTTGAGTTACGTGATAGACGGACGTGTCAAGGCCAGAAGCATTTTTTCAAGTATGGACCGCAATAATCTGGTTCGGCAAACTGTCGTAGTCTTCCTGGCTGCCCTCGTGGATCAGGAAGGTGCTTACAGGCACGATCCGGCAGCGGTGTGATGTCCAACAAGCCAGTTTTGCCTCGATTGATAACGGAATGCTTGTCAAAGACAGCACTCTGAGACGTACCGGTAACAAGCCAGCCTTTGATTGGTATATCGCCGGGATGGTCGTGGCACCAGCGGCCTACATTGTCATGGCATTTTGAGCGCTCGGCCTGAAACTGACCAAGGTCAGATGCCTGCGCATGACGCACTTGGCGGGATTCCCCGCGCCTGAGACGTCTCAGAAGCCGATCAGGTAAGTCACAGTCCATTTTGGTCCTCCTGCTCCCCACATCCTTTTCCGAGAGCTGTCTAACGGCCGTCCCATGCTGCTCACATTTAACCCGGGGTTCTCGATTGGGCACGCCGTCGTGGCAACCGGTGCCAGTGCAATGGATCGTCAAATGGTTTCGCTGGTTTATCGTGATCCCGCCCCGACACCCGAGAACTTTCGCGATCATGGAAGGGTCGAACTGTCTTTCGGAGAACTCGCTGCTTTCCAGCCGTCGATACGGAGCTACTGGATCGTTTCTGTCCGACAAGCGTGACAACTGTGGGATCAGACGTCGTTGACCGTTAGTTGGTACACAAACCCGTTTTTCCCTTTATCAAAGTCGTAGACCCGAAGCGCTGGGTGAACTTTTGGCAGCGTTTCTCGACCGCAAAGAACCGCGACCGGCGCAGGGACCGCAGGGAAAAGGTCCAACTCCTTCACCTTCGGATGTTCCTTCATGATTTCCGCCAGTACGTCTTGATACTTAATTCTGAACCGCTCCAAATCTTCCCGCTGCGACAAGAAAGTGGGCGAAGGTATCAGCCCGTTCAGCGTCACTTCGTAAACGAAATAGTCTCCATCGACCTGCGGTGGTAGATTCTCGCGAGGTCCAGAACCACTCAAGCACAGCAGCAGTGCAACGCACGAGGAATCTGCTCCCTCGCGAAGTCTTCGAAACTTGTACTGCACCGGAATGCCGGTCCTCTTCCACGTCCAACTTTCCGTGTCACGATGCCTTTGGAAAAAATCGGTGCTCACTTTGTTGCTCAGCTGCGATCCCAAATAAATGAGTTGGGGCATCGGCCCTAGGGCAAACACAGAGATATGCCCCGAGCGTTTCCATTCGCCTCTTTCCTCGAAGTAGTGAGTGAGCCGGGTTCGGATGGTCTCTCGGGCTACCGCATTCACCGATGCGCTCTCCTTCAGCAGATTCGTCAGGTCAATTTCCAATCCCTCCCGCGAAACCGGATAGCGCGGCGCAACGGCTTCCAACATCTGATCGAAGCCGACGGAAACCGTCTGCGTTCCGATGGGCGAGACAAACACGACCAGCGCGGTCTTTTGATCTGGCGAAAGCCCAGTCACCCGCTTGATCCAAGTTTCGTGTCGACGCTTGTACTCAACGAGTGTACGCCGCGTATAGTCTTCAGGGCGATCGTCAATCAGCTTATGACACTGCGGGCAAAGCAGCATCAGATTCTCTAGTCCATGAATATTTTTGGGGCGAGAGACCGCACCCCGCGGACCATCCGGGCGAAAGGCGACGATGTGCGCCATTTCGGCGAAATTCCCTTCCTTCAGCGTGACGGGATGCTCGATGAGATAGTGTGGACATCCGTCGAACTCACAACGACCACCGGCCCGGACGAAAAGTAACAAGCGCGTAAGTGAAGATATGTGCCGGACTGCGACCACTGGGCTGAGCGGTTTGCTTCGCAGCCGCTTGCGCTTCCTGTTTCTCATCGCGTTCTACCGGAGTCATGTTCCGGCAAGTCCGGGTGCGTTCCTTCTCCCAGCCAACAGCCAGTCTCCAGCCAGGTCTCATAGAACGCCAGCCACAGACACGTCCAAGGAATGACGGTTGCGGCGATCCTTTTATTTCCATTCCATTCGTGAGGCTGATGCACGCACAAGCTTCCGTCGCGGAACGTATGCGGACGCCGCTTCAGGGTTCCATAAACGGAAAGCTCCGGCGAAACAACTCCCACGACTGGCCGGAACGGAATCTCATACGAAATCGCAATTCTGTAGGCGTTGCTGCGCGGGAACGGATGCAGCGTTCCTTCCCAAGAGCCCATATTTCCGCGGCTTGCCACACGTCGAAACTGCGGAAAGTACGCCCGCACGAACAGATCCTGTTGGGCAACCGTCAGATACCTTTCGCGTATGAACCTAGTCGTCGCCATGAAAAACGTTCTGAGGAATTTGCCTTGCTCCGCTTCCGATTGCCGCGATTGCACCTGTAGAGGCTACTGCCAACCCGCCAGCCTTTCTCGTTTCCTGCAGACGCCGAGCCTGCTTGATGAGCGCCGTTCGAACATACTCGCCGAAAAGCCGCTCCAACTCCTTGTTCGTTTCGCGACCGCCATTGACGATCGCGCGCCACTCCTTTTCGAATCTCCGAACTCCTGCGCAGAACGCGCGGTAGCCCGCGGGATTCTCATCCCACCGTTCGCTTAAATCTTCCAACTCGTTGCTGGGATTGCGTACGACAATTCGCATGTCATTCGAATCGGCTATGTCGATGGCTCGTGTGATGCCCGCAAGAATAGCGCTCACTGCCTCGCTCACGGATTCTTCGCCTCCGTAAAGCGTTCCCGCCAGCGCGGTCAGAACTACAGAAGGCGCGACACATTGGTCGTCGAATGCCAAGTCCCGCCAACGTTTGAGTAGTTGCACGGCCAGTTGCAGGGGTTCCTTCTCCTCGACCCTTTGCTGCGACGGAACGGGCATTGCTTTGTCCATCAGCACCCTACGTGCACGCAGCAGGCAGCGGCCTTTAAACCACGCGATGAAGCCTTCAGGATTACTCGGGCAGAGCGACACTTTTTTCCGGTCCGGCACCAGAATGCACGTCCCGCCGGAGGATTGGTCGGTGTAGGCCGGCAGAATGTCCATGTAGAACTCATCCGCGTACGTTAGCCGCACTACGCGGTTCTTCAGCGAAGTCATTCCCCGGTACGTTTCGTTGCCTTTCAAAAACTTGTACAGCGCATCCAGCGCGGCGAGTGCATGCCAGTTCCAGTGAGGTACGGTAATCTGCAGAACGAAATCCAGATCGTGCGGGCCTTCCACGGGCTTGCAGGTAGTCCCCAATGCCATTGAACCCTGCGGAAAAATGCGCGGAAGAAGAAACTGAAAAGGGCTACCGGTCTCTTCGAGAAGGCCGTTGATCGTGCCGTACCTTTCGACCGCCAGGTCATACCGAGTCTTGCTGAGTTGGAATTCTTCGCAGATTTCGAGCAGCAATGCATCGAGCTGCTCCGTGCTACTTTGGAACACAACCGGTCTGGCAGTTGCCATAACAGAGCTCCTCTGCTATAAGATAACACTACTTTCCATTTTGTGCCAGTTAGTGTAAGCTAGGCTAGAGATGGGGGCTTGGCCATGCCGAACCGCGACGTTCATCTTCGTGTAGGTGCAATTGCTGGAGCTGGATATGCCGCATATCACGCGTGGGAATTCCCACCAGATCAGCTGCTCGTTGAAACCGCGGGTGGCGCTGTTGGGGGCGCCATGGGAGGCGCACTTCCAGACGCTATCGATCTGCCAACTTCTCCACGCCATCGCGCGGCGGCACACAGCATGGGGCTGACCGGCACTGCGGGCTACTTTCTCAACGAACAGCTTCCTGAATGGCAGGCAGGTCTCCGTAAGCAGGGACAGCATTACGCTCAACTCAGAGCCGCTTCGCCTGCATTGCTTCCACGAGTCGGTTACGGAATTCTCGAACTCCTTTGCTACTTGCTATCCGGCCTGCTCGCCGGACTTCTTGCTGGTTATGCCTCGCACTTGGCATTAGACTCGCTCACGCCAAGTTCGCTACCCATCCTCTGTTAGGAGGAAATATGGCGATTGATCAAATTGAATTAGGCCGCCGCATCCGGCAGGCGCGTGAATCGTGTGGAATGACGCAGGATGAAGTCGCGGAAAAGCTTGGTGTTTCGCGGCCCGTCGTCGTGCTCATCGAACAGGGCAAACGTCCCGTTTCCGGTCTCGAATTACAGACGCTCGCCTATCTGTTCGCCCGCGATATGCGCGATCTGCTTGCCGAAGAATTTGCCGAAGACGATGTCGTACACGCTCTCTTCCGCTCCCATCAGGACGTAGGGGAAGAAGGACTGAAGCAGGCTCTTCGTGACTGCATTGCGCTTGGGCACGAGTTAACGAACCTTGAAGATCTGTTGGGCATCAGCCGTGCCACCGTGACGGTTGCTACCTACTCTTATGCCTTCCCGCGCAGTCGCTGGGAGGCGATTCAGATCGGCGAACACGTTGCCATTGAAGAACGTCGCAGACTCGGTCTCGGCTCTGCTCCTCTCGGGGACGTTTCTTCCTTGCTGGAAGCGCAGGGAATCCGAACTGGCACTGTCTCCATGCCGGATTCGGTTTCCGGTCTCACCATCAGCCATCCAAAAGTAGGCCCCTTTGTTGTCATTAATGAAGGACACTCACGAGAACGACGACGGTTTTCCTGGTGCCACGAGTATGCTCACGTCCTCTTGGACAAGGACGCCATCGGCATGGTAAGCCGCGTGAACGAGCGGGATGATTTGAGGGAAGTGCGTGCGAATTCCTTTGCCGCCAACTTTCTTCTCCCTGAAGAAGGGGTGCGTCAATTCGTTGCCGCACTGGGTAAAGGCTCTGCCAGCCGCATTCACGCGGACATTTTCGATGAATCGGGAGTCGTAGCCATTGATACTCGAACCGATCCCGCAACGCAGGAAATCCAGCTTTACGATCTCGTGCAGCTGGCACACGCCTACGGTGTCAGTGTCCCTTCCGCACTGTACAGGCTCCGCAATCTCAAGCTTCTTTCAGAACCCGAGTTTGAACGGCTTCGGGCCATGGACGCGGAAGGCCGCAGCCGCAAAATAGCTGTCGCCTTTGGAGTCTCCGCCGATGACTCCCTCGAACAGCGAGGAGAATTTCAGAGACGATTCTTGGCCCTCGGTCTCGAAGCTCTGCGGCGTGAAAAAATCAGCCAGGCCAAATTCATGCAACTGGCCGAGCGTGTCGGCGTCAGTCATTGGATTGCGCAAGATCTCGTCGTGAACGCGGGAATTGATGACGCCGAGCCGCAATCCGTCCTCCTGCCGGAGTAAGGATGTCCCCGCCGGGTTCTCCGCCGGTTCGTGTCGTCGTCACCGACACAAATATTCTTATCAATCTGATTCATGCCGGGCTTCTTGATCTCCTGGCAAAGCTTTCGCCTTACATCTTTGTCGTGCCCGAAGAAGTTGTGAAGGAGGTCAGCGATCCCCATCAAAGCCAAGCACTCCAGGAAGCGCTCTCCCGGGGCGTGCTCCAGGTTGTCCAGTTGACGGATCCCGCTGAACTCACAATCTTTGCCCATCTGCTGACAATTCTAGGTACTGGCGAGGCCGCGTGTCTGAGTCTCGCGGAATGTCGCAAATGGCTCATCGCGTCCGATGAGAAGAAGAAATTTCGCAGAGAAGCGCTGGCTCGGCTTGGTAACGCTCGCATGCTGAACACTCCCGGCATTCTGATACTTGCCATCAAAGCCGGAGTTTTGACGATTGAAGAGGCCGACAACGCCAAGACAATCCTGGAACACCATCGCTTCACGATGAATTTCACCTCTTTCCGGGACGTTCTTTCCTGAAATTTCTTGAGATAACAATCCACTGTTGGGCATAGACACAGTGTGGCCACAATTGCGCCTCTTTACGAAGTGAGAGCACTCGCCGTGATTGAATCCTCTCCTTTTAGCGCATAGGCGGCCTCGGGGGCTGGAAATTCGCCGAAGATATTTTGTTGTTCCATGAACATAAACCGCCGCTCGAACTAGGAAAATTTGATGTGGCTGGGTATAGAGTAAGCAGTCTGTAGGCGGCGGACGTCGTGCTCAAACCAACGTTTTACCCATAGATCGTATGCGTTCGCGATCCTTCGTGAAGACTCAGGATCGTGAAGTGCCCGCCGAGCCCAAAAACCTGCTTTGATTCCGGTCGCTAATGCTCGAATCACACCGTGGGATGACGAAGGGTCGAGCACGGCCGCAGCGTCGCCAACAGAAAAGTAATTTGGCAAGGCCGTCTTGTTGAGGATTCGCCAAGTAACGTTCGCTCCGCGAGAGCGTGATATTCCCGCAAGATGCAGAAGCCCCGACGGTAGTTGTGGTTCGAACGAGGTATCAGAAGTCCACGAAGCCGTAATCCATTGGAACTTCTCTCGACCAACCTTCGCTATCCACATCCATCCACACTTAGAAAGAAAAAACATCGGAGAATTGAATCGCTTAGAGGTGTGCCCCGAACCGTACCCATATTTCGCGATAATCTGCGGAGAATGGAGAATCGGTTTGAGCCCGAGTTGCTTTGCAACGATACTGTCGCTACCCGTTGCGTCAATCAAGAGCCGCGCTCGAAGTTCCCCAGCTCGAGTGCCAATTAGCCAGCCACTCTCACCTCGCATCACGTTCGAAACGCGGCAAGGCTGGAGGAGAACAGATCCGGTAGCACACGCTCTTTTCAGGAGCTCCCCGTCGAAAGCAGCCCGGTCAACTTGCAAGCCCACCCAAGCTCCGTGTGCATCATCGCCGAAAGGAACGAACCGCCGCTGCGTTTTCGTGTGCTGCCAGACGCCTTTGACGCTGATTGTGTCGAGCTTTCGAACTACGACTTTCACCTCAAGCAAATCTAACAGTGCCTCAGCACCGGGATGTAGAAACTCACCTGGCCGAAACCTTGGAAACTCTTGCCCTTCCACCAGAGCTACTGACAATCCAGCTTTGCGGCAAAAGATTGCGGCGGACGTTCCCGCAGGCCCTGCGCCGGCGACGACAACATCGAAATCGGTTTTCATGTTCCTACAAAGACCGGCATCGGGTTGAAATGGAATGGACCACGAATGTCATCCCGTCGCCAGCAGATGCCCGCACTGCCGATCTGACAGAGATAGCTCTCGTCGACTCGACGAACGATCCGGCCATGGTTCTTCGCACGATGATCCTTGAAGCTTAGTTCCCGACCGAGGATTGCGAACCGGAAAAGATAGCCTTGACCTTGCAACCGAGGATCGGCCCGGTCATTGCGTTCCGTCCACTCGCCGATGTGTTGCGCACTCACGAGGAAGTGTTTGGTCGAGCTCACCTGTTTAGGCTCATTCTTGGGTCTTGGAGGCAAGACCTGAATGCAAGCGCGAATGGCATTCATCCTTCCGAAAAACTCAAACGGGGTCACCAGAGCGAGAGCTGTTAATGTGAATTTGCCCTGCAGAGCATTCGTTACGTAATCGGATTGTGCGATATCCCTGTGATTGACAACTTTGCCGCTCTGCTCGAAAAACGGGCCTTGCTCACCGTCCCAACCGGTCGATTCGCTGGCTGCTTTAGCGAGGACCGATGGATGTCTGGCATGCAGGCCCAATTCGTCGTCCATCAATGGAATCGACGTTGTCGCGTTCCATTGTGGAGGAAACAATCCAAAAGTGCGTGTCGCGTCAGGAGCTACGGACGGCCAAAAGGAGTTGAGAGCGGCGCACAGCTTGGCATCCTCTGGAAAAGGGCTTCCAAGGCCGTTCGATGCAATAAAGTCGGCCTTTATATCACCGTCGAATGAAACGTCCCAACCGGGATCAAAGATTCCTGAGGCAGCATCACCCAAATAAGTTGTGGACGGATCCAGGTATCGATCTCCGTTGCTCCTCAATTCTCCGCTGTGAGTCGTTCGAGCTCCTGAAACAAGTGTCGTCAGTGTTTCTGTCCGCTCCGTACTGTTGGGATCCCGCACCGAAAACGCCGCCACATTTCCCAGCCCAGGTCGAAACAATTCTGGATTGATGCAGACGCGGCGAGCTGATAGTGGTCGCGGACCACCTTGGGCAAAGTGCTCGCGCTCTCCCGAGCGCCCTAGTACTGTGACGACCCACTCTGTGACATCCGCTTGATCGACTAGGGGAAAGAAATCCGGAGCTGACACTAGCGAGTAGGCGGCAAAGTTCGTGGAATCGGGCGCGTCAAGACCGAGCGCCGGCTCAGCCACGGTTATGCACCCTTCGCACGTATTGTCAGTATAGTGAGCCGCTTCGTATCCTCCGGCATCAGTAAGCGTCGTGAATTGTTTCTTGGCAAGGAGATTGAGATCCCGAATCCGAGAAGGGTTCACAGGGTCAAGTACTTGATGACGAATGTTGACATACTCAGGACCCGGCCGACGTTCGGCGTGGTAGGGATCTATGAATTGAAAACTCGATTCGGCGTACCGATTATCTTTGCTGGCACTCTTGGCTGGTACTACAAATCGGGCGATCTCTTTTCGACGTGTGACGGAATTCCATTGGAAAGCCAGTCTTATAAATTGACGATCTGGAACCGGCGTTAGAAGGATAGAAGCGCCGGCCCGGTCCAAGCGAACGAGCCTGCGGTCTAAATCCGATGTTCGAACAAACGGAGGTTTATCGCGATTGAAACCTTTAAGCGGAGCTCCGATTCCAGTCCTAGTGTGAACCCTTCGCAACTTCTCATTTCTGTGCAGCTCTGCAAATCGAGGTGTTAAATTAAGTCCTCGTAAGCATTCTCTTCCCTTGAAGAGTTTGTGTACCGGAAACAGAAACGTGCGATCGTCGTCCCCTGCTTGTTCGTTTGAGATGGAATCTTGTGGCGTCGGCTTTCGCCACTCCGCTAAAAAAGCGGCATAACGTGCCGGGAGAGCGCGGATTTTGAATTTACTGTTCTCCACAACCGGCCAGAAAGAACGGCGCCAACAATCGAACTCCGGATCAGTCGTACCTACTCGCGATACGCCAACCCGCGAGAAAGCCAGATCTGCGAACCTGCCATTTGGACACCGGGCACCAATGCGGTACTGAATCGCAAACACCGCCAAGACCAGACGCGAGCCCTTAGGCATGCCATTACGGAGCTCACGTACGGACGTCTTCGCGCGGGCATAAATAAAATTCTCGATTGTGTCGAGGTCTTCCAACGTCGGATAGCCCGCTTTTACCTTGCTTGGAGGATGGAAAGGATGGACGAGAGGACTCGCGAAAGCATGGTAGAGGAGACTCGCGCCGGGGTTTCCAGCCTCAATCGCCCGTCGACCATCTGGACAGAAATCACCAAACCCCTCGACCGTACGATCAATGTTGGAAAGTTCTCGAGTCAATTCCGCAAGAAGTCTGGCGGGACTTCCAAGTGTTGAGGAATCGAGGTGAAGCCCGTGCAGAGCAAACAGATTCGCCCATCCAAGGGGTGCCAACCGCTGACATATTGAAGTGACCTGCCGAAGGAGAGTCATACTGGTGCAAGGCTCCATGAATCGCGCAGCAACGGATCGAGACGATTGCGTGATCAAAATCGAGTTGCATGTACGCGTTTGAAATCAGAAAAACGCTAATCGACACTCAGAACACTTCTGATCGCGGAAATTGACGGAGTGAAGAAATAGCCACCTCCAGACGCATAGACGAATGCTTGATCTGTTGAAATCTGGTTCTTGCCGAAAGAGCAGAACCGGTCGCCACCATCCGGATTCTTACCAACGAGCATGTCAAACCCCTGGGGTGCGGTCGGACCCGCCGTGCTGTTCATCCAATCCTGTGTCAGCGTTTCAAACGTTTCTTCGATAGAGGCCTGGTAACTTATGAACAGCAAGCCTCGTTCCTGTCGAGTTGGCTCAGAATTAGGCTCGACGTCCGGCGCAAGAGGATCCCCGAAAGGTATGCCTCGCCGCAACAGCGATCGGCACATGTTGTCCGCTGATGGCCCAAGATCTGAGCCTTGATCCCGCGGATTCACTTTGCGAATGTGTGCGGATACCGGACAACGTGTTCCCAAAACATCAGGTTGGGAATTCGATCCGGGCGGCCAATTGTCCTTCAGATATTCGAAGTCGTTAGTCGGATTTGGCGGAGTGCTGCTCGCCGGAGAGACTTCGAGTGGAGTACCGTTTGGCCAGCGCCCCACGAACATGGCCGAGACCTGTTCCTCCGTGATGGAGCCGTAAGCAGGATCTTTCGCAAGCTGGTCACGGACGTGTTGGACAAACTGGCGAAAGGCCATTACGTCTTGTGTCAGTCGCCGAAAGACAAGGTAGGAACCGTTACGCGCCCAGTACGGTTGAGGTTCAATCGCCGGCAGAGAAGACCGCGTATCTGTTGTGGATTGTCTCTCATAGCCCAAAACAAACTGGCCTGGCCAAACGAGCACTTCACCTGGGGCGGCAAATTCCGGTAATACCGGATCTTGAGGAATTCCCGCTTTGCGCGGAGAAAAGTAGTCCCCAGAAGCATGAGATTTTCGGCCTCGCACTCGAATTCTGGCGATCAGATCCTTAAAGCCAAAGTGCTCCCTTCCCGTAGTCCCGTTTGGGCCAGAGGGCAAGTCGTGGCCATCCTCCTGGTAAATTGGTTCCAAGCGCGCCGATGCGGCATGGGCCAGCACCACCTCTCTTAGTTCCACCAAATCCTCGAGACGGTCCGCTGCACATATTGCGAAAATGTCGGGTGTGCTCGAATTGTCCCGGCCAACTTTCCAAGACGAGAGCCCACCTCGATCTCCCTTGACGGGGTCACCCAGCAGGCTCGGTGCCCGGCGCCATTGGCCATCCTGGAAAGCTTGCGAAAATCCGCCTGATTGATCGGTCAGCTTGGAGATGCCCGGATACGAAAACGCAACACTGAAGAATTTGTCGCGAAGATCTTCGGGATCCCCTTTGGCTCGAAGACGAAATTCCCGAACGCGCAGTTTGGAGGCGTAGCTTTGCGACAGGGGAGTGATGAGTGGCAGGACATCGCGCAGCCAGCGCTTAGCGCGCAAAACAGAGCCATTCTCTGAAGCAAACTTGAAGCCCAGCAGACATTGGTAAGATTTATTGAAACCGGACAAAACATTCCCTTGAATGTCTTCCATTGCGAGAACTGGTTCTTCAGTCATAGTTATAACCGCCTGCGCGCACGTCGTAAGTGTGACTCTGTGACCTGAGTTAGAGCGGTTTTCATCTCTTGGGCAGGACCTTGGCGAGACGAGGCAAACCCGGCGTCGTCGGGGAACGCAGGTTCGTACTCTGAAGCTTTGCCACCATTCGCAGCAGGGGGATAGATAAAAGCATCGAGGTAGTCATGATTTTTCTTGAGGCGCCACGCGCGTCGCAGGCAGTCGCGAACGATTCTCTTTCCCTTCCCGAATCCGTGAGCCACTCCAGTAAGTTTCATGTGAACATGAGCAGCTAGTTGACCACCGTATTGAATTGGCTCTCCGTCGATAAGCAGGTCGCCCACCACATAACCGTACTTATCGCGTGGCACCGAGTACTCCATGCGCAGAATGCGGCTCGGCCGTTCTGGATCTCCTGCCACGCCTTCTTCGCCTCGGAGGATCCGCCAAAAGTTGGGTACTGGGTTCCCACTAGCATCTGTCGCGACGTTTTTGTCGTACTGATCGATGTATAAGGCGACTGGGATTTGCAAGGAAACAGAGGCGCCGAGCTGAGCCAGCTTGTTTACGTTACTGCCGATTTGCGGGTCGCTTGACCGATTCGGCCCACCATATGCAGAGCAACAAATCAGTCTCGCCGATTCCGCAAGATAAGGCGTACCAATGCCTGGCCTAAGGATGGTTCCCGCGCCAGCAAGTTCGATTTCAGCGGTAAGCGTGTTGGCCCAGTGAGACAAGTGCATAATCCCATGGGTGGTATTCCACTTATTCCAAGGATTGTACGTGCCGGCTTGATAGGTCCCGTCTCCGTTCGATGCATCCGTTTGAAAGGAAAGATCCGACCACTGAACATCAGGGTCGACAAAGTGCCTGTAGAGCTCGATGAGCTTGGGGCGATCATATCGAGCCAGCGTCAACCAATATTCAGGACCCTCACAAGTAAATGTCACACGAATGACTTTGCCTGTGACCGGATCCAACTCTGTGCGCCATTCGAGGTATTCATCTTGGAGTCGGAACTTGACATGAAGGTCGCTCCCGTCCGGATCAAGAAAAGCCCTGGTGACTCCGTGTCCAACATCGCCCGGGACGGAACCGTCGGGCTTTCCGAAAGTCGCCAGTTTTTCGGCAATGGGTAAGGCTTTCGCTCTTTCGTGTAACGTAAGGAGTGTGCGGGGGAATCCGGTCCAGATGATCGGAAGCGCTATCTCGTCTTGTGGTTCCAGCTTCGCCGGATTATAGAACTGTGAATTGCCACGGCCGAGGCCCGGCCCGAAATAGTCGTTGCCGGCTTCGACATTCTTAATCGTTGCCTCAAACCAGCTGCTCATCTGGTTGTGCCAAATTGCGCGAAGACGATCGTCGAAGTCTTTGAGATTTGCGGGCGGGGAGAATGTTCGAGGCATGGTCAGTTTCCTGCGGGAACTCACTCAATCCCATCATGGAAAATCTGAATTGACATCCGACCCAGCGACTACGCTGCGGATTTCGGTTCACCAATTTCAGATGTCAAAGCTATTAGCAGCGACCAATGAATCATCTGCTATACAGCAAGTTACGTGACCGTGAACCTAACGCAATCTACGGTTTTCGTCAAGGCTAGAGAAAGCGCCGAAACTTCTTCACCAATCGCCAGGAATTATAGACCAAGAAGGACCCGACGGGTTGAATATGCACGCCGTCTACGAAGGTGAGCGGTGATCGAGGCCTGCGGCTAAACTCTGGCTCTATGGTTGGGGCAACGGGATTGGTGGGTCGCAACTCAATTGGCACATTACCCGCGCGAAAACTATGGAGTGAACCCTGGAGTCAGACAGATTGATTATGCACATTGGGCCGATTCCGGATACACGGCGCGCTGAAATTACTCTGCAGCTCCGGGGAGCCGTACCGTAGACTTCATGGGTATACTGAGCAGCCATGGCTTGGCTCGTTTTAGTGCTCCTGGTATTAATTGCGGTTGGCAATCTAATCGACTTTCTCCTTGGCCCACCAGGCCAACGTCGACTGAAAGACCGACTCGTAGATTGGTACGTGCGTGTGGCTGAGGGACCTTGGAAAGGACTCGTCCAAGCTTCTGCGCGCACAACAGGGGGATTCTTCAACCATTTGTTCGGCGCCCGCATTGTCTCAGGAAGGGCAATAGCCCTGGCAGCGTGCGGCGGCGCTGTCCTTACTGGATTAGTCCTCGTGATCTCGTTCGGACGTGACTTATCTTTTTTGAAATTCATTACGTCCGAACGCAAGATATTATTTTGGAATTCTTTCAATATGTGCTGCATCATTGGGGCTAACGCTGCTGTGGATGCCGGCACAATGGTCCTTACTCGTCTGGCACTGAGAACAATCGAACGCACAGACAAGGTCGAACGGCTCACCTTCGTGCTTCTCATGCAAGGCATTCTCACCTACGGTTCGCTAGCGTTTGTGATGGCGCTAACTGAATCCGCAATGCTCATCTTCTCCGGTGGAGCTTTCATCGGCTTGCAAGCCCGGGCCTTTCAAAAATTACGGATGGTTTGGCCTCTGTTCTTAGCTCTTTTCCCGCGTATTCTGAGAAACCCTTGGAGCGAGGGATCCTCGATGAGCTTTGGCGCAACCAATCTCTTGGTTTTTGGTTCCATCGCTGCGCTGCCGACTCTCTTCTCTGTTTTTGTGCTGGGCACATCATGGTTAGCCCGAGCAACCCGGCGATTCACGCAGCCCGCATTAGCATTACTGCTCCAACGACTCGAGGGTTCGCCTAAGGGCCTATTCACAACCATTTGCGTGGCGCTATCCGCAGTGGCAGGACTGGTCGCAGCACTCGCAAAGGTCTTGGGCTAGAGTCCCTGAACGGAAACGTGCGACAACTAAATCCCACAACAAGAGTCGCGGGCGACCGGGTCGTAAAACCGTGTGAAATGGAGTGAACCCGTAGAGTGAGACAAACTGTGCACGAACTGTGCACGAATCCAACGTTTTCAATCCATTCGAGTTATCTTTGAGCGAAAAGCAGATTCCCCGATTTGTTGGAAACGTTAGTATTTAGAGAAAATGGATGGAGTTGTTGGAGTCGAGTGTCGTGCGCCCAAGGCAGGCGCGCTACCAGGCTGCGCTACGCCCCGACATGGAATATCCTCCTGATTCTACTGCAATTTGCGGTCGGAGTGCCAAGTGATCGGAGGTGCAACTGTGCATGCCGGATGCGTTCATACGTTCGATTTCAGTAAACTGCACAACTCACCTTGAGAATTCTCGCAACTCGCGCTCGTCATAACAAAGCAAAAAGCAGGCGTGTTCCGCTTGCTGTGGATTCCAAAACAGGCATTAATTCCATAGGTTCTGCGAACCTTCGTTTTGAGGCGGCGGAAGGATATTATGACCGGCGCCTTAACCTTAATAAGGTAGCAGTCTGAATTTTGCCCGAAGCTCCCCTTTCTTCACCACATCAAGTACATTGTTGTCCCTGGCTTGAAGTCTGTCTCTCGGTCGTGTGGGCTTCAACCTGCGTGTTTCTAGATCAGATTCGCTAGGACGAGTGGCTGGACGAAATCACATGCAAAGCTAGAGCCTGCCCCAAGAGGCGAAGACGAGGAAGGGAACCAAGAGCTTCTCCGTGATGCTCTGCCCGGGTCAAATTTCGATTCTTTTGCTGGATGGTCACTCGCCAGCCTCGCTTGCATTTACGCGCTCGCTGGCCCTTGCAGGGATTAGGGTGACCGTGGGCGCTGCGTCACCTGACGCGCCGGCGCGCTTTTCTCGCTTTTGTGCGCAGTTTCTGTTGTACCCATCTCCGATGAAAGATCCCGAGGGCTTTCGCCAATGGCTCTTCGAGATCCTGAGGCACTGCCAGTTCGACTTACTGATCGGAACAACGGATCAAACGCTGTTACTGCTCGATGAATGGCGAGAACTACTCTCCTCGCGCGTGAAGGTTCCGTTGCCTGCAAGGGGAGGATTCCGTTTGGCGTGCGACAAGGCCAAGACCGCGAAACAGGCTCAAGAATTGGGCTTGGCCATTCCACCCACGTGCTTCATCCAAAACGAGGACGAATTTGATCACGCCGTAAACACCCTTTCGCCTCCCTTCGTGATCAAGCCTCGCAGCAGCATAGGGCTCTGCCAGGGTCAGCGTCTCCGCCTGAGCGTCGCATACGCCTTTGACAAGGAAACGCTGCGGCAAAAATATTTTGCCCTTCATCGGTTCAGTCCGTGGCCGCTGTTGCAGAGCTATATCGCCGGCTTCGGGAAGGGGTGTTTTTTTCTGATCCGAGACGGGGAGATTGTAGCCCGTTTCATGCATCGGCGGATTCGCGACGAGGATCCCACTGGTTCTGGCAGTTCACTTCGGATCAGTGTGGCGCCGGATCCAACCCTGATGAGGGCAAGTGAGCAGTTGCTGCGTGCAATCGGCGTAGATGGACTGGCGATGGTGGAGTATCGCATGGGGGAAGATGGAACGCCATACCTGATGGAAATCAACTCGCGACCCTGGGGCTCAATGCAACTGGCAGTGGAATCCGGCGTTGATTTTCCTCTCCTCTGGTACCGGGCTGTAAGCGGGCAGCCGGTGGAGATTATTCACTCTTATCGCCAAGGGGTCGTGTGCCGTCATCTTGCCGGGGACCTGAGGCATTTGGAAAATGTGCTTTTGGGCCCGCCTCCCGGCTGGTCGCTGGATTTCCCGAAGCGCCTGCCAACCCTACTGCAGTTTCTCAAGTTCTGGGGGACAAATCTGCGCTACGACGATTTCGCTGCTGGTGATTGGCGGCCAGGGCTGGCCGAATTGCGGAATTATTTTGTCGAACTGGGCGGACGATTTCTGGACCGGCTGCGCCACGCCTTCACGGGAACGCGTAAGAGTGGACGCTGACGTGTTGTGGCGGTCTTTATTTGTTGCGCAGAACGCGCTTGCCGGATTTTCAAGTTCGCGGCGGCGCTCGCTGCCGCCCAGATTCACCTGGCGAAAGCCCGCAGAACCGTAGGATCAACAAGAGCCTCAAGCATCACGCCTGGCCCCTTTTTGTCTGCCTGCTCCAGCAAGTCTAAAAAGAGGTCCGTTCCTTTCGGCCAAAGGCGATCGACGGCCTTGCAATGTTCGCAGTGACTACCTCCGGGGTGGGTCAGAAAACGCACAACGCTCAGAAAACCTCGTTGATGAGAATGATCGACGATTTGGCATCCGCATAGCCGGGTCTGCTCCCGACACTCGATCTGCGCAGGGGCGAAACATCTCTTAGCCGCACGAAACATGGCCAGGTCCGCTTGCGAGTCACCGATGGCTACCACCTCTAGCTCTGGCATTCCCAGCCAGATTAGCAAGGATCGCAATCCGGTGCCCTTGTCGAGGTCTTTTGCAAGGACCGCCGTGTCGCTAAAGGTTTGGTGGAACTTGAGCCGCTGGACGTCAAGATTGGCCAGTAACGTCCGAATCGTCAGAGTTGGAACGGGCACCGTTCGGTTGTCCTCAAAGCTGTAAGCGCGAATCGAATAACGATAGCTGTCATTCAAGAAAATGCCAGGAATCTTACGGAGAGCGGCTTTTACCTTCTCCAGTTCGCTGAGAGATTCCGGACTAACTAGCATGGATTCGCGCTTCGTGACCGCGTCCCAAATCGCACTTCCGTACTCGGCCACACCACCCAGGAAGCCGTAAGCCTCGCAATACTCCTGCACTTCCCCAATCGAGCGAGCGGTGTTTACCGACACCGCGAAGTCGTGTGCGTGCAGGAGGGCCACTGCTTGCATACCGCACGCGGTCGTCGAGGGGAACCCAAAGATGCGGTCGTCTAGTACACCGTCAATGTCCAGCATCACCAGCGGGGCATGCCAGCCTATGGTCTTTGGCGGCCGGACGAAACGGCCACAAAATCGTGCGGTCTGGATCTCGAGGAAGTTCCAAGCTTGGACATATTGTTGATGAAATTCCGCATGCCGGTCCACAAGATGGGGGTTGTCGAGGTGGTCGAGGGCAAAAGTCATGGCCCAGACCCCCGCGAGCAGTTTGTGCAGAAAGAGCCGTTTTTCGACTTCGGTGTCTGTCGATTTTTGAACGTAGCGTGCCAGCAAATTTCTTTCTTCGGAGGGTGAAAGGTTCCAATACAAGACGGCTTCGGCGACATCGTAGGCAGGGTCAGTTACGTTTAACTCTGTCTTCCCAAGTCCGTGCTGATCAAAATCCGTTTTCAGAAGCTGTTGCGGACCGCGGATCCATTCCACTGGACGCATTTTGCCATCGATCAGTGTCGGGTTAGCACATCCTATACGAGACAACTTCCGCCGGATTCGGCTGCGCTTCAGTGCGGCGGCGATCCTATGGCGAAAAGCTCGACTAAGCGTGTTGGCGAGCAACTCCAGGCCGCGGTGGTTGTTCTCTCGAAGCAGGTCCGGTGAAGGGTCTGTTTCTAACGCCAGCGACCGAACGCGTTCGGCTATGTAAGAAGCTAAAGTATCGACTAACTGTTCGCGGTCCGGCTGCGTCGCCATCGAGTGCGCTTCCGGCATCCATTCGGTAAACAGAATCCCGTTGCGCAAACCGAGCGCAGGCGGAATGAAACAGGAGAGCCTATCTGCCGCCAGAAAAGCATGGTATCCGAGCCACCCCCACCCAACACTTTTGGCCAGCACGTAACGAGTTTCAATGATTCCGGCAGAATCTTCCAGTCGAACCTCGTATATGCGCTTGAATCGGATGTGGCCTTTCTCGACGCAGAGGTCCCTCAGTCTAGCGGAACACTGCTCCAATTGTGGGCTAAACGTCAGGGTCACCGCTCGATAACCGCGCGCCAGGAAGTACTCTTGCACGATACTTCCGACAGTCTGCGGTTCGAGCAGCAGGCACTTTTGCCACTCTTCACGTGCGAGCGGCAAGGTCCTGATTTGGCATGCCGAAAAAAACTCTGGTTTGCTGCTCCGGGTCGGATGAGTAGGAAACGAGGCGACGATTTTGCTTGCTTCAACGCCCGCTTGCCGAAGCAGTTTCACAGCTTTCGCAACTGTGTACCCGGTAGTCATCGGCTCATCCACAATCAGAGCCAAACCACCGCTCGCTGCACACCGTGCGAGGCGACCGGCTTCCCACAGACTTATTCCGCGCTTCGGACGGAGAGTTACGGAACTCACCTCCTGATACCCTTCCGATTTCAGGTAGGCGCAGACTACCGGGGCAAAATAGGAACCGGCAGTCCGCAAGCCGAGAACCAGAACCGGGTTCTGCCGATCGGGAAATGCAGCCACGAATTTGCGCGTCAATGCGACTGCATCCAGGTGTGTGAGGTCTTGAGAAATGAATGCGGCCGGCGGTCGGGAACGCCGAGCAAGGAAGCTTGTTGGCAGGCGCTTGCTGAGCAAGGATGCAAGTGCCGCTGTGTGGGTTGAGATGGCTCGTCGGTCCGCATTCGTGTCTAGCAGAATCGACCCTACGAACTCGACCAAAGCCGCATTCCAGCTCCGCTGCCAGTCTCGAAGGTGCCGAAGTAGTAGCTCACGACACTTCCGCCGAACAGAAAGGATTTTTTCCGCGATTCTAAATGCAGGCGCGAGAGTGGGCATCTTGTCGGCGGCCTTAGCGAAGGCGTAGCCTTCGCCAAGCAAGTAATCATCCAATGCGTCGGCTACCGCACAGGCAAGTAGGAAGACATTCGTCGTAACTTCGGCAAGCTGCCAACCTAAGGGGACCTCTTGCGCGCGGCGAAGTTCACCTCGGAGGTATGCTCTTATTTCGCCCACCGTTGGGAATGAATTGAGGGACCAGGGATAGCTTTGATAAAAGGAGAGTTCCGCTTCCAAAAGGCCGGAGGATAGGGGGGCCGGTCGAACCTGTCGAACACCGTCGGCATGCTCGATGCTAGCGTCAGCACCTTCTGAGCTTCCCACAAGTTCAGAGCTCATCGATGCAATTCGAAATAACCTGTTCGGTGACAAGGAAGGTCCTTGATGGCTTGGAAATCCCTTTGTGTGCATATGGCTTCAGCATCTTTAGGGGCCCTGGCAAGTACCGCCGAAACCAAAACGCCAATTCGCGCATTAAGAACCGAGACACCCGTCGCAGGTGGCCAGGTTGGTTGTTACTCGTGCGGTTGCTCCTGACGGACAATGTAGAGCACCAGCTCGACGCGACCCGATATCCCGAGCTTCTCATAAATCCGGAAGAGATAATTACTCACGGTGTGCTCGCTGAGACCGAGCCTCTGTGCAACCTCCCGGTTGTTCAGTCCTTCCGCCACAAGCTTGGCGACTTGCTGTTCGCGTTTGGCCAATAGGTCTTTTCCATTAGCGTTCTTTACACGGAATGGCGCGGCATGGGCCAAGGCATCGACGATGAAATTGAGTTGGTGGCTGTTGGCCCAAATTTGCCCCTCCTGCACCGCTCGAATGCACTTGCAAAGCGCTGAAATAGGTTCCGCTCTGCAGAACACGCCTTTGGCTCCGGCGCGAAACGCGTCGAGCACCAGGTCACGCTGTGCCGACTTAAGCAGGACGATTACACGTGTCTCGGGAAACAACGAACGCAGTTCGCTCAGTATTTGGAAGCCGACAAATGGCCCGTCCTGGAGACTTTCGCTGACCAGGACCACTTCGGCGGGATTACTGCTCATCGACTGCATGATCTCGGAACGCTTGACCGCGCACGCCACGACCTCAAAACGAAGGCGCGGATGTCCGAGCGCGTTCTTCAGCAACTGACAGGCCATGAGAGTCTCGTCGGCGATGAGTATCGTTATCCGTTGAGAATGAGAAGCATGCGGGCGCTCTCGGAGCGGGGCCGAAGGAAGCGATGCCGCCATATAAAAATCATCTCCGGAAGTCTGCGAAGGAGCCTGCTGGGACAGGCGGGCTGACTTGCGGACGAGGAATTAATGCTCCGTTACCTTAAGACAATATCAGTTAAATATCCAGCAGAAAGATGCGGAAGATAGCGCCGGCGATGGACAAACAAGGAACACATTGAAAAAGACCCTTGAGAGGTTTTGCTCTATCGAGTCTTAACTGCTGATAGAGAACAAACCATCGGAGAGCGAGGCAAACAGCCGACTTGTACCGCGAGTACTTTCTCCTGAGCGTTCAGGCCCGAAAGTATGGCCCGCGGAGTCGCTTACCACGTGTGATTTCTCCCCTAATCCTTACAGGTGTCCTAGCAAAGTTTTTGCTCCTTGTCGGTTACTTTGGAATCATCGTACTTTAACGTCAAGTTCACACGCCTACGAAAGGTCTGGGAGCTTGTGGAGGGGGCCTTCTGCACTGAAGTCTCGCCGACGACGTAAGAGGACCCGGACGACTCTCTAGAGACATAGCCAATGAAGATAGGCGGGCAAAAAGTCGCTGCTCGGACTTTGTGGCTTTTGCTGTGCGACGTCGGAGTTATCGTCGCAGCCGTTCTAGTGGCTGCGGTCGTGCCCGGGCGATTCGACGGCTTTCGCACCGTCTTGCGGTTCACGGTCGTCGTTATGTTCTGCATCCCTTCACTTCACTACAACGGTCTGTACGACTACCAGGTTTTACGTCAACTGACCAAACTGTTCGTCCGACTCCTCCGGGCATTAGTTGTCGCTTCCGCGGCGATCGCATTGTTCTACTACCTCTTTCCGATTGTGAGTTTCGGCCGAATGGTGGCAGCCATTGCGGCGCCTATCGTGTTCACCTCCATGTTGGGCACCCGGTTGATCCTAGAACATACAGGCGCGCTGATCCAACGCGCTGAGCGCGTTCTCATAGTCGGTACGGACGCTATCGGCATCGCTCTCACACGAGAAACCCAGAGGCGCCCCCAACTAGCCACCCACGTGGTTGGTTTCCTCGACGAAAGGGGAGAAGACTTGGGAAAGTCCTTGAGCAGCCCCGGGATTATTGGCGGGATCGGGGAGTTGCAACAGGTAGTGGAGGCCTACAAGGTCGACCGCATCGTGCTCGCTATGTCGGAACGCCGTGGCACGATGCCGGTCGACGATTTGCTACACCTGAAAATGGCAGGGATTCGTATTGAAGACGCCCACAACTGCTACGAGCGGCTCATTGGGCGCATTTTGCTGGAACGTTTGTCGCCCAGTTGGCTCATTCTTTCCGACGGCTTCTGTAAGTCTAAATTTCTTACTGTTGCCAAGCGCTCGCTTGACGTCATTTTTGCTCTCGTTGGGTTATTCCTCACCTGGCCTCTGATGGTGGCCACGGCAGTCGCCATCTGGCTCGAAACCGGCAGACCGTTACTGTTCCGGCAGAAACGCGTGGGCCTCAACGGCAAGGAATTCGAAATTCTGAAGTTTAGGTCCATGCGAAAAGATGCAGAAGCCGCGGGGCCCGCCTGGGCTACTGCGACGGACAGCCGAATTACGCGAGTCGGATCGTTTCTTCGAAAATACCGGCTCGACGAACTTCCGCAGCTCATAACCGTGCTGCGCGGAGAAATGAGCCTCGTAGGGCCCCGGCCTGAGCAGCCACACTTTTGCCAACTCCTCTTACGAAAGATCCCGTACTTCGATCAACGGCATTCAGTTCGCCCAGGAATCACGGGCTGGGCGCAGATCAATTACCGCTATGGATCTACTGTCAATGAGTCGAAGGTCAAACTCGAACTGGATCTTTTCTACATCAAGCACCTTTCCGTTTTCTTGGATCTGGCCATTTTGTTTGAGACGGGCAAAGTGATGCTGATCGGCCGTGGTGCGCGCTGACGGAAATTTCATGCCCGAAGAGGTGAAATGCAAAGTAGCTCCCTCGAAAAAGTTTTTGTCGGAAGCGATCAGCCGTCCGAAACATTGGTAACACGGAGGAAAACCATGAATAAGTTAAGAATCAGCGCGGCATTGGGATCGGTCCTGTTGGCCGGCTCCTGGTGCTTTGCGCAAGAGCCGCTACTCTCCCACACGACGAAAAAGGGTCATAACGACGTTGGGACAGCGTCGGCCGGTTCGACAAAGGTGGAAGCGGCACGGCCGCCTGTCGATCCCAAGGTTTACATTATCGGTGAAGCAGACCTTCTTCGTATCAATGTTTACAAAGAGGCAGAACTGTCCCAGACCACAATCGTGCGTCCGGACGGAATGATTTCATTGGCGTTCGTAAACGACGTTAAGGCCAGCGGCAAGACACCTCTGCAGGTTCAACAGGAACTGACGGAGAGCCTAAAGCCTTACCTGGTCGACCCGCAGGTTACGGTATCCGTGGTCGATGTGCGCAGCAAATGTGTGTACGTGACCGGTGCTGTCCAACGCCCCGATGCTTACCCACTGCTTACGCCAATGACCGTGCTGCAGATCCTTGCTAAGGCGGGCGGCACGACGATCTACGCGAACCGTAAGGGGATCTTTGTCCTGCGAAACCAGGAAAAGATACCGTTTCCCTTTAACGACCTTATGAAGGGTAAGAAATCAGCTAAGGATATCCAGTTGCAGCCGGGGGATACGGTCGTCGTTCCGTGAGGCGGAGTTATGAATCCGAAAATAGCGAAGTTTGTGCGGACTGCCGCCCTCGCGATGCTAGCAGCTGTAACCAGCGCGTTTGCGTCAGGACAAGATTCTTCGTCTTCCGCTCCGCAGGATGACGATTCGGCCCCACCGGTCACGAAGGCGGTAGATTCGTCGAACCCGCTCGGTGGATCGCCAAAGCCCGCTGGTCGGGTGTATATGGGCCTGGGATCTGATCGTCTGTTTTCACTTGACACGATGCAGAAGGCTCAACTTCTGTTTCAAATGGATGTAACAGAGGGCTACGACGATGGAATTATTCTGCTTCCGACAAGAACCGGTGTGTACTACACGTTGTGGACTCCGAGGATTGCGCTCCTCGGGCGAACACCAAAATCAGAATACGTGATTCAGTACGCGCCGACGGTGTCCTATTTTGCCAACACCCCGCTCGGGGTAGAGGCCCTGCATCAAGCGTCGGCGGAGCAACATACAGAGGTGAGCAGCTACTGGGGGTGGGATGCTTCGCTTGCCGTGACGAATGGAAGTTACCCGGTGTCGTTGCTCAGCGGGTTTAACTTTATTGCCCTCGACAACATAGCAGCCGTGGATATCGACTCGATTCTGCTGCTTTCTACCACGAGCTATTTCAATTCAAACGCTTCTATTGGCCTGCATTGGACACCCACCCCGCGGGATGTATTCGTGCTGTCAACCACCTACAACTACGCGAACTTTCCGCCAAACGACGTTCCCGGAAGCGTTCCCGGTCACATCCATCGCGGCATTCTAGCGGCAAGCTACACGCACTCCGTTTCACCGCGCCTGAGCCTACTAGCAAACGGCAATGCAGTCCATGTTTTTGGACCACTTGCCTGCACAACATATGGCGGCCAGTTGGGCGCGAGCTACAAAATCCATGAAGACACATTGATTTCCGGGACGGTCGGCCCGGAGTTCGGATCAGCGCCTTGCTCAAGCTCGATGCTGCTCTCGTACGCGGGATCGGTAGCCTCGCGACTGTCGCGGAATTGGGTAGGCTACTTAAACGCCGTGCGCACAACGACGGGTGCGCTGCACTCCTCCTTGGGCAGCGGATTGACAGAAACGTTTGGCGCAGGCGTCACCCGACAGCTGGGCACATGGGTGGATGCGCGTGTAGACGCGGGTTACATCCGGGTGAACTCGCTGCCGACGCTACCGGCCTCATACAGCGCGCAGGGGAAATTTATCTCCGGCCGAGTTGATTGGACGCTCGCCCCGCCTCTCCAACTGTCGCTTCAGTACAGCCGAATCTACCAGACCGTTTCAAGCTTGACGTTGGATCGAAATCAGGTTTTTTTGATGTTGCAATGGCGGCCGAACCCCAAGGCAGCATTCTAGGGGCTGGCGACCGATGCGCGGCCGCGAAAAGAGGCTTTGTTTAGAGAAGTACCAGACGTCGGAAGAAACGCCACAGAGGCGCGATGGCGCTTCGACTGACGTCAATGTCCCGGAAAGCGGAGCACCCATGAGTACGAATAGGTTAAGCAGGTCCCAACAGGCGGGAGCAGCCGAACAGATTTCTGAGTATTGGGCCACGATCAAGCACCATCGCTGGATGATCTATTTCCTGGCACTGGCTCTGACCGCGGTTTCAGTCATCGGGATTTCTCTACTGCCGGACGTTTATCAAGCGACGACTACGATTCTGGTCGATTCGCAGAAAGTGTCGGACGAGTTGATTCCACCGAGTGTGAAGTCCGAGCTGACGGAGAGACTACAGAACATTTCACAAGAAGTTCTAGGCTCAACTCATCTGCAAAGAGTGATGGATGAAAACAATCTGTACCCCAAGCTGCGGAAGTCCATGAGTGCGGACCAACTTCTCGACTACATGCGCAGTCAGATTCAAATAACAGTGAAGCACGCATCCGGTTCAGGACCAGCATCGTTTAGCATCACGTATGAAGGTCGAGATCCGGTTCTAACTGCGAAGGTGACTAGAGAACTCGCTGCCGAATTCATCAATTGGAACCTCAACAGCAGGTCCGCGCTTACCGAAAACACCGCGACATTTCTCGATAATCGCCTAGCCACAGCGCAAAACGAGCTCAAGCAACAAGAGACTCAGGTGCGCGAATTCAAGATGAGGCACCTCGGCGAGATGCCGGAGGAGACGCAGTCGAACATCGCCCAATTATCACAATTGCGTTCAACTTTTTCGGCGAACAACGATACCTTGAACCGGCTCGAGCAAGAGCGAATCGAACTTGAGGAATTGCCTCAGACCGCCCATGTCGCTCAGCTCGGTCCCACGCCGGTTTCGGAGCGCGTGCGACTGCAGGACGAACGGTTGAGGGCCGAGAACCGGCTCAATGAGTTGCGGCGGCGATACATGCCCCGGCATCCCGAGGTCCTCGAGGCCCAACAGACTTTAGAACGAATTGACAGACAGATCGCGGGGCTGCCTCAGGATACAGATCCAACGGCGGCAGCCAAACTGGACAATCCAGAGATGACCGCTGCGGCCGCGCGTTTGAGCGCCATCGCTCGCGAGACGCGCCGCTTGGAAGGGGAGCAGACGCAAATGCAGTCGCAGATGGCGGTTCTTCAGGCGAAGCTCGATGCCGTGCCTCTCCGAGAGCAGCAGTACGCTGATATGACTCGCGGCTATGATATCGCCAAAGAACAATATCGTTCTCTCCTTACCAAGAAATACTCAGCGGAGATGGCTGCGGATTTAGAGCGCAAACATGGGGGTGAGAATTTTACGGTTCTGGATGCGGCGCGGATACCAGAGAGGCCGTTCAAACCCAATCGCAAGCTTCTCTTGCTTTCAGGTCTACTGGGGTCGTGGATCTTGCCCATCATCTTGGTTGTAGGGAAGGACCAGCTGCTCACGACGGTGAAAACCGAGCGGCACTTGCAAAAGATTCTCGGGCAGTCGGTTTCGATACTGGCAACAATCCCGTCGATCAGGGTGGAAAGCGAGCGCGATAGAAATCGTCAATACCTGAGAGCCGCGGTGTTCGGTACCTCCGCCATCGCTCTCCTGCTGGCACTGTTTCTTTGGCGGATACACCCGATCCTATGAGCGCGACAGCGCGAGATTTTTTTTCGAGTCGGTCGGTGAAGGCGAACCGATGCGATTCCGGTTCGCTGAATTTCCATCGGCGATTTATTAGCGGATTGTTAACAATCTGTATCGTCGGACGTTCGGGCGAAGTCAGAGGTACAAGCTAACCATGGAAGTCGCGTTGCAGCAAAAGCACGGCGGACGAGCGGAAGAACATCGGCCAGACGAATCCGCCGAAGCCGGTGAGCCCTGCGGCAAAAAGCCCTGGACCGAATACCAGATGCTCTATCGGCGGACTTCTCATTTTCTTGGCGGCAACATTTGCCTATTCCTAGTTGGATTGATTTCCTTCCCTATCCTGGCGCGAATTTTCTCGATTGAGCAGTACGGGTTAATCGCCCTGGTATCGAGCACCATCGCGGTGGCGGTGGTTTTCGCGAAGTGCGGTTTGCAAACCTACGTCCAGCGTTTCTACAAGGAGTACGCGGTGTCCCCGGTTCCGGGAAGTTTACGCCGCTACTATTCGACGGTTTATCTTACGGCAGGATTTTTGGGTCTCCTCTGGTCTCTACCTTTTGCGCTGCTTTTGCTTCGCTATGTGCCACGTCAGGTTATCAGCGACCAGATTCAATTGCTCCTCGGATTTGCAGCGGCACTTATCTTTTTGCGGTCGATCAGCTCGATGGTAGCCAATCTTTTACAAGTCGAGGGGCGGACGTCGGCGTATAACGTGCTGCAGATCGCTACGAAAACGGCAACCGTCGCCGTAACGGTGCTTTTGCTGCTTACTTGGCATCGTTCACCGGAAGTCTTCTTTGTGGGTACCGTAGCCGTCGAGGCGATCGCGGTGTTAGCGGTAGTGCCTTACCTTCGACGCAAACGGATGCTCGCTTTAACAGCCTTCGACTGGCGTGTTTGCCGGCAAGCCTTGCTCTTTGGCTTTCCGATGATGGGTACTGAAATCTTCTGGTTGATACTCGATTCCGGCGATCGGTTTCTTGTGAAGGGATTTCTTGGCACCAAACAACTGGGCTTCTACGCGGCGGCTTATAACATTTCGGGTTATATCCGAGAATCTCTTTGCGCCCCGCTCGTTCTTGCGCTGTTTCCGTTGGTGATGGAACTGTGGGTTGAGAAGGGCCGAGATCAGACTCGAATGTTCCTGACCAAGGCCATGAACCACTTCGCCTTAGTCAGCATCGGTGTTGTGGTTGTAGTGAGCGTGTGCGCCAGCGATGCAATCAATATCGTTGCGTCTCCCAAGTATTACGAAGCCCACCGGTTGCTGCCCTTTCTCGTGATGGGGATGATGTTGAATGGGTTGTCGATGTTTCCGAGATCGGCGTTGATTATTTACAAAAAAACCGTCTTGATGATGAACGTCAATATCGCCGCTTGTGTGGTGAATGTCGCGCTGAACGTTGTGCTTCTTCCTAGAATCGGTTTGCTCGGGGCGGCAATTGCCACCCTCGGCAGCTATGCAGCTATGACCGCGCTCTTCGCGTTTTATGCGCAGAGATGCTTGCCGCTCTCGACGGACTGGCCGGCATGGCTCAAATATTCCGCGGTCGGAGCGGCCACCTGGTTCGCCGTGTCCCGCCTCGAAATCAATCACACGTTCCCCAGTTTGGTTGTTCGCGGCAGTCTGAGCATGATTCTCTACTTTGGAATCTTGTCGGCGTTGGATGCAAGAACACGCGAACTAGCAAGATTGGCGATGCGAACCTTCATTGGAGGATTTGGATTGCGGCGAAAGAAGCGCGATATGAGCGGGGATTTTCGAGAGCCGCAGGGAGCGGAGCGATGCTGACTTCCGTGCTTGATCTCCTTCATGGATTTGAACCGCTTGCTTTCTATCTAGCAACGATCGCAGTGTTCCTGGTATCCGCTCTGCGGCGCCCTCAGATAGGGCTCTACTACCTTGCGTTTTTCCTTCCTCTTGTAAACACACGGTACATGCTGCACGCATTCCCGTTCGGCGAGAAGTTTGTCGATTTTGTACTTCTTGGCGTGTTCATCGGAATCGTGTCTAGCCGCGCTGGAACGGAGTGGACGGCAACGCCACTCACTGCATTGTTGTCAGTATGGGGCGTGATGCTCTACGCGTCTCTGTGGCGGGGCTCGTTCTATCTGCATTCTGATTGGCCAATTTCGCCTGCGGACCCGCGGGTTTCGGATTGGAAGAACTACGTCGAATGCTTTTTCTTTTTTTTGGCGGGGGCGTCGGCACTACGCACCAAGAAGCAAATTGCCAGCCTCCTGTTGACCATGGGTGTGTGCTTTCTGATGGTGAATCGCGACTTCTACGGGACCATGAGTGGCCGCGATCTTTCCAGCTTTTCGTATGACGTGCGCGACGCGGGGCCTCTGGGGGGAGCCGGCGAGAATGGCTTGGCAGCCTTCGAGGCAACTTGCCTTCTGTTTCTGAGCGCAATGCTCGGCATGAAACTGAAGCGAACGCTCAAATGGGCGATCCTCGGCCTGATTTTTACAGGCGTTTATTGCTTACTTTTCACGTTTTCCCGGGGCGGGTATTTGGCCCTCCTTGGCGGTTTGCTCTTCCTTGGCGTTGTGAATCAGCGGAAACTTTTGATCTTAGTCGCTGTGCTGATCGTTAGCTGGCAGGCTCTTCTGCCGGTATCCGTGCAACAACGGATCACCATGACGTATGACCAGAGTGACGGCGGCGGCGCTTTGGACGCGTCCGCGCAGACTCGCGTTGATTTGTGGGCGGACGCAGAAGCTTTGATCGCCGCAAACCCCGTCTTTGGAACCGGATTTCAGACGTACGCCTACATGGGACGTATGGAAGACTTAACAGATACCCACAACTACTACTTAAAGGTTATGGTCGAGACCGGCGCTGTCGGCCTTCTGATGTTCCTGTACGTCTTGTGGCGAATGTTCGCTCTTGGCTACCAGTTGTACCGGCAGTCGGAGGATCCTTTCCTTGCTGCGGTAGGCCTTGGTTTCGCTGCGCTAATGGTTGGGATGTTCCTCGCCAATTTATTCGGCGACCGTTGGTCGTACTTTCAAGTCGATGGATGGATGTGGATGCTTTTGGGAGCGGTTGTTCGTGGTCTGATCCTTACCGAACAACCTCAAGCGTCCACGGACGAAGCATTTGCTCCAGAAATTGCTGAACCCGAAGGTGTGCTGATATAGGAGATACGACATGGCGACGCTTTCTTGCCATGAACAACGCGAAGCGGCCGGGGTGCCAGAAGTGATGCTGGAACCTAGACTGATCGAGGACGCGCCCGAATCTCGCCAACACCCGGTTCGGGTGCTCTACATTGTGGATCAATTGACGGAGATGGGGGGCGCGGAGCGCCTCCTGGTGAAGGTGATCCGATCTTTGCCAAAGGAACGCTTTCGGTGTTCTGTGGTTACGTTTCAAATCGACCGCAGTCTCCCCCTTTTCTCATCCATGCCGTGCGATGTACGCGTCCTCCCATTGCGCAAGAGCTACGATGCGCGGGCTTTGCGTCTCTCCCTGGAGTTGCGTCGCTTCATACGAAGCGAAGGCGTCAGCATCGTGCACACATTCTTCGAGACCGCGGACCTCTGGGGCGGTCTCGTGTCCCGCCTCAGCCGAGTGCCAATCATCCTGTCTAGCCGAAGGGATATGGGCATCCTTCGGCGCCCCAAACATGTTCTCGCCTATCGTTTCGTGAATCCGCTGTTTACGCGCGTGCTTGCGGTTTCGGAACACGTTCGCCGGTGCTGTATTGAGGTGGACCATCTGCAGCCGGAACGCGTGGAAACCGTTTATAACGGCGTGGAATTCCCGTCGTTGCCGATGGAAAGCCGGGACGCCTGTCGAGAGCGCTTAGGCCTTTCCGATTTCAAGGAAATTGTTCTGACCATCGGAAATATTCGAAGGGTGAAGGGTATCGATATATTTCTCCGTGCGGCCGCAAACGTTTGCAAAAGTCACCCAGCAGCGCTGTTTGTGATCGTGGGCGACAATCACGACCCAGTTCATTTTACTGAGTTGAACGAACTGATCAGCGAATTGGGCATCTCGCATAATGTTCTTTTCTATGGCCCGTCCGAGGACATTGCGCGATTTCTGGCTGCCTGCGACGTTTTCTGTCTGCCATCTCGAAGCGAAGGGTTTTCGAATGCGCTGATTGAAGCGATGGGGACGGGCGTGCCCTGTGTGGCGACGCGTGTCGGGGGCAACGTCGAAGCCATCGAACATAACCGCAACGGAGTCTTAGTGCCGAGCGAGGATGCCACGGCACTCAGTTCCGCGATCGAAGCCCTTCTCGACGATCCCACTCGTGCGGGAGTTCTGGGTCACGAGGCTCGCGAAACGGTTCACGCTCGCTTTTCACATGAGGCCATGATGACGCACTTAACCAATATTTATGAACGTCTTTTCCTGGCTGCTGGACGATAGTTATGCGGCAACCTGTTCAAATCATTTTTGTGGTCAACGCGGCGCTCCTCCTCTATGTGTATCTGGGCTATCCGTTGCTGCTGGGTGGGTTGTCCCTGTTGCGTCCTCGGGGACGGCGTCGTCCGGGCGGGGAGCCAACGTTGTCTGTCTTGATTGCGGCGCACAACGAAGAATCCAGCATCAAGCGGAAACTTGACGCGACTCTATCGTTAGACTATCCGGCCGACAAACTCGAGATCCTCGTCCTTTCCGATGGGTCCACCGATCGCACGGACGAGATCGTGCGGCTCGCCGCAGACCCGCGCGTCAGGCTCATTCGCACCGAGCAACGCGGAGGCAAAACCAATGCCCAGAACCGCGGAGCACGAGAGGCGCGCGGCGATATTCTGGTATTTTCCGACGCGACAACCATCTATCATTCGCAGGCGCTTCGCAGGCTAGCAGCTAACTATCAGGATCCTCGCGTCGGCGCCGTCAGCGGACGTTATCAGTATTTTGACGCGGCCGGTAACTCTCCCACCGGTCTCGGGAGTATCGCTTTTTGGAATTATGAGAACTTTATCAAACGGGCGCAATCGCGAATCGCCACCATCACCGGCTGCTGCGGCTGTATTTATTCCCTACGCCGCAGTCTCTATACGGAGCTGAATCCAGACATCATCAGCGACTTGGTTCAACCTTTATGGGTCATCCAGAAAGGCTACAAGGTCATCTTCGAATCGGAAGCCATGGCCTACGAAGAGACCACGCGATCCACTGAGGAAGAATTCTCAATGCGAGTCCGGGTCGTGACCCGCGGTATGCGTGGACTGCTAAGCGTTCGGGATCTGTTCAAACCGTGGCAGCATCCGTGGGTGTGTTTTCAACTGGTTTCGCACAAAGTACTGCGCTGGCTAGTGCCTGTATTCCTGGTGTTGCTGCTGCTATCAAACATTCCGTTGGCGGTTAGACCATTTTTTGCTTTTACTCTCGCCGCGCAAATCCTGTTTTATTTGTTGGCCGTGTTCGCAAAAGTCGCTCCGATCCATCGCAGTTGGAAAGTTCTAGGAGTGCCACTCTTCTTTTGTACATTGAACGCCGCGGCGGTAGTGAGCCTGATTAGGCTGTGGCAAGGGCAGAGATATACCGTCTGGCAACCGACGAGGAATCAATCGCTATGAGAATCGAGTTCCTGACGCAGGACGATCCGCTATATGTGCTGCCATTTTTTCAGGAATTTTTTCAGGCGTGTCCGGCGGAGATTGAGGTCTTACGAGTCTCCTCATCCCGAGCCATGGGCAAGAGGCCGCGAACTCAGTTGCTTCATGAATTGCTTTCGCTCTATGGCGTCACGGGTTCAATTCGAATCGGCTCACGGCTTTTAAGAGCGCATCTTTTGAGCCCAATGCCTCGCCGGCGCGGCGCAGAACGCTATGACACTTTGGCTCAATTGTGCCGGTCCTACGCGATTCCTTACGCCGTAATCGGCACACCAAATGCACCCGAGTTCCTGCCGGGTGCTCGAGGGAGAGCGGCTGATGCCGTCATCTCCGTCGCTTGTCCTTATATCCTAGGACCGCAACTGCTGTCTCTCCCACCCCGCGGTTGTATCAATATTCATCACGCCCCGCTGCCACGGTACAAGGGAATGATGCCGACGTTCTGGCAGATGTTTAACGGAGAACGAAGCGTCGGAATAACGATCCACTACATGTCCGCGAAAGTGGATGAAGGAAGCGCTTTGTTTCAAGAATCCTTGGAGATCGTACCCGGCGAATCGCTCGATCATCTGATCAAAAGATCGAAGCGCCACGGCGCGCGGTGTATGGTGCGTGTCCTATGCGAACTCCATGCCGGCACACAGCGAGCAGCCCCTTTAAACGCAGCGGCGAGCACCTACTTTACATTTCCCACGATCGAAGAAATTCGTCAGTTTCACCGGCGAGGTTTGCGATCGATTTAGAACATTGCCATGATTCTTTCGCCTACAGTTCGAAGTTTGGTTTCCCGCCTGCGCTCGCTCGTGCGGCATCTCTGGGTTTACGCACTGTATTTGTCCGGCGCTCTGGCCAGGGCCAAGCGTCGGATCCGGGCAGATGAAGCAGCCGTGGTGCTGACGCTCCATCGTGTTCTACCTGACCGGGAGCGCAAAACAACACTTTCTCCGCCGGGGATGGTGATGAGTGAACGGACTTTTGCGTCCATGGTTCAATATCTAGCTGCAGAACATCGTGTCTTTCCTCTGGATGCGCCGCAAAAGTCGATGCGCACCGACCGGCGAATCGCCATTGCCATCACGTTTGATGATGGCTGGGTTGATAACGCGAGGTTTGCCCAACGCACTCTTGTTCGTCATGCGATGCCGGCGGCGATTTTTCTTTGTCCCGAGGAAATGGGCAAGAGCCTACCTTTTTGGCCTGAGAGGTTGATCGCGTTTTTTCGCGCTGCGACTCGCCTTGGACGGGGAAAGGAGTTCCTGGATGTGATCAGAGAGTGTGCCCATCTTCCGGGAATTAAAGCGATTGCGCAGCCAGACGAATTGGTCGAGATCGTCAAGCAATTCCCCGCTCGGCAGTGCAATCTGTTGTTTGAACGACTGGAACAATTGGGCTTTGGGGCGAATCTTGAAGATTCCGCGGCCATGGATTCGACCATGAGTTGGGAGGATGCGCGCAGGCTCTCCGAATCTGGGTACCTTTTGGGTTCGCACACGCTGCATCACGAAATTCTCACGCGAATCCCCCTGGAGGAGACCCGCGTAGAGATCATAGAGTCCCGCAGACGATTGAACCTCGAAATCGGACGGCGTTGCTTCGCTTTCGCGTATCCCAATGGCAACTGGTCCCCGGAGATTCGCGAACTCACTGCTTCTGCAGGTTATGACATGGCATTCGCGAATAAGCCGGGGGTCTGGACAGCACAGACAGATCTGTTCACGGTTCCCCGAATTGGTCTCTGGGAAGGCGCGATTACCAACTTTCGCGGACACTTCTCCAGGCCGCATTTCGAATACGTAGTCTTCTGGAAGACGCTCCGCGAGGCCCGGAAAGCGAACTTGCCGGGGCCATTTTTCAAGAACAACGAACTAAAAACCGGCCTAAGTCCGAGGGCAGCTTGACAGCCTGTACCAAGACGCGACTCCCCGCCAGGAGCGAAGGAACGCCCATCGTCGTATGGTGGTCGCATCGAGGTGCAAGTCCTCCCTGCACGGAAAGTGTGGAGAACAAACCTACAGATATTATTTTCGTGTTTCAGGACTTCTGGGAGCAGCAAAGCCCCTGCGGGCGGGGTAGGTGCCGCATGGTCAATCGGATAAAGCGTTGGTCAAGAAGAGCATATTCAACCGTTTCAATATTGGCGATTTCGGTGGTGCTTATCACGGGGTGCTCCAGTAGTGTCACCGGCAGCAAATCGGTCGCTCCGACCGTGGGAACGATTGCTTCGAACAGCGCGGCAATCAATTTTAGCCCAACGCAGGTCGGCGCAACGGCAACGCAGAAGGTAACGCTGTCAGCGTCGGGTTCGTCGGTCACGGTCACTTCCGCTCAAGTGTCCGGTGCTGGATTTACTCTCGCCTCGTCTACATTTCCTTCGACGCTGTCATCCGGCCAATCTTTGGCTCTCGCCATTCAGTTCGCCCCGCAGACCGCTGGGCAATCAAATGGTTCGCTGATGATTGCCAGCAACGCATCGAATTCAACGCTAACGGTCGCCCTTTCGGGAAGCGGGATGGCTGCATCCGCAGGGACGATTGCTGCGAACAGCGCAACAGTGAATTTTGGCTCAGCCGAGGTCGGCTCAACGGCGACGCAAAATGTAACGCTGTCAGTGTCGGGTGCGGCCATCACGGTCACTTCCGCTCAAGTGGCCGGTGCTGGATTTACCGTCGCGCCGCCTATGTTGCCTGCAACATTGTCACCCGGCCAATCTCTGGTTCTTGCTGTTGGGTTTGCCCCACAGACCGTTGGGCAGCTAAGCGGTTCGCTGGTAATTGGTAGTACCGCATCGAATCCGACGCTAACAATAGCCCTCTCCGGAAGCGGGACGGCTGCGCTCGCCCATAGCGCCACTGTTTCCTGGGCGAGCGGTGACCCGGCGGCGGTTGCGTATCTTGTCTTTCGTTCGGACGTTTCAGGAGGCCCGTACGTGCCTCTCACTGCCTCTTCGCTGACCGAATTGAGTTACACCGATTCCACGGTTAGTTCCGGTTCGACCTACTTTTATGTTGTTACGGAGCTCGATGCTGCGGGCGATGAGAGTCCGTTTTCTGCCGAAGTTTCGGCGACAGTGCCGTAGTTCCATCGACGCGGCGGCTTGGTATGGTTGCTGAGCATGAAAGGTCCTGGAAATGGAGCAGAACCATGAGAGCAAGTAGGGGAGCGATCTTGACGGCTATTTTTTTGCTGGTTGCGGCGGCATCGAGGGTCTCGTCGCAGACCATCAGTCCTCCCAGACTTTTTTTTACGGACATCGTCACGGGAGCGAACAAGGGCGGCGAAAACAATAATGGCGTGTACCTGACCATCTACGGGAAGGGGTTCGGTGCAACTCAAGGAAGCTCTACCGTGACCATCGGGGCGGGCGCGCCGGCGCAGTACAAGATCTGGGGTCAGAACAACAGTGCAAATACCATGCTCGACATGATCGTAGTGCAGATCGGGGCCAAGGCGTCGACCGGAAATGTTGTTGTCACTGTCAATGGCATGGCTTCCAACCCGCTTCCCTTCACCGTCTCGAGCGGACACATCTACTTCGTCTCACCGAACGGGAACGATTCCAACAGTGGCAGTTTCGCTAGTCCATGGTTGACGCCTGTGAATGCTAAGACCGCCATGGTCGCCGGCGATACCGTGTACTTCCGCGCCGGAACGTATACGACGGTCGACAACTTCAGTTCGGTTTTGGTCTGCAACAGCGGATATTGCAGCGGAACGGCAAACCAGTATCAGAACTTTCTCGGCTATCCTGGTGAGACAGCAACATTGGGAAGCGCTTCGATAACCCACGGCATCTACCACTGGGCGAATACCGTCTGGCAGTATGCCACCGTCGCCGAGTTGACGCTGGTGGGGCAGATCTACGGATTGACTTGCCAGAACGTGAATCCGGGCGGCTCGTGCAACTACATCCGAATCGTTGGCAACAATATGTATTCCATTGGCCCAGGCGTTGGATTAGACCTCGAAATGCCAGCCGACCACATTGCCGCGTATGGGAATGAGAGCGCTCAGAATTGCCTGGGTTCCCCGGGATGTTCTTACGATAATCGTGCCTATTCGTTTTATTTTGGCGGTTACGGAGCGCAATCTAATTTCGATGTCGGCTGGAATCGTCTGCACGACAATCCATTCGGCAAGGGCATTCAGGTGTACGGTCACGTCGCAGGTGATACGATCACGCATCTCGTCATCCACGACAATGAGATCTACAACAATACGATGACCGGGATCGAGCTTGGTGGCAGTGACGGTAACACGGATTTTGTACAAGACGCTTTACTGTACAACAACATCATCTGGAATAACGCAAATGGCGCTCCCGTGAGCCATATGGTTTATGGCGGAGTCGAACTTGAGGGTCTTGACGCAAACGACGGGACCTACGCGCTTTACAATAATACCTTTTATGCTAATTCTCCCGCTCACAGTAATGTCCAGCCGGGTGGGGCGATCGCTTTTGGAACCAATGGGGTCAAGTCAGTGACCCTTGAGAACAACATCTTTTATGCGGCGTCCGGTTCCCCATGCTATCTGTATTTCGACGATAATACCGCGACAACAGCGGGTCGCGTTTCGTTCTCAAACAATCTCTATTTCAACGCCGGGAAAGGGTCCAGCGGCTGCAATTACAATGTAGGTTCCATCAAAGTTGCGACGGATGCGAAGGGTGTTAATGGCAACCCAAACTTCGCCGCGCCGGCGGCCCTGAATTTTCATCTCACCGCTGGCAGTCCTGCGATTGACGCAGGGATGAATACAGGTGTGGCCACTGACTTCGACGGCGTGGTTCGTCCACAAGGTTCCGCATTCGATATCGGGGCTTTTGAATTTGTATCGGGTTCGAGCACAAAACTGCCGCCGCCGATCAATGTGAGCGTAGTCGTCCACTAAGTGACATTGCCGAAGGGGCACGGGAGCAGAGCCGACTCTCCGTCGGGAATCTCGTGAAGGGCACAAGTGGGCTTCGCCAAAAGCGGTAGCCTGCTTTGCCTCTCACCATTATGGGAGCTTCCCACTCGAAAAGCCGTGGTCTTGCGTCCAATTCGGAGGTCAACGGAGTGAAGACACCGAACTTAATTCCTAATCGTTGTTTACTGCATGCGGGGACGCTGCTTGAGATGGCGTCGTTGGCCGAGCCACATCACGCGGTAAGCTGGGTGTTGCTGGTTGAACCGGAGGGACGACCGCCGAGGAGCGATCTTTATTCTTGTCGCTGTCGTTGCGTCCGAATAGACGAGAGACAACCGGGATGGGCCGCGGCGTCGAATCGGGTGTCGGCTTATTGTATCCGTATGTGTATGTATCAGGCCCTGCTGCCGTGCCGTTCAGGATTACTCCAATTAGTTTCCTTGAATCAATCTGACAGGTTGCTTTTTGTATGAAGTCCGTGCGGGTCTCGTGAGAGCGAGCCACCATGAGCACTCCGTCGCATGGAGCCGAGATCAGATCAGCGTCAGTCAAATTCAAGATCGGCGGAGCATCGACAATGACCAGGGAAAAGGTCTCCACACAGGATGCGATTAATTCCGACCACCGCCGGCTAGCGAGAAGTTCCGCCGGCGGGATAGAAGTTGATTCGCAGGGAAGAAAATAAAGGTTCGGCAAGTCCGTTGACAGAATGGCCTCGTCTAGTTCGGCTTTTTGCAAGAGAACTTCGGGGAGGCCCTGACCCTTAGGCGGGCCAAGCAGATGCGACAATCCGCAACCGCGAATGTCGGCATCGATTAGTAGCACTTTCATTTCCGGCAGCTGCGCGCAAGTAAACGCCAGGTTGAGCGACACCGTAGACTTGCCTTCGCCTTTCGTTGAGCTGGTAACCACTAGGGAACGAAGTCCCCGCTTAGACTGCAAGCGCAGTAAGCGTGTCCGAAGCACTCGGAAAGATTCTTGAAACGTTTCTAGGTCACCACATTGGGCGAATTCCTGCCGCAGGGCCCTGGACAAAGCAATGCTGATCCTTTGGTCCTTCCGCAGGTCCAAGTCAAAACCCCGCGATGAACTTGTTTGCCCGGGGAGCTGCTCGTTAGTCACCCGCTGTGAAACACTCCGGGCAGGAGAGCCCAAGGGCGTCGTCGAACTATTTAATTTCACAGTTTCATCGAAATACTTGCTCATAACCGTTTTCCTGACCAATCTAACCCAATTGTGCTGAGCGGCTTTGCTTCATCGCTTCGATCATAGTGTCGACGGGTGGCTTCGGGAGCATATCGCTCGAGCGCGCCGGTTCCTTGCCGGTCTTCTTCTCTAGAGAGGAAGACTGAATTAGGCCGAGCGAGAGAGCAACTTCCCCGACCATATCGGCCGGAAAGGTTTTCCTCAGAGTGCGATAACCGAGCGCCAGACACGCGTCGCAGATCAAATTTATTAAGCGAGGAACACCCTGCGAATAACGAAGAATTGCGTCTAGCGCGTCGGCAGAAAAAGGCGACTCATCCTTCAGCCCAGCGAGGTGTAAACGTTCGGCCACGTAGTCGTGGGATTCTTGAAAATTCAAAGGACGAAGGACGGCATGGGCGGCAATCCGCTGCTTGAGCGCCTCCAATTCCTTCCGGTTCATGCAGTGTGCCAGTTCCGTCTGTCCACACAAGACAATCTGTAGCATCTTTGCCTGGTGTGTATCCGCATTCCCCAGCAGCCTAATTTCTTCCAGCAGTTGCGTGCTCAAGAGGTGCGCTTCATCGATGAACAGAACTGCCGTCCCACCCATTTGCTGCGTTTCCATCAGCATCTTATAGAGAGCCATTAGCCGGCCCGATTTGCTGGTTGACGGGCAAACCACTCTAAAGTCGTCAAGGATCATCTCGAGGAATTCGTCGGGCGACAAGGTCGGATTGAACAGAAACGCGCTCCGGATAGGCATCTGTTCTTTGGAAGCGTCGGTCAGCATCTGTAGGGCGGCGTTTAGAATGGTTGTCTTTCCGGTGCCGATCGGGCCGGTAATCATTGCCAAGCCCTTACGGTACAAAATGCTCTCCACGACGACGGTCAGGGCCGCCTGGTGAGTTTCTGACAAATGCAGAAACTGCGGGTCGGGAGTGAGGCGAAAGGGCTCAGCCTTCAGCCCGTAGTAGGAAATGTACATTTAGCGGGACCCTCCTGAGCGACAAGACCCCCGGCCGGGGCTACTACTCCCATGCCTGAGTTTCGCCGCCGCCCCGGTGGAAAGGATGTACCAGCGGGTTAAACTATAACTTAAGTGTGTCATCCTTGCCTGCATTTGACACACCCCCATGCCGCGCAGTGCTTGCACGCGGGCGACCACCTGGAATATTTCCACAGGAGGTGCAGTGACGGCATATCTTCTATTAAGTCAGCTCCTTGCGACAAACGGGGCAGATGGCCTCACTTTCTTGACGGATTCTTTCCGCCACGGTTTAGCAGACAACGGTAATTCACTGCATATTTATGAACAAAACATTACATTCTCTCTTCATCTTGTCACATTTGCTGTTCGCCAAGCCGCGCCTTGAGCGACCGACTGGCGGTTCAGCTGGCTGACGACCGGGCGAAACTTACCATTTCTCTCGCGGGGAATCTTTTCCAGACGCCGAACCTCGATTTGGTAGTCTGGCCCAAGGTCATAGCGCGACAGCATGCGCGTTCGAATCATGTCCGCTTCCGAACCGTCGTACTGCACGGACGGCACGATGTTAATGACCAAGTGGGTGAGCGACTCCTGGACAACCTGGGCTTCGGCCACGCCGGGTAGGTCCTTGAACAAGAATTCGCAGCGCATCATGCCTCGCCCGTCGGGAAAGAGGAGGACGTCTTCCTGCCGCCCAACCACTGCTTCGAGCACCGGAAACCGCGTCCGCCCACAGGGACAAGGCTTTGTGGACCATTGCGCCAGATCACCGATTCGATACCGGATAAGGATCTGGCTCGTGTTCGCAAATCCGGTCCCGACGATTTCGCCCGTTTCTCCCGGACCCGCGACCGTTCGGTCTGGCCGGAGCAGCTCGACAAAGCCAAAGTCCGGGTGAACATGCATCCGACCGTGCTCGCATTCAGTGCCGAGAACGCAGTTCTCCACGCTCCCATACTCCTCATATGCCTTTGCTTCGAAAACGCGCTCAATGATTTCACGCATCTCGGGCCGCAGAGCCTCGCTCGTGGTAACGATCGCACGCGGTTTGGGAGGCCGCAGACCCGCGTCCTCGATTGCCTTTGCGAGAAAGGAAAGCGCTGCGGGGAAGCCGGTCAGTGTAACCGGGCGGTATTTGTTTAAGGCTGCGACATAATCCGCCATATTCTGGGGCTGGATGTGAAACGCTGAGAGATAAAGCTGCTTCTCCCAGACATTAAAGCGCCAGAACGGTGGCGAGTTTCGCTTCGGGTCCAAAATCACCCGGCCGGCCACCACCGCCCGTGGCTCGCGATAACCCACACCTGCCCAACGGAACGAGCGAGCGGCTCTGACCGCAATGTTGTGTTGATGACACTCGAAGTCCCAATACAGCCGAAGCGGCGTGCCGGTCGTACCGCTCGTCTGAAAGGACTTTGGCGGGCGTTTCGCCGCTTGTCGGGTGAGCAAGAGCTCTGGATTCGTTCGTACAAACGTTTTTTCCAGCAAGGGGAACCTTGGAAGGTCATCAATCCGAAACTTTACGATGTCCTGTTCGGAGACGCCGTACTCCCGGAATTTGTCGTGGTAGTAGGCCACGTTCTGAAATGCGTGCAGAAGCTGATTGCGAAGAGACTCCTCCACAAAGTTTTGGAATCGATCTGAACTCCAGCTTTCGCGCTCTATATACTTGCGCTCCTGCTTCTCGAACGCGGGTCCCAGTCTCCGGTGACGCCAGTACCAACCGAAGGCGTGAACTCCTAGTTTTTGCGTCCAGACGGGACTGGCAAGATAGACGCGCTCGATCAGTTTGCTCATGCCAGAAAACCTGGAAGCGAATTTGTCGTACGCCTCATCGCGAGTTGCTCCCCGTACCGCGCAATTCGCGGCTTTCTTCGGAATTCAACATTCTCCCCGGCGCGCGACGGCGAGTTAAGTTCCATCCCGACAGCGATTGCAGGATGCAGGACGCGCGCGCAACTCCGTACACAAGATAAAGAAAGATCAAAGGGACAAAAATCGTGAGTTTTCTTCGTTGGATGGCCGCTCGAAGAGCCAAGAAAAAGGGCCCGCACAAACAGAAAAGGATTGCAGCTACCAGCAATTGCGGGTTGCCCGTCATTAGCAAGGCAATTGCGCCACACAAAGCGGCCCATAGGCCAAGGAATGTATACAGAGCGAAAAATACGACCCTCGCATTGTAAAAACGAGGCAAATTCTGCACAAACACCCGGAGAACGTGCTGTCCGTGCCATGCTTGCTTGTGGTAGAACGCGGAAATCGATTGTGGAGTGCCAAGGTGAATTACTTCCAGTTGCGGAAACGAATAGACAGAAAAGCCAGCGCGTTTTGCCCGTTGGCAGAATTCATAGTCCTCATTCGTCTGAAGGGATTCATCGAATCCCCCGATACGATCGAACGTCGAGCGACTCACCAATAAATCCCCGGACGGCACGTAAGACGTTTCGCCGGCGCGGTTGCTGTGCTCATCGTCGAACCAGCAACGGGCTACCCAAGTAGAATCATGCGGGATTCTAAAATGAGCTCCCACGATTTTCGCATCTGCCGCTTCAAGAAAGTCCTCGGCGTCTTTGAGCCAATTGCGCGGAACCAGGCAATCGGCGTCCAGGAAGCCGAGCAGGTTGCCGCGCGAAATCGCTGCCGCCGCGTTACGAAGCGCCGCGATACTCAGGCCCGGCCTCTCCACGGCGGAAAGGTTTAGACGACCCGACCATGAACGGAAAATCTCCACGGTTCGATCCGTTGAACCGTTATCGGCCAGAATCACTTCAAAATCGTCCGCCCGGAAATCCAAGTCGGCGATGTGCTGAAGGCATGCACCTATCACCCACGCCTCGTTCTTCGCCGGAATGATGATCGAGAATCGCATAGCCGCTCTATCTCTGTGCTCTCCGCGCCACATCCACTTTCGCATGGCCTGTTGCTGCTACTAACGAGCGGTTACCGCCGCTCCGTCGAAGCAACGCCTCTTGGTAGAGTTCCCCGTAGTTTCGGGCCATCGCAGCCGCCGAGAAATGGTCTTCGACCCGCCTTCTGGCGTTCGATCCCATCCGTTCGCGCCGGCTTTGATCGCTCAACAAGCCACGAATTCCCGCCGCAAAGGCGGTGGGATCTCCAGGTTCCACGAGCGTCCCTACGCTTGGATCACACACAAGGTCAGGCACTCCGCCAACCTTCGTTGCCACGACAGGTAAACCCGCTGCCATCGCTTCCAACAGCGCCATTGGCATCCCCTCCTGAAAGGAGGGAAGTACGTAGACGTCGAAAGATCGATAAATTTGATCCACATCGTTGCGCTCGCCCGTAAACAAAAATTGCCCCGTTATGCCGAGTTCACGGACCCCCGCTTCAACGCTCGACCGCAGGGGGCCATCTCCTACAACAACAAAAAAGGCTTGTGGAAAGTCAGGACATATTTTCGAGGCGGCCTCGATCAAGACGGCCGCACCTTTTTCGAGGGACAATCTTCCAACGGCCCCGACAACAAGTCGGTCACCCTTGCGTATTTGATCAGCAAGCCTGGACTCGATTCCGGGACCGTGCGTCGGTACGCCATTCGCTATTACGCGCATTCTCTGTCGCGTGCCCGTATGCTCAAGTTGTTCGGCGACAGAGTTGGATACGGCGGCGACCCCATCGAAGAACCGAAGCAGATAGCGATCGAGCCGAGCGTAGGCGCGCATTGACCAACTTTCTCCAAGCCAGTTGTGACAAGTGGCGGTCACCGGGACCTCCGCCAAGCGAGCGGCAAGGAGTGCATAAAAGTCAGCTTTGTATCCGTGCGCATGGACCAGATCAATTCCGTCTTCCTCGATAATCTTCTGAATCTGGCGCACCGTCTGCCAATCGAACCTGCTTCGGCACGGAATGCGCCGAACCGCGAGACCGGCTATCTCCGCGCGAGCGCCTACCTCGGTGTTCGCGTTCTTGGCATTTTCGAACACACCCACCATGCAGGTATGGCCCGACCGCTGAAGCTCGACAGAAAGATTCAGTAGGACGCTCTCCGCGCCATAGAAGCCGCCGCTGCTGATCAATTGCAGGATCTTCATTAGGTTCGGTGAAGCGAGGCCGGTTCGCTCTCCTTGTCGGGGCCCGAAGATCCTGAGACAGCCAGCCAGCACCAGAGCTCGTGGTACAAGCGGTCGCCTGTGACGCGGCGAACTGCGCCCTTGACGAAGTCCTTGGCTCGCATCCTTCGCAGAGACTGCACATCTGCTGAGAGCCATTTCTCGATCTGGCCGACGCTCATGTCGCTGCGGATCATCAATCGGCCGGTCACCAGCACGTTTTGTCGAGCTTCCGTGTCGCGCCAAAACTCAGACGTATATACGCGCTGGTAGCCTGCACCAGCTGCTGCCCGCAGCACACGGGCATTCCATCTTCCTCCCGGCAGAGAAATTGAAATTACCGGCACACCCGTTCGCTGTTCGAGTTCGGCTTTGGACCGGCACAACTCATCGCGTAGTTCCGTTGGTGAGCAGTGAATAAGAAACTTGTGTGACCACCCGTGCGACTGAACGGAATGACCCGCATTCGTGAGCATCCTCAATTGTTCCCAATTCATCGTTTGCGCATTAGTGCCCACACGGCCGACGGTCACGAAGAACACCGCTTTCAATGCATGGCGCTCCAGCAGCGGTCTCGCGATTTCATAGTTCGAGCTGTGTCCGTCATCGAATGTCAATTCCGTGCGGGCTGTCCCTGGTCTGTTCCGTTCCGCGACCAGCTTCAATTGCTCGTTCAGCTGCTGCGAGGTCACGGCATAGATGTAGGTTGACTTCTCAGGCGCAACTTCGTGGTATGTCAGAATCCGACGCGGAGTGGTGCTGCTAGCGTCACGCGACGCTCCATTTTGCAGTTGTCGTTCTAAAGTCATCTTCAATACCGCTGTGCACCCGCGAGTGGCGCCGCTTTCTGGTCGAATTCGGGAACGGGCTTTTCCAGCCAATCTCGTAGGGGTCCAAATTGATACCGTGCTAACAGCGAGCGCAGCCTTTCCTCTGTCCGGCGCAGATTCGTGTAGTGTCTCAGCCGCGACCTAAATCTCCCTGCGATCCTCGGCTGATTCGGATCCAATTCCCAGGGATGGACATAGACCACAAGAGGAAACGACGTCTCTCGTTCAAATTTCTGAATCGCAAAGTGGGTATAGCCGAGCGGGAGAATGCGCAGATATCCACCACCCGCGGCAGGCAGGATTGCGCCGGCGATCGCTAAAGTGGCAGGAGGAAATTCCTGAAGCTCGCCTCCCCGCTTTAAGTGATGCTTATAGGGAAATCGCCCTGCGCCGGGGATTCCGTACAGGTCGTGGTGGATGGGGTAAATGCTGGAGTCATATTCGAAACCCAGTTCGCCCAGAATATCAAGCGCCCAGAGGCACTCGTTTGTAATAGACCATGTCGGCGCGCGATAACCTAGAACCTGTCTTCCGCCGACCTGTTCGATGCGATCGCGTGCGCGTCGTGTATCTTCGCGAAACTCCTCTGGAGTTAGGTTGTAGACGGTGCGGTGCCAATAGCTGTGACATCCGGGCTCATGCCCGCGGGCAACAATTTCGCGGACGAGGCTGGAGCTTCGGTCCGCGACCCAGCCGACGATGAAAAACGTTGCTTGAACGTGATGTTCATCGAAGAGATCTAGAAGTATTCTTGTGCCTCGGTCGACACGCGATGGGAAGTTGTCCCAGTCGTCTCGCGACACTTGATCGGAGAAGGCCTCAACTTGAAAGTAATCCTCCACGTCCACGGTCATTGCGTGCTTCCGCGTTCGCTCGCTCATGCCAATGTTTAACACTCTCGCCGAATCGACCTGTCGGCGCCCTCCTGCCAAAACCCGAGGTTGTTACGGTGTGACTCTCTTCCTGATTGACACTGAGCCAGAAAGCTAGGTTACAGCAGCGGCCGGGGGACGGACCGCTTGTCCTGCGCAGAGCATGTTCTCATCTGTGTGACTGATGTGACTGACAGCATTCTGTTGTGGTTTACCCGTGAGAAGGCTCAGTCATGAATGCGCGGCGAAATCGTAGCTTAAGAAAGTCGCTCAAGGCAAGATGTTTGATTTTGGTTTTGATTTTGGTGCTCACCCCTAAGCGGACGGACCATTCCGTCTCGTCCGATCCGCTCAGATCCAGCCGCGCGCTCGGTAATAGCCGATCTTAAGGAACTCCTCACACAGCTCGAGAAATGCACTCCATCGGCTTTCGAGCCGCAGCGATAGCTTGTACACATCCGGAATCGGGGCAGGTTCCGTCTGTATTCCGGCGCGGGCAAACGCGTGCTGTGCTCGATACATGTGGTAGTCGCTCGTCAACAGCACCTTTTTGCCAGGCAGGGCATCGAGGAGCGGTCGCGCATACAACGCGTTTTCTCGGGTATTTCGGGACCGCGTTTCGATCAGGATCTCTTCAGCAGGTACACCTTGACTGATCATGTAGTCGCGGATGGCCACAGCGACAGGTGGGCCAGCGGAACCACCGCCGCACACCAAAACACGAGCGTATCGACCGTTTTTCCAGATGCGACTGGCATAGACCGCTCGCCAATACGAGCTACCTCCCATTGTGCCGTCGCTAAGCACCGACCCGGCTAGAACAATCAGGACTGCCCCGTCGGATGACGCTGTGGGAAGCGTACCGGCCAAAGGCCCCGAACACCATCGCGTCACGGGAGTCAGCGTGACCACCAGAAAGAGAAAACCGATTGCCGCGCACAGAGTTCTTGCTGAGACGAGTAATCTGCGTGCAAACGAAGGACTGGCCGGCGAATTGGAAGAATCGAGCATTTGTGGGCTCGGAAGCGCAAATAAGCGTCGACGATGGAGCAACTCGTGATCGCGTGCTGAATTCGGGAGCCCGAGTTCGCTCCAAACGGTTCAGGGAAGGTGAGCGTCAGTCTCCGAGAACGCAAGCGAAAGGGTGAACGACTCGCCCCCTCCCCATTCGATCGGCGGCTGATTGTACAACTTTGTTAGAGCTTGCCAAGCAAAAACGAGTCCCCGCCATACCGAGTGTCATCTTGTTAGCATCCGGAGCGCATGCTAGCTTTGAACGATGAGCGGGCCGCTCGCAAACCCTCGCGCGGCTTGAATGCCGAGTGTCACGGCACGTTCAAGGCCTGCTCGGCTATACTCCGTCGCGAGGATGACGTTGCCTGTGTCTAGGCTGGTTGTACTTTCAAGCAAACCACCCGACGAACTGCGCCGGCTACTGGACCACCTTCAGCGAGAGGTCCTCGACGCCAGGGTCTGCGGCGTTCTCTACGAGAAGCGCCCACCGGGGACGGCTGCGCAGAGGATCCGGGCACTCTTTCGCAAACTGCCGCAACCCGGCTATTTGCGTTACGCAACCCGTGAGGCGTTTCGCCGTATTCTTTTTTGCCTGGCGATTCCCATCGATGCCACCATCCGTCTTCTCCACGCTTGTCCTCGGAAGCCGAACCCGCCGGCCAAGATCACCCTCCGCGCCCTCAGTCACCAGCTTCAGCGGCGCGGCTGCGAACTCTTTGTGACACCAGACGCGCAATCATCGGCAGCGCTGGCGTTTGTCGAGCGGCAAGAGGCTGATCTTGGCGTAGTATTCGGCCCGGGTTTGCTGAATCCGGCGCTGGTCAAAATCCCGCGACTGGGTTCGATTGGTTTGAACCTACGGCAGGTCTCCGAACATCAAGGCGGAGGACTGGCTGGGCTCTGGGAGCCGCCCGACACGGGCAGCGAGGTTACTATCGCCGTTCGAAAGATCGATGAGGCGCCCGACGAGCAGCCCATTTTGCATCAGGCCACGATTCCCATAGAACGTTACGACGATCTGAAGAGTTTGGCATTCAAGGCGGAGGTCGTTGGCAACGATTTAGTTGTCGCTGCCATTGCTGATTGCTTTGCCGGAGAGCCTCTGCCACTGCGGCAAATCAAAGAATCCAAACCGGGGGGCCATCCGTCGGTACAACAGAGGTGGACCTACGAGAGGGAACTCCTCGAACGGAGGCCACGCTACTCGCCGAAACGCACCCGGCCTGTGTGGAAGCTCTTGGGCCGTTCGATTTTTCTTCTGCCTTTCGCTGTGGTCAGAAACTGGGCCTATCGATGGCGCAAGGCGTTTCCCATCGTCATTTTCTACCACCACCTCATCTCCGATCGGCCTCACCATCTCGGTACTCCGACCGCGGCTTTTGCACGCCAGGTTGCCTTTCTCCGGAAGTTCTATCGAATCACCAGCCTTGAACAGGCCATGCAAATGCTGCAGAGCGGCAGTGTGCCGGTACCCACCGTGGTGCTGACGTTTGACGATGGCTATGCCGACAATTTCGTGAATTTGCGGGCCGTTGCCGAGCGCTACAACATTCCGGTATTCCTCTTCTTGAGCACCGCGCACATCGAAAGCGGCTTGCCGTTCGGCCACGATGTTAAGCGAAAACAGACGGGTTTTGCGCCCCTTTCCTGGGATCAAGTCAGATCACTCAGACGGTCCGGGTTCTCGTTTGGCTGTCATACTCGTTCTCATTTCGATTGCGGGTCGCACGACATGACCAAGCTCGAGGACGAGATAGCGGGATCAAAGCGCGATCTTGGCTCGCGCGCTGAGATTTGGGCGGACTACTTCTCGTTCCCCTGGGGTATGCCAGAGAACATTTCGGGCGAAGCGCTGCGGTTGGCGACGGCATCCTTTCCGTATGTTTTCGCCGCGGCCGGGGGCGCAAACGTCGTCGGCAACGACCCAAGGGGAGCACTCCTGCGTCGAGCGGACCACCCCGAAAGTCTCTGGGAAGTGGAACTGTCGGCACAGTGTTTGCTCAACATGAGGACTTGGCGAGATCTGTTCCCGAATATTTTCTAAGTTCCGCCGAGTCAGCTCAGGTGACCCTACCTGTGGAGCCGGCGACTTGCACCTGGTCTCAGGTAACGGAATCGATACAGGACGTTTGCGTTTCCTCTGTTACGCGTTACATCCCCGGTGTAGATTTATGTTGCGTTCTGCGCGGCTGGGTACTATAAGATTCCCAGAAATTCTTGATGCGGTCCGGGGCCCCCGCGATTAGCTACGCATCGAATATGACCGCCCCTCTCGATTCCAACCGAAATCCTCACATCCCCGACCGACGCAGTGATCGGCGGCAAAGGGTTTTGTTCTCCTCCGTTGTAATCGGAGACGCTAATTGCGGCCGGGTTCTGGATATCAGCCCCAAAGGATTTGCGCTACAGACTGATTCCGAACTGGTCGGTGACGAGTTCCCAAATTTCCGTTTCAAATTCTCGCCAACGCTGGCTTGGGTCGAGGCCAAAGGGCGGGTCGTGTGGAGAAACAACTCGAAAAACGTGGTTGGGCTTGAATTCATCGATCTCACGGATGAGGTACACAAGCAAATACAAACATGGATGGACTCCAAAAAGCAGTTAGGCGGAATTGGAGCTGTGATTCTCGGGCCAGCTCCTGCACCGGCCACGGTTTCAGCGCCTGCAAACAGCGTTCTTGTTCCTCCCGCATCCGACCTTGTCGACCTCAGCGCCGAGAATCGAGACCCAGCCGCGATCCTTCCACCTGTTCAATACCCCGCCGAATCCCGAGATGCCCGAACAACTGCAGGCAGCGCCGTGGACAAGAGTATCGCGGGCGGGATGAAGAAGGTGCTCTGGCTGGTTGGGCTGGCGTTGGTGGCTACGTTACTGGTTAATTCCCCTCTGCTTCGGCGGCTTCACTGGCGAAAATTGTCCAATAACCAGAAAACCACAGAAACAGCAGGTGCACCGCATCCGGCAGTGTTGCGCCCACAGCCTGTGCCCCCCCCACAGCCAGTGGCCCCCCCGAAGCCCGTCCCTTCCCCTTCCGTAGAGCGTCCCTCAGTTCCGTCGAATCGAACGTCCTCCTTGAACGGGCCCGCTTTCGTGGTTCAGGTGGGCGCTATGATCCATCAGGAAAATGCGAATGCGCTCGCGGCCTCGTTGCGCGAAATGAAGTATCCTGCGTTCGTGATTAAGCTGCCCACCGAACGGTTCCACCACGTGCTGATCGGACCCTACAACAGCGTGGACGCCACAAGGAAGGTTCAAAAGGAGCTCGAAGAACGTGGGTTCAAAACTCTTCGTAATGAATGGAAGGTATCGTCCCGTTAGGCATCCACTCTGTATCTATGGCGCGAGTTGATCTGTTAAGGTGTCCACGAAACTCGTCACCTTGCTGGGGAAAGACTTTTCAAGCGTGGTCGCAGCAACATCAACCATTGGTCCGATGTGAATCAGACTGTGTATCGTTCCACGCGATATGCAATAAACTTCGCGGGGAGGGTCGATGTCACCCTTAGACAAGCCAACGCGCAGAGAGTTTCTGGTCAGGACTTCCTCTGCTGCTCTCGGCGCCGCGGTGCCTGCAACTGCCGGGGAACAGGATTCACCCGCATCTAAGGCTACGACCGCACCGGTTGCCGCAACCCCACCTTACTCAACGGAAGAACTGTTGCGGCCTGGGCCGCAGCGGACTTTCAGTGGCGACAAGGCGGCGCAGGTGGCGATGCCGGTGGGAGGAATCGGAAGCGGCTGCATCTGCTTGAATGGGTACGGCGGATTGCAGGATTTTTCCATTCGGAATCGGCCGTCAACGACGGCGTTGCCTGAGGGTTACTCTCCTTCGCATGCGGCATTCGCGATTGTGCATATTAAAGGAGCTACGTCTGTCACCAAACTGATCGAGGGACCGTTTCCGGTGCTGAAGATTTACGACCAGGGATTGCAAGGAGAAGGATATCGGCGGGGAGGATTCGAGGGTTTCCCGCGATTTGGAAAATGCGTGTTTATGGGGGAGTACCCGTTTGGAGAGGCGGTGATCAGCGACGCGGCGATACCTATACAGGTCACGGTGACTGGCTGGAATCCGTTTATTCCGCTTGACGACAAAAATTCGGGGATACCGTGCGTGATCCTGGAATATGCGCTGCAGAATACTTCCGCGCAAAACGTGGAGTATGAACTGTCCTATCATCTTTCGCATTTAGCGCCGGGATGCGCTGAAGACGCATCGGCGAGCCGCAATACGATGATCCCTGGCCGCGGCGTGTTTCTGCACAATGTGGAGAAGAGCAATGCGGAAGATTTCGGCAGCGGTTGCCTGTTGTCGATCGGCAATCTTCCACGCATTAAGGGCATGTGGCTGCGCAGTCCGGGGTGGGAGTTTGATTCGCTTTCGGCGCTGTGGCGCGAGGTATCGACAGGGAACTTCACGGCGAATGAGGGGTCGAACGAAATCGACGCGACGGGTCGCAACGGATGTTCGATATTGTTTGCGGGTACGCTGGCGCCCGGCGAATCGCGAACCTATCCCATTGTGATTGCGTGGTATTTCCCGAATTGCTATTTGGAAGCGGGAACCCTGCTCCCGCCGGTCGAAGGTGCCGAGGGATGCCGTGCCTTTCCGAAAGGGAAGGGGCCGTTGTGGCGGCCGTACTATACGGGGCAGTGGAAGGACGCGCGCGACGTAGCGCTGTACGTCGAGCAACACTACGCTTCGCTGCGATCACGAACGGTTGCGTTCAAGGAAGCGCTGTTTTCTTCGAGCTTGCCCCCGTATGTGCTGGATGCGGTGTCGGCAAATTTGGCGATCTTGAAATCTCCCACGGTATTGCGGATGGAGAATGGGGACATTTGGGGGTGGGAAGGTTGTTTCCCCGATGCGGGCTGCTGCCACGGTTCGTGCACGCATGTGTGGAACTATGCGCAGGCTTTTCCAAACCTTTACCCGCAACTGGAGCGAACGTTGCGCGAAGTGGAGCTGGGACGCTCGATGGACCAGAACGGGCACGTGACGTTTCGCGCTGCGCTGCCGGAAGGGCCGGTGAAGCACGACTTCCATGCGGCTTCGGATGGGCAGCTCGGCGGACTCATGAAAGTGTTTCGCGACTGGCAGATTTCCGGAGATCTGGCTTGGTTGAAGAAAATATACCCGCTGGCGAAACGCAGCTTGGATTACTGCATACGCGAATGGGACCCGGACCACAAAGGCGGCTTGTTCGAACCACATCACAATACCTACGACATCGAATTCTGGGGACCCGACGGAATGTGCACCAGCATTTATCTGGGCGCACTGTCGGCGATGGCGCAAATGGCCAGAGCGATCGGCCAAATGGAGGATGCCGAGTTTTATGGAGCGCTGGCGAATCGTTGTGCGCGATTTATGGAAGAACAACTTTTCAACGGTGAGTATTTCCAGCAGAAGACTCAGTACCTGGGCTTGAAGAATACCTCTTTTGCCACGATGGTGGCGGAGGTAAATGAACGCAGCAGCGAGATGCAGCAACTGCTGAAACGTGAAGGCCCGAAATACCAGTATGGAAATGGATGCCTATCCGACGGAGTGCTCGGTGCGTGGATGGCGCGAATGTACGGGATTGAAACTCCACTTGCGGCCGAAAAGGTGCGGAGCACGCTGCGCTCTATCTTTGCCTACAATTTCAAGGGCGACTTGAGCCAGCATGCCAACGCGCAACGTCCGGGCTACGCGATGGGACACGAGCCGGGCTTGCTGTTGTGCACTTGGCCGCGGGGCAGCAAGCCTACCTTGCCGTTTGTGTACTCCGACGAAGTTTGGACGGGGATTGAATATCAGGTGGCTTCGCATCTAATTGCGGAAGGATACGTCACGGAAGGATTGACCATCGTTAATGCCATGCGCAGCCGGTATGACGGGCGAATTCGCAACCCCTGGAATGAATATGAGTGCGGCAACTATTACGCTCGGGCTATGGCCAGTTATGCGTTGCTCAGCGCGTTGTCAGGTTTCCGTTATTCCGCCGTCCAACGGACGCTGTGGTTTGCTCCGCAGTTGCGTGTTCGGCCATTCGAAACGTTTTTCTGCACCGCCTCCGGATTCGGCACTATTTTGCTGGGTGACGGGCGCCTCCGCATCCAAATGCTTGAGGGCGAGCTCGCCGTGGAGAAGTTGGTGTTGGCGGATGAAAATCAGACCAAGACCCTAGAGTGGAAAACCACGGTTCGCCCCGATGCACCGGGGATCAGAACCCTCTGAACTCCGGTTTCTCCATGCTTCGAACCAATCGGCGCTGGGCACTCTGCGTGTCCATGACAAGTTCCGAGAGCCGGAACCCAGCGCTCAGCTATCAAATCGGCGCAACTGTTTGGCAAGACGGTCTTTGAAGGAATCGCGCACGAGACTATTTTCGATCGATCCGCTGTGAGCCACACCCTGGTCAATTCGGGACCAGAGTAGTAGCTGAGTTTTAATACACCATTAACCCCTCGGCTTACTTTGTTAGCCAATACTCTCGCGGGGGTTTTTATGAAAACGAAATCGCTGGCAATCGCGGGAGTAGCCGTGTTAGTCGCCGCGGCGTCTTGGACATTTGGTGCGAAGGCTGATACCGACAAGCTCGGCTCGAAGCACATCAAACACGTGCTACTGTTGAGCATCGACGGCATGCACGCCGTGGATTTCTACAACTGCGCCAATGGGATTGCTGGCGTGAACGGCGGGTATCCGTACTGCCCGAACCTCGCAGCTCTGGCGCAGACAGGGATCAACTACGTCGCCACCATCTCTTCGAAGCCTCGGACTCATTTCCCGGGATCGCCGCGCTCGTCACCGGGGGCACGCCGAAGTCGACCGGCCTCTACTACGACGTGGCCTATGACCGATCCCTCGATGGCCCGGCAAAGGCCACCGGCACGGGTCTGGCTGCGGGCACGTGTACGCCCTTTGAAATACCAACCGGCACAACCACCGACAACGATCAAGGGGTGGACATTGACGATACCAAGCTGAACGGTGGCGCACCCGGTGCCCCGTTAACGGAGGGCGGCATTGCCTCGCTCGACCGCGACAAGCTCTCACGTGACCCAGCGAAGGGTTGCGCCCCGGTATATCCGTGGAACTTCGTCCGCACCAACACCATCTTTAGCGTGGTCCGCGCCGCCGGCGGATACACTGCGTGGATCGACAAGCACCCCTCCTATTCCATGGTCAGCGGGCCCGGTGGGCACGGCTTAGATGACTATTACGCACCGGAGGTGAGCTCGACGGTCGTGCCGCTGCCCGGTGTGACCACTCCGGAAGGCCTTTCCTGCGCCACCATCCCTGACACGAGCAGTGTGTCGGGCTGGAATAACAGCTTCGCAAACATCCAGTGCTATGACGCGGTCCGCTTGAACGGATTGCTGAACGAGATCGCCGGCAAGACCCACAACGGCAAACCCGCGGATATCCCGGCGGTCTTCGGAATGAACTTTCAGTCCGTCTACACCGGCCAAATCCTCATCGAAGCTAAAGTGGGCACGGGCGGTTATCAGAACGCGGCGGCCCTGCCGAGCGCGCTATTGCTGAGCGAGATCGAGTACGTGGACACTTGCATCGGGGAACTCGTATACGCCCTGAAACATGCGGGCCACTATGACGACACTCTCATTATCGTCACCGCGAAACATGGCATGTCGCCCATCGATCCGAGTTTGTTCGTGGCGAACCCTTCCAATACCCCGGCAACGCTGCTGGGCCCTGCCATTCCTCCCTCGGAGTCACCGTTGACGCCGGGCGGCATTGGCGCCACCGAAGACGACGTCTCGGTGCTTTGGCTGAACAAGGGCCAGAGCGTGACTTCGGCGGTGCAACTACTCGAAAGCAATGCGGCAGCCATCGGACTGGGCCAAATCTTCTACGGGCCCACGCTGGCTTTGAATTACAACGCCGGCGGTCTGGATCCCGGTCAGGATCCGCGGTCCCCGGACATTATCGTGACACCCAACGTGGGCGTAACCTACATCGGCCCCGGTTCGGCCCTCGGAGATCACGGTGGCTTTGGCCATGACGATACCAACGTAATGCTACTGGTCGCCAATCCGATCTTCTCGCCGAAGACCGTTTCGAACGCTACAACCACGACGCAAGTCGCACCCACGATCTTGAGGGCTCTGGGCCTGAATCCCGAATGCCTCGACGCAGTGCGCATCGAAGGCACCGCGGTGCTGCCAGAGGTGGCCGGGCAACTCGATAAGTAGTTATAAGTAGTGAGTTAGGGGCACAATTTAGTAGTCGCAGAGTGGCCGCACAGTGGCGGCCACTCTTGGTTTATGACGGATTAGAAGACCGCCGGTCTCGTCACGCCGTTCCTGCCCATAAGCAGCCGAGCGACATCCATCGGTCCGGTACCGTGGGCACGGGTGTAGGCGACACAGCTGGAATTCATCCGGGCTACGCGATGGGACACGCGGATCAGAACGCGTGGTGAACTCTGGCAGCGTCTGCTTCTTCGCCGCAATTAGAGATCCTTAATAAACGATGCCCGTCTGCGGGCGAGGTCAACCCAATACCCTTATTTCGGGCGGCAGCAGGATGGACAAACGCCTGGTTGCCCGAAATGAACCGCCACCACTACGTAATTTACGGTACTTATACATTAGAGACGCGCACTTTCGGCTATCTAAAATCATGCCAGACTGGAGTTATAGTCGCGCGCTGATCAATAGGAAACTTCGGACGAGGGGAGAGCATGAGGACGAATCGATCCTTTTGTGTTGTGCTGTCACTCCTTCTTTTATCCCTCGGAATATATCTCCTGCTCGATACCATCCATCGCCCCGGGAAATTTCCGGACGAATGTATCTTGGTGGGTGCGATACTGACAGCCCTTGGCATAGCAACGGTGTATGTGGCGGTCGAGCAGCATCTGCAACTTCGAGCATTGGTCCGGCACATGACCTGGAATTCTCAGGTCCGCAGTGTGTCCTTCAAACGCCGCTTGAGAGCCCGGGTTCGTCGAGTTGGATGACGGACAGATGGAACTCCTCGCAATTCAGAATCGCGAGACTTCAGGAAACGACTCTCTGCGGTCTCGCTCATGGAGGCGCAAGTCAGTTGTTGATCAGAACCACTGTTGTTCGCAGGACAAGTTTAGACTCTTTCTGAAAAGGCTGGGGATATCAGCCAACAGCTGTCGGTGTGGTTGCCGCGCTGTCCTTGATTCCGCCAGGACTGGAAAATGAACACGGCAGCCATGACACAATCTTCCTCTGGCCGGATATTGGTGGTTGACGACGAACTGCCGGTGCGAAAACTGCTGGCAGCAATGTTAATCGAGAATGGCCTGGCCTGCGACACAGCCGCGGGCGGAGAGGAAGCTTTGAGAGTAATGGAACAAGAGCCGGTGGACGCCGTGCTTGCGGATCTGCACATGCCGGGACTCTCGGGCCTGCAGCTTTTGGAGCTAGTTCGTCCGCGTTATCCCGAGGTAGCCTTTCTGGTCATCACCGGGGAGGATGACGTAAGAGTTGGCATCGAGGCGATGAAAAATGGCGCGGACGACTATCTGGTCAAGCCTCTACATCTTGATAGCGTATTCACAAGCCTGCAGCGGGCGCTGGAAAAGAAGACCATGCAACGCCAGCTTGACAGATACAAACAAGATCTGGAAGTGATGGTTCAAGAACGAACCGTGCAGCTCGAATCGACGTTGCAACAATTGGAAAAGAGTTACAGCGAAACGCTTCGCGCGCTCGGTACAGCCATCGACCTCCGCGACAGCCCGACGGCCGGTCACTCCCGCCGCGTCGCGCTGTACTCCTTGAAGTTAGCCACAGAGTTGGCGCTTAACGAGCAGGAAATCAAGACGGTTGCGATGGGAGCATGGCTTCACGATATCGGAAAACTCGCGATACCCGACGCGATTCTGCTAAAACCAGGTTCTTTGACCGAGGAAGAGTGGCGTGTCATGCGCGGCCACGCGCAAATTGGATTCGATCTCGTGAAACAGATCCCATTCCTGCATCAGGCGGCGGAAATTATCTTGACGCACCACGAGCGATGGGACGGTAGCGGCTATCCGCGCGGATTGAAAGCCACGGAAATTCCGCTGGGAGCGCGCATATTCGGGGTAGCGGATACAGTGGATGCTATGACTTCGGACCGCCCCTATCGTTCCGCGCTACCTCTTGGACAGGCATTCGGAGAAATTCAGCACGGGATGGGCCGTCGATATGATTCACGGGTGGCCACCGCGTTTCTTAGCGTTCCGTCCGAGGCCTGGGAAGCAATCCGATTACAGGGTGAGAACACCTAGCCGGATGCTAGTGTTCGGGCAAAGGCAGGTTCTCTGCGGGGGATAAGCGCGGAATTCGAGTCGCGCAATTTCAAATGGCCACGACTTGCGAGAACTCCGATGGCAACCACATCCAATAGCGCCGAAAGATGGAGCGACACGATCGCCGAGAGCGTTGCCGCGGCCAACGAGCATCTGATTGCCCGTCACCTGCTCTTCTCTCTTTCGATACTTCTTTTCTATTTTCTGCTGAATCGGCCGGAAATCATTTTGGTGTCCCAACTGGGATTCACGGCCTGGTTTCCCGCGACTGGTTTGATTTTGGCCGTGATGCTTTGCATCAGTCCGCGCTACTGGCCCTTGCTGGCTTTTGCCGATGCACTTGCTGGCGCGACCATCTACCATCAACCCTGGCTTTCGTGGAGCGAAACGGTTGGCCCTATCGCTGCAGCAGGCGCCTACGCGGGAGCAGCTTACATTCTTCGTGGTCCCCTGAAAATTGATTCGACCTTACGACATCGGCGAGATGTTATGCGATACCTATGGGTCACGATGATCGCGGCTTTGCCGGCAACCGCCGCAGGTGTTGTATCTCTATATAAGGACCATACGATTTCATCGACCCAACTCTGGTCTTCGACCGTGCAATGGTACATGGGAGACGTGGTTGGTTTAGTGGGCTTTGCGCCATTTCTGTTGATTCACGTCTTTCCCTGGATTCAAAAGCAGTTGTCGCCCTTTCGCCGAAAGACGCGACGAAGTATCCAAGGACGGGGAGGAGAAGCTCAAAGACATCTGCGGGACATTCTGGAAGCAGCCGGGCAAGCGGGAGCGATTATCTTTGTTCTGTGGATTATGTTTGGCCGGCCATTTGGAACCAAAGAATTCTATTTTCTGTCGTTCGTGCCGATCATTTGGATCGCGATGCGGCACGGGATAAAGCGAGTTGCGGCGGCACTGGTATTTCTCAATTTTGGAATTGTTCTTGCCCTGAGATTCTTTCCCGCGCCTTCCGACTTTCAGGTGAAGGTTGGATTACTTATGCTTGGGGTCTCGGCCACGGGCTTGGTTGTCGGCTCAGAGGTTTCGGACCGGCAGCGTGTGACCCGGCAGTTGAGTGAACGGACCGGATTTCTAAACTCACTGATCGAGCACAACCCCTTGGCAATCGCTGTCCAGGATGATGAAGGCAGGGTGCGGTTCTGTAATGACGCGTTCACCGAGCTATTTCTCTATGCGCGCGAGGAGATTGTCGGAAAAGCACTCGATCCCTTGATCTGTTTACCGAAGGGCGGCGGAAGCGGGCTTCCGGGAGTCGCTCTTCGTACAAGTTTAGGGCCGGCCAATCAGAAGGTGGTACGGAGAATTCGGAAGGACGGGAAGACCCTGGATCTGGAACTGCACGAAGTGGCGATCGACCTCGGAAGCTGGCGTTCAGGGTCGTATGCCATCTACAGAGACATCTCCGAGCAAGTGAAATCCGCCACGGAAGCTCACGAATACGCCCAGTCACTGGACAAGCTGGTGACGGAGCTACAGTTGCGAACCATGCAGATGTCCCTGCTGAACGATATGGGAGATTTGCTGCAGTGTTGCGGAAATACCGAAGAGGCGTTTGGCGTCGTGGCCCAGTCGGCGAGAAAGGTTCTCTCGGTGTCTACGAGCGGAGCGTTGTTCGTGTTCAAAACCGATCGAGACGCGCTCCAAGCGGTGGCGTCATGGGGACCGTCCGTCGCTTCGGAGCCGGGGTTTTCTCCGGGTGAATGTTGGGCGCTGCGGCGTGGCCAAGCGTACTGGAGTGAGCATCCGCGAGAAGGAGTTATCTGTGCACACTTGAAAAACCCAGTCGCGGCAAGCTACCTCTGCGTTCCCGTGATGGCACGGGGCGAAACACTTGGAATTGTGCACGTGCAATATAACCGCAGCGAAAGTGCGAAGGGGACGGAAGCTTTTGAATCCTTGCAACAGTCGCAGCAGCGGCTCGCGGTTGCGGTATCGGGACAAGTTGGGCTGTCTTTGGCCAGTTTGCAGCTCCGTGAGACGCTGCGAGAGCAGTCCATTCGCGATCCTCTCACGGGATTATTCAACCGCCGCTTCATGCAGGAATCGCTGGATCGCGAATTACTACGTGCGGCGCGAAAACAGCGACCGCTGGCTGTGGTGTTTGTCGACCTGGATCACTTCAAGCTATTTAACGACACGTTCGGACATGACGCGGGCGACGAGGTCCTACGCTCGATTTCGGAGGTGCTACGGACGCATTACCGAGGAGACGACGTCGTATGCCGCTATGGCGGAGAGGAATTTGCGATTATTTTGCCGGAATCGACGGCGAGAGAGGCCGCCAAGCGGACTGAGGATTTACGTGACACCGTCAAAAACCTCAAGATCGTGCACAACGGAAAGGTGCTAAACACTATTACCATTTCGGCGGGCATCGCGGCGTACCCGGAGCACGCCGCGGAGGGGGTAGAGGTGCTGCGGCGGGCAGATTCTGGGTTGTACCAATCAAAATCCGAAGGACGCGACCGCGTAACAATTGCCGCATCTGGTTAACATGCGTCGAGGGTATTTACAGGCATGCCTACCTGCGATGCAACACCCACTCTTGAGTCGTTTCGAGGAATCGAAATGCGTAACGCTGCCAAGGTGTGCGCGGAGCTTCCTGCCGCACGACAGACGCGCATCCCGCGAGGCGATCTGTCCCGATGCCGAGAAAGACCTCCACGACCGACCCGTTTTGGAGAACTCGCGGGGTCGTGCAAAGAAATCCACCGGCACTGCTGTTTTCGGTCATGGTCACTTCCTCGAACCCCCCGGCAGTCGCGCGGCCTCCGATAAGCGTCACAATAACTCGCAATGGAACACGGACATGCGCGCGACGCTCGGGACGTTCCTTGCGTAACTCCGCAGCGAGGGTGGTCTTGAGCAGTTCAAAATCCACGGGTTTTTCGATGAACTCCGTCGCACCCAGATTCATGCAATGAGCTTTATATCTTTCTGCGGATTCCCCGGTGACCACAAAGACCGGAGTTCTCGAGGTGTAACTCAAACTGTGTAAGCATTGGCACAATTCAAAACCGGAATACTTAGGCATCATCAGATCCAAAAGGATAGCGGCGGGCTTATGCTTTAGCGCGAGGCCCAACACTTGTTCTGGATCATTTGTTTCCACGACATCGTAGCTCTCAGACAGGTTCACGCTAAGGAGCTTTAATATGGACGGGTCGTCGTCGACGACCAGGATGGTCTGCATGATTCTAACTCCCGTTGACCTTCGAACCTCGATACTATTGGATTTCCGAACCGCGGAAGCGCCATTTGGTATTGCCCTAGTGCAAAAGACGTAGGACGCTCACTATCGCCGGAACAGGATGGGCCAGGGTAAATGGCGCAAGTTACAACATCGTTTCGAAAGGCGAGTCACACGGTGGTGCGAATTGTCTGGACCGGAACGGCTATACGGCAATACCGCGATATACGTAAGTAGATAACCTTATAACACTTACGCTTATAATATGCTTACTTAACGACGGCAATAACAAATTGTTCCGTATGCTTAGCCATGGCTGGCAAGCTGGCTTCTCTCCCTGAGCTACCCCTCTTTTCAAGCGTCCCAACTCTTGCGCTTCCTGGCCGGCACGATTCATGGAGTTGGCCATGGTACGCGTTGCACCAAGTTTCCGGGGATGTTGCTGTTCAGCTCCTCCTGTTCTTTGTGCCCGTGCCGTCCGCTCCTTGCAGAGCTTTCCGCGGACAACCTTGAAGAACGATTCGCCGAGACGAAGTGAATCGAGCAAGGAGGACCGATGAAACAACGACGGATTCTCATCGCGGACGAGAACAAAAATGTTCGACGACATGTGCGGACCATTCTGACCGGGCATGCCAATTGGAAGGTCATCGATGAAGCAGCGGCAGAAGGCGAGTTGCTCAAAAAAGTAAATCAGTCGAAGCCCGACATTATCATGATGGATATTGCTACCCCTGTTTTGGGCGGCCTCGGTGCCGCTAAGAAGATTCTAGGAATCCAACCGAACGCTCAGATCATCGTTCTGAGTGCCAGCGATGAAGAGGGGTTGATTCGCGATGCTCTGCAGCTTGGCGTTCGTGGGTTCATTTCGAAACTACACTTCTCCAGGGAAATCGTAAGCGCCATTCGCAGCGTTTCGAGCGGCCGCCGCTTTCTAGACGGCCGGGTGTCGGACGTCGTGATGAAAGGCTATTTGGAGGGAAGCGCGGGCGCCGCGGCCACGCCGGTAAGTCTTTCCCGGCTGACGGCCCGTGAACTGGAAATCGTGCGCCTACTTGCGTTGGGCAACGGAAACAAGCAAATAGCGAAGGTCCTTGGAATCAGGGTGAGAACCGTGGAGACGCATCGCGCGAACACCATGCGGAAGCTCAATCTACATTCATTGGCGGAGCTGATTCACTATGCGATATCACACCAGATTATACATATCGATGTGACTCCCGTGGTTCCTGCGTTCCGCAACAATACCGAAACTGGGGCCAAGTTGACAAGTCCACCGAGGGACGTTTCGAGACCAACATGAAGACGAGCGGCAGCGTAGATTTTGCAGCTACAGCGGACGGGGGCCACAATGAGATGGGGCTGCGGCTGCGTCGCGTGGAGCGTCAGGAGTGGTTTCTGTGGACGACGGCAGTAACGATTACCATTTTGTTGACTATCGGAATCGTGTCATTTTTGTTGCCACTATTGCGCACGGCGGGAAATTCCGAATCATTCTTCAATCTGCAGAACGAGCTGATAGGGCTCTTGGGTGTTGTCTTGCTCTTCGATTTGTACACCATCTACCAGCAATTGCAGATTCATCGAATTCGCCGGCGACTGCTCGAAAGCCAACAGGTGTTCCGTCTAATCAGTGAGAACGCCGCCGATATGATTGCCGTGGTCGACGTCCAGGGCAGGCGAATCTACAACAGCCAGTCCTATGAGCGCGTTTTGGGCTACACACCGGAAGATTTGCGAACGTCGTCGTCGTTTGAGCAGATCCACCCGGAAGATCGCGAACGTGTTCGCGAGGCTTCAGTTGAGACGCAGCGCACCGGGATCGGAAAAACGCTGGAATACAGGATGCGTCATAAGAACGGATCATGGCGTGTGCTGGAATCTACAGCCAGTGTCATCTCGTCGGCCACGGGTGTACCGGAGAAGTTGGTGATCGTAAACCGTGATATCACCGACAGAAAAAAAGCACTGGAAGCACTCAGGATATCCGAAGCGAGCTTTCGGTCCGTCGTCGAAGACGCACCTTACGGCATCTACCAGGCAGACGATGAAGGCCGTTTCCTCCGCGTAAACCCTGCCCTTCAACGAATGCTGGGATATTCCAACGCTGATGAATTGCTAAGTGTCAACTTGGAACGAGAGATTTTTCGACGGCTCGAGGATTTTCGCACCATGCAGGAGACACTACATTCATTGGACGAATTCAAGGATTTGGAGATCGATTGGAGGCAAAAGGACGGAAAATATATCACTGTCCGCTGCAGCGGCCGCCGTGTGAAGGAAGAAAATGGAGAATCGGCGTTTCACGAATTGTTCGCGGAGGACGTAACTGACAAACGCGTTCTCGAAAGACAGCTGCGTATGGCCGGCAAAATGGAGGCTATTGGCCGTCTATCTGGAGGGATCGCCCATGACTTCAATAACCTTCTGGGCGTCATGATCGGCTACAGTCAGCTGCTCAAACGGAAGCTCAAGACGGAACATGAACTCTCCGAATACGCAGAAGAGATCGAGAAGGCCGGCCAGCGGGCGGCGTCGCTCACAAAGCAGTTGTTGGCTTTCAGCCGCCAGCAAATATTAACACCAACCGTGCTGGATCTAAACGTTCTGGTCGCCGATATGGAAAAAATGCTTCCGCGCCTGATTGGTGAAGATATCACCGTGCGCATCGCGCTGGATTCGGACCTCGGAACGGTAAAGGCGGATCGCGGTCAAGTCGAACAGGTAATCATGAACTTGGCGGTCAACGCGCGTGACGCCATGCCCAGCGGGGGCACACTTCACATTCAAACGGCAAATAGTGAGTTGGACGAGCTGTATACGCGGGAGCACCCAGGGGCCAGGCCGGGCCGCTACGTTACGTTAGCTGTACGCGATTCCGGGATCGGAATGGATCAAGAAACGATCACGCACATTTTTGAACCGTTTTTTACAACCAAAGAACTCGGGAAAGGGACCGGTCTAGGACTTGCAACCGTTTACGGAATCGTCAAACAAAGCGATGGCTATATTGCCGTGGACAGTATGCCCGGCCAGGGTGCTTGCTTTCAAATCTTCCTGCCGCGCGTTGACGAAGCGGTGGTTCCGGAGGCAGCGATTGTCTCAATTGAGCCGGAAGCGAAAGGGTCGGAAACGATTCTTCTGGCGGAGGACGCCGAACCACTGCGTAAGCTAGCAAAGTCCTTGCTGGAGGGGCACGGCTTTCAAGTGCTTGCCGCCCAGAACGGGGAAGAAGCTCTGGAACTCGCGAAGAAACACCCCGGTCCCATTCACTTATTGCTTACGGATGTAGTCATGCCGGGGATCAACGGCAGGGTGCTCGGCGAAAGACTACTTGCCACTCGCCCTGAAACAAAAATCCTTTATATGTCGGGATATACGGATTCTTTCATTGCGGGTCACGGCGTTCTGGATCAGAAACCAAACCTTCTGTACAAACCGTTTACGGAAGACGCCTTGGTGCAGAAAGTGCGGACCGTCTTGGACACACGTGGGGAACGGCATCCAAGCGAACAGATCGTAGCCAACAAGTTATAGAGAGGAAAAAATGGGAAAGCTTCTTCTCGTTGATGATGACGAGGCATTGCGGCGTATGGTTCGACTCAGCCTTGGTGATCTCCACGAAATCGTCGACACGGGCGTACCGGAAGAGGCTCTAGCCCTTGCGCTTGAGCACAAGCCAGACGCTATTCTTCTTGACCTTCGCATGCCAAAATATTCGGGCTTCGAACTCTGTCAAACGTTTACTTCCTTCAGTTCTACGCAATTGATTCCGGTTATTGTCGTCAGTGGCGAGGCGGGCGCAAAGACCAAAGAGTTTTGTCGCGAACTTGGCGCCGTGGCTTATTTCGAGAAACCGGTAGATTTCGAAGCGCTGACCGAATTCATCGCCAAGACGCTGAAGGATCGCAGGGTAGAGCGTCGCAGCGAAGTGCGCGTTCGCCTGCGAGTGTCCGTGAAGCTGCAGGGCAAGGATTCTGCTGGCAATTCTTTTGATATAAGGACGGTCACTGAGAACGTCAGCAAGAGCGGATTCCTGTGTGCTTGCAACTTGGCTCTAGAGAATAATGCAATCGTCGAAGTCAGTATGGCAGGGTCCAACGAAGAGCTTGTGGGCAGTGCGAGAGTAGTTCGCTCCGAATGGACCGATGCGTTGTATCCGCGCTACGGTTTTCAATTCATCCAGAAGACCGGATCGTGGGTACTAGATTGACCTGCGGAAGCGCCAGATCAAGTGGCCGCAAGAATTAACGGCAGAAGGAAGAGTTGAAGCCGCTCGCTTTCCTGAGGTGCCAGGTTTTCGAATTGAATTCCCGATCTAGCGTCGTACCTGCAAACGAGGCCCGGAGAATCGATCGTCACTCCTACAGCGCATCCTGAGGCGCAGGAAACGGCGCCTCTCCCGCTCTATGGTACCGCTCGTGGCGCGGATCAGCTGCAAGAGCCTGCTGCGGTCGATAGGTTTGAAAAGGAAAAATTCAACTCCAGCCTGGAATGCGCGCCCCATCACAGCGCGATCATCGCCACCGGTACTCATGACGATTACCGAAGTGGCATTAATCCGAGATCCGCAGATCTACTGGGCCAGCGCAATCCCATCTGGGGCGACATACGCGCATCCAGGAAAATGGCATGAACTTTGTGTGGCCGTAAACGCGAGGCGGCTTCTGCCCTGTCGGTGAGTGAAGTTGTCTCGAACCCTGCGGAAGAAAATATTTCGCGAATAAGCTCGCGGGTCAGTGCATCATCGTCCAGGACAAGAAACCGTGCAGACACGTTGTGGTTCCTCCCGTGAGCTATCTGTCCCGTTGTAGCAAAAACGCAACGATCCTCACAACAATCGGCAAGCTAAGAACGGAGTCGAGACGCAGTTCAACTTTGCAACCAGTGGTTCAACTGTTCTCTAAGGCCCCTAAAATCGATTGGTTTCGGTAGGCACGCACTGCAGCCCGCCTGCAGGATCTGGTTTTGCTCCGTCGGTAGCGCATGTGCCGTCACCGCAATCACAGGGATGTTGCTCAACTCTGGCTTTTGACGCATCCATGCGACAAGATCGAGGCCGTTTTCGGCGCCGAGACTGATATCGAGCAAGACCGCATCGGGAATTCTCTTCGCAAAAACCGCGCAACTGGCCTTTAGGTCCGGCGCGAACCACACCTCGTATCCTTCTACCTCGAGCCAGTCACACAGGAGCTCGCGGTTAAGCGGATTGTCTTCGACGACCAGGATGCATGGTTTCAAGCGTTCTCCAAAGACAGGGAGGTTACGACCCGCTCCAATTGCTTGATCAACGGCTCTCGCCAGGAATTTTGTTTCCGGAAGAGCGATTCGGCGTGCGCCTGGAGGTACATTTCCTCTTCCTTTGTCAAATCCTTGCTGGTCAATACAAAGACGGAAAGCTCGGCGGTCCGCGGGTTGGAACGCCACTCGGCAAGCAACTCAAAACCGCTCATCTTGGGCAGCACCAAATCCAGAATCACCAACTCTGGAAGGGTTTGCTCTACGCTCAGACGGGCCTGATCACCATCCGTCGCGGTAGTCACGGCATAACCGTATGCCTCAAGCAATTCGACAATCATCTCAAGCGTAGATACGTCGTCTTCGACGACCAGAATCGTCCTGGCAGGCGCTGCACCCCCGCGAGACCGGAGGCAGCGCTCCACAGCAGCCAGCAAAGTAGCCTTGTCTACCGGTTTGATCAGATACTCGTCGGCACCGAGAGCAGTTCCAATGCCGGGTCGATCCACGATGGTCACGACAATGACAGGTATCTTTGACGTGCGCTGGTCATCCTTCAATTGCAGCAGGAGCTCCAATCCGTGAACCGGCTTCATGAGCAGGTCCAGAGTGATGGCATCAGGCTGCAGCTCAGCGGCAATATCAAGAAGGCGGTCGGGCTGATCGCATTTGACGGTTTCATAGCCGGAGGAAGCGAGCTGAGATTGGATGAGCTGTCCGGTCGTCGCATTATCCTCAACAACGAGAATGCGCGGAGCTTTCCGCGCTTTTGGCACGCCTGCTGGAATTCGACCGGGTTCGTCCGGTTTGATAGCAACGCAGGGAAGCGAAAAATGGAAGCAGGTGCCCTGGCCCGGCGCGCTTTCGATCTCCAGTTTGCTTCCGTGGAGCTCGACGAGGCGTGAACTGATGGTTAGCCCCAAACCGGTGCCCTCGGTTGCGGTACCGGTTTGCGCCGAGCGAACGAAGGCTTCAAATATCCGCTGCTGTTGGTCGGGTGGGATTCCGGGGCCGTTGTCGCGCACTTCCACTCTGACTTGGCCGTCCACCGGGCGGGCAACCATTTCGATCTTGCCACCTTCCGGCGTGAACTTGATCGCGTTGCCGGCAAGATTCATGAGCACTTGCTTAAAACGCATAGCGTCGGCGCGAACATACAGTTCGGGCTCGGCCCGTTGCGGAAGCGATTGCGATTTCCTTTCCGCCAGGGGGTAAATACTGCTGATCACCTCGGCAAAGGCCGACGCCACCTGTACATCCTCGCGAGTGAGTTCCATTCTCCCGGCTTCGATTTTCGAAAGGTCAAGAATATCGCTGATGAGCTTGAGAAGGTGTTTGCCCCCCGTATGGATGTGGTCAATGTAGCGCCGCTGGCGATCGTTCAGAGGACCGTAACGCTCGTCGGCAAGCAGGTCGGAAAAACCTAGAACGGCGTTCAACGGCGTACGCAGTTCGTGGCTCATCGTGGAGAGGAACTGATCCTTGAACTTACTTGCGCGTTCCGCTTCGTTCTTTGCCTGCATCATGAGTTCCTGTGCGCGCTTGTGCTCCGTGACGTCTCGCGTGACTTTTGTGAATCCGCGGAGGCGTCCCGTCGCGTCGCGCAAAGCCGTAATCACCACGTTGGCCAGAAAGCGCGATCCGTCGTTGCGCACCCGCCAACCTTCCTCTTCGAACCGGCCGTGCTTCCCGGCAACTTTCAGTTGGTGAACGGATTTGTCTCGCTCTTCCGGCGGATAAAAGCAGGAGAAGTGTTGGCCGATGATTTCCTCGGCTTTGTAACCCTTAATGCGTTCGGCTCCTGCATTCCAGCTGACAACGACTCCTTCCGGATCCAACATCAGAATCGCGTAGTCGGTTACTTCCGAAACCAGCAGACGAAAACGCTCTTCGCTTTGCCGCAAAGTCTCCTCGGCCTTCTTACGCGTCGTGATGTTTGTGGCGACGACCAGTCGAGCGTCTCTACCGTCATAAACGAGAGGGTGGGAGGTAATCTCAACGTCGATCAGCGTTCCATCCTTCTTGCGATGTTTCCAAGTGCCAGAGGTTTCGGCGTCCCGCGGTGTGTTAGCAGCGTTCTCGAGCAGGGCGGGGACATCATCCGGGGGCCGAATATCTTTAATCGTGAGAGACAGGAATTCTTCGCGAGAGTACCCGTAATTCCGGATCGCCGAACGATTTACGTCGAGGATGCCGAGGGTTTTCACATCATAAACCCACACGGGATGCGGATTACTGTCGAACAACAGATGGTATCGCTGCTCGGACTGCCGAAGCGCTTCCTCCGCGTGCTTTTGAAGGGTAATATCGTGGAGCACGACCACCCCGCCTTTGAGGGCCCGTTTTTCATCTCGGAGAGGGCCGCCGGTGATACTGAGTAACCGGCCGTTCGGCACTTTCGCGTTGCGGATAAAAACCTCCACCCCGGAAACATTCTCGCCTCGCATCGAGCGTACCAATGGCAACAGATTGGATGGATACGGAGTGACAGTGTCGGGAAGAAAAGTACCATACCGGTCAGGCCATTGATCCGGCGTTGCTTCCGTCGCGCCGATGCCCAAGAGTTGCTCCGCAGCCGCGTTAAAGAGCAGAAACTTTCCATTTGAATCGGATACCACCACGCCGTCGGCAATACTCCCCAGAATCAATTGCAACAGTACTTTTTGTTGGGTTGTCTCCTGTTCCGCACGTTTCTTCTCGGTAGTGTCTCGGAAAACGAGCACGACCCCAAAACCTTCTCCGGTATTCGTCAGAATGGGAGCGGCACTGTCTTCAATGTCAAACTCTCTGCCATCTTTGGAGAGCAGAAGCGTGTGATCGGCCAGACCGACAACCTTTCCCTCACGGAAGACTTTTTTGACTGGGTTCTCAACGGGGCGGCGGGTCTCCTTGTCGACGATGTCAAATACGAGATCCATGGATTTGCCTGCGGCTTCCGCCTGACTCCACCCCGTCAGAGACTGGGCGGCGGAGTTCATGAAGGTCACCACGCCGTTCATGTCCGTGGCGATCACCGCGTCGCCGATGCTCGCAATCGTAGTCGAAAACCACTTCTCACTCTTTACTAGAGCTTCTTGTACCCGTTGGCGTTTCGACAATTCGCGGAGGAGGAACGCAAAAATCAGCAAAAGTAAAAACACGCTCGAGAAGCTGCCTGCGACCACGGTACGCGTGCTCCTGGCGGAAGCATGTGTCATTTCTTGAGTGCGAATTTCCTCGAGAGTTTTTTCCTCGCCGGCCATCTCCGCAAGTACGGTGCGAAGCCGGTCCATTACCTGTTTTCCGGTCCCCTCACGGACCACACGGTTTGCAGCGGGCAGGCCTTCCTTGTCGCGAAGATCGATTGTCCGCTGAAGCTCCTGCAATTTCTGTTCTACCAGCGACTCAAGGATTTGAATGTGTCTCTGCTGATTCGGTTCGTCGGATGTGAGATTCTTCAGTTGGTTCATTAGGCGGTCAAGGTTCTTTATGGTTGCCTGATAGGGCGCAAGGTAAGCCTGGTCTCCCGTAAGAAGATACCCGCGCTGACCGGTTTCGGCATCGACGAGCCGAGTTGCCATTTCACTAAGAACTAGCTGAATCTCGAAACTGTGCTTTCGTGCTGCGGCGGCCTGAGCAACGCGCACCGTACCGCGATAAGATTCCCATCCGACCAGCGTCAGGATGAGGGCCGACGCGATAAATCCTGCGAGCAAGAAACGTTTCTCCAGTCGCCGTTGCATTGTTCCACCACCTTGCTGCCTTGTCAGAGAGGTTAAGAAGCAGCGTTTAACTCGATGAGAGCGCCGGCGCTAGTGACGTCGAATCGAGAACAATTCTTTCGAAGTCGGCCACCATACGCGCGTCCCACCACCCGCGTTTTACTTCTTCCCGCATAATGGCAAAGGCTTGTTCGGAAGAGAGAGCTCTCCGGTACGGCCGGTCAGTCGTAAGCGCGTCATAAATGTCGGTGACTTGAAGGATGCGCGCGGTGAGCGGAATTTGCTCACCCTTTAGCCCATCTGGGTACCCAGCCCCGTCCCACTTTTCGTGGTGGTGACGAATGATCGGCAGTACATGGCGAAAGGATCGAAGGGGCGCACAAATTCGTTCACCAATGACGGTGTGTTGCTCCATGATTTTTCGTTCTTCCGCAGTCAGCGGTCCTGGCTTCAGCAGGATGTGTTCCGGCACAGCCAGTTTGCCGATATCGTGGACCAGCCCGCCTCGCCGCAAAGCGACACGCAGGTCTTCGGGCAGCCCGAGCTTTTCGCCGAGAGCGACGGAATATTTCGAAAGGCGGTCGCAATGGCCTTCGGTGTAGGGATCTTTGGCCTCGATACTCAGGGCCAGGCTGAACAGTACGGTCTCGGCATTGTCGAGTTCATCGGTGAACTGCTTCAAGCGCAGCAAGGAATGCACGCGCGCCAGCAGCTCGTGCTTATTTACCGGTTTACTGAGGAAATCATCGGCCCCGCACATGATCGAGTGGATGCGGTCTTGATCGCTGTTCAGGCTGGTGAGCAGCACGACGGGAATCAAGCGGCTTTCTGGCTTGGACTTGATCGCTTGACAAACTTCAAATCCACTGGGACGGGGCATCACCACATCGAGCAATACAAGATCGATCGAGTCGCTATACACGAACCCTAGCGCTTGCTGGCCGTTTACTGCGCAAACCACCTGATAGCCTTCCGCGCTTAGAAGACAGGAGAGCAGCTCGCGGTTGGCTTCGTTGTCATCGGCTACAAGGATGACTCCCTTACGACCTTCCGGAGCAGACATAGGCCCCCCTTAGCAGCCCCTTCCGAAGGCGCCGGAAAAATCCCAAAAGGACGAAAGTAACCATGAACATCGTTTTCCGTTCTGCCGGTACCACAGAGGAGACGAAAGAGCCGAGGCCCGGTCGCGGTTCTGGCTCTCCCGCACAAAACTCTCCTCAAAGCATGGCGCGGCGGAAACGCCACAGACCCGGTATTAGAAGGCGGTCTTTAGTTCGGATCTTGCCCAAATTCACGAGTCATGTGACTACCTCAGGGCCTTCCTTGACCGGTCCGGTGACGACAGGGTGCAGACAGAGTCGGAATTCGCGAGAGCCAGTCGGAGATGAACATGGAGTCCCCGTCGTGCTTCCGGATTTAAGATCGCCCTTGGTATGTCTCTGCAGTTAAGTGTAGATATCCGATATGTTGAGCTGCAAAATTACTTTACAGAGCGTACGAAAACATCATGGGCTGCTTACTTACGTATATTTCGGTATCGGACCGCCGCGCTACATGCCTGTTCCGGCCACTGCGGGGCCGATCTCCTTTGCCTGTAGCGGTTCGGCGTGATGGGCCAACACAGGATTGCACAGCTCGGCCCACCTCGTAATAACCTTCCTACGGCGAGCCGCAAACTAAACGATTTGATTCCGAACCGCGTACCGTACGAGTTCGACGATGGAATGGAGGTCGAGCTTTAGCATCAACTTGGCTCGGTGTGTTTCAACCGTCCTGATACTTATGTTCATGAGGCTGGCTATCTGTTTATTGGACTTTCCCTGCGCCAAAAATTCGAAGACCTGACGCTCTCTGCGGCTCAGGCAATCTGCGGATCGGTCGACTTTGTCACCAGTCGACCGAGATATCGCGGTTTCTTCGTCTGGTTCAGCTGGAGAGACAAACTGATGCCGTTGAAGCGCAGTCATACCCAATGCTGACTCGAGCATCTGGGAAATCATTTGCGTTTCTAAAATACAATGCTCTAAGATTGCGCGGGACGCGTCGGTCGAGCGGCGGTTCGAACGGCGGGAGATGGCTCCGCCGGTTTCCAACGACTCGGCTACCTGATGTAATTTCCAGGTCAAGCGGCACAGCGCTTGCTCAATGCTCTTGTTCTTGGTGATTTCTAGGACGATCACTCCTACCTTCAATACCAGGCCCGAAGCATCTTTTATGGGGTAAAAGTTTTCAATCCAATGGCCTACTTCCGGCTTTGTTGGCAATTTGGCGGTTACTTCAAGGTTACACAACGGGCGGCCGGTCGCTAAAACATGCTGGATTGCGGGCTCTATCCGGTGGGAAGCGTCCCCCATGATTTGCTGCAATGTTTTGCCAATATGGCTTTCGGCGGGCAACCCATTCATTGAAGCGAGCGCTTCATTAATGGCGCGGAAACGAAACTGCCGGTCGCAAATGGCAACGCCAATCACAGAACTGCAAAGGAGGGCGGCGAGAGATTGTTGTGGCTCGACGAAAACATCTGCCCATGTGGAGGGTCCTTCAACCGGGCTTGCCAACAATTCCTCCTCAAGCGGCATTGTCAGAAACGTTCTACAACGTCAAACACGTTAATGTCAACGAAGTGCGATCGTCCGTTTCGGTTGAAGCCAGGGACGCCCAAAGATACTCTTATTCTCCGTTCCCACTTTGCATCCGCCAAGAAGGCAAAGGCAATTGATGAGGGTTCATGGACTCTGACAAGAGGCAGTTGCAAGTTGGCCTTTTCGCTATCGGTCTCGAAGCCTATTGGCCGCAGTTTTCTGGTCTTCGCGAACGACTGCTCGGCTACACCGCGCAAATCTCCCGCAAGCTTGCCGGCATGGGTGCGGAGGTCGTCGATCTAGGATTGATCGATACGCCCGAGAAGGCTTCCGAAGCTGGGCACGCGTTCCGCCGGGCGGACGTGGACCTAATCTTCTTGCACGCCAGCACCTACGCCCTGTCCTCGACGGTATTACCGGTTGTCCGTCGTGCGAAGGTTCCGGTAATTGTTTTGAACCTTTCCCCCACATCCGCCATCGATTACAAGTCCTTCAACAACCTGGCCGACCGCACGAAAATGACCGCCGAGTGGCTGGCCTATTGTTCGGCCTGCCCGGTTCCCGAAATAGCAAATGTCTTTCGTCGATGCCGCATCCCGTTCTTCCAAGTGAATGGAATTCTCGAAAACGACGCGGTCGCCTGGCAGGACATCGCCGAGTGGGTCGAGGCTGCCCGTGTGGCTCACTCGATGGAACACAACCGGATGGGCCTCATGGGACATTACTATCGGGGTATGCTCGACATTTATTCCGATTTGACGCAGCAGATCGCTTGCTTCGGAGGCCACGTAGAAATTATCGAAGTCGACGAATTGGCCGCCCTTCGTCGTTCCGTAACGTCTGAAGCGATGCAACAGCGCATTCGGGAATTTCAGGACCACTTCGAGATCCAAGCCGAATGCCTTCTGGAAGAGATTGAACGTTCGGCACGTACTTCGGTTGCGCTTGACCAACTCGTGGAAATACACGGACTAGGATCTATGGCCTACTACTATCAAGGCGTTGGAAACCCGGAGAACGAGGAAGTGGTCAGTTCCATCATCCTCGGAACCAGTCTCTTGACCAGTCGCGGGATACCCGTTGCTGGGGAGTATGAAATCAAGAATGTTCAGGCTATGAAGATCTTGGATTCTTTTCGTGTCGGCGGCTCCTTCACAGAATATTACGCCACAGATTATGAGCAGGATGTGCTTCTGATGGGGCACGACGGCCCGGGACATATTGCGATCGCCGAAGGCAAGACAAAGGTGCGGCCTTTGCAGCTTTACCATGGCAAAATCGGTCGCGGTCTGTCGGTTGAGATGTCGGTGAGGCACGGTCCGGTCACACTGCTTTCCGTCGTACAAACGGCGCAAGGAAAGCTGAAGTTCTTGTGTGCCCACGGCGAATCCATTCCGGGCCCAATCCTTGAACTCGGAAACACGAACAGCCGGTATCGGTTTTCTCTCGGCGCAAGAGGATTTTTGAACGACTGGAACAGCCAAGGACCCGCACATCATTGCGCTGTCGGTCTGGGGCACATTGCAGAAAAACTGAAGAAACTGGCAGCGCTGCTGGGGATCGAATGTATTCAGGTATGTTGACCACGGCCTCAAGGTTTTCGTGCTTCGGGAGGAATGAATGCGTGCCAAACGTCTAGGGCGATGCCAGTGGCTACCCGTTCTTTTTTTGTTTTCGGGAATACAAACGAGACCCCTGGGTCCACCGGTCACGGTATCCGCCGATTGGAACAAAACCGTATCCGTTTCACGGACAACACCGACCCTTCAAGTTGTGGTAAATCCGCCACTGCGCCGTGGAACTCCAGTTCACGACAACGCTTTCCAGTCTCTTCGCGATCTGGGAGCGGATTACGTACGCTATGTTCCTTGGCTCCCCTATCCCCGGTTGGGCGTGGCAGAACTCGAGCCGCCCACCGCCGGAAAAACTTCCTGGGATTTCTCTCTCATCGATCCCATGACCATCGATTTTCTCGACGCGACCAAGGGGCACTCGGTTGTTCTCAATTTCAGCATTATTCCGCAATGGATGTTCAAGACTGCCAAACCGGTTGCATATCCTGACGATCCGAACCAGGTCACTTGGAATTACCAGCAGGGGACAGAACCGCGCGATCCTAGTTTTAAAGAGGTGGCGGACTACTATGCGCGACTTTTCTCGTGGTACACGAAAGGTGGATTCACAGACGAACTCGGCAATTTCCATCCGTCCGGCTACCACTATTCGATTCCGTTCTGGGAAGTACTCAACGAGGTCGATTTCGAACATCAAATGGCGCCGGAGACCTACACCCGCGCCTACGACGCCATCGTCACAGAAATGCAGAAGGTACAGCCGGCCACGAAGTTCGTCGGCACCGCGCTCGCCTTACCTAGCCTTCGTCCTGATTTTTTCGAATATTTCCTGAATCCTAATAATCACAAAGCGGGGATACCTTTGGACTACGTGTCGTATCATTTCTACGCCATACCCACGCCCGACGAAACTCTCGAGATTCAACAACACACCGTTTTCGCGCGCGCGGATGGCTTCCTCAGTACCGTCCGCTATATCGAAACAATTCGCAAGAGGCTCTCTCCAAACACGCAGACTATGATTAACGAGCTCGGGATCATTTCGGCGGACGACGGCGGCCAAGACCGCCCCGGCCACGTAACAAAGCCCATTCCCGCCGCCTACTGGAATCTCGCGGGTGCGGAATTTGCCTATCTTTTTGGGCAGCTCACCGAGATGGGTATCGAGGTTGCCGGCGAGTCGCAACTGGTCGGCTATCCCACGCAATTTCCCAGTGTTTCGATGGTCGATTGGAACAACGGAAGGCCCAATGCGCGTCTTTGGGTGCTGAAGCTCCTTAAGGATAACTTCGGCCCCGGCGACAAGCTGGTGGAAATCCTGCCCTCGACCGCTCCGGCTTCCGGGGACGAATATATCTATACCCTTGCTGTCCTTTCGAGATCAAGCAAACGCAAGCTGTTGCTGGTTAACAAGCGAGACCGAGACCTACGCGTTTCCATACCGGGAGGGCGAAATGCGCAAATCCAGTTCGTCGACGTGACTACCGGATCAGAGCCCTCGGCGATAGCAAAACTCGATGGCGATGAACTTACGCTCCACGCTTTCTCGGTTGCGGTTGTTACCCTGCTCTAGGAGCTGAGGTGCCCTCGGCAATTCTGAATATTTGAGCGAGTTGCTGAAGATCGCGCTCAAGACGAAATCATTTTTGACGTGCGTTCAGTTGGTCGAGCTTGCGCTTTAGCTGTTCGAGCTTCTGCCCAGCCTCGCCAAGCTTGCCTTCCGCCGTCAATCGCTGGTAGTCGGCGAGGTCTTTGGCCGCGCCGGTGATGAGCTCGTTCAGATTCTCCGAAGACTTAGTCGTGACAGAGGGTGCCGCTGCGTTTGGTCCCGGCTCCGCGGAAGCAGCTGCGGCCCTTAGCGACGACTCCTCTCCGCCAAAGAGGGCCCTCATCGCTGAGTCGAAGGTTGGTCCATAGGCGAGCCGGTCTTGGAGCGCGAGCACGACCAGACGCAACTCCGGCATTGGGCTCCGCTCGGCCTGCAGATAAATCGGCTCCGCATACAGCAGCGCGCGCCCGCACGGAATCACCAGCAGAGTTCCGCGCCGCACGTGGGAGCCTTGCTGGTTCCAAAGCGTTAATTGTCCCGACAACTGCGCGTTCTGATCGATTCTCGCTTCGATCTGCAGAGGCCCGTCGACCAGCTTCGTTTTCGGAAAGTCGTAGACCACCGACGTACCGTAGTGCGCGCCGTCGCTGCGCCCTGCAATCCAACCAATCAGATTGTTCCGGTTGGCTGGCGTGAAGGGCAGAATCTCTACGAACTCCACGGCGGCTTCGCCCGGTAGCTTCATCAGCACGAAGTTCGGCTCCATCGCCTGCGTCCTTTGCTGACCGGACTCGTCCATACCAACTTCCGAAGCGACGGTCCACAAGTCCTCGCGGTTGTAGAACACTTGCGGATCGGTCATGTGGTAAAGCCCGTACACCGACGCCTGTAGCTTTAGCAACAACTCTGGATAGCGCACGTGTTTGCGGAGGTCTGAGGGCATTGCCACCGCATCTTTGAATAGATCCGGGAAAATATGCTGATATGCCGTAATGATCGGGTCCTGCGGATCAAACACGTAGAACGTCGTCGTTCCATTGTAGGCGTCGATGACGACTTTAACGCTGTTCCGCATATAGCTAACAGAATCGTTGCCAAGAGCATAGTGGGTTGAGTACGGATAGCTGTCGGAAGTTGTAAACGCATCCATGATCCACGACAGCCGGCCGTCGTCACCGACGACGATGTATGGATCGGGATCGTACGTAAGGAATGGCGCCAGCGCCGTCGTGCGATCTCGCACGTTTCGGCGCATCAGGAGTTGGCTCTGCTCGTTAACATCATCGCTAAACGGCAGCTTCGTCAGGTCACCGCGGTCGGACGCGATGAGGAGACGGCGAAAGAAACCGCCGAGGTGGATGCCGCCGTTGCCCTGATAGGAGATCAGGTTGTTGGTCTGACCTTGTGGGTAGTTGAATTCCTGTTGCCGCGTCTTCACATAAACATCCGTGTTGGTGAGCTCACCGAAATAGATCTCAGGCTGCTTTACGACGATATTTGGCACCGTGCTCTGGATGGGCATATTACTGAGAATCAGCGTCGGCAGTCCTTCCGGTGTGAATCCATTCACCGGATTCATGGTGATACCGTAACCATGGGTGTAGATCAGCTTCTCGTTGATCCAGTTGCGACTGCTCTCCGGGAGCTTATCGACGTTTAACTCACGAGGGGCGAGCATCACCTGGCGCATGGTGCCGTTGATTTCATAGCGATCGATGTCGATATCGGGAAAGTCGTAGTAGGTGCGGATCTCCTGAATCTGACGCAAGGTGTCCTGGAGTGCCCGCCAGTCCCACAGGCGAATATTTTGCAGCGTGGCCTGATTGTTTACCGGGTCCGCCGCATCGACGGTTGTTTCCGCAGGAAATTCGCGCTGCGTCAGAATGTCCAATCCGAAGGCCCGCCGCGTCAGATCAATGTTGTAGGCAATGTAGGGTCGCTCGCGATCCAGTTCGTTCGGCTTCACGATAAAGCTGCTGACGTACCAGCCGAATATCTGAAGCGCGAGATAACAGATCGCGGCCGGGGCGATCGCCGCCACCAACCAACGGACCCGCGCCACCGACACCGCGTTGACGGCGGCAATCCCAGCCCCGAGAACAAGCGCCGCGCAGACTACGAGCATGCCGGTAAGCATGACGTGCGCATCCGTGTAGGTCACCCCGGCAAAGATCGTATGGTCGTCGAACAATCGTTCGAGTCGGGCTATATACACGCGTACCGCGAGTGTCGCCAATAAGAACGCGAACGCAACGGAGAATCCGCGCCAGGGCAATCGGGCCGAACCGCTTCGCCGTCCCGCGAACGCCCGCGTGCTGCCGGTAATAAGCGCAAAGAAGACGGCGATTACACAGGCGATGATGGCGAGCGTCAGCAGCCAACCCGTGATGAACTGCCACGCGGGGAGCGAAAAGAGGTAGAAGTTGATCGGCTTGTCGAAGATCGGGTCCACGGGACCACCGGCGGTGCGTGGTGCATACCAATAGAGCGCAAACGTCGGCCAATTCGGCATGACGCTGGCACCGGTCACCACGGCTATAACGAGCGAGACCACCAGCCCGACAAGGCGCAGGATGCGCGCGACGGGTAGTTTCAACAACTGCCCGCCGATGACCATCATGTGATCGTCCGGCAAATCGGGCTGGTACGCCCGCCGCAGCGCGAGGATCCATCCGTACAGAAAAAGAAATGTGACAGCAAAAAAAACCGCAAAGACAGCCCACTCGAGACTGAGTGTTCTGCGGAAGACCTCACCGTAACCGAGTGATCCGAACCAGAGCGCGTCGACGTAGTACGATAAAGCCGTCCGGCTACTGAAAATAACGATGGCAACAATGGCGAGAACCAGGAACAACAGGCGGCGCCGTCTTGGCTGCTGTTGCCACTCGATTATCTCGGGCATAGTCCTACCCCGCTTTCAGAAGTGCTTTCACGTGGAATTTGAGTAGGGCCAATTGTACGCTATCTGCAAGACCATCGAGACTCGCCCGTCTAATTCACCGTGGCGGCTCCGCCGGTGCTGCTTTTCTTCGGGTCGCGGGCCAGCCATACTAGCGGCATCGCCATGAAGCAACACTTTCGCTTTTTCGATCTTCGCGAACTGCTCGCGAAGGCGAATGAAGAAAAATCCGGTGATCAACTTGCCGGAATCGCTGCCGCCTCGGAGCGTGAGCGTGTCGCCGCAAAGAGCGCCCTGGCTGATCTGCCCTTGACGGATCTGCTCAGCAATCCCGTAATTCCTCCGGAAACGGATGAGGTCTCCCGGTTCATCCTCGAATCACATGATGCCTCCGCTTTCGAGAGAATCCGCCATTTGACCGTCGGCGAATTTCGCGAACTGATCCTCGACGGCCAAACCACCGAAACCGACTTGAAGTCCCTCAAGTGGGGCATTACGGCCGAAATGGCGGCGGCTGTAGCGAAGTTGATGGGCAACAAAGACCTGGTGCTCGCCGCAGCCAAAATTCGCAACGTTACCCGTTGTCGGAATACTCTCGGCGAGCGCGGCGTACTCGGCATTCGCTTGCAGCCAAACCATCCGTCCGATGACGTTGGCGGCATTTTGTTAGCTGCGTTTGACGGGCTTCTCTACGGCTGCGGAGACGCTGTTATTGGAGTGAATCCGGCTACCGATTCCGTCGCAGGTGTCGCGGCAATCCTGAAAGCGCTCGATCGGCTGATTACGGAGTTCGCCATTCCGACGCAGGCGTGTTGCCTTGCGCATATCACAACCCAGTTGGCGTGCCTGGATCTCGGCGCACCTGTCGACTTGCTCTTTCAGTCTGTCGCCGGCACCCAGGCGGCCAACACCAGCTTTGGTATCAATCTCGCTATGCTGCGAGAAGGCCGCGAACGTATTCTGGAACATCACCGCGCGCGGAATGTTCCCTGGGCAGGCGACAACGTGATGTACTTCGAAACCGGGCAGGGAAGCGCGCTCTCGGCGGAGGCTCATCACGGAGTCGACCAACTGACGCTCGAGGCGCGCGCATATGGAGTTGCTCGCGCCTTCGATCCCTTCCTGGTCAACAGCGTGGTGGGCTTCATTGGACCCGAATATCTGTACGACGAACGCCAAATCATTCGCGCCGGGCTGGAAGATCACTTCATGGGCAAGCTGCTTGGGCTGCCAATGGGTTGCGATGTCTGCTACACCAATCACGCCGTCGCCGATCAGAACTCGGCTGACAACCTTATGCTTTTGCTCGCGGCCGCCGCCTGTAACTACTTCATGGGCGTGCCCGGTAGCGACGACGTCATGCTCAACTACCAGTCCACCAGCTTTCATGACGCCCTCGCCGTTCGCAAAATCTTCAATCTGCGTCCGGCCCCGGAATTTCTCCGGTGGCTCGAGCGAAGCGGCATCTACCGGGACGGCGAGCCCTTGGCGCTCGACGCGGGAAGGCGGCAAAAGCTCTTACAAGGTTTCGAAAAAGTGTTACCGGCCCTGGCTTCGCCGGCATAACGTGAAACATGAGTGACGACGCCCACAATCTTGCCGCGCCCCAAGCGTGGCCTGAAATCGTCCGGAAAATAAAGGCGCGCACCCCCGCGCGCATTTTTGTGGCTCGAGGAGCCTCCTACACGACACAGATGGAGCTAGAACTCCGCGGAGCCCACGCCAATGCCGTCGATGCGGTCTGGACTGAGTTCGACCCGGAGAACGATTTTCCGCCCGAGTTTGTAGCACGGTGGGAACTATTTCCCGTTTCGAGTGAGGCCCAATCCAAATCGCAGTTTCTGCTGCGCCCTGATCTTGGCCGCAAACTCAACGCCGCCGACAAGCACCTCATCGCCCAGCGCTGCACCCAGGCGCCCGACTTCCAAATCGTGATCGGAGACGGTCTATCTGGAACAGCGGTGTCGGAGCAGGTGCCCGCTTTGTTTACCCTGCTGCAGCAGCGCGTTCAGTCCCATGGATGGTCGATAGGCTCATCTTTCGTTGTGCGCTATTGCCGAGTCGGCATCATGAACGACATCGGTGACCTGCTGACCCCGCGGGTGCTGGCGCTGTTGATCGGCGAGCGCCCGGGCTTGGCGACCGCATCCAGTCTTTCCGCCTATATGGGCTATTGCCCCCGCTCCCGGCACACAGATGCGGACAGAAACCTGATTTCCAACATTCACGCTCGCGGTGTTCGCGTCGAGGATGCTGCGGAGCGCATCATACATCTCGCAGCTCGAATGATGGCACTGAAACAAAGTGGCACGACTCTGAAGGAAGAGGGGATGGAGAGTAAACAATTCGACGGACTCGCAGATCCTTAGTTGAGTGGCGAATCGCTTTTCAATTTGTCGGGCGACGGGGGATAGTCATGCCTGTCAGTTTGCTGCGGTTTGCGCACCCTCTCCGCTCGTCTTGGTAACCACGTACCACTCGGCCGTGGGCGTCCGCAGATATTTCAACCGTTGCCGCGCCTTTTCCGTGCCCTGTGCGTTGTTCAGTTTCTCTTGCGCTACGATCAATTGCCGCACGACTAAGGGCGAGTGCAAATCGGACGCCAATTCGTCCACCGCGTTGGCGTAGTCGCCGTTGGCGCTCATCACGAAGCCGCGGGAAGACTCGTAAATGCTCTCGACTTTCTGGTCCCGCGACGTCGCAGCCAGTTGCTCCAGTTTCTGGATCTCCGTGTCGGCGTCGCCTATCTTGTGGTTTGCCACAGCGAGCCGCACTTCTTCACGAAGTACGCTGGCGTACTCCTGGTTGCGTTCCGCCGCAATCATGTCGTCGGGCACATGCGCCAGGCGGTCTTCCATCGTCCTAAGCAATGCACTCTCGCTTTGTAAGTCTGGCGCCAGAAGCTCCCGTGCGTAGTCAATCTCGAATTGTGCTATTGCGTCATGTGCTTCCGCCGCTTTGCTGGACAGTTTTGCGAGCTCTACGCGGCCGGTGCCCGCGTCCCCTTGCCAGAAATAGACCAGAGCCTGTTGGAATTCGATGTGCAGCACATCGTGTCCGTTCGTAGCCATTTTCAATGCCTTGTCATACTCGGCGCGGGCCAGGGAGTATTTCCCCATCAGTGTGTAGGTGTCGCCTCGCCCGAATTGCGAAGTAATAAAGGTCGGAGAAATGTCTAGTGCCGCCCTGTAGCGCGCCAGCGAACCCGAATCATCACCGGTCATGCGCAACACTTCGCCGAGCGAATCCTGCGCATTCGGATCATCAGGGAGCACCTCCGCATACCTCCGCAGTAAATCGATGCCTTTGGCGGGTTCCGGATCGAGCGCGTCCACATACGCGTAGCCGAGTGTATTCAATGCCGCCGGAAATTTCGGATCCAACTGCAGCGATTTTTCCATCAGATCCCGCCCCCGGAGGTAATCTCCCTGGGAAAACAGCCAGTCGCCGGCCAAGTAAAGCACGTGTTTGTTCTTGGGGTGTTTGTTGACAAGGTCATTCATCGCCATAATTGCAGGAAGGGCATCCGCTTCTTGCGTGCCGGTCATGAATTTCACCAACAGTTTCTCGTCCGCTGGGCTCCTGTCCGACAAACTCTGCGCTTTCTGCGCTGCTTCGGGCGCTGCCACGGTCCACCGCGCGGCATAGGACCACAGCGCATAGGCGATCGCGCAGTTGGGGTCCTTTTCCGCGGCCATCCTGGCGTGCCCGACGGAGTCGGCATACTGTGCGATCTCATAACTGTCCAGCGCCATCTCCACTTCGTGCCGCGCCTCTACCGATTTAGAGGCGATGCCGAGCGAGCCGAATACTAGCTGTGAGGGTGGCGATATCCTCGTAGTCTTGGCGGAGAGTGCCTTCGTGCCCGTTGTGTGGGCTATCTGCGCCGTCTGCTGTGCCCAACTTGGCGCAGCAGGCAAGCCCGTTAAAATCAGCAACAGCCCTTTGGCGGCGGTGTGTCGCATAACCATTTGATTCCTCAATTCGCCTTTTAACTTCGCTAGGGATACTTCTCGAAGGTATCGGTTGAAGGCTTTCTCTCGATACTGGACCGACGGACAGGTGTGCGCAGTATCCAAGCAGGGCACTACCACAACTGCCCGTAGAGGGAGTCGTCAGGTTGGACACATTGTTCGTAGGAGTCACTTGTGCCCGTTCCCACCAATCTCGAAACTACTTCTAACCTACCCGGAAAGGTTGTGGGAGGATGAAAGACCGTTGTTCTGTACGGCTGCTGCAGCTCGCTTTAGGAGTGTGTCTGCTCTTCGTCTCCGCCGCGCCCCTTCTCCCAGCGGTCAAAAACTGGGCCCTGGTGGCTCCTTCGGGCAGCAAACTCCAGGACGTTTCTCTCGCCGACTTGGCGAAACTTTGCAAGGGCACTCAGAAGGGCTGGCCGGATGGCAAGAGCTTCACGCTGGTCATGCATGACCCGGAATCTCTGGAAATGCGGGTCACCGTGCAAAAGCTCTTCGGCGTGGCTCCAGCCGAGGTCAAGCCTCTCGTTGCCAAGCTCAACGAATCGCGCCCGGTCATAAAGATTGTAGAGAACGACGAAGACATTATGCGCACCGTGGATGCCACACCGGGCGCCGTAGGCCTCGTCGACGTCTACGCCATCAACAGTTCCGTCAAGGTGTTGCGCGTCGACGGCAAGCTCCCCTTCGACGGCGGGTACGCCCTCAAAGGCAACTAGAGCCTCTCCCCATGCGGCCGTTGTGACTTCCGGCGCTCATCCCGCAATCGTAGATAACATGTGACCGAGCGTTGTGGACAATTCCTCGATTCGAGGTTCGACTTGTGCGACGCACCGGGTCTCCGATAGAGTTCGCCTTTATGCTCCAGACCCCGGCGACGCTCAGATGGCGAATCAGAATATTTTGCATTTTTCTTTTCGTCACTTTGGGACTGTTTGCCCAGAATCCACCGATGACTTCTATCAGCAGCCGCGTTGATGTCACCGCGGCGCAATTGCTAGCTGCGCCAGTGTCTTCCAATTGGCCGTCCTATAACGGTGATTACACTGGGCGCCGGTACAGCGCCCTTCGCCAGATCAATACAAGCAACGTGTCCGAGCTTCGCGCCCAGTGGGTCTTTCATGCGCCGAACAGCAGCCACCTTGAAGTTACCCCGGTGGCCTTGGACGGAATCCTGTTCGTCACCGCCGCCAATGATGCGTTTGCGCTGGACGCGCAAACCGGGCGCCCCGTTTGGCACTATGCGCGTCCGATCACCGAAGGGCTCATCGACGATGCGTCGCAACATCACAATCGCGGAGTCGCCGTTTGGCACTCTCGAATCTACATGGAAACCGACAATGCACATTTGCTGTGCCTGGATGCTCGTTCGGGTCACTTAATCTGGGATGTTGCCTATACGGACGGCAACCGGAATTACGGTGCAACCAGTGCTCCCTTGGTGGTCAAGGACAAAGTCATCGTCGGAACCTCAGGTGGCGATGACGGGGTGCGTGGCTTTATGGCGGCATACGATGCAGAAACAGGGAAGGAGGCATGGCGTTTCTGGACGATACCAGCTCCGGGAGAATTTGGTTCCGCTAGTTGGCCGGGCGACAGCTATAAACTTGGCGGCGGCACAACCTGGATGCCCGGAACATTTGATCCCGAACTCAATACGATTTTCTGGGGCACCAGCAATCCGGCGCCAGACTTTGATGGAGATCCGCGCCCCGGCGACGATCTCTACACCGACTGCCTGTTGGCTCTCGATCCCGACGACGGGAAACTGAAGTGGTATTTTCAGTTCACACCGCATGACCTTTTCGATTACGACGCAGTTGAAACGCCCATACTCGTCGACCAGAATTTCAAAGGTCAGGCAAGAAAGCTCGTCGTGGAAGCGAACCGAAACGGTTTTCTTTATGTGCTCGATCGCACAAACGGCAAGTTTCTGTCGGCAACGCGTTTTGCCGAGAAGCTAAACTGGGCTACTGGAATTGACGCCACAGGCCGCCCCATTCGAACCGAGCTCAAACCAACCGAAGCCGGTAACCGCATTTGTCCAGGTATGGTAGGAGCCACGAACTGGCACGCGCCCGCCTTCAATCCCGAAACGTCACTGTTTTATTTCATGGCGCTCGAGAGTTGCGACATTTATATGGCCAGAGCCCAAAAATTTGTGGCTGGCGAGATGTACTACGCCACCGGAGTTCGCCGAAGCGAGAGCGACCAGAACCAGAAAATTCTCCTGGCCTATTCGGTCGACGGGGACAAACCAGCATGGCGGTATGTTCAATCCGGCGACGGGCACTCATCGGCTGGTGTCATGACCACTGCCGGCGGACTGGTTTTCTTCGGCGACGACGCGCGGTCGTTTGAAGCCGTCGATGCCGCGACCGGGAAGGCGTTGTGGCATTTCAGCACCGGGCAGAACATCAGCGCGTCGCCGATGACTTACGCGGTCGCGTCTAAACAATATGTGGCAATTGCCGCCGGCAGCGACATTTTCACCTTTGCTCTGCCGAAATAATCAATGAGAAACGAAACGAAACGATAGCGATGGAAACTAGCAAATTTTTGGCATCTAGAATGCCTTGACTTGTGTACCGCTTCGTCCTACACTCCGCGCCAATTGGGGGTGTTCCATGCTCAATTGCTCTAGGCATGTCATCTCGGTAATTTCAATCGTTTTAATACTACTCGGTAACGCTGCGCCGATTCGGGCCGATGTAACCGGTTCGATTCAAGGTGTTGTGCGCGACGCTTCGCAAGGTGCGATTGCCGGCGCGCAAATCACCATCATGAATGTGGAAACGAATCTCAAATACCAAGCGACCACGGGCACGGATGGTTCCTATCACGTCCTGGCGCTCCCCGCTGGCAACTACAAGCTGACGGTTGCTGCGAATGGATTCCGCAATTTCGCTGAGACCGACATCGTTGTGAAGGTAAACGACCAGCTACAAATCGATGTGACCATGCAGGTCGGTTCGGCACAACAGGAAGTCATCAACGTCGAAGCAAACGCCGTGCAAGTGCAGACGGAAAGCACGCAACTCGGCGACGTGATCGATTCGAAGAAGATGCTCGCTCTGCCGCTGAATGGCCGTAGCTACGTCGATCTTTTGGGCTTGCAGGCCGGCGTCGCGCCGGCGACCGCGAGTACAATCGGCGGTGACCGGCCGGTATCGGGCATTTTGAATGCCGGCAACATCTCCGTGAACGGGCAGCGGGAAACGGCAAACGCCTTCCTGGTCAACGGCGGGGACGTGAGCGAGGGGCGGAACCTGGGCACCGGATTTATTCCGAACTTGGACTCCGTGGAAGAATTCCGCCTGATTACGAACAGTTTCGACGCGGAATATGGAAAATTCAGCGGCGCGGTGATGAACGCTATCACAAAGTCCGGAACGAACGGGTTTCACGGGGATGCATTCGAATTCCTGCGCAACGACGCATTTGATGCCACGAACTATTTTGCACCATCAAAATCCGAGCTGCGACGGAATCAGTTCGGTTACGCGGCGGGCGGGCCCCTCTGGAAGGATCATATATTCTGGTTTTCGGATTATCAGGGGACGCGGCAAGTGCAAGGTGCGGAAACCGGCCTTGTTACGGTACCGACACCGGCGGAACGTCAGGGCCAGTTCGACCCATCCGTTTTCGCTACGACAAACAGTAAGGGACAGTCAGTACCGACCACCATCGACGGCCCCTACTGGGCGCAAGTGTTGTCGCAGCGCTTGGGTTACGCGGTGACGCAAGGAGAGCCGTACAGTTTTGCCGGTTGCGCCTCGACTGCGCAGTGCGTATTTCCTGGTGGGGTGATCCCGCAAGCCGCTTGGGCACCGCCATCGAGCCACATTCTTGCGTACATGCCGACACCGACTTTGCCTGGCGCTGTGAACAACTACTCGAACAACAGCCAAAGAAACATAGCCAACGACGACAAGATCGGGGAGCGCGTGGATTTCAACAATGCCCTGACCGGAAACTGGTCGTGGTACTACGGCTACGACAACTCGAATGTTGACAGTGCTCTAGCCGGGTTTGCGACTGTGCCGGGCTTCCCGACGACCACACCTTCGCGGGCACAGCAGTTTGTGATCAGCAATACGAAGACTATAGGAACCACGGCAGTCAACGAAGCCCGGGCCACCATCTTCCGCAATGTGCTGCACAAGGACAACCCGGCCGGAAGTTTCGCGAGCCTGTCGTCGCTCGGTTTCGTGACGGGCGCAGACACCCTGGGCATTGCGTCGCTGCCTGGATATCAGGAGTATATGCCGCAAGTCACCCTTAGCGTCATCGGCTTAAACATTGGCGTTCCGACCTTAAATACGTTCCAACCGAATACGACATACACGGTGAGTGACGTTTTCTCGAAATCCGCGGGGAAACATACGTGGAAATTTGGAGGGGAGTTCCGTTACCTGCAGGTGAACGAACGGAACTATGCGAGCCCGAATGGACAATTCACATTTGATGGTACGGTGACTGGATCGGACATGGCGGACTTCCTCTTGGGCGCTACCTGCGTATCCTGCGGAGGTGCATACATCCAGGCTGCCAAACAGGTGTTGGACTCCCGAGCGAAGTATGGCGGTGCGTTTGCACAGGATTCCTGGAAGGTAACTCAGAATCTCACACTGAATCTGGGTTTGCGCTGGGAAGTGAGCACGCCGTGGTACGACACCCAAGGAAAGCTCCAGACCTGGGTTCCAGGAAGGCAGTCCACGTTGTTTCCACTTGCGCCTGAAGCGCTATTATTCCCGGGGGACCCTGGAATTCCCAAGACGATGGCTCCGACGCGCTACAACAATTTCGGGCCTCGAATCGGTCTGGCCTATTCCCCGGGGTTTTCGGATGGAATTCTGGGCAAGATCTTCGGCGGGCCGGGGAAGAGCAGTATCCGGGCAGCTTATGGCATCTACTACACTTCGATTGAAGACCTAAACCTGTTCTACGAGGTGGCGGACGCGCCGTTCGGACTGTATTGGCAGTCTCCAGCGTCGGTGATGTTTGACCAACCGTTCCTGATTCGATCCAGTGGGCAATCGCTGGGGCAACGTTTTCCTTACACCCTGCCGGTTCCGGGGGCCGCGTCGAACAAGACGCTGAGCTTCGGTGTGTTCGAGCCCATCAACTTTTCCCCGGGCTACAACATTCACAATGAATTGCCTTACGCGGAGCACTTCAATCTGTCGATCCAGCGCGAGCTAAGTAGATCAACGGTGCTGACGCTGGCGTATGTCGGGACCGCAGGGCACCGCCTCATTGCGCAGAACGAAGCCAACGCCGGCAACCCGGCTCTGTGCCAGCAACTCACTGCGGAGGGAGCGTTTGACGTAACCGCACAAACACCCGGCTGCGGCCCTGGTGCTGAAAATGACGTTTTTCAGCTTCCGTCAGCAACCGTTCCGTGTACCACAGCAAGTCCGACGCCCCTCCCGGGATGCGTTTACGGTACCCGGAACCGCAGCAGCGCATTTCCATACGCGCTACAAACCTCCAATTACTGCCCGGAGTCGGCGACGCTGGTGTGTTTTGGTAACGGCAACACGAATACACTTCTTACCGCCAACTCGATCTACAACGCCGGACAAATCACCGTGGAACGTAAAGCCAATGATGTGACGTTCTTGGCCGCGTATACCTTCGCGAAGGCTCTGGACAATGCTTCGGGGTTCGGGGACCTGGTGAATTTCATAAATCCGAAATTGAGTCGTGGGCTGTCATCGACGGATATCACGCACAATTTCGTGGCCAGTTACATCTGGGCCATCCCGTTCGATCGCGCTTTCGGGAACGCACCCAAACGTCTGACGCAGGGCTGGCAAATCCAGGGAATCACACGATTCGCGACCGGATTCCCGATCGCGTTGAATCAGGGGACGGGTGATTATTCGCTCTACGGCAGTTCTTCGACGGACATGCCGAATCGCGTGGGTCCGGTGCAAATCGTAAACCCGCGCAAGGCGAATTCCGGATGTCCTACGGTCACGGGATGTTACTTCCTGCCAGGCGCCTTTGCGGTGAACATGACACCGGGAGCGTTCGGAAACGCAAATCGGAGATTTTTCTTCGGTCCTGGGTTTAACCAGACGGACTTCGGCATGTTGAAGCACACCGCGATTAACGAGAGATTCTCGTTCGATGTGCGTTTCGAATTTTTCAACATTTTCAACCACGCGCAATTCATGAATCCTGATGGGAACATCAGTGACACAAACTTCGGCATTGTGACCCAGGCGCGCGATCCGCGGATTGGGCAGGTCAGCGCAAAATTCTACTGGTAGTTGTGCCAACCATTTGACGGGGCAGGCAAGTTGATCCTGCCCTGCCTCGGTTGAGTTCGGCGCGCTATGTTAGGCTGGGTTCGATGAAGCGCAGCTGGGCGGATTCACTTCTTCAAGGTGGCAGGCTGTTACGAATGGGGTGTGCGGTCGTGCTGTGTGTCGTGAGTGCAGAACCGGCGCGGGTGTTGGGTCAGACAACAGCGCAGGCCTATCGTCAGCAGGCAAATGCGTTCGCACAATCCAAATCATGGGACGAGGCCGTCGGCGCGTATCGCAAAGTATTGGAGCTGGAACCGAATGACGCGGTGGCGCACTACGACCTTGCGCTGGCCTTGAAATACAAAAAAGAGACAAAGGAGGCGGTGGAAGAGTTCGCGACCGCGGTTCGGCTGAAACCTGCATGGTGCGAGGCGCATTTCGGTTTGGGCGCGACTCTATATGAGCTGGACGATCAAACGAGCGCGCTAAAGGAACTACGCAAGACCGTGGCATGTGAGCCGTCGAATGCTGATGCGCACCGGTATCTTGCGCATATTTATTCCGATCAGAATGATTTCCCGGCCGCAGAACGCGAGCTGGATCGCGCGGTGACCCTGAAGCCTTCGGCCGAAACTCATTTTGAGTTGGGAGAAGTGGAAGGTCAGCTTGGAAAATTGGATGCTGCAGCGGTGCAATTCCGGACGGCGCTGCGGCTGGGTCCAAAGTTGGCGCGCGCTAACGTGATGCTGGGAATCACGCTGCGGCGCCAGGGCGACCACAAAGGAGCGCTAACAAATTTTCGCAAAGCCGTGGAGCTGGATCCAACGGACCCAAATGCGCAATACAACTTGGGCATGGAGCTAAAAACGGAAGAAGACAATGCCGGCGCGATAGGCGCGTTTAGGAAGGCGATCGAACTGAAGCCCGATTTCGAGAAAGCTCATTACAGCTTGGGAATTGCGCTGCGCTCACAAGGCGATATCGCGGCAGCTCATAAAGAACTTGATGAACTCAACAGGCTGCATGAATTCCGTACAAGACTGGCGCAGTCGAAGCTGCTGATCCTGCAGGGCGTGGACGCCTTGAAGAAGCAGCAAGTCGATGAGGCGCAGAATTTCTTTCAGAAAGCCATCGACCAGAGTCCACAGTTGCCCACTGGCTATTACTATCTGGGCGTGACCTGGGACCGGAAACAGGACTATACGCAAGCCAAGGAAGCTTACGACAGGGCGCTCCAATTAAAGCCGGACTATGCGCAAGTTCACACCAGCCTGGGACTACTGTATTGGCGCGAGGGCGACCACGATCGCGCGCTTCAGGAGTTTCACCAGGCGGTGATGTCGGACGGCGATCTCCCGGAAGCGCACTACAATTTCGGGCTTGCCTTGGCGCAATCGGGACAACTTGACGAAGCGGTTCACGAGCTGAATGAAGCTTTGAGTCTTGACCCCAAGTACACGGACGCGCGCATTCAACTGGGATTGGTTTTGAGTCAGAAGAACGACACCGCCGGCGCCATCAGCGTGTTTCGGGAGCTCGTGCATCGCGATCCGAATTTTGCCGAGGCGCACAACAATCTGGGTTTGGCGCTGTTGCAAGCCGGAGACAACGGGGCGGCAAAATCGGAGTTTCTCGAAGCGGTTCGCCTGAAGCCTTCGTACGCGGAGGCGCATTACAACCTTGGATTAGCATTGCAGAAACAGGGAAAGGAGACAGAGTCGCGCGCGGAATTCGAGAAGGCGTTTGAAATTGCACCGGAATTGAGAAACGCGGCTCAACCTTAATCGATGGGACTACGACGAACGTTGGCGATAATGGTATTGGCGCTTACTGCGATAATAATTCTTAAGTTGACAAGAGTGGGTGTTCACGCGGCTAGCAACGGACTACGTCCGTCTGACGAGACCACCGCGCCGAAAGCGTGCGAGTTCATTGCACCCGGGGCGAGCTTTTCGGTTCCTCATGTATCGCACGCGCCGGAGCTGAACACGGATCCGAAGTCAGCCACTTGGGCGAAGGCCGCGTCGACGTGGATTACCAAAGACTGCAGCCACGAAATTGACTATCCGAAGCTGAAGACGGAAGTGCGTGGTTTCTGGACCGATTCCGACTTGTATCTTTTGTTCATCTCGCCCTATACAGAACTGAATCTGTGGCTGCCTGCGGACAATAGCAAGGACCGGCTGAAGCTCTGGGACCGCGACGTAGTGGAGTTCTTTCTCGGCGACGATTGGCAGGACATCAAGGTGTACAAGGAATTTGAAATTGCGCCAACGGGAGACTGGGTGGACCTGGCCATCAATCTGAATCACGACAGTTACGACGCAAAGTGGAATTCCGGATGGCAGAGGCAGGGGCGGATCGACGAGAAGAATCATGTTTGGTATGCGGCTGCGCGGGTACCGTTGAAGGCCGTGACCGATAAGCAGGTCGCGGCTGGGACAAAGTGGAGAGTCAACTTATACCGAATCGACGGGTTGGGCGACGATCCGGTGCGTCATTTCATGTGCTGGCAGCCAACGTGTGTGATCAATCGCGATCCAAATCACGTGCCCGAGCATTTTGGAACTTTGATTTTCGCGAAATAGATTCGTTACCAGGGGGCCAAATGTCCTTTACAAAAGAACCGAACCGTCGCAGCTTTATGAAAATGCTGACGGCTTCACCGCTGTTAGCGCAAATCGCTGCACAGGGATTGTATGTAAAATCTGCCACAGCCATGGGGCTGAACCCGAACAGCAATGTATACAGCCGACTCGGGGTAAAGACGGTCATCAATTGTCGCGGCACGTGGACCTACCTGAGCGGATCGCTGCAATTTCCGGAGGCGCTGGCGGCCCAAGCAGAAGCTGGGAAACACTTTGTGAACATGGTGGAGCTGCAGCAGGCAGTGGGGCGGCGCCTGGCAGAACTGACCGGAGCAGAGTCTGGACTGATTACGTCGGGCGCAGCGGGAGCGATGGCGGCAGCAACGACAGCTTGCATGGCCGGAAGCGATCCAGCAAAAATCTGGCAGCTCCCCGACACTACGGGCCTGAAACACGAAGTGATTATGGTGGGCGGGCGCAGCGCGTTTGATAGCGCCATTCGCCTGGCAGGCGCGAAGTTGGTGCTGGTGCAGGGGCCGGACGACTTGGCCAACGAGATCAACGAAAACACCGCCATGATTTACACCACAGATTTGAAGGAGAAGCTGGAGAAGGAAGCCGGGATCGCGAAGGCGCACAATGTGCCGATGCTGCTGGACGATGCCGCAGGCATACCGCCAATCGACAACATCAAGCTGTACGCGAAAATGAAACTGGATTTATATACGTTTTCCGGCGGCAAAGGTTTGCGAGGACCGCAATGCAGCGGCGTGCTGCTGGGCCGAAAGGATCTGATCGATGCCGCATTGCGTAATTCTTGCCCCTATGAGGGTGCTGTTTGCCGACCAATGAAGGTTGGGAAAGAAGAAGTCATCGCGTTGCTGACAGCGATTGAAACTTGGCTGCATACGGACTCGAAGAAACTGTATGACGAATGGAATGCGCGAGTGGAGCGCATTGCGAAGCTGGTGGAGACCGTACCGGGAGTGCAGACCGAGATCTACATTCCGGAGGATGGGAATCGCTACCCGACGTTGCGCGTGTCTTGGGATCAGGATGCCTGGGGATATTCGATTAAAGACTGCGTGACGGCTTTGCGCGATGGCGATCCCGTGATCGAAGTGCTCGGTATCGACAATCCGAGTCTGGTGTCGGCGGTGCATGAGGGCGTGGACAAGCCGAAACCGAATCCGAAGGAACCGAAGAAACACAATCACATCGAGTTGGTGTCGATGACCATACAGCCGGGGGAGGAGATGATTGTGGGAGACCGGCTGCGATCGATTCTCGGGGCGGCACGCAAGGGAAAAGCCGCGTGAGACGGGTGGTCCTTCGCGTTACGCCGGAAGTTGACCGATCCCTTCCGGCTAGAGGGCACGCGAAAGTCTGGCCACTACACAAGCTAGATTCGTTTGTTGGCAGGACCACGCGAGTCTGTTTGGTGGCTGTATGCATGACGCTCTGGCCCGTTGGCCTATTTGCGCAAACCGGCTCGAACGCGGCAAGTTCCAGTGAACTCGGACCGAGCGGATTAGACGCCGGGGACTATGTGTATGTTTCAGCGCAGGGGCCAAATCGTGCGGACGGAACTGCTCCTGCTGATTTTCGAGGGCAAGCGCGGCAATGTCTGGACAACGTTCGGAAGGTAGTGGAAGAGGTCGGGCTTTCGATGGAGCACGTGGTCTACGTGCACGTGTATTTGGAGGATGTGAAGGACTATCCAAAGCTCAACGAAGTGTTTGCGACTTATTTTCCCCACGATCCGCCCGCGCGAGGTGTGCTGGGGGTGGCGAAGAATCCAGGCGCGGCGGTGCAGATCACGGCGGTGGCGGTGCGAGATCTGCGAGGCAGGCAAGCCGTTTCGTTGCCCAATATTCCGGCGAACAAGGCATACTCGTTGGGCATGCTGACGTATGACCGGCTGTTTGTTTCCACGATGCCGGGAATGGATTTAAGTACTGGAAAAATTCCACAGGATGCAGCGGCACAGGTGAATCTGGCGCTGGATGGCATGAAGTCCGTGGTTGAGGCGGCGGGGCTGACGCTGGCCAACATGGTTTTCGTGAATCCGTATCTGACCGCGGCGGTGCCGATGCGGACCATGAACGAGCTGTACGCGAAGCGATTCGAATTTGGAAATACACCGGCGCGCGCGACGATTGAGGTGTCCAGTTTGCCGGAAAACGCGCAGATTGCGTACACGGGTGTGGCGGTGCGCGATTTGAGCAAGCGACGCAGCATCCGGCCGAAGAATATGGCGCCGAGTCCGACGGCGAGCCCTTGCGTTTTTGCGGGAGAAACGTTGTATTGTTCGGCGAAAAGCGGATTTATTCCCGGGCCGAATGGAGGAGTTTATAGCGCTTCGACGAAGGACCAGACGCGGCAGACGATGCGGAACCTGCTGGACAATCTTGAAGAAGCCGATATGAAGTTCGATGAGGTGGTATCGACCACGATTTATTTGGATGATGTGAAGGATGTGGCGGAGTTTGCTGGGGTTTACAAAAAATACTTCAAAGAGTTGCTGCCTTCAGAGACGGTTGTGCAGCAGTTGCCGCCGGTGGAGCAGAAGGCAGATAAGGACGACCGGTACCCAGATTTGGAGCAGGTGTCGCTGATCGCGGTGCGGGGTGGGAAGGCTGTCATGAAGGCTTTGCCGTAAGCGTGACTCTCAGCGGCTGAAGCCGTGCCCTGAAGAAATTCAAACAAAAAGCAGATCCCTGAGGCCTTAAAGGGCTGAGCTACAGGCTCGGGAGGATAAGGACTGTTTTCGTCGGCTCTGAAGATGTGATCCGGCGAAGAACTTAGGTCATTGCACACACTCACTGCTGCCGGTGCTGAGATTGTTGCACCTCACCAGAATCCTCAGGCCAAAATTGGCTGGGCCACGCGGATATTTCGTGTTTAATCTGGGTTTTGGGGCATTGGGACGAAGACTCTGACTGCTAGAATGTGGGCTTTGGCTGCTGAGGCTTTCTGGTTGTAAAAACCTACGGTGCAGTTCTGGCGAAAATAGTAGGCGTCTCCCGCGACGGCGTGATGCAGGCCTTCCACTCCGTCCATCCCACCACCGGCGGCCATTTGACCTTCGCCATCAAGCACCAAATAGATTTCTTCGGCGACTTCGTGATGGTGGGGGAAATTGGTTCCTGCGGGAGCAAAGTCCATGAGGAAGAAGTCAGCCACGGTGTAGGCGGCGTTGATGCGGTCGCGCTTTGCGGTGCGAGGCCCGATCATCAGTTTGTACTGTACGGATGTGGGGTGACCTTCGACGGTTTGTTCGTTGATTTGCGATAGATTGGCGACTTGCAATTTTGCGGGCGCCGAGAGTGTTTTTTCCTGAGGAATGCGAACGGTCGTGAGCACGAGGCGAAGTGGCTCGTCAGACGAATTTGTGAAACTGTGGCGAACCGTGGGCGGGACGTAGGTGAAATCGTTTTGCGCTAACGGGTGCGATTCTTCGCCGTACTGGATAATCCCTTTGCCCTGAAGGACGAAAAACAGCTCTTCCTCGCGTGGGTATTCGACTGGCTGACAAGTGCCGTGCGCATCCACGGTGAGTTCTCCAAAGCGCCGGATGTTTTTTGGATAGTGAATCTCAGTGTCTCCGTCGCCGAAGACAGCGGTGTAATGACAGGCGCCGGTGGAAAAGTCGGTCTGACGCTGGGGAAGAGAAAAAACCTGGCGGTATAACCAAGTGGGTTCGACTTGCCTCTCCTGAGCCGACAGAGACAACACGAACGCAAACAGCATTGCAACCAGCAAGCGCATTACTACGCCTCCAGAAGCCCGACTTATCTTCGCTGGTAGGGCGAACAATAGCAAGATGGCGCGTGCGCGGGCGCGTGATTAGTCATTGCTATTTGAAATTTCTAGGATCTTGCCATTCATGTTCCTCTTGCTGGAAAGGGAACCAACGATCCATCTCTGGACGGGGATCCTTTCGCTGGTGCAGCACTTCAGGTGCAACGCAATTTCACGGCGAAGGCGAAAGTTGAACGGGTATCGGCACGAGCTGACGACACCTCCCAATGGCAAATATGACGATCAAGTGGATGCAATGTCTCAAGCCCTCGACTGGTTCAAGAACAAATCCACACATCTGGTGTTGGAGGTGACTGAGTACTGGAAGCAAGAACAGGAAGAGATCAAGTCCGAACGACTGCAACGACTGCGCAAGGGACAGCCCGTACCGCCGACGCTCAATGTAACCGATCGAACTCCCGCATTCTTGGCCTCCCTGAATTCAACTCATCTTCTCTGTTACCACAAACCAGATTAAGCTAGCCCCGAACAGATGAATGGGAAGTCTGCTCAGAGTCGGTGTGAAAAGCTACAAGTATATCTACATCAACAAGCTGTCTTCAGGATGAAACGATGGGCACGACAACAGACAGATTTCTGAGAGCGCTCTTGATCGGCGGGCTTGTCACGGTCACGCGAGCAGTGGGTTTCGGCCCGTGGGTCTTGCCGGTAGCCCTGGGTCAGAACTCAGATGCTGCACAAGCCAAAGCCTCGCGATCGAGCACTGCTGCTCAGCCAAGTCCGGCTCCGGCAGAGTCGCCGGAATATCAGCGCACCCAGGCGCGTCTCGCAGAAGGTTGGAATACCTGGGATGTGCATAGCGTTACGACTCAGGTGCTGCTCCCCGAGGGTCTGGCAATCCACATCGGCCTCAAGCACAACGGCACCCTCTGGCACGAATCGTTTCTTTCCGATTCCTTGATTGGCAGGCAAGGACCAGGGCTTGAGCGGGTCGTTCCGGGACCGCATGCGTGGGACGGCAGCTATAGCGATCTGCGGCTTTCCTGGCAGGGCCACAACGTTCGTATTCAGAGCGCTCACGAGGGAAAGGACCTGGTGCTCCTTGCTACGCCGCTCCCGTCGTCCCCGGCATCCAAAGTTTCAACCACCACACTGCCGCCAACCATCGTTCTTTCTGTCAACTTCCTCTGGAATCGACCGGGGACCGTGCTTCAAGAGAAGGACCACCTAGTGGCCCATGCGGCAACTCGTACCGTCCCGATCAATTGCACCTGCGCGATGGGAGACCGCTCTGTCGTCGGCCTACCGATCGCCGGTCGTTATTTTGCCCTGGATTTCACCGCTCCGGTCGGCGTCAGCACCGGAAAATCTCGCACACTCGTTGAGATTCAAGGAATTCTGGACCGCCAAAAACGCGCCTACGACCAGTCCATCGCAGCCGCCGGAAAAGCAGCGCCAATTGCCGACGCCATTCAAACCACCCTCGGATGGGACACCATTTACGAGGCCGAGGGCCGTAGAGTGATCTCTCCAGTCAGCCGGGTTTGGAGCGTCACCTGGGGCGGCTACGTCATCTTCGACTGGGATAATTTCTTCGCCGCTACCATGGCCGCTATTGGCGATCGCGATTTGGCCTATTCCAATGCCATCGAAACGCTGCGCGAATCGACGGCGCAGGGCTTCGTGCCCAATTATGCCCGCGCCCGAGGTTGGAAAAGCTCCGATCGTTCTGAGCCTCCGGTGGGGGCCATCACGGTTCTCGGCCTTTATAAAAAATTCGGGGATCGTTGGCTGCTGCGCGATACCTTCCAACCGCTCCTTCGTTGGAACCGCTGGTGGTCGGAGCATCGCGACATTCAAGGTTATTTGACCTGGGGGAGTGACGGAGAGAACGAACCCGCCAACCTCGACGATAATTCGCGTGGCACCCGCGGCGGCGCCATTCTCGAATCGGGCTTGGACAACAGCCCGATGTATGATGATGCCGCCTACAACAGCCACACCCACCAGTTGGAATGGGCCGACGTCGGCTTGATGAGCATGTACATTGCCGACTGCGACGCACTGGCCACCATGGCTGACCTGCTCGGAAAATCGGCGGAGGGGAAAGAACTTCAAGAGCGCAGTTCTCGATACCGGGCAAAACTGGCCACGCTCTGGGACGCAAGCTCAGGCATCTTTCTCAACAAGGACTTGCACACCGGGCAGTTCAGTTCTCGCCTGTCTCCCACTAACTTCTATCCGCTCCTTGCCAAAGCGACAACGCCGGAGCAAGCCGAGATTATGATCAAAAAGCACCTCCTCAATCCCCAAGAATTCTGGGGTGAGTGGGTGATTCCCGCGATTGCGCGGAATGACCCCGCCTTTCGAGATCAGGAATACTGGCGCGGCCGCATTTGGGGGCCGATGAATTATCTGGTCTACCTGGGCCTTCGTAATTACGACGCTCCTGAAATGCGCGCGGAATTCGCGCAAAAATCCTACAACCTCTTTCTTAAAGAGTGGGAAGGGAACGGCCACGTGCATGAAAACTACAATGCAATCACAGGCACAGGCGATGATGTCACGAGCAGCGATCGCTTCTATCATTGGGGAGCGCTCCTCGGCTTTATTCAGTACCTCGAGCAAACCACGCCTTCATCAGCCGCGCTAACCACAAATGGGCCCAGCAACAGGACGACCTCGACACTCATGCTAGAATCGCGCAAAAAACCGTGAAGGAGCCCTTGCCATGAAACGAATCAGCCGGCGTACCTTGATCCGTACTTGTTCTGCCGCGACCGCGTCCATGGCCCTGCCCCCGTTTTTCCTCAAAACCTCGGATAAGACGGGCGCGCGCTTGCCGGTCGTGGGTTCGGGAGCTTTCACGTACCAATGCGTCCACGACTGGCTGGTGCCACCGGACGGCCTCGTATGGGGAGACACCCATGGTCTCTGCCAGGACGAATCGGGAGCCATCTACGTCGCGCATACGGTCGGCAAGTCCAGCATGCGTGGAGAAGCGGTCGTGGTGTTCGATGAAAAGGGTGCCTTTGTCCGGGCCTTCGGAGAAGAGTTTCGCGGCGGCGCGCATGGGTTGAACGTCAGGCGCGAGGCAGGCGGAGAGCTCCTCTACCACTGTGACATCAACCGGTGCAAAGCGGTGAAAACTACGTTGACCGGCGAAGTGGTTTGGACCCACGCCTATCCGCGCGAGGATCCGCAGTATGCGGACCGCCCGATCGACTTCGTTCCGACAAATGTCGCGTTTGCGCCCAATGGCGATTTCTACGTCGGCGATGGCTATGGGTCGCATCACGTGCTTCGATTTTCAACCGACGGGAAATTCCTCGGCGAAGTCGGCCGTCCCGGCCACGGGGACGGCGAATTCGATACTCCCCACGGCCTGTGGGTCGATCCTCGCGGAGCGGAGCCGCTGCTTGTTGTGGCCGACCGCGGAAACCGGCGGGTTCAGACGTTTACGCTGGCCGGCAATCACCTGCGTACCGTCCAGCAGGAGCCTCACCTGCGCATGCCATGCCACTTTCATAACCAGGAACAGTGGCTGGTCTGCCCGGACCTGGACAGCCAGGTATGCATCCTCGATCGTAACTACAACGTGGTCGTCCAACTTGGCGACGGCAAAGCCTCGAACGGCGCCGTTGGCTCTCGGCGCGATCAATCGCGGTCACAGTTCACGCCAGGGCAATTCATCACTCCGCACGCGGCCATTTTTCTGCACAACGGAGATATCCTCGTCGCCGAATGGCTTCCGATCGGACGTATTACCCTACTCCGCCACGTCTAGGGCACTACTGACCCTGTCGCTCGACTCTGCCGGTTTCTTGGCTTCATCCCTGGCCGTTCCCGAGGATACTTGCCTGACCCGGAAAAACGCCACCTTCACTTGTTATATAAATAGAGGCGCGATGGCGAGGACCTCATGAGCGGCGAATCTTTACCCATAGCTTTGCCGCTTTCGCGCTTTGCGAGCGACGCCTGTGAGGTTACGGACCTGTATCGCGAACTACGAAAACCTTTGCTCCGATACCTGGTTTGTCTCGGACTCTCGACCGATGAGGCTCAAGATACCGTGCAAGACGCGTTTCTCAGTCTCCATCGGCACTTGGTTTCGGGTGGGCCGCAAGAAAACATTCGTAGCTGGGTGTTTCGCGTCGCTCATAACCAGGCTAGAAACCGCCAGACGAGTTACCATCGGCGGTTCGGCGAGCCACTGGATGGCGAGATAGACCGCATGCTGGACCAAACCACGCCAGAGCGCGTCGTGCTTGAGAAGGAAAAGTTCCGGCGGCTTGAAAAGGCCATGCGCCAACTGACCGAGCCCGAACGCGAATGTCTGTTACTGCGCGCCGAGGGACTACGCTATCGTGAAATCAGTGACGTTTTGGGGATGTCGCCCTCCACCGTGGGCGACACTGTAAGTCGCGCGATCAAGAAATTAGCGGAGAAATGCAATGTGTGAATTTTCGGAAAGATTGATCGGCTGGCTTGACCGCGAGCTTCCGGAGAACGAAGCGGCCGATGTCGAGCGCCACATTCAGATCTGTACGGAATGCCGGAACCAGCTCGCCGAATACCAGAAGCTGAGCAGGACATTGGACGCCTATTGCAACATCGTGATGGCGTCAAAGGGCCACCCCAGAGTGCCGCGTTGGGTGCCTGTGGCGTCGGTTGGCGTAGCCGCCGCGGTTGCCGCCGCATTGTTCCTCTTCCTACCGCGGACCAGGATCGGGCCGCCCGTTTCCGAGCCTTTGGTGAAAATGGCTCCGTCGCCTGTGGTGGCCGACGCAGCGACTCCCGCGGTTAAGGCAGTCCGTCGACGTCGTGCGGTCGGACGAGTGCCAAACCAAGATGCGAACTTGCCGCCGACGGAGCCGGCTATCCAGATCGCGATCCCCGGGGAATCCCTCTTTCCGCCGGGCGCTGTTCCCGAGGGCGTCGTTTTCACTGCGGATCTGAGCATTGCCGCGGACGGATCGGCGCGACAAATCCGGCTCCGTCCCGGACTTATTAGAGTTCAAAGGAGAGTTACCGAACCATGAAATATACACTCGTGTTTCTTCTCGCAGTTTCCCCGTGCGCATTTGCCCAGGATGGAATCAGAACAGATGCCGTGTATCAAAGCGCTGGCCCTGGTGTGGTGGCTGCCCGGGCAATCGATCGGGGGACGGGCGGGGCGGTTCCGGGTGCACCGTATTCCGCAACGATTACCAACGAATCGATCCAGACGCTGGCCGACGGCACTCACATCGTCCAGAACAGCACCGGGACAACGGCTCGGGATTCACAAGGCCGGACGCGCCAGGATACACCGTTGCCGGCGATCGGCAATATGTCCATAGTCAATGCCCCTCACCTTGTCTTTATCATCGACCCGGTGGCGCAGACCTCGTACACCTTAAACATGACGGACAAGACTGCCCAGAAAATCTCGATGCCTGGCGGTGGCGCGGCGGTGTCCGGCGGGCCGAGTTCCACGAAGATGTTTTTCATCCAATCCGGCGGTGCAGCGACGCCGGGTAATCCGCCGCCGCTTGTCATGCAGAATCGCTTAGTAGGTGACGAAGAGTCGCAGGTAAGTACCGAGGACCTTGGCTCCCAAACCATGGAGGGTCTCCTCGTGAATGGCGTCCGCACTACGCGGACTATCGCTGAGGGTCAAATCGGCAATGACAAGCCCATCAGCATCGTCACGGAAGTCTGGACGTCGCCTGATCTTAAGACCGTCGTGTACAGCAAGCGGACCGACCCACGAATGGGCGAGCAAACGTTTAAGCTTACGAGCATCGTGCGCGCTGAGCCTGACGCTTCGTTATTCACCGTTCCCGCTGATTTCAAGATGATGGACGGCTCTCAAAACGTCTTCTTCCGATCCAACCAATAGTGGCGAGGCGGTTCGAAGCCCACGACCCGCAAAATCTAGGGTCCGGCTGCGGATGCGTTTCTCGTCGCGCCGAACTGTTGTGTCTTCACAATTCCTTCGTTTTCTTTCACGTGAATTAACTGATTGACTTTGATCTCTTTCAACGTTTCTACCACCCCACTCGGCCAGCGAATCTCCAGCAGCTCTACTTTCTCCGCTTTGCCCAGGCCAAAGTGGATCCGTAAATCGTTCTGCGAAAAATAGCCGCTGCTGCTGCGCACCTCGTCGATCTGCGAGTGCAGTATCTTTTCCCCAGCCACCGAACTGACGCATTTCAGCCGCGCTCCAATGCCGCTGCGATTGGACTTGGTTCCCACCAATTTGATCTTGATCCAATTGTTTCCGGTCTTGCTGTCGCACCGCAGCAGTTGCGGGTAGTCGTTCACCGTGTTTACTACCATATCCACGTCGCCATCATTGTCGAAATCTCCGAACGCGCATCCGCGTGAAGCCGACGGTATGGAGATTCCCGGTCCCGCGTCATAAGACACATCTTCGAAGGTTCCATTTCTCAGATTTTTGTATAACAGCTTCCGCTGCGCGTAACCCGCTTCCGTCTTCAGTTGTTCCACCTCGGGGTACACATGTCCGTTGCAAATTAAAATGTCCAGCCAACCGTCGTTGTCCATGTCGAAAAAGCCGCAACCCCAGCCAAGATATTGTGTGTGTTTGCCCAGCCCCGCTTGATAGGTCGCATCTTCAAAACTCGCGCCACCCAGGTTGTGATACAGCGTCGGCGTATCCCCCGCAAAATTCGTTTTCACCAGGTCCAGATTTCCGTCCAGGTCATAGTCGCCCGCGGAAATTCCCATGCCCGCTTGTGGCTTGCCGTCGGCGCTGAGTGCGCAGCCCGCTTCGGTGGCGATGTCGACAAACGTTCCATTCTTCTTGTTGTGATACAGCACGCTCGGCGTCGAGTCGTCCGCCACGTAAAGGTCCGGCCATCCGTCGTTGTCGAGGTCGCTTGCCAGCACGCCCAGTCCATAAGTTCCGCTCGCGCTGAAAATACCCGATTTTTCGCTAACGTCGGTGAATGTGCCGTCGCCGTTGTTATGATACAGAACATTTTTTCCGCCCATCAAACCGGGCGGCCCGCAGGCCACCATCACTCCCTTATACAGGCACGGCCCGGACTCGGGAACCGGCGCCGTCCTCAAGTCCATGTCGATGTAATTTGCGACAAACAAATCCAGCCGCCCGTCGCGATCGTAATCAACAAAAGTGCATCCGGTATTCCATCGTTTTCCGTTTCCCGTTACGCCTGCTTTTTCACTCACGTCGGTGAACGTCCCGTCGCCATCGTTGTGGTACAAAACATTTTTGCCGAAGTAGGTCACGAATAAATCGTCATTCCCGTCGTTGTCATAGTCTCCAACGCAAACCGCCTGGCCCCACCCGGAATGCACGAGCCCCGCCTTCAGGGTCACATCGGTGAATGTTCCATCCCGATTATTCTTGAACAAGCGCGAAGTCGGCTCCTGTCCCGCCGGAAATCCTTCCAACTTCCAGCCATTCACGAAGAAAATGTCCAGCCAACCGTCATTGTCGTAGTCGTAAAAAGCTACCCCGCATCCGGTCGTTTCCACCAGGTACTTGTTTTTGTGTTCTCCGCCAAAGGTAGTTTTTGATGTCAGGCCCGCTTGGTGAGCGACATCCACGAAATTAACACCCAGATCCTTGCCTGGCGCTTTCACTCCCTGTGCTTCGACCGGTCCCGGCTCCTGTTGCGACCAGCCCCTGGCGGCGGTGGGCAACACAGCACCGAGTAATTGCTCCAATGGTAGGACCAGCGCCGATCGGCAAAGCGATTGGAGAAACCTGCGTCGACTTGGGGCCAAAGAGGAAGCGCCTTCCTTGGATTTTTGCTGGAAACCCAGATGCTTCCCTTTATAGCCACGCCGATTCACCTTTGCAAGCGCCCAAAGGGTACATTGCGCAAACACCCGTGCGACTGCGGATGTATCTCCCTTTGTTCATGAACAAACGAACGTCGCCGCGAATTCCGATGTCGCGATGAGGAGTTGTGATGGTAGACTTCGCATTTGCTTCACCAAAAAACTCGGCTTGTTCGTGAATCAGGCGTGGATTTGTGGCTTTTACTTCCGCCAGTTTTGCCGGGACGGAGCGTTTATGCCAAAGTGGATCCTTGTACTGCTCCTTAGTGTGCTCCCCGTGACGAGAGCCAACGGCGAAGTGAAAGTAGAAAAGATTGAATACAAGGGCTGGCACAACTGCTACCGCGTCAGTAACGGCGAAGTAGAACTTGTGGTGACAGGCGATGTTGGACCTAGAGTGATCCGGTTTGGCTTCGTGGGCGGTCAGAACCTCTTCAAGGAATACGCAGACCAACTCGGCGGGCAAAACGAAGAGAAATTTCAGCTTCGCGGTGGCGACCGCGTCTGGAAATCTCCCGAAGATCCGATTGCGACCTGGGCTCCGGACAACGTGCCGGTGCAATTAACCGTCACCCCGAACGGGCTGATTGCTACAGCGCCCGTGGAACCCTTGACGCGCCTTCAGAAAGAAATCGAAGTCAGAATGGCGGGCCAAGGCGCGCAGGTGGAGGTGGTGCATCGCATCACGAATCACGGGCTGTTTCCCCTGGAGTTTTCTCCGTGGGTGCTGACCATGATGGCGCCGGGAGGCCTCGCCATCTCCGGATTTCCGCCGCGGGGCAGACATCCCATCAACCTGGAGCCGACGAACCCTTTGGTGATGTGGGCTTACACGAATCTATCCGACAAACGATGGGTGTTCACCAAGAAATATTTGACACTGAGACAGGATCCCAACAACTCTGAAGCGCAGAAATTAGGAATGTTCAATGCCGAAAGCTGGGGAGCATACGTCCTGAACGGTGAAGTCTTCGTCAAAAGAGCAGCCGCGATTCCTGGCAAAGCTTATCCGGATTTCGGATGCTCTGTGGAATTCTTCACCAACAACGAATTTCTGGAGACGGAAACGCTCGGGCCTTTAACGAATGTCCTCCCGGGCAAGACCGTGGAACAGGTTGAACATTGGAGCCTGCATCGAGGCGCGCATCTGAGTGAAATCAGCGACGAAGCAATTGACCAGGCCATCCTCCCATTGTTGCGCGGGGCCGCGAGCGCAAATTGACCGCAACCCTTCTCATGCTAAGTGTTGCAGGCCCACAAGGCAGCCGCCTTCTTTCCCTCGGGTCCATCGACCTGCTCATCATTGTTCTCTACTTCATTTTTGTCCTGGGTTTGGGTCTGTACCTGAAGCAGTTTGCTTCTACCAGCGAAGAATTTTTCATGGCCGGCCGGGAAATGACCGCATGGGTTGCCGGGCTTAGCTTCATTTCCGCAAATCTGGGATCGCTCGAAATGATGGGCTACGCGGCGGCCACGGCGCAGTACGGAATCCTCGTAGCTCACGCCTACTGGATTGCTGCGATTCCCGCGATTCTCTTTCTCTCGCTCGTGATGCTGCCGTTCTACTACATTTGCAAAACACATTCTGTGCCCGGCTATCTGCAGCTCCGTTATGGGGAAGCCGCCCGTTCGCTGTCGGCCATTTCGTTCGCGGTCATGACCATTCTCATGAGCGGCATCAACATGTATTCCATGGCCGTCATCATGAAGGTCATCCTCGGTTGGAATATTCACTTCAGTATCTGGGTGTCTTCGCTGACCGTGGGAATCTATGTCATGTCGGGCGGCTTGCTTTCGGCCATCTTCAATGAAGTGCTCCAGTTCATGCTGATCTGGCTTGGATGCCTCGTCATTCCTATCGCGGGATTGATCGAAACCGGCGGCTGGAGCGGCATGGTGCAACGCATCCAATCCGCATTTCCGGGCCAGGACTTTACGCATATGTGGCGTTCTGTGGGTGCAGCCGCGGACAATCCGATGGGCTTGCACTGGACCGGAGTCGTATTTGGTTGGGGAATTGCCATCTCTTTCGGCTACTGGACGACGGATTTTTTGGTGATACAACGCGTCTTGTCTGCCAAAGATCTACGGTCTGCGCAAATGGGTACAATCATTGGCGGCTTCGTCAAACTGATGGTACCGCTCATCGTGATCCTTCCGGGTTTGCTCGCTTTAGCGGTGCTGCCTTTTCGGCTGGTTCCCGAGACCATGGTGAGCGTGCCAGGCGCCCACACCTACAATGAAGCACTGCCACTGATGCTCGCGCGTTACTGTGGTCCGGGATTGCTTGGTCTCGGCGTAACCGCGCTGATCGCGGGTTTTATGAGCGGCATGGCGGGGAATGTGAGCGCCTTTGCAACAGTGTGGACCTATGACATTTACAAGCCGTTACTTCGAAAGGGAGCCACGGACGAACACTACCTGCAAATGGGCCGATGGTGCTCGCTGCTCGGAGTCATCGTCAGCATCGGTACCGCGTACCTGGTCATGAATTTCTCCAGCATCATCGTGTATGCGCAGATGCTGTTCGGTTTTTTCATCGTGCCGATGTTCGGAACTGTCCTGCTCGGAATGATTTGGAAGCGCGCCACGCCGGCCGCCGGCTTTTGGGGACTGCTCGCCGGCATCATGACCGCCGTCGCGCTATGGCTGTGGGTAAAAATGGATCCCTCCGCCCTTCGCTACGTGGCGTTTACTTCTGGTGCCAAGGACATGGCTGAGAACGTATACCGCTCGATGTGGACGTTGATCGCCAACGTATTTGTGACTGTCGTTGTGACGCTGTTCACGAAACCGAAACCCGAAAAAGATCTGCAGGGTTTGGTTTACGGTCTCACGCACATGCCGTCGACCGGAGGCTTGTCGATCTTCAAGAGGCCTGTTGTTTGGGCCTCTGTGCTTGGGCTGGCGTTTATCGTCCTGAACATCATTTTCTGGTAGGGGCAAGGAATGAAGCGCTTGATCTCTGTGTGGTTCTTTATCGGGTGCCTGCTCACCCTCTATGGGCTCCTTATCCTCTATGCCGGGCTACGCTCTTTCTCCTCGCTCTCCACGCAAGGCGAGGCGATGCAGCAATTGCACCTGCCAATCTGGTGGGGAATCTTCATGACCGCCTTGGGTATTGCTTATGTGGTGCGTTTTCGGCCTCGCCGATAGGAAGATCTTCGAATGACACCGCTCCCGCGCAGAAATGTGGCTGGATTCTCAAATTCGAGAGCACTTGTTTTTGTCATGGTGATCGGATTGAACTCCGCCCTTTCACTTGGTTCGCCGAACTGCTCTTCGCAACAAGCCGGTGCCTCCCCTGCCCGGACCGCAAGCCCGGCCGACGTGGCCTTTTCGGCGGGCATGGCGCAACTGCAACAGCACAACTTGGCGGCTGCTCAGGATTCTTTCGATAAAGCCATCAAATTGGATCCCCAAAATGCAGTTGCGCATAACATGTTGGGTTGGGTGCTGCTGGCGCAAGGCAAACTCGACCCCGCAGTAGCTCAGTTCCACACCTCCTTGGCCATCAATCCTTCCTTGCCTCAGGCTCATATGAATCTAGCCGTGGCGCTGTTGCAAAAACATGATGCAGCAAAAGCCGCCCTGGAAGCGCGTGAAGCTGTTCGTCTGGCGCCGAACGATGCGGAGGCCCACCGCACGCTAGGCCGCGTGCTGGCATTTTCCCCGGAAACCGATGAGGCCGCCAGTGAACTGAAGCAAGCGGTAGAACTTTCCAACGATCGCCCCGATCTGCGCGATGAATACGGGGCCGTTCTAGCCAAGCAGAAAAAGAACGCTGAAGCGGCGGAACAGTTTCAAACGGCGCTGCAGCTTCAACCGGATTTTGCCGCCGCGCATCTTCATTTGGGAGTCCTGCTCCTTGAAGAGAAAAAGTTTCCGCCAGCCGTGGAGCACTTGCGCGAAGCTGTTCGACTGACTCCCGCGGATCCACGGGCACATTTTTATCTCGCCGAGGGGCTACAGAACTTGGGAGACGATCCGGCTGCAGTCCCCGAACTGCAATCGACCCTGAAGCTGCAACCTAACTTTCCGGATGCGGCCAATCGGCTGGCCATGTTGTATCAACAAACAGGGCAGGCCGCCGCCGCCGTGGAATTGTTCCAAGGAATTGTTTCGCAGCAACCGGAAAATCCCGACGCGCACAGCAATTTAGGTTTGGCTTTTCTGCAAACGGGCGACGCGAAAGCTGCGATCGCCGAACAGCAGCGCGCGTTGCAATTGCGGCCTGGCGATGTCGGCTTTGCAACAAACCTTGGCGTCGCATATTTGCAGATCGCGGATTTCGACTCCGCGATCGCGCAATTCCAGTCCGCTCTTCAGTCTGACCCGAGTGACGCTACGTTGCACTACGATCTCGGCCTTGCCTGGAAATTGAAAGACAGACTTCCGGAGGCAATCGCCGAACTACGGCACGCTACCGAACTCGATCCTCAACTCGCGGATGCCTTCTACACTCTTGGCGTAACGTTTTGGCAGCAGGGGCAGTTTGCCAAGGCTGCTGAAGATTTGCGGAATGCAATTCATATTAAGCCGGACTATACCGAGGCCTACTACACTCTCGGTTCGGTGCTGAAGCAGCAGGGAAATCTGCCGGAAGCGGCCGCGGCGCTGCGAGAAGCCATCCGGTTGCAGCCCGATTTCGCGGGCGCGCACACCAACTTGGCAGCAGTCCTGCGCCAGATGGGAGATGCGGATGCCGCCACCGCGGAATCGCGCAGCGCAAACGAACTCATGAAGCAGCAGACCAATCAACAAGCTGCGGTGCTTGCCGTTCGGTCGGGACAACGCCTGTTGAGCGCCGGCGATCTCGATGGAGCCATTTCGCAATTCCGCGTCGCGATTGCTGTGACTCCGGAAAACGCCATGGCTCACTATCAACTGGCAGTGGCGCTCAAGAGAAAAGGCGATCAGCCGGCTGCGGATCAGGAATTCGAAAAAGCGCGCCAGTTAGACGCTCGATTGACTCCCTAAACGCACCGTTATCTTGATCTCAAAAAACCTTCAATCTGGCAGATTTTGTTGCCCGCGAATCGTAAAGCCTGCCGCAACCGATGGCGCTCTCGATCCCGGCAATCCTCCTCCAACGGTGACGCGATAACTCCCCGGCGCGACGGTGCGCTGTCCGGACTCATCGACAAGACTCAGATCCCGCGAATCGAGCCTAAACTGAACCTGCTGGCCTTCCCCCGGCGCAAGATGCACTCTCTGGAAACCGCGCAGCGCCTGTATCGGCGCGCCCGCGACCTTCGGAAACTCCAGGTACAGTTCAACCACCTCGTCCCCGCCGCGCGTACTCCCGTTTTTCACATCAACGCTCAGATTCAACGAGTCGCCCGCATGCAAAGTACTCCGAAAGAGCTTCAAGTGGCTGTAGCTGAATTTTGAATAACTCAGTCCGTAGCCGAACGTATACAAAGGCTGCCCTGTAAAGTAGCGGTACGTGCGTTCCTTCATGGCGTAGTCCTCAAACGGAGGAAGTTGATTTACACCTTTATAAAATGTTACTGGCAAGCGGCCTGCTGGATTGTTGACGCCCGCCAGAGTCTCCGCGATGGCCGTGCCACCCTCCTCGCCTGCATACCACGCCTCCAGAATCGCGTTCGCGTTTTTGTCCGCCCAATTCGCGGAAAGCGCGCCGCCGTTCATCAGCACAATCACCAGAGGCTTGCCGGTGGTCTTCAGTGCTTGTAGTAAGTCTTCTTCATCTTTGGGCAGATCGAGGCTGGTGCGATCGCCTCCCTTGAATCCGGGAAGGCTCACTTGTAATTCTTCGCCCTCAAGTTGCGACGTAATCCCCGCAAATGCGACGACCAGGTCCGCGGAATTTGCCGCCGCGACAGCCTCCTGCAAGGGATTCGACAACAGTGAAAGCCACGCCAACGTCGCGCCACCGTCATCGCGCGACACGGCCTCGAGTTTAAAGCTGTACTGGCGGCCCTTCTCCAGGCTCACGACCGCGATTTTTGGCGCGTCGGAACCCAAACCCGAAGTGTCGATGACAAGCTTGCCGTCCAGCCACAATCTGTTCGAAGCCGCAGTCGGCCGAATCTGATATGTGCCCGATTCCAGCGGCGTCAAAATTCCCGTCCAGCGCACCGAGAATTCATTTGGCCCGGACGGCTGCGCAAGAGAATCCGGACCCCATGGCGGCGGCTCGAGATTCACGTATCGGTCGACGCGCGCGAGCGACGGCGCACCCTGAAACTCCCTGTTCGGGTAATACTCGGCGTTCAGGCCGGGGCTGCCGTCTTCGGTTGAAAACACAGCCGCCGGAACGATGGATTCTTCCCGCAGCAGGTTCATGCCCGGTGCGTAAACGATCTGCGCAGCCGGAAATAGTTTTGTGATTCCCTGCAACGCGGTCGTCACTCGCGACGGCGTTCCGTTGTAGTTACCGAGCAAAACGCGTTTTGATTCTGCCGAAGGTCCGATAACCGCGATTTTTCCGAACTTCGAGCCGAGTGGCAGGATTCCGTCGTTCTTCAGCAGAACCATGGACTCTCGCGCTGTTCGCAATGCCAGAGCGCGGTGCGCCTCGCTGTCGATTTCTGAATCGTCCATTTGCGCGTAGCGCACCATTGCCGGCGGATCGAACTCTCCGAGACGGAAGCGCGCAGCGGACAAGCGCTTCACCGCTACGTCGATGTCTTTCTCCGTTAAGAAGCCCTGCTTTACGGCGTCCAGAAACTGAAGGTAGTCGCTGTTTCCCACCGCGTCCGCATAGGAATCGATGCATTCATTGTCGGTGCCTTTTTTGATGGAAAGCGCTCCTGCTTCAGCGAACGTCTTCACGAAATGATGCGCGCTGTAAATCTCTTCCACCGAATCGCAGTCGCCTACGACGTAGCCGTCGAATTTCCATGCGCCGCGCAATTGATCTTCCAGCAAATAAGTGTTCGTGCAAGCCGGTTCGCCGTTCACTCTGTTGTATGCGCACATCACCGATTCGGCTTTCCCCTCGACGACAGCCGCACGAAACGCGGGCAAGTATGTATCTTGCATGTCGTGTTTCGATACCTCCACGTTCCTGACATGCCGCGAAGGTTCCGGTCCGCTGTGAACTGCAAAATGTTTTGGAGTTGCGATAACCTGCAGATATTTTGGATCATCGCCCTGCATCCCGGTGACAAAAGCGACAGCCATTCGCGCGGTTAGAAACGGATCCTCGCCATAGCTCTCCTGCCCACGTCCCCAGCGCGGATCGCGCGCGATATTGATGTTCGGAGCCCAGAAATCCAACCCTTCCAGAATGTCACGCCGCCCTTCGCGAACCGCTTTGTTGTGCTTGGCTCTTCCTTCCGCACCAATGGCATTCGCCGCTTCGTGAATTAGGAGAACGTCGAACGTTGCCGCGAGCCCGACCGGCTCCGGGAACGAAGTGGCAAGACCCGCGCCGGCGATTCCGTGCAGCGCCTCGCTTCGCCAGTCGTATCGCGGAACTCCCAAACGCGGAATGGCGCGTGCTTGGTTCACCAGTTGCGACGCTTTTTCTTCCAGGGTCATTCTACCCACGAGGTCGTCGACGCGAGCGCTGACGGATTGCTTGGTGTCCAGATAAAGAGGATCGCTTGGCGGCCGTGAGTTCTGCGCGATGGAAAGGATTACGACAACCAGAAGACCGGCTGCGGCGCAACCTGTTTCGAGTCCAAGTTTGTTCATCCAGGTTCCCGTCCAAGCTGTTCCGGGAGTTCAAGAGCTTGTTGACAATGTCGTGCTAAGCGCTTATATTCCGCCTCACTAGGTAATGTCAAGGGCCATTCCACCGCCATTGTTGACTGGAGGGCGCGACAGGTTATCCATAGAATGCTCAAGTTTGAAACGGTTTAATATGAATTCGCTTTCACTCTGCTCGCCTTGCTATGAACGAACTTCTTAAAGACAAGGTCATTTTTCTCACCGGCGGCTCAACCGGTATTGGCTGGGCTTGTGCCAAAGCCTACGCAGCGCAGCGCGCCCGTGTTGTAATCGCCGCCCTCCATCGTGATCAGGTCGAAAAGGCCGCGGGTGAATTGGGGCCGAATCACTTGGGCATCGAGTGCGATGTCACTCGCGCCACCGACGTGAAATCAGCCCTCACGCTGACACTGGACCGCTTCGGGCGAATCGACGTCGTTCACAACAATGCCGGAATCGCCACTCCTTCAAAGCCGTTGCACGAGACCAGCGACCGCGAATGGGAAGCTCTGTTCGACACGAACCTGAGGAGCATCTTGTTCACGACTCGCTATGCTTTTGAGGCACTACGCACCAGCCAAGGCTGCGTCCTGAATACTTCGAGCATCGTCGGTGTAATCGGGCAGGAAATGCATGCGGCATACACAGCGACGAAAGGCGGCATGAACGCTCTGACGAAATCCATGGCGCTTGACTATGCTGTTCACCGCATTCGCGTGAATGCAGTCTGCCCAGCTGGTGTCTGGACTCCGATGCTTCGCGAATGGGCCAAGGAGCAGCCCAACCCTGCTTCGGTCAAACGCTATCTCGACGAAATTCACCCTCTCGGTTACTGCCCCGAAGGCGATGCCATCGCCGACGCTTGTGTATTCCTTCTTTCCGATCAGGCCCGTTTCATCACAGGCCACATCATGCACGTTAGCGGCGGCGCCGAACTCGGTTATCGCCGTTCGATCGCTTCATCATGATAAAAACGGCTTCCACGCGCGATGTGCGCTATTCCATCGGGTCCGGTCATGGCAGCGACGCGATTCATCGGGACCCGATCTATTCCTATGCGGTGACTCTGCTCGACGACGATAGTGGAAACGTCGGTTCAGGGCTGGCCTTCACCCTCGGCGAAGGCACGCAACTCGTTTGCGAAGCGGCACAATTTTACGCACACCCGCTGGTCGGCCAGAATATCGAAGAGCTGATGTCGCGATTCGGTTCCTGGCAAAATCAGATGGCTGACGAGCAGCAACTCCGGTGGCTCGGCCCGCACAAAGGCGTCGTGCAGCTCGCGCTCGCTTCCGTCACAAATGCTTGTTGGGATTTGTGGGCAAAGTCTCGCGGCTTGCCGCTTTGGCGATTGCTCCTGGACTTGACTCCTGAGCAAATTGTCGCAACGCTCGATCTTTCTTATCTCGAGGACGAACTCGATCACTCACAGGCACTGAGTATTCTGAATGATCATGAATCCACGCGCCTTCATCGCCAGGGCATTCTCACCAGCGGTTACCCGGGCTACGACACCTCCGTCGGTTGGTTCAACTACGACGACGAACAGATTCGTGAGAATTGCAGAAAAGCACTCGACACCGGTTTCACAGCGATGAAGCTGAAGGTCGGTTCAGGCGATCCCGAGCGTGACCTGCGTCGTGCGCGAATCGTGCGCGAAATCGCTGGTGCCAATGCCCGCGTGATGATCGATGCGAATCAGCAGTGGACTTTGCCGCAGGCTATCGACATTTGCCCAAAGTTTCGCGATGTGAATCCGTTTTGGATCGAAGAGCCTACGCACCCCGACGACGTCCGGGCGCACAAGACTCTCGCCGACGCCATCGCTCCCGTGAAGCTCGCCCTCGGCGAGCACGTCCCCAATCGGGTCGTGTTCAAGAATTATTTGGAGGCCGACTGCGCTGGATTTATTCAGGTGGACGCGGTCCGCGTGGCCGGCGTGAGTGAATTCATTGCCGTCAGTTTGCTATGCCGCAAATTTGGAATTCCGGTAGTGCCGCACGTTGGCGACATGGGCCAGCTTCACCAGCATCTCGTATTATTCAATCACGTAGCGATGGGTCACGCCGCGGTTTTCCTCGAACACATTCCGCATCTTAGAAAACACTTTGTCCATCCCGTCCGCGTGGAAGACGGCGTGTATCGGACGCCACAGGAACCCGGCGCAAGCTGCGACTTGAAACTGAGCTGAGTGCCGACGCCTAGCTCGCCGGATCGGCTTTCGAAGATAACGCGTCCTGAATCGGCTCGGAATCGCATTCCGCCACAATTACTGTAACCGGGCCGTCCGGCGCCTTCGCCGGGAGGCCGGAGAAAATCAGCTGGCTTCCTCGTTGTGCGAAATTTACAACAGCACCGCTAGCCAGGAATCGCGCCGACCTCACCTTAAACTTTACGCCGCCCACCGTCATTATGTCTCCCGGCCAAAAATAAATGATGGTGTAGAGCGTATTTCCTCTCCGGGTGTACGCCCCGATATTTCCATGAGGGAAACGGCACTTTTGCGTTGCGTAGACCGCGTCTCCGTTCTTCTCTAGCCATTTACCCATTGCTCTCAAGCGGCTCATACCGGCTTCGGGAACGGAACCGTCTGCCCTTGGCCCGATGTCCAGCAGATAATTGCCTCCATCGCGTGCGCACTCGACAAGGTTCTGCACCAGCTGCGGTGTCGATTTCCAGTTATCGTCGCCCTCGAGATAAGCCCAACTGTCATTGATCGTCATGCACGATTCCCAGTCTCCCTTGCCCGGCTGCGTGGACTGTTCCGGCGTCGAGAAATCTCCGGGAATCAGGTTCCGGTTGTTAATGATAATGTCCGGCTGAAGCTGAAAAACCATCTCGTTCATCTCTGGCGACCGCCATTCCTCGGCATTCAGTGGAACTGCCATGTCGTACCATAAGATATCGATCTTGCCGTAGTTGCTCATGAGTTCGCGGATCTGCCCGTGCGTGTAATCGACAAAACGTTTGCGTGCTACAGGATCGTCCTTTGCAATTCGCCAATCGGGATGGTGCCAATCCATCAGCGAGTAGTAAAGTCCAACGCGCAGGTTCTCCGCGCGCGCCGCCTCCACATATTCGCGGACAAGGTCGCGGCCGGCACCCTGTTTGGGAGCGCAGTAGCCCGTCAGTTTTGAGTCGAAAAGACAAAACCCTTCATGATGCTTCGCGGTCATCACCATGTACCGCATGCCCGCTTCCTTCGCCAGACGCGCCCAATTGCGGGCAACATTCGGAGGTGGCTGAAACTGTCCGGCCAATTGCTCGTAGTCCGCAAGCGGTATGTCTTCATCTCCCATCGCCCAAGCCTCGCGGCCAAGAATGCTGTAAAGTCCCCAGTGGACGAACATCCCGAATTTCGCATCGCGCCACCACTGAATGCGGCGCTCGTGATCGAGCGCCAAACGTAGCCGTGATTTCTCGGCATCGGTTGCGGCCTCGGTAGGCTGCGGTCGCGCGAAAGGACTACCGACGGCGCCGGCAAACAGCGTCTTCAAATGTTCACGGCGGGATTTGTTCATAGATTGTCGGCTACGGGACGGTCTGCAGCATATTGCGGTCGTCGGCAAGCCTGTCGTCTCTTAACGATTTCGAAATCTCGAAATGCTGGTTTGCTTCGGCCGTGCGGCCAAGATTGTGATACGCCTTCGCTAGAAAATAATGTACCCAATAGTTTTGCGGATCGAGTCTCAGAGCATGCTCCAGAAAACCCGCGGCGATTCCAGAATCGCCCCTTTTCAAAGCGATCTGCCCCAGCAGGATGTATGCTCCCGAAGACCACTCATTCAGCCAAATCGCTTCCTTGAGCACCTTCTCGGCCTCGTCATAGTTCTCCAGCCGTACATAGGCGTCGCCCAATCTCCAATAAACAAGCCACACCGTTGGATTCACTGCCAACTCTTTCTGAAATTCGCTGACCGCAGCCTGCGGATCTTTTTTGAACAGATCAATTTCGCCGAGCAGAAAATGTGCCATCGGAAGCCGTGGATCCAACTCCAGCGCTTTCTCGATTTCTGGTATCGCCCTCTGCTCCATTCGTTGCCGGATCAAAATCTTTCCAAACATGAGATAGGCCATGGCGCTATCGGGCGCCACCGAGAACATTTGCGCAAACGTTTTGCGCGCGTCGTCCCAGCGCTCGGTCATGATGTAGCTCGTGCCAAGCAGATACGGGCCGTCCGCGTTGCTCTTCGGCAATTGCGGGCCGAGCTCTTCCAGCAACGGCAAAGCCTGCCGATAATCGCCGGAAGCGTAATACGTTAGCGCCAGGAGTTGCGTGGATTCCGGATCATCCGGTTTCTGCTGCAGCGCAGTTTTCAAGTGCTCGATGGCTTGGGGAAATCGTTTTGATTGGAAGCAAGCCTTTCCAAGCATGCCTTCCAAACCAGGCATCTTCGGATCCGTTGCAGCGAGGCCCTGAAGCATCGTCAGTGCTTCGTCCGGCTTGCCATCATTCAAAAGAGAATTCGCCTGCGCAAGGGAAGCCTTCGGTTCCGGGGACGCCGGTGCGGCATCTTGCGCGACTGCGGGACAAAGCTGAAACACGCTACAAATCATGGCGAAGAGCAACGCCCTGAAAACGGTCATGCGTGGAGAGTTCCTCGAAACTCTCCACGCACGTGAAGGTTGACCGTATCTGCTGTTTTGCACCGAAACCGTCTCCCCTGAGCGCAAGCGCGCTCAGAGAGCAAGGATACTTCGTCTAGAACTGGAAAAGTAAGGCAATTTGCATGCGCCGCATGTTCGCATTGCCGTTCAGTCCGGTGATCACGTTGCCGCCGATGCAGTCAACGCAACCACTGGGATTGCCCAGGTTCGGGTGGTTGGTTAGGTTGTAGATTTCCCAGCGGAATTGAGTGTTAAGTTTCTCCTTGATGGGAAAACTCTTTTGTAGCGAGAAGTCTGTGTCGAACCATCCCGGTCCGATAATCGAGTTGCGCTGAGCATCCCCGGGAGTTGCAATTTGCGGACGTTGCCAAGGACCGCTGGTCTGCCCGTTGGCCGCCAGTGGTACGGAGGTGAGTTCGAACCAATTGTTTTGCTGACGCGGCGTTGCTATGCCGCCCACGACATTTGGCAGGCAGACTCCGATGTCATTATCGCTGCCGCATTCCTGATAGCTGGGCGTGATGCCTGTACCGCCCATCCAGGTAAGGGCCCCGCTCATCTGCCAACCGCCAATAAGGTAGTTCAATGGCGTGGAAGCACTCGACCCGAACATCTTTCCTCTGCCAAACGGCAAGTCCCAAATGCCCGTAAATACGAACACGTTGTTTCGTTGCCAGCTCGGCCTGCCGTAGAAAAGATTAGGGTCGTAGAGGTAGTCCGGAGCGTCGTGGTTCTTGGCGTGAGAGTACGTATAGTGGGAAAGAATGGAGAATCCGTTCGAGAAGCGCTTTTCCGCCTTGATCTGCAGGGCGTTGTAGTGGTTGTTACCGGTGTTGCACATGCACTCCAACGGAATGTTCCAGCCGTACTTGGCGAAGTAGGGCTGGCGCTGCTCTGTCGTTAGGTTAGGAAAGCCAACCATTGTCGGGCTGTTAATGTCGTACCAGTTGCTCTCCCCCACAAAGATGTGCGAGCCTTTGTTGCCGACATAGGCCGCCTCAATGGAGAACGTTCGAGTGATCTCGCGTTGAATCGTGGCGTTCCAAGCGTCCACCGTCGGCAGAATCATTCTCTGCGGCAAGACCCACGCCCGGAAACCATTGGGATACAAGGGGCTCCCTGTAGGTCCTGCGGGCTGGCCAGCCAGCACTGTCGCTGGATCAACTGTCGGAGGCCCTACCGATAAATTGAAGACCGGGTCCCAGTTGTTCGTGGGTTGCAGGTACTGCGTCCCGAGAACGGGCAGGTTCTGCGTCACCGTGTGACCAAAGATGGTGCCGAACATGCCTACGTCGAAGGACCGGCCATAGCCGAGACGCACCACGGTTTTCGGATTAAATTGATAAGCGACGCCCAGCCGGGGAGCCAGATTCTTGAAGGAGTTCTGGACGTTTCCATTAAGTCCCACCCCGTTTTCACCCGCGACTAGCATTTCTCCGTTGTTGATGTCCAGCCAGCCGCCCTGTCCTTTGCCGGTTACCGTCTGCGGGAAGTAGATCTCCCAGCGCAGCCCGAAGTTGACGGTCAGCCTCGGAGTGACCCGCCAGGTGTCTTCACCATAGAAGAAACTGCGCCACTGTCTCTCGCCGGCATTCTCCGTGCTCGAGACGTAACGTTGAAAGGTGGTTACGTCCCCGAGAAGGAAAGCCGCCAGACCGATACCGCCCCCCGTTGGCCCTTCTGTGAATGTTGGCGCGAAAGACAGTTCGCCCGAGCGGTGTTGGTCGCTTGGAACACGCAGGTTTTGCAGCCGGCGGACGTCCGGGCCGAATTTAATAGTGTGGTTGCCCTTTGTCCATGTCCAGTTGTTGACGACCTGAAACTCTTGCATTCTTTCGATGAGCGGGCAATTACAGTTGTTGTACAAACCATTCCCGAAATCGAAGCCGCCCTGTCCCTGAATCGAAAAGTGCGGCATGTTGTTGGTGAGCGGATCGGTCGGAATATTCAGGCCCACCGCCCCGGCTTGTGTTGCATAGTCTCCATTCGCGAGAGGATCGACATTGATTCGTTGTTTGTACCAACCGAAACGAAAGTCTACCAGTAGCGTCGGGCTCAACGTTTTGTCAAACCCAAAGGAATTGCTTTGGGGACGCGTGTCTCCGCTTCCGGTGTACCCCAACTGGTTGAGCTGAGGTCCTCCGGCGATGGCGCCAAACAGTCCCGGCGCTTGCTTGACGAACTGTGTGTACGTGTAGCGGTCAAAAAAACGCAAATTGTCGCTATAGAAGTAATCCGCGCGGCCCGTGATCGCGTCGCCGTTGTAGATGTCCGATGCCCCGCCGGAGTAGTTCGGCAGCGTTGGATCGGTCTGGTTGATGTTCGGCAGCGGGATGTACTTCAGCAAGTTTTGCGCCGCCGTGGAAATCATGCCTGTAGGAATTACGTTGCCAGCAAACTGTGTCCGCAGGCTCGGGTTGGCTAACAAGTTCCCCGAGGCATCGTAAGGATTGTAGATATTCTGGCCGGTGGCGGCCGCCAGCACGCTGAAGTCTCCGTTTCGTTCTGCGGCCGTGGGAACGCGCGCTGTCGCTGAGCCCCCATCTTTCGCTCGCGTGCCTTGATAATCAATAAAGAAGAACGCTTTGTCCTTGATGACCGGTCCGCCCACGGATCCGCCGAATTGATTCCACAGAGTAGCGGGAATGTATTTCCCCGTAATCGGATCAGGTATGGACTCCGAAAAGGGATTTCGCGCTTCCATCGCATCGTTCCGGCGGAACCAGAGGCCCTCGCCATGAAAGTCATTCGTTCCGGACTTCGTCGAGGTCGTAATTACCGCCGCGCTTACTTGGCCAAACTCCGCATCGGGAACCGCGCTCGTTACCTTCATCTCCACCACGGAATCCAGGCTGGGCACAATCAGCATGTTGCCGTACAGGAAATCCCGGTTGTCCGTCCCGTCCAGAATCGACGCATCTCCCACAAACATCTGGCCGTTCACGTTGACTGCAATGCCGCCCTGCGGATTCTCTGTGGAAGTGTCGCCCCAACAGAATTGCACTGCGCCCGGCGTCAGAAGTAAGAGGTTCGAAAAGTTACGTCCCCAGGTGGGCAGTTGCGTGACCTGCTGTTCAGTCAATGTGGTGGACACGTCGGTTCGTTCCGTCTTCAACAGCGGCGCCTCATCCGTGACGGTAATAGTTTGCTTGACGTCGCCGGGTTGCAGCGTCACGTCAAACGTCATGCGGCTATCCACGGCGACATCCACCTCCGATACGACCGTCTTGAACCCCGCCGCTTCCACCTGCACGCGATAATGACCGACAATCAAATGCCTTTGGTCGTAATTGCCGGCCGCGTTCGTCGGTGTTGTGTATACGATATTTCGATCCATGTCCGTGATCGTTACCTGCGCATTCGCAACACCGCCACCGGAAGAATCGACCACGGTTCCGCCGATACTGCCGTAAACCGCCTGCCCGTACGCGCTGCTCGTACAACAGATCGCGAGCAGCAAAAGCAGGCCCGCTCGGAGCACATCTGTCGTGCGCAAAGTTGCCCAAGCCCTTTCAGCTTTATTGTCGCTGCCGTCGAAGACGTAGTTAGGACACCCCATCCCCATAACGTTCGACCTCCATTCTTCTTTTGTTGACCCAAGGTTTCTGAGAAACCTTCACCCCAAGCACTTTTTTGTCGAGTATGCGACCCAGCCTGACCGGAAAACGTTGAAAATCGCATTGAGATTGCTCCGCTTGACTCCCCAAGCAGAGCCAGCCCAATCAATGCGATTCATGAACCGGTTCATATGTCTATCTTGGCGCTTATGCTTTGTCAAGGGTAAATTTGCTATTGCTTTGAGAAACACCACAAATAGGCGCTTATAATCGACTTGAGGCGGTTCTCCGCAAATCCCAGTTTCGCCAAACCGCTTGCCTCCCGGATGGTTCGTGCTATAGTTTCTTCATGAATGGATTCATGAACACCTCGACGGTGCCCGCGCTATGGCTGTGACCATTCGCGATGTCGCCCGTCGCGCCGGAGTCGCCGTCGGCACCGTTTCTCGCGTCATGAATAATCAGCCGGACGTCAACTCCGAGCTGCGCGAGCGCGTTCAACGAGCCCTCAAAGAGCTGAACTACCGGCCTAACGCGCGCGCCCAGATTTTTGCGCGCAACTCTTCGCCGGTCGTCTCTTTCATCCTTAGCAATCGCGACTTTCTGCATCCTTTTCACTCCCGGGTTCTTCAAGGTGTCGAGGAATACTGCGAGGAGTCCGGATTTTTCGTCATCTACACCAGGTTCCGCTACTCTTCCTCCGTTCCTCCCGCGGAGTTGCAACTGCCGAGCGTGCTGCAGAGCCACGGAATTGCGGACTGCGTCATCCTGGCCGGCGCGAATTTCGAAAATTTCATCAAAAGTCTGGATAAACGCAAGGTCGAATACGTTTTGATGGCGAATAACTTTGGGAGCTTGGAAAATCGCGAGCCCTACGACCAGGTCCGCTTCGACGATTTTTCCGGCGCCGTGGAAGCTACGCGTTATTTGATTTCCCTCGGTCACCGCGACATCTGGTTCATTGGCGACACGTCCCTGCCGTGGTACCGGAATCGTCATGAGGGTTATTGCAAGGCCATGAAGGACGCCGGGCTCGAGCCTCTTTCACAAACTTTGGGACTTTCCGACGATCGTTTTCTGAACGGCGTGAATAGCGTTCAGATGATTCTCGAACAGCACCGCCGCATGACTGCCGTTCTCGCCGGAAATGACGAAGTTGCCGACGGCGTGTGGGAACGCCTCCAGAAGGCGCACATGAACGTACCCCACGATGTTAGTTTAATCGGTTTTGATGATCAGCACGGCATGGCCAGATTGCAGTCGCTCACCAGCGTCCGCGTGGACGCCATCGAGATTGGCCGGCAATTGGCGAAAATGGCCGTCGCCAAAATCAAATCCAAAGGTCGCCGCTTGCCGGAGGTTCTGCTATCAACCAACCTCGTCAAACGCGAGACGTGCCGGCCGTTGTTGCAGGTGGAAGCGAAAACGGAGGCAAAATGATTTGTCAGAGGATCAGCGAAGGGGAACAGTTCTGGTGTGCCGGCAATCTATACACCATGCTTATTCCCCGCGATGAAACAAGGTGTTTCGAAGCGGTATTGGAGACGATCGAACCCGGCATTGTGACACCGCCAAACGCCCATCCCAATTTCGTTCAGATGTATTTCATCGTGTCCGGTCAAGCACGGGTGTGGATCGGCGAGGAAACGAACGATACCTCGGGACCCGCTGTGGCCTTCATTCCTCAAAACACAAATCACTATGTCAAGAATATTGGCGACGTTCCGCTTCGATACATTTACGTGAGTATCTGGCCCGGCACGATTCCCGAATCGGATGGCCGCGAGTGGCGCCAGTCCGTGACAGACATGGTCAAAATGTACGAGTCCCGCGGCTACCCCGCGCAACGGAAATCCTGACGCGCGCCGCCTGTTAGATGAATGTTCGGCGATATCGAGTATTGCTGTTTCGTGTCCACAATCGGGTTCGGTGGAAATCTTTTTTGGGTGAAACATGAGATCACTGCGCTGCGCCACGCAATGTGCTGTTGTGTTTTTCCTGTTGCTGACCTTAGCTGGCCGGGCCGATGGGCAAGCGATCGCCGATACGGTCGCTCCGCTCCTCGAAAAGCCTGTGCAGTCCACAGCTGTGACCGCTTATCAACTGCAAGCCTACATGATGAAACACGTTCCCAAGCCGGTGCCGCCCACGACCGCAGAGCAATGGACCGCCGAAGCTCAAAAGCTTCGCAAACATATCCTGCAGGACATCGCATTCCACGGCTGGCCTCAGGAATGGATTAATGCTGCGCCGCACTTCGAGCAAACCGGCGTGATCGAAACCTCGCACGGCTATCGCCTTCGCAAATTCCGCTACGAGGTGGTGCCGGGACTCTACTCCACGGCAATTCTCTATGAGCCTGAGAAAATAAACGGCCGCATTCCGGCCATCCTCAATCTTGTCGGCCACGACCCGCTTGGCAATCTCGTGGAGTACGAGCAGAAACGCTGCATCAATTTCGCCAAACAGGGAATCCTCGCGTTGAGCCTCGGTTGGCCCGGTTTTGGCGAACTCGGCCAAGCGGACAACAGCCACGATTTTGGCGGCCAACTCGATCTCGTGGGATCAAATTCGCTCGGCTACTTCTACCTTATCATTCGGCGCGGACTCGACTATCTCGCAGCTTTGCCGCAGACAGACCCCGCTCGCATCGGCGCCACCGGACTATCTGGCGGCGGGTGGCAGACCATCATGATCAGCGCTCTCGACGAACGAGTGAATGTGATGGTCGAAGTTGCGGGTTTCGGATCGCTTGAAACGAATTTGACACGTCCGACCGACACCCAGGAAGTGGAGGAAGACGCCACTGATCTGATCCAGAATTTCGACTATCCCTTTCTTGTCGCCATGCGTGCTCCGCGTCCGACTCTTTTGATTCACAACGAACAGGACGATTGTTGTTTCCTCGCGCCGCTCGTAAAGCCCTATGTGTACCAGCAGGTCCTGCCGTTCTTTAAGCTTTACAATGCGGAGAACGCGCTGCGCTGGCACGAAAATATCGATCCCGGCACGCACAACTATCAACTCGATAATCGCCAGCAGTCCTACGCATTTTTCTCCGAATATCTCCACCTGCCTCCGGTCACCCAGGAAATCCCAAGCAGCTCCGAAATACTCACTCCCGAGCAATTGGCCGGCAGCCTGCCGAAGGACAACCTCACCACGGCGGCTCTCGCAAGAAAATTGGCTTCCCAGATTACGCGCAGTGCTGTCCTGTCTCAAGGCAGCGAACGCGAGGCCTGGATAAAATCCCAGCGCGAGCAGTTGAAAAGCGTAGTCCACTACTCGCCAGTATCGGTCGCAGCCTGGAAATTAATCAGCACCAAACGCCCAGGCCTTCAATCCATCTCGTATCGGTTTGATTTTTCCAATTCACTCTGCGCCGCGGGAATCTGGGTCGCCGGCAGTCACGCCGCCGCCGAAGCTCCAGTCACGATTGTCATCAATGACAAAGGTTTCAAGTCCTCCGCACAAATTGTCGCCGACCGCGTGAATCGCGGCGAGCAGGTCATCGCTCTCGAGCCCCTTTTCTTCGGTTCCACGACCCCCGACGATCCCGATCCCGCGTATTGGGAAATGCTGCTTGCCAGCAGCGGCGATCGCCCCTTAGGTATCGAGGTCAGCCAATTGGTTGCGATTGCGAAATCGTTTCGCGCTACGGGGCAAAAGATCCGCCTCGAAACGGCGGGAATTCGAAGCCAAGTCGTGGCTCTTGTAGCGGCTGCCATCGAACCGGAACTGTTTTCGGAAGTCTACTCGGACAACGCCATGTCCAGTCTGCGCTACCTGCTGGATACACCTGTCCCTTACCGGTCGGCGCCCGATCTTTTCTGCCTGGACCTGTACAAGTATTTTGACATCGATCGACTCACCGCTATCGCCGCGCCGGTCGAGATCGAAACAGGAAAGCTGGCTGGTCCGCTACCAGCAGCGAAAACCCCGTAGCATTGCCGCAATCGTAAACGCCACGCCCGAGATTCGCCTACAACTCCTTGTGCTTGGCTTCGGGAATTTGTGTGTCAGCTACCAGGCTGCAGTTCGAAGCGCGAAAATCCTTCACATCGTTCAGGACGAACACCGGAGCATTGGCGCCCTGACTCGCTTTCAAGTTGAAAAAGTCGATAGCCTCGGCATCGTCTACAACAACACCGGGCCGCGCATCCTTGGCGTCTGCGACTATCTTGAAATCGTTGACCTCAATTCCTTTCGCATGGCGGATTAACAAGCCGTGCGCCGGCGTGGTCCCAAACATCGTCGGCTCGGGATACTCTTTTTCCTTTTCCTCGAGTTCAATTGCAGCGTCCTTCGCCGTCCCGCCGCCCGGATGCTGCACCAGCACGTTGCTGATCTTCACATCTTCGACGTTGTGGTTGGGAATCCCCGTAATCATCGAACAGATCTTTGACGAACCATTCGAGGAAACAATATTGGAAATATTGACCCGCCGGATCGCACCGACGGGCACACCCGCTGGCCCGCGCATGCGTGAACCGAGCCGCAGAAAAATCGGAGCGCCCACCGTTTCCCGCATGGTGATATTCGAAATCGACACATCCTCAATCAGCGCTCCGTCCACGCTCAAAATCGCCAGCCCGAAGCAGCCGTCAAAAACGCAATTCGAAATCGTAATGTTCTTGTAGCCGCCGTTCGATTCCGTGCCGAATTTGATCCGCCCGTTGCGGTCCACCTCGCTATTCGCCGGAAATCTCTTACATGTTCCGTCAAGCAGCGTTCCTTCTTCGAAGCTGCCGCTTACCATGCAGTCGCTGATCGTCACCATCTCCGTCACGCGTGCGTAGCCCAGTGCGAAAGAACTCTTCAGGCAGATCGCGTCGTCCCACGGCGAATTCACGCTGCAATTCGAAATACGCACGTTGCGGCAGCAATCCACATCCATGCCGTCGCGGTTCGTATCGATCTTCAGATTGTCGATCGTCAGATTGTCGACACCTGTGGCGAGAATTCCGAAATGTCCTCCATGCAGAATCGAAACATCCCGCAGCAGCACATCGCGACAATTTTTGAGCGCGATGGCTTTATTACCCACGCCGGGTGTTTCCGCCACCGGCCCTCGCCCTTCGCCGCGGCTCAAGCCCTTTCCCCAAATCAATCCCGGCCCGCAGATCGAAACATTCTCCAGCCCTTCGCCCCAGATCAGGCTGTTGTGCCAGTGGTTATGTCCAAAATCCTGATAGTCCTCCCAAGGCCGGTTGGATTCCGCTAGGTCGTATCCCGGCTGCCCTTTTTCAGGAGCATCGGCGGCCACAATCGTTGCGCCGCTCGACAAAAACAATCGCACTTTGCTTTTCAGGTGAATCGAGTAGCACAGATAGTTTCCCGCAGGAACATTCACCGTGGCCCCCCCGGCGGCAGCCGCCGCGTCGATTGCGGCGTTGATTGAGGAACTATCTAAAGCTTTTCCGTCGCCCTTCGCGCCAAAATCGCGAACGTCGAAATCCTTGTGGGGTGTAGCGTCCTCCGGGGCTTGTTCGGCTCGACTCGCTCGCACCCCAAGAACCGCGCCACACAGCGCGCCACTTGCGGCCCTCATAAATCCCCGTCTCGTTTCTTTTTCTTCCCCGATTTGTCTTCTCATCAGCTTGGTTTGTCTCCGTGTTCGCGAAATGTCATGGTTATATCGGCAGCTCTCCCGCATTGCAAGAAAATCCGCGCGCAGTGCGAAAAAATCCCCTGCAAAGGCCGCGCTGTTCATGAACAGGAAAGAAACAAACAGGAAAAACACGCACTCCAATTATGGCGTCGGCGTGCCTGCATAAATTTTGATCCAGTGGCTCCGCACCAGTGCCTTGCTCCGCTTTCCATTGGAGGTCGAGATGATCAGGTTCGAAGCCTGCACGGGCATATGACAATCCACGCAAGCGCCTGAGAGTTTGTCTGCCGCCTTATGAGGCTCCTTTGCCCGAGCATGGCATGCAAGACATCGTTCGGACAACGACGCTACATCCCGTTGAACTTTATGTACGTCGTGACACGTCGAGCAACTCATATCCGTCGAAGCTTGGTAGCACCGGCTCATTTGCAACAGCGCGACTTGGTTTCCATGCACATCCGCCGTTGCTCCGATGTTCTTCGGATCCCGCTGGTAGTATTTGTCCAGCGGCTCTCCAGGAACATAAGAAAACGGAACCGTTTGAGGTGTCCGACGGCCACCGTGACATTGCGCACACAGCTCCATCTGGCTGTCGCGCTTCATCTTCATTGGGTTGATGATGCTTGCGTTTCCCGCTTTGCTCCTCGCTTGTTGCACGTGCTCGCGCCCCGGCCCATGGCATCGTTCGCAGGAAATTCCGAGAACTAATGTTATCGGCTTGTAGCGATTCGTCGACACGGACAATTCACTCGCCTCGGCGTACGTCACATGACACTCCAGGCACCGAGGCACCACCGGCCGCTCAAAATTTGCTGTCCCGTCGCGATAGCCAGGACTGTTTACCCACGCATCGAGATCAACCCAGTACGATACCGGAAGCTGAAAGAGCTGATCTTTTTTCCAGTAGAGGTAGGTCTGGCCGACTCTCCCGGAACCAATCACCACGTCGATCCTTTCCGATCGCACGGAGCTGACCTGGGGCGTCGACACCGCGGTCTCAAAGAATCCATCTGGCTTGGAATCCATCCGGAAATACAAACCGGCGCTTGCTGTGTTCAGAATATTCCTGCCCTCCGCAAACGAGCCGAGAATGGATTCCTTGCTTGGGAGTCGGGAGGTCAGGTGATGCGCGGTATGAAAATAGCTTTCCACCTGATCGGTATGGCACTCGCGGCACGCTTCGTCTCCCGCGTAGTTCTGTCGGCCGGATCCCGCCTGCATGGCTGACGACGGTTGACCTCTTACGCTTTGAGCGGCCAACAGTAGCACGCAGACAAGAATTGTCCTTGCCGACCGCGAATTCATTCGAGGGTTTCTCCGAAGCACGCATTCTAACCACCATTTACTTAAATCTGCAAAACGATCCGTGTCAGAGCAACCTCTGCAAACAAAATAAACGGGAATCGTTTCTCACGATATTCCTGGATAGCAACAACTCCAGTTGCGGCTGTTTCGCCTTCTTGCGAGGGTGCGTTACCATGAACACAACCAGGCGAAATCCCGAAGGACCTTGCGGCGAAAGGAATCTCTGATGAATCGGGCATTACTTGCAGCGCTCTTGAGCGCTTTTTTGCTCCTGGCAGGCGGCTGCAAATCGAACGCGGACAACAAGGACGCCATCCGCGACGGTGTCGTCAAGCACATTGCGGGAATGAACGGTTTGAACGTGAGCAACATGACCGTCACGGTGACGAAAGCGACCTTCAACGGCGATACGGCGCAAGCCGACGTCGACATCCGCGCCAAGGGCGGCGATCCGGGCGCGCCCGCGATGCAGCTCACCTACGAATTGCAGAAACAAGGGGACGAATGGGTAGTGCTAAAGGGTCAGGCAAGAGGAGGGATGCAGCATCCCACCGCCGGAGCGATGCCCCCATCTGGCGCGCTGCCACCTGGCCATCCGTCAGCCGCCGGCCAAATGCAAGCGAATCATCCGGACTTCAACTCGATCCTGAACAGCGCCCAGCCTCCACCGCAGACGCAGCCACCACCTTCGAATGGTCAGCCGTCATCAGGCAATTCCAAACCATGAACCCGTTTCATGGGAAGATCTAAATCGTTTTGTCCTTCGAATAGCAGATGTGTTCGAGGTTGCACGCGGCGCAGTTGGGTTTGCGCGCGAAACACACGCGGCGGCCATGCCAGATGAGCTGGTGAGAAAACATAATCCACTTGTCTTGAGGGATTACCGCCATCAGATCCTGTTCGATCCTCTTTGGATCTTCGTTGCGAGTCAAGTCCAATCGCTGCGATAATCGCATCACGTGCGTGTCGACTACGACTCCAGCCGCGACACCGTAAGCCGTGCCAAGTACGACGTTCGCCGTTTTGCGTGCCACGCCAGGAAGTGTGAGAAGTTCGTCCATGGTCCGCGGCACCTGACCGCCGAATTTCTCGATGATCCCTTTGCTTGCACCGATGATTGATTTCGTCTTATTGCGGAAAAAACCAGTCGGTCGAATTTCCCGCTCAAGTTCCGCGGGTGAAGCACATGCGAAATCCTCCGGTGTCTTGTATTTCTTGTAGAGCTCCTGCGTCACCTGGTTCACGCGAACATCTGTACACTGCGCGGATAGGATCGTGGAAATGAGCAGCTGAAACGCGTTTTCGTGTCTCAGTTCGCAGGTCGCGGCGGGGTAAGCCTCATCGAGTTTCGAGAGAATCTCAGCGACACGCTTCGGATCGGTTCCTCTGGCCTTCCGCGCTTTTGTAGCGCTGGCTTTCAAGCCAGCAGACTTTACACGTTTAACTGATCTCTTCTTCTTGGGTTTCGCCGTCCTTGTGGCAGGCATTCTCATTCTCCGTTAGCGTAGCGTTGCGCAGATATGTTACGCGAGTCACGCTCCTGGCGCGAATCCATCTCGGCCGATTTCGAATGAACGCTTTGCCGGCCGTGGAAGTGATGTGACTGTGCCCTCCCGCAAGCAGCTATTCCAAAATCGCCATCAAGCGCCGGAACGCTTTCCCTCTGTGGCTGCGCTGGTTTTTCTCTTCCGCGTTCAACTCCGCGAACGATTTTCGCTGTTCAGGAAAATAAAACACCGGATCATAACCAAATCCGCCGGTTCCACGAGGCTGCTCGAGAATCTCTCCATCCACCTTGCCCGAAACCACAGCCAAACACCGGCCTCGCAGGGCCAGTGCGATCACGCAAACGAAATAGGCAGCTCTCTCCGTGCTTGATTTCCCGCGCATTGCTTCGAGCAATTTTGTGTTTCGCTGTTCGCTACTGGCCCCAAGTCCAGCGTAACGCGCCGACAAAACACCCGGTGCTCCGTCCAAAGTGGCAACAACCAATCCTGAATCGTCGGCGAATACCAAGTCATCGGCATGCTTCGAATAATAAAGCGCCTTGCCCGCGGCATTTTCGGCAAACGTTGGTGCATCCTCAGGAAATTCTGGCAATGCCGCAAAGCCAGGGAGCAGCTGCAATTCGATCCTGCGCCCCGCGGCGAGTATTTCGTATTCCTTTAATTTCCCCTGATTTCCAGACGCCAGTAGCAGCTTGCGCCCGGCTCGCGATCCGTTCATCGCCCGCCCAGAAATTTTGCCGGCAGCACGATGCGCTGCTCGTCACTCAGCCGGCGAATCCCGGCCGCCGCCAACGCCAAAAGGTCCTGCATCTCCCCGCCGGTGAACGGTCGTCCTTCAGCGGTCGCTTGAATCTCCACAAAATCGCCGCTTCCGGTCATGACCACATTCATATCCACTTCCGCGCGTGAATCTTCCTCGTAGCACAGGTCCAGAAGCAGAAGGTCATCGACAATCCCGACGCTCGTCGCTGCCACGGAATCGATCAACGGCGAAGTGCGTAACATCCCTGCAGCAACCAGCCGCTCCGTGGCGAGCGCCAAGGCCACGAACGCGCCTGTAATGGAAGCCGTGCGCGTTCCTCCATCCGCTTCAATCACGTCGCAATCGATCCACACTGTTTTTTCGCCTAGCGCTTCCTGATCGGTCACCGCCCGCAAAGAGCGTCCAATCAATCTCTGAATCTCCTGTGTGCGTCCGGATTGCTTTCCGCGCGAAGCCTCGCGAGGCGTTCGCTCTTCGGTCGCGCGCGGCAGCATGCCGTATTCTCCGGTTACCCAGCCTTTGCCCGTTCCTTTCAAAAACGATGGCACGCCATCGTCCACGGTCGCCGTGCAGATCACCCGAGTTCTGCCGAGTTCGATCAACACGCTTCCTTCCGCCTGCGAAATGAAATCCGGCGTAATCTTTACTTGTCGTATCTGGTCTGCGCCGCGGCCGTCGCTTCTCAATGGTCCTCCACAAACTCCTAAAGTCGGTCGCATAGAGAATAATCTGGAACGCGTTTGGCGGCTATGTTTGTATGGGTGTGGGTTGCTCGCCCGACTGCAAACATGTCATTTCGAGCTCTGCCTGCGGCCGGCCGAATCAGCGAAGCGAAAAATCCCAATTTCAAGGCCTTGGGCTACACTCACTGTCGCTTGTTGCCGCCCCTCGCCTTGTCGATGACCTTTTTGAACGGTCCCGTGAGTGCGGAAAGTCCGGATCGCCCCGGTTTTCTCGCACCCACGATCGTGCTGACTTGAAACGTCTGCGTCAAATCCAGGTGCCCTGCCAGGGTCTCAACTTCCTGGCCGTGTATCAAAATCTTCAATCGCCGTACCTGCGGAACGTTTGCTTCGAGCGTTCGCGAAATGGAGTTCACCGCCAGCTGCTCGCTCTGAATCCCTGACGGAATCGAATTCGCAAACGCCTCCGAAAAATCCGCCACGCCGGTGCCATCCGGCAAGATATAGAAGGCTAGCAGCGCCGCATCGGGCGGCAGCGTGCGCGCCTCCGGGTCCACCGGACCCGCCAGCAACGTGTTCAGTAACTCCTTCGCGCGCAGAGTCGGGTCATTCGAAAGCGGCAGCTCCACCAGCACCGGTTCGACGGTCCCATTGTTTGCGGTCGATCCCCAATACATCGTGGCTTTCACTCTGGGTTCACCGCTGGTCGCGGGAGTCGGCGGCAAAAGTTCGCGTCGCGCCTGTTCGGCGCTCTTTTCGGTCAAAGTTTTTGCCTTGTTTACCTGCCGCCGCAGCGCGGGGAAGTACAACGCCGCGGCAATTACCGCCACCAGCAGCCCTCCAGCCAGCCACATGCGCCACTTCGGGTTCATGGCTGCGCTCCCAGAGGCGAGCCAGGCATAACGGGCACCACATACGAAGGCCTGAACGCTGCCACTCCATGCGCGATAGCATCCGCCACACCCGGAATCATCCGATCCAAATCCGCACGATTTGCGACGGAAACGCTCGAAATTTCCACCGCAATGGCCGGAGCAGCCGTGGTTCGCAACTGCCGGATTGGAGCCACTTGTGCGGTGTCCGGCGAGCCCTTGAATCGCTTGGCCATTTCGGATTGCACTATGTCTCCCAGCTTGCGGCTGAGCGGCAGAAATGGCGCTTGCGCCTGATCCCAGGGAATCAGCCCAGACGGATCAAGCGCCGACGGGCTCTCGGGCATGACGTAGGTGTGCACCGTTCCCGCCAGTCCCGTGGAAGCGATATGCAACGTGATAAACACCGCGCCACGCTGCGCGTTGGCTCGCGCCGAGCGGTCGTCGAACGACGGATTTTCGTTCCCCTCGCGCGTTTGCATCACCTGAAAGCCTTGCGCCACCAACGCCTGCCGAACCTGCGCGGCGAATTGCAGCACCACATCGCTCTCGCGGATTCCTTCCGTGCCGCGCGCTCCGAGGTCGGTGCCGCCGTGCGCAGGATCGAGCACGACGACATTCAAGCCGACGCTGGGCGCTTCTCGGAGGGGTGCCGGTACGGGTGGATTCGCGCCGGTATTCTGCGCCGGTGTCGTGGCTGGAGTTTGCGATGGGTTTTGCGTGTTGTTTGGCGACTGCGATTGGGCGGCCAAGTTGTCGAGCAAGAAGCCTAGAGTTAGCCCCAACCCCAGCAACGCGGCCAAACGAAATCTACTTTGTCTCTGGAAGTCCCACACAGAAGCAGAATACCAAATCTCTCCTGCTCGCCGCTGACTCCGCTTGCGCGTGCGCCTCGAAAGAGAGACTAACCACCGACACCTCTCAACGGCAACTTGTGTAGCGGCCGCCTTCCGAGGCGGGCGTCTTGCGCTCACTCTGCGACACGACGGGAGGCGATCGCCTTCCGCTCGGCCGAGCCACGAAAGGAGGCGAGCGCCTATAGCATCAACCAAGCTCACTTCGTTCCGTCATTACGAACCTGCCTGCGGCAGGCAGGCGGAGTCCGCGAAGTGAGTACCTCTTCTCCCACGCACGGTTTTCGTGCGATGAATCCCTCTTCGATCTCAACCTAAATGCCAATCCTCGCGGAATGTCGTCGTGTAGCCCGCCTTCTGAGGCGGGCCGTGCTCAACCCGCCACGGAACTAATCCGCTTGGCTCGGCTCTGCGGCCATTGCAGGTCGGTGCGCCGACCGCAATCTGCCCGTCGAAAAATAAATCCCAAACCCTACCAGAATGATCATGGCCCCAAACACCAGACCGTTCATCCCCAGAATCGCTTCGTGCTCGCTCTCCACCATCGCCAGGATCAGCAATGCCAACGGAAATATCCCGCAGCTCACCGCTCCCGCCATCCCGCCCGGCACGCGGAACGCCCGCCGCAAATTCGGCTCGCGAATACGCAGCGCCACGAGAGTCACGAACTCCAGCATCAACGACGCGCCGTACAGCATAATGTCCAGCGTGACCAGCCGCCTGAAGCCTAGCCCCAGGCACAGCGCCCAGCAACTCGCCAGCACCACGATCGACACCCACGGCGTTTGGTTCTTCTCGGTCACTTTGCTGAACAGTTTCGGCAACATGCCGTCGCGGCCCATGGCCAGCGGCAGCCGCGAGTAGCTCATCACCAGCGCGTTGAACATCCCAAACGCGCTCATCATGCCGCCCACGGTGACAAAGAACCTCAGCCACTGCACGCCCATAATCGTGCCGCCCAGTTGGCCCGCGACCGAAGCCCACGAACCATCCTCAGCAAACGCCGAAGCCGGTATTCCAGCAAAGTACACCGCCACGAAAGGAAGAATATACGTGAGCGAGACCAGGATAACCGCCGCGATCATCGCCTTCGGATAGGTCCGTTGCGGCCGCTCGACTTCCTGCGCAATCGTCGAAGCATTGTCCCAGCCCATGTAGTTCCACATAGCCACTAGCAGCGCACCGAGTAACCCTACGCTTACGCCCGTCGACGCCGATTGCGGCTCCGCGAACGCTCCCGCCCTTACCGGTGACAGCAGCACAACCAACCCGAACGGCAGCGACAGCAGGAAAAACAACCACAGCGAAGTGATCCCGACAACGCGGATGCCCGCCAGATTCAGCGCCGCGCAAGTCACCACCACAAACAGCCCAGCCAGAATCCCGTGCGACCCCACTCCAAACCACGGCGCCATCTGCTTCAGGTAAAACACGAAAAGCGTCGGATAAATCGCCATATCAAAGATGCTCGCGGCCAGCGACAGCCACGCTTCCTGAAATCCCCAGAAATTGCCCAGGCCACGGCGCACCCACGCGTAGTAGCCGCCTTCTTCCGGCAGCGCGCTCGAAAGTTCGCCGATCATAAACGCCGTCGGCAAGCACCACAGCACCGGAAGGAACATCAAAACCAGAATTCCGCGGCCATATCCGGCGCCGGCAATAACAGACTCAGTTCCGTAGGTGCCCCCGGACACCATGAAGAACGTCGCGGCGACAAGCGGCCAGAGCGTCAGCTTGGCGATTGCCTTTCTAGTTGAGGGAAATACTTGGGAGGGAACCTGTGCGGGGAGCGATACGGTGCTCAATTTTTTTCTCTCGTCCTCCTATAAGCGCAGCTCGCTATTCCTTTATGCAAAGCAAGCGCACGTTTTGAAGAATACAAGGTCTGCGCGTGCACGCAAGAAAAAAATGCACGAAATCAAAAAGAATTTTGGGCTAGGCAACTGTACTTTTGGACGGCTGCTTCGCCGTTTTCGCCGCTGGCGAAGCAGCGCTAGGCCTCACGGCTTGCGGAACAATATGCTGGCACCCGGGGCGGGAGCTTCAAGCTCCGACATGAGTGCTTGGCAATCAACCCGGGCTTCAGCCCTTGAGCAACTGATTTTATCCTTCCAGCGCATCTATTCCGCCTGACGTCTCAAGACAAATCCCGACAGCGCCCGCAAAGCCGGCGAGCGAAGGCGTGCTACACTCGCCCTATTCGCTTTCATCCTTCTATTTCTGGGGGAATCACTCGCATGAAACTCCGCCCGGGCTTTTTTCTGCTCGTCCTCGTGCTAACCAGTTCCATTACTCTTGGGCAGCAATCGACAGCGCCACGCCCCGTCGGTGTCGACGAACTCTTCGGCGTTCGCGAAGTACACGATCCGCAAATCTCTCCCGACGCTCGATTCATCGCCTACACCGTCAACTCCGTTTCGCTCAAGGACGACAAAAACCACACGCGCATCTGGATGATTCCTGCTGGCGGCGGCGACGCCATCGCTCTCACCGCTGAAGACGTCAGCTCCGACCATCCGCGATGGTCTCCCGATGGAAACTTCCTCGCCTTTCAATCCTCGCGAAAGAACGGCGATGACAATGATGGCAAAACTCAGGTTTACCTGCTGAACCGGCAGGGCGGGGAAGCGCAGCGCCTGACCGACACCATTCAGGATGTCGACGACTTCGCCTGGGCGCCTGATGGAAAGCGCCTCGTCCTGGTCCTGCGCGATCCGTCTCCGGAGGAACTCGAGTCTGCCTCGACGAAGGGAAAGGACGAGGACAGCTCTGACAAGACCACGCCTTCAAAGAAATCCAAGGCGCAGCGCCCCTGGGTCATCGACCGCCTCTACTTCAAGGAAGACACCGTCGGCTATCTCGATCACCGCCGCACCCACCTGTACGTCTTCGACATCGCCTCAAAATCCCTGAAGCAAGTCAGCTCCGGCGACTACGACGACAGCGATCCCGCTTGGTCTCCCGACGGCAAGCTGCTCGCCTTCGCCAGCAACCGCTCCAAGCCTGATCCCGACGCGACTTATGCCGTCAACATTTGGGTCGTACCCGCGGATAACACGGACAAGGGCGCCGTCCCTGCGCAGGTGACGAAGGGACTCGGAGGCGAACACGAGCCGGCCTGGTCTCCAGACAGTAAGTGGATCGCGTTCTCCACGCAGCTCGATCCCAAACTCTTCGAATACGGCACAAAGCACATCGCCGTCGCACCGGCCACCGGCGGCCAAACCAAAGTGCTCACCCTCGCTCTCGATCGCAACAGCGGCACCCCCCGCTTCGCCCCCGACGGAAAGTCCATCTACTTCATCGTCGACGACGACGGCACGCAAAATCTCGCCGAGATCAACGTCTCCGACAATCACATCACCCGCCCGGTGGGCGGACGCCTCTTTCTGGACGGTTACACCGTCGCGAAAGACGGCACTATCTCGGCCACTCTCTCCACTATGGACCGCCCGTTCGAGCTGTACACCACGCCGAGCGGCAAACTGACACCGCTAACCCACGTGAATGACGCCTGGCTCTCGACCTTCAAACTTTCCCCTGGCGAATACGTCTCCTTCAGATCCAAAGACGGCACAACCGTCCACGGCTACATCTACAAGCCCCTCGACTACGTAGCCGGCACAAAATACCCGACGGTCGTCCGCCCGCACGGTGGCCCTGTCTGGGCCTACTACGCCGAATTTCAGGATCTCGCGCAGCTCCTCGCCGCCAACGGCTACGTCGTGCTCCTCCCAAACCCTCGCGGCTCCTCCGGCTACGGCCAGGACTATTGCAAAGCAATCTTTGCGGAGTGGGGCAAGAAGGACTACGAAGACGACATGGCATTTGTCGACTACGCCATCGCCCAAGGCATCGCCGATCCGGACAAGCTCGGCGTCGGCGGCTGGTCTTACGGCGGCATCTCCACCGATTTCATCATCGGCCACACCAATCGCTTCAAAGCTGCCATTTCCGGAGCCGGAGCCGCCGAGTTTACGAGCCTGTGGGGCCATGACGAATACATTCGTGACTACATCGCCGAACTCGGACTGCCCTGGGAGCACCGCGAAGCTTGGGACCGCATCGCGCCGTTCTGGCACGTAAAGGACATCCAGACGCCAACCATGTTCGTGGGCGGCAACATCGACTGGAACGTGCCGGTCTTAGGAGGCGAGCAAATGTACGAGGCTCTGAAAGCGCTAGGGCGAGATACTCTTCTGGTCGTCTACCCCGACGAATACCACGAGTTCAAGACGCCCAGCCACATCAAAGACCTCAACGAACGATACCTCGCCTGGTACGGCCACTACGTCAAAGCCGACGGCACCCCCGCCCGCCCTACAGCGGACAAAACGCCCAAATCCGGCAATTAGATTTGGAAGCTTCAGCCTGACCGCCTCTAACAAACAGCGAACCTGTAGCTCACCCCACCCACAATGCGTCGTGGTCTTCGGGAGTGGGGCAACCAGTAGCAGGTGGTCATCCTGAGGAGCGCGTCCTTTGCGCGGCGAAGGATCCGAGCCATAACTGCGAGCACGAGTTTGCCGTTGAGGTCCTTCGGGCAAATCCTCGTCGGAGGTCCTCAGGGCGACAACGTAATCAGCAGGCGCTGGCTTTTACCTTCCCATCTTCCCGCCGATCACCTCGCCCGACACGATAATCTCCACCCGCCGGTTCAGCTTCCGCCCCGCTGCCGTACCGTTGTCCGCAACCGGATCGGCCTGTCCCAAGCCCTTGGCCGTGATCGTATCCGCCGACAATCCCTGGGAAACCAGGAACTCACGGACGGCATCGGCGCGCTGCTGAGACAACTTCAAGTTATAGTCCGGTGTGCCGGTCGTATCTGTGTAACCTTCAATCGCCAGGTTCAATCCCGGATGCGCTTGAATAATCCCGGCAAGCTTTGCCAGCTTGAGCTGCGCCTCTTGGCTCAACGCATATTTGTTCGTCTCAAACAGCACGTCCGCCATATTCACAACCAACCCTCGGGGTGTGTCGGTCGTCTGCAAAACTTCGTTGAGCTGCCTCAGAAGCTGCGCACGTAGCGCGGCTGTTTGCGCCTGCGCACGAGCGGCCTCATCTCGGGCAGCTTGCTCCTTCGCCTGCAACGCAGCTTGTTTCATAGCAGCGTCATGAGCGGCCGCATCCGCAGCAGCCTGCTGCCGCGCCGATGCCGCATCCGCTTCCGCTTTCATCTGTGCTTCCTTCGCCGCGGTCAGTTCCGCCTGCCTCTGGGCTTCTGCATCTGCCTCAGCCTTCGCCTTGGCCGCGGCCGCCGCTGCGGCGGCATCCTTTTCCCTTTGGATCCGTTCCGCTTCTTGCCGTTCGGCCGAAAGCGCGCGAGCGTCTTCCGCGAACTGAATGGTCTGCCGAGCCGCGGTGATGACCTGCGACCGGTCCCCCCCAGAAGTCAGGCTGTTCTCCGCCATCTGCAAGCTACTCGTGGCCTTGGCGAAAACTTCGGGCGCGTACTGCTCGGCTTTTTGCGATTTTGCGATGTCCACCGCGTTTCGCGCTTCATACATATCCAGCGGCACTTTCTTCAGGTCCGGAGTGAGCGCCAGTGGATTGCCCAGCTTCGCGTACTGGCTGCGCTTCATCAGCTTGTAGTCGTTATCCGGAAAGATCTTACCCTTGGTGCTCTTCTTCGTATCGTTTTCAAGCACCACCACTTCGCTCGGCAGCTGCACCGCGAAATACGGCTCGGCAGTCACAATCATCGCAAACGTCTGCGACTGCGCCGTTACACTCAGCTTGCCATTCCCATTCTTGTCGAGCGGAATCTCGCCCAGGTTGGTGGTGGTGCCATCCGGGGTGATCGTCCAGAGCACGTAAGTCAGAAACTCCGCGCCGAGCGTCGTCGGCTGCGGCATTCCGCTGAACTTCAGATCGATATCCGTGCCGCCCTTCTTGGCGTCGACTTTCGCTTCTCCTTTGGCCTGTGGCGCAGCGGTGGTGCCGACGAAAATCACTTTCGTGGCGCCACCACTGACCGAATAGCCAACGGCCTTGATTGATCTGCTGATGACATCGGACGCGGGAACTTCCTTTTTTTTCTGCGCATTGACCAGCGCGGCGGCAAGACACACGCACATGATGGCCAGACCTACTTTCCAAAGACGATTCATTCCAGTTCTCCTGACAATTTCAGTCGCCGGTATTGGGCGGGCCGGGCGATCAGCAATTCACCGCATTCTACTCCAAATCAACGATGGCGGGTTGACTCTCTGTGAGTGACTCGTCGGAGCCGCGTCAAATAGGCCGAAATCTTTGCCTTGCGGGCTTTGCGAACGCAATTCTTCATCGCAGCAGACGCTTCCGCTGGTGCCTGGGCACGTGGCAAACCGAAATGAGCCATACGCCGAACAAGCCATTGATTGTCGTGGACCGAAGCATGGTTTCATTCCGTTATCTATGTTTGGTCTTAGCGTTTGGACGCGGTTACGGTTGTAGGGCCTACCAAATGTAGGGTGCCAGCCGGTAGCGTGTTCGCTCGCAGTATTCTGCGTACCCTGGCAATTCCCGCCGCAGTACCTTTTCTTCATTCAGCAAACGCAACACAATAACCGGTATGAGCAGCGCGAAAAACGGCAATGCCACATAAGAGCCTAGCGCAGTCGCCGTCGCCAGCCACATCACTAGTGCAAAAGAATACATCGGATGACGCACCACTCCGTACGGTCCGCTCGAAATGACCCTCTGGTCCCGTTCCACTTGAACGGTACGCGCCGCGAAACGATTCACGTCTATCACCCACATGGTTCCCAAGTAACCCGTCAGGGTGAGCGCCTGCGCGGCAATTTCCACCCACAATGGAACTCCACCGATCCACCGCCGGGTCCAACCAAATCGATGATCCAGGCCTGGAACCAGCAGCCCTAGCAGAAAGAACAAGAATGCAAACCGCATGATCCATTTCTGCTCCGTCACCTTCTCGCGGTTCTGCATTCGCCTTTCCACCAATGCTCGATCATGCTGGTAGTAGTAGATGGAGAAAATGATCATGGGAATGAAGAAAATCGCCAGGAAAACCCAGGCCTCCCAAAAATCGAGCGTCCCGGCCGGCACAAAAAGCAGCGCAACAACTACAAAAAAAACAAATGCGCCCTGCACCATCAGTCGGGATTTGAGACTCGTCGGCATCGCCTGCTTAGCGTGCCACTCGCAGCGAGTTATAAATTGGTGGCTCTCGCAGGACCGTGGCCACGGTCATTGCAGCGAACGCGGATGCCAGCATCGGTAGTAGCAAAGAAGAACTTCCGGTCAACTCGATGACCAGGATGATCCCAGTGACAGGTGCGCGGACCACCGACGTGAAAAATGCCGCCATGCCCACGACCGCAAATTCCTGCGGCAAGAAGGTACTGCTGCCAAACAGGCGAATCCATAACCACCCGAACAACAGCCCTCCCTGCGAACCGATCGTCAGCATCGGTGCGAATAGGCCGCCGGGTGTTTGCGCTGAGTACGAGAGTGGGCCGAGCACGAAACGGATCAAAAAAATCACGCCGATCGCTCCGAATACGGCGCTACCGCTCAGAACTTTTTGGGTTAGATCATCGCCTCCACCGATCAAGTTCGGCGAAAACCATCCCAGCAAACCAACCAAGGCTCCGATTGCGCCCGCGCGCCACTCGACCGCGATTTTGTTGAGTCGGGTGTGCAGCGCGATAGCCGCTAAAATCGCCCGGCTGTACGCCACACCCAAAAGTCCCAGCACGATTCCCAGCGCCAAGTGAGTGCCCAGGCGCCCAACATCGAGATGCTCTAGCATTGGCACAGAAAAGTCTGGCGCCTGCCCCAGCAGTAATCTTGCGATTGCAATGGCGCCAGCCGAAGTACCCAGGGTTGCAATCGAAATCGGCACATCGAACGCCCCCACCAACTCTTCCAACACAAAAACGGCTCCGGCAATCGGCGCATTAAATGCTGTTGCGAGTCCCGCGCCGGCTCCCGCGGCCAAAAGCACTCGGCAATCGTTGGCGTTCCGTCGGAAAGCCGCTCCGAATAAATGCCCAATCACGGCGCCAATTTGCACCGTAGGCCCTTCGCGCCCCAGGGCCAGACCGCTGCCGATCGCCAGCCATCCTCCAAAAAACTTCACCAGGAAAATGCGAATCGGATTGCCGATCCAACCTTCCCTCAGCTGTCTTTCCACGTAGGGAATGCCGCTGCCCGTCGATTCCGGCGATATGGTCCGAACCATCCACGCCGCAACCCCTGCAGCCAAAGTCGTAACGGCGACGACGACCACAATTCCACCCCATCCCATTTCGTGAGCCTTAAGGATCAGCGCCGTGCGCCATACGTCAAGATGCCGGAGTCCAATTCGAAAAATCGCTCCGGCCAGACCCGCTACGGCTCCTACGAGCAACGACACGACCGCGAGAATGAAGGGACTGGGCGGCCCTTCTCCTTTGGAACGCATTACTGTTTGTTCGTCCGCCATGTTGAGACTTGCGGCAAAAGCCTATAACAACGGCGTGCCGCTCCGCACATCTTTCTGCCAAGCTTCTTTGCGATATTCCGGGCCATCCCGTTTGCCCTTCCGCTTTGCGCGAGTTATTCTCGCGTGTTCCCTGGAGGACGATGATGCGCTTCATGAAAATCGCGCAGTGGACTGCGTTCGTGAGTTTAGCGACAGCCCCGACCGTTCCGCTCTGTGCGCAACAATATGACCAGAAACTTTTTTCCGAAATGCGCTGGCGCTGCATTGGGCCGTTCCGCGGCGGACGCACCGTTGCGATCACCGGCGTACTGCATCAACCCAATCTTTTTTACATGGCCCCCGTGAATGGCGGCGTCTGGAAGTCCGACGATTTTGGCAACACCTGGAATCCCATTTTTGATGATCAGCCGACCGGCTCGGTGGGAGCAATTGCCGTCGCGCCTTCCGATCCGAGTATCATTTATGTCGGCAGCGGCGAGGGCCTACAGCGGCCCGATCTTTCCGTCGGCGACGGCATCTACAAATCCACCGACGCGGGCAAAAGCTGGACGCATCTCGATCTAAGCGATGCGCAACAGATCACCGCCATCGTTGTCGATCCGAACAATCCCGATCGCCTTTTTGTTTCCGCGGAAGGCCATCCCTACGGTCCCAATCCCGTGCGCGGCGTCTTCCGCTCCGTCGATGGAGGGAAGACCTTCGAAAAAGTCCTATACAAGGATGAAAACACTGGGGGCGCCGATGTGGTCATGGTTCCGGGCGACCCACAAACTCTCTTTGCCGCGCTCTGGGCCGCCCGCGTTGCTCCGTGGGAAGTTCGCAGCGGGGAATATTTCATCATTCCCGGCAGCGGACTGTACAAGTCCACCGACGGGGGCACCACCTGGCGGCCGATTACCCAAGGATTGCCAACCGCCGAAGATGGGCTTTCGCGCATCGGCATAGCCATCTCGCCAAGCAATCCGAAACGCATGTATCTCGACGTGGAAACCAAAAAAGACAAGGCTGGCGTCTATCGCTCCGACGACGCCGGCGAATCATGGCAACTCGCCAATTCCGACCATCGTATCGGCGGACGCGGACCCGGCGCCATGGGCATCGCCGTCGCGCCAGACAATCCGGACGTAATCTACGTGGCTAACACCGCTTCCTGGAAATCCACAGACGCCGGCAAAACGTTTGTTGGCTGGAAAGGGGCTCCCGGAGGCGACGATTACCAGCGCATCTGGATCAGTACGGAAAATCCTCAGATCATCGCAATTTCCGCCGACCAAGGCGCGTCGATCAGCGTGAATGGCGGAAATACGTGGAGTAGTTGGTACAACCAGCCCACCGCGCAGTTTTACGACGTCAACACCGACAATCGCTTTCCCTACTGGGTCTACGGCGGCCAGCAGGAATCCGGCAGCGTAGCCACAAAAAGCCGCAGCGACTACGGCGAAATCTCTTTTCGCGATTGGAGTTTGCTAGGCGTCTTCGAATACGGCCGGGCAATTGTCGATCCGAAAGATTCGAACATTGTTTTCGGCGCGAAACTGACCCGCACCCGGCAAGACATTGGCGAAGTTGCCGACGTCGCCCCCGAACCGGTTCGCCGCGGCGAATACCGCTACAACCGCACTCTGCCTTTGATTTTCTCGCCTCTCGATCCCAACGTTCTCTACTTCGGCGCAAACGTTCTCTTCAAGACCACCGACCAGGGCCGCAGTTGGGCGGTCATCAGTCCGGACCTTACCCGTGAATCCTACGAAGTTCCTGCAAATCTCGGCGCGTTTTCCGCCGGAGATCCAGAAAAAGGGAAACATCGCGGCACGCTTTATGCCCTCGCGCCGTCATTCAAAGAGCCAGACACCATCTGGGCGGGCACCGACGACGGCTTGATTCACATAACCCGCGATGGCGGCAAAACCTGGAAAAACGTCACCCCGCCCGCCCTTACGCCCTGGGCGAAAGTCGCCATTCTGGAGGCCTCGCACTTTGATCCCGGCGCCGCCTACGCGGCCGTCAACACCTTTCGCCTCGATGATCTGCGTCCCCACATTTTCCGCACGCGCGATTACGGCACGACCTGGCAGGAAATTGTCAATGGTCTCCCCACGAACGCCGCGTCGGACGTTGTGCGCGAAGATCCACAGCGCAAAGGCCTCCTTTTCGCCGGCACGGAAAATTCCGTCTATGTCTCCTTCAACGATGGCGATTCCTGGCAGCCGCTCCAGCTCAACCTGCCGCACACTTCTATGCGCGACCTGGCCATCCACGGCGACGATATCGTCGTTGCGACGCACGGCCGTTCCTTCTGGATTCTCGATGACATCACCCCGCTGCGCCAATTGATCGACAAACTGGCCCAGCAACCGGCAATTCTGTTCGCGCCACAAACCGCTCTGCGCTGGCGCTGGAATCGCAACACGGATACGCCGCTGCCTCCCGAAGTCCCCGCGGGCACGAACCCGCCGGACGGCGCCATCATTGACTACTACCTGGCCGCAAACACGCAAGGCCCGGTCTCGTTGGAAGTGCTGGACTCCAGCGGAGAACTAGTTCGCCGGTACACCAGCACCGATAAACCGCCGTCGCTGGAAGAGTTGGCCGCCACCCATCCGATTCCGATGTACTGGGTTCGTCCCACACAGATCCTATCGGCCGAACAAGGCATGCATCGCTTCGTCTGGAACCTGCACTACGCTCCACCGGATGCCCTCGAACGGGAATTCCCCATTTCCGCGATCGTTCACAACACTCCGCTGGTGCCCCTCGGCGCCTGGGCGCTTCCCGGGTCATACACGGTCAAGCTCACCGTCAACGGCCAGAGTTACAGCCAGCCGCTCTCGCTAAAAATGGACCCGCGAACCAAAACGTCCATCGAAGATTTGCGTAAGCAGCACGAAATGCAAATGGGCGCCGTCGAAGGCATGGACGACGCCTACGAATCGCTGGGGCAGGTGAAATCCGTGCGCAGCCAGATCAAAGAGTTGTCCAAACAAGCTCACGGAAAAGAAAAGCTCGCCAAAGAACTGACGACGCTGGACAGTCAGTGCGCCGAACTCGAAGGTGGAACCCAGCACAGCTTTTATGGCGTACCCTCGAGCGGCAAACAGCCCGAGAATTTCTCCACCCTCAATCAGCACTTGGCCGCAATCCTCGCCATCGCCGACAGCGCCGACGCCGCCCCGACGACCCAGGCCACAGCCGCCTACCAGGACCTCGAACAAGGCGAAACCGCCCTCCGCCGCCGCTGGAGCGCCATCCGTGAACGCGATATTTCCGACCTTAATAAACATCTGACCCAGTCCGGACTCTCCTCCATCGATCCCAAGAAACCACTGGAACAGAAATTGGGCGGAGCCTCCGACGGCGACGACGAACCATAACCCGCGCATTCCAATCGTAATCGATGTCAGAATTGCGCTGAAAGTGACCGTAGCCAAATCAAAGTTTGACCATAGAGCGCCGCTTGACTGGATGGTCGTCCGCGAACTGCGCTTTACAATGCTAGGCTACAAAGACCCCGCCGACCGCTTTCTCGCTGCCGCAGCGAAAGTCTACGATCGAACTCTGATCACCGCCGACGAGCGATTGCTGATGATTCCGGGTCTGAAACATTGGCAAACGCGTAAGCCATAACCTTCACCCTCTTCCACTTTTCACCGGTCGCAAATCGCCATTCACCGATGCCACGCCCGCATTCGCCGAATGAACCTTTTGTGAAGTCTCATTCGCTGATTACGATTGGTCGAGTAAAGGAGGCTTGTATGACTACCTATGCTTACGCTGCAAAACCCTATAAAGGAATGGGTATGAACGGCACCGTCGCCCGCTGGTATGCGGGCCTAACCAAGAAATCCATGGACGACTTCAAAGCCCTGGCGCGGCGCACCGCCGATCAAATTCCAGCAGGTGCGTCGGTTCTCGAAGTGGCTCCCGGCCCCGGTTATTTCGCCATCGAACTCGCAAAACTTGGCAATTTCCAGATCACCGGTCTGGATATCAGTGAAACCTTCGTCGAAATCGCCCGCGCGAACGCCGCAAAAGCAGGCGTGGGTGTCGACTTCCGCCATGGCAACGCGTCCAGCATGCCGTTCGTCGACGATTCCTTCGATTTTCTTCTCTGCCGCGCCGCGTTCAAGAATTTCAGTGAACCGCAGCGAGCGCTCGAAGAAATTTTCCGCGTCCTGAAGCCCGGTGGGCACGGCCTGATCATCGACCTGCGAAGGGATGCGTCGATGGAATCGATCAATCAGGCTGTGGCCGAAATGAAGGTCGGTGCCGTGAACGGAATCATCACCAGGTTCACGTTTCGCCACATGTTGCTCAAACGCGCCTACACCAAGAGCGAACTCGAGCAGATGGTCTCACGCACCAAATTCCAACGAGCGGAGATTCACGAGAACCTTCTCGGGCTGGAAGTCGTCCTCTTGAAGCCGCCCAGGTCCCTAGCGTTTAACTACTTCTAGTTATTGAAGTTCCTTGTGGAAAAAGGAGGTGATCCGTTTGTCCGCATCCTCGGTTGCCTGCTTGCGATATCCATCCTTATTATTGGGGTTCTGGAACGCGTGCCCCGCGCCCTCATAGATCTTGATATCCGGATTTTTTCCTGCTGCCTTCATCGCCGCTTCGAAAGCATGCACGCTTTCCGGCGGAATGCCTTTGTCATCGGCTCCAAAATTTCCCAGCATCGGCGCCTTGATCTTCGCAATGATTGCGGCGTCGGTCGGAAGCGGTCCGTAATTGACCACAAAAGCTGCGAGCTTCGGTTGAACTTCGGCCAACTTGATCGACCATCCCCCGCCCATGCACCACCCAATCGCGCCAATCTTGGTCACCTCTACATCCGGTCGTGAAGCCAGATACGCAAATGCCGCTTCGAGGTCACGCAACCCGCGATCATCCGGCAATCCCCGCATCAGGATATGCGCTTCATCGGGCGTCGTCCCCACTTTGCCACGATAAAGATCGACGGCCAGCGCCACGTAGCCGTCCGCCGCAAACTGTTTCGTTTGCTCCTTCACCCAGTCGTTCAGCCCCCACCACTCGTGAATCACGATAATCGCCGGGTGCTTTCCTCCGCCGGATGGCAACGCCAAATAGCCATTGACCGTCTCGTCTCCGCTCTTGTAGCTGACAGTCAGCGTGTTCTGGGCAGCAGCCGGTAAGATCGCAACCAAGCACAGCGAGAGCAAAAGGAAAACGTTAAGAAATGCGACGCGGCGAATCATAACAACCTCCAGTGCAAAAAACGCTGAGCATTGTAGCGGGCGACTGGCGCGAACACCAGCGAAGGATCGTGTCAGTTGTGTCGGCTGCGATGGTGGCGCGCTGTCAGCTCTGCGAAATCTACTTGCTGAGTTCGTCCAGCGCAGCGAGGACTTCGTCGCTGTGCTTCTGCACGTCCACGTCGGTCCACACTTTGCGAATCTTGCCGCTTGGATCGATCAGGAATGTATGGCGCGCGGAAAGTTTCGTGACGCCGAAGTTCATTGTAGAGTCGTACTTCTCCGAAACCTCATACTTCGTATCCGCCAGCAGTTTGAAATTCAGGCTTTCCTTCGCGCAGAATTCCTGGTGCGATTTCTCGTCCTGCACGCTCACGCCGAGAATGACTGCGCTCTTCGCATCATACTTGGCCATGTCGCGCTGGAAATTGTGTGCTTCGATCGTGCAGCCCTTCGTCATGTCCTTCGGATAAAAATACAGTACAACCCATTTACCGCGAAAATCGCGCAAGCTGATTGGCTTGCCGTCCTGTGAATTCAGCGTGAAATCCGGCGCTTCCGTTCCCACGGCGGGTGCCTTATCCCCGGCGCGAAGATTGCGGGCCAGCAACGCCAGCGCCCCAACCACCACTACTGCCGCCACACCCAATACGTACAGCATGCGTAGATTCCTCATACTTCACCCCCGCCGACAATACCAAAATTTCATGCCTTTTTATACTGGGTGGCACGCCAAGCACGCCAAGAGACGCCGCGACAGTTATGCACACCCTTGCTATTTTTTCACAGCCGGCGGCTTTTCCGGAACGTGCATGGGAGCCCTCTTCGCTTCCCGATTTCGCGGAGTCCCGTCTTCCGGCAGGGAAGACACGGGCCAAAATCCTGGAGACGGTTTGTCGAAAGCTACCCCGATCCCCGGAACCTCCGTGATCTTTGGTTGATGTCTACGACAGTACAGTTCGTCTCCTCGTTGGTGGCGAGATTCTTCATCCGCAGCGGTTGTCCGAAGAGCACCTGTTCGTGAAGTTGGATAAGCGTTCGACGCGCGTTGACCACCAGTGTGTTGGTGCGCTCGGAAAACACCGCTCCATTGGCGCGTTCCCCAGAAATGACCATGGACACGGACAGCAGAATCCGTTGGCTGCGCAGCTGCTGGGCATGCGGTAGCGGTCGAAAGTGAGTTGTATTCAAAGCCGTGCTTTCATCTGTCGTTTTGTATATTCATGAGGAGCCAGTACGCAAGGAAGGCAATTCGACCTCCGTCGTGACCTCTACATTGGAATTCTCCCAGGAATGACGTCCGATGGTTGCGCATTCGCGCCAGCATATTTCAGCCATCTCTTTGAGGAAACAGCTTTGGAAAGTATCAGAATGATCGTAGATAAGAAACGCTTTCGGTGCGCCTGTGCCAACGAAGGACGAAAATTGTGCTAAAGGTCAGGCCGCAGAGCGTAGGAAATCGGTATGCGCTGTTCCGCCTTGGAATTGGCGCTTCTTTACTTAGACAACACCTCCAAGCCGCGCCGTAGCCTCCGTGCTTCGCTCCATTGCTATCATCCAATGCGGGTGTAATCTCGCTCTATGGTTGAAACTGAGCCCGAACTCGAGAAATCCTCCAATTGGGGCCTGGCTGCCCTCCAACAGGTTCGTGAGGCTCGGCGCGTTCATCAGGAGTCCGTTGCCCCGCAGCGCTCTCAGTGGATTCGAGCGAACAGATACTTCTACGGCCGCATTCAGCGTCTCTTGCAATTCATCGTCGAGCCGCGCCGGCGCGTCCTCGAATTGCGCTGCGAGACCGGCGATTTCCTCGCTTGCACCAAGCCGTCTTTTGGCGTCGGCGTGGACATCAGCGATGCAATGTTGGCGCGCGCTAAGGCGGAACATCCCGAGTTACAATTCCTGAAGAGCGATCCCGAAGATCTCGATCTCCACGAAACATTCGACTACATCCTCTTCGATCACATTTTCGATACCGTTGACATTTTGCGCGCATTCGAACGCGTCCGCGCGCATAGCCACGCCGACACGAAGATCGTCATCATCAATTACAACCACTTCTGGCAGCCCATCCTCGAATTGGCCACCAAGCTGCGTCTCCGTTCCCGCTTCGTCGAGCCCAGCTGGGTCAGCGAAAATGATGTCCGGGGATTTCTTCGCCTCGCTGGTTTTCGGCTCGTTCGCAAGCACCGTCTCCTGCTTTTCCCCAAATACATTCCTTTGCTAAGCAGCTTCGCGAACGATTTCCTGGCGCGCTTGCCCGCTCTGCGCCGCCTTTGCTTGATGCAAGTCATGGTGGCGCGGCCCATCGTTCCCCCCACTCAAGAATCCGAGGTCACCGTCTCGGTCGTGGTTCCGTGTCGCAACGAAGTCGGCAACATCCAGGCCGCTGTTGAGCGCATCCCGGAAATGGGCCGCCAAACCGAAATTCTTTTTTGCGACGACCAATCCACCGACGGCACCGCCGGCGAAGTCCGCCGCATGCAACACCTCTACCCGGAAAAAGAAATTCGCCTCATCGAGGGGCCCGGCATCTGCAAAGCCGAAAATGTCTGGACCGGTTTCCGCTCCGCTCGCGGTGACGTGCTCATGATTCTGGACGCCGACCTCACCGTCATGCCGGAGGAACTGCCCTTCTTCTTCCGCGCGTTGATCCAGCATCACGGTGGCTTCATCAACGGCAGCCGCCTCGTTTATCCCATGCAGCAGTTAGCCATGAAATTTGTCAACATCCTCGGCAACAAATTTTTCAGCCAGCTTTTTTCTTTTCTTCTCGATCAGCGCATCAAAGACACTCTCTGCGGCACGAAGGTTCTCTGGCGCAAGGATTGGCTGCGTCTCGAACCCTATCTCGGCAGCTGGGGCATTCAGGATCTTTGGGGCGACTACGAGCTGCTCTTCGGCGCCAGCAAACTTCATCTCGACATCATCGAAGTTCCCGTCCACTACCAGGAGCGCATTTATGGCGTCACCAAAATGACCAAGGTTTTTTCCAACGGCTGGCGCATGCTGCGAATTTGCTGGCACGCCTGGTTGCGCCTCGGAGGCTAGCTCCTCTTGTCCGCTTCCTACATTCGCCGCCTGTTAGCCCATCCGCTGACCGCTTCGCTTGCTCTCGACGTCTTTGTCTCGCTCCGGAAGAGCGCTCATACTTCCTGAACATGTTAACCACCAAAACGAAAGTCGCGCTCGCCGGCGTAGCCTACAAATTCATTTCGTTGGGCAGAAGTCTGGTCGGAAAGGATGATTCTGTCCTTGTGCAGCGAGGCGGCATTCGCTATCACCTCGATTTGAACGAGGGCATCGATTTTTCCATCTATCTTCTCGGTGCCTTCGAACCGGGCACGCAGAAAACCCTGCAGAAACTCGTCACGCCAGGCGATGTGGTCTTCGACATCGGCGCAAATGTCGGAGCCCACACCCTCTCAATTGCTCAAAGCGTGGGCAACTCCGGCAAAGTCTGCGCCTTCGAACCCGCCGATTTTGCTTTCGCCAAACTGAAGCGCAACCTGGCGTTGAATCCGGAACTTCAAGCCCGTACTTTCCCGCAGCAAATCCTGCTAGCCGCAAGCTCAGCAGCGTCACCGCAGCGGGAAATCTACGCAAGCTGGCCGTTCGAAAGCAGCGAACCCGTCCACCCACAGCTCCGCGGCCGCTTGGTTTCTGCCGAACACGCCGCAATCGACACCCTCGACAATGTTGTTCAGCGCGAAAACATCACGCGGCTCGACCTCATCAAAATGGATGTCGACGGCCACGAACTTCCCGTGCTCCAGGGAGCCAGCGATACGTTGCGCCGCTTCCGGCCAACTTTGGTCATGGAAATGTCTCCCTACATCCACGCCGAGTTTCATCACAACTTTGGCGACTTTGTAGAGATCCTGAAGCAGGCCGGATACGAACTGCGCGATGCCGATACCGGCAAATCCGTGCCCGTAGACGCCGTACAACTCGAGCGTCTCATCCCCGATGGTGCCAGCATCAACGTCGTCGCGCAGTGCAATGCGAGCGCTCGCTGAAACTCGGCTCGCGGCCGGTGCTCAACTCTTTGCTTTCGTCGCTCTCGGTGTGATGTCGCCGCTCAATATATTAATCGCGTTGTCCAACGTTTGGCGCCGTTTCCAGAAATCGGCCCACAAGTCGCCTTCTTTTTTCAATCGCTCGGGTAGTGTCTGTATGTTCAGCTTTTCCGGTTTGAGGCTAGGCCGCAACTCTCGAGGGTGCAGCGGTGTCGAAGCCGGCGCTTTCGGAAACGCGCGCACCACGTAAGGCGCAGCCAGCGGCCGTCCCTCCGCATTTTGCGCCACATCGATCAGCACACGTCCGGCTGGCCGTTTCGAAACGGTTCGCTCATTCGTGACCAATTTCGCATTCTCCGCGCTCACCATGCGCGCCACGATCTCCGCAAACGTCCGCAACTGTTCGTAGGTGTAAACCGGCTCGACCGGAAGATATAGATGCATTCCCGTCGCGCCGGATGTTTTTAGAAATACATTCAGTTTCAACTCTTCCAATTTTTCGTGAAGCGCCTTCGCAATCGCGACTACCACGGAAAATTCCGTGCCCTCCGACGGATCCAAATCAAAAAAGAAGTAATCCGGGTGTGCCAGGTCGGGGTAGCGGCTGCTCCACGGATTGTGATCGATGCACCCAAGTCCGGTTAGATAGAGAAGGGAAGCGCGGTCATTGGCAACGGCGTACGGCATCTGCTGCCCTTTCGATTCAGAGTCGATAGGAACGGTCTGGAACCAGTCGGGCAGGCCAAGACTCTCATTCATATTCTTCTGAAAAAACGCTTGCCCCTTGATCCCATCCGGATACCGCCGCAACACCAACGGCCGGTCCTTCAAAAACGGCAACACGTAATCCGCCATGCGGTAGTAGTAAGCGATCAAATCGCGTTTCGTGTATCCGGATTCCGGGAAATATACCTTGTTCAGATGGCTCAGCCGGAATCTCTTCCCTTCGATTTCCAATACCGCGTTTTCCGCGCGGCCCTTGAACAGCTCCGCTTCGATCTGTGCCTTCGTACCCAAGACCTTTCCTACAATGGGCGGCGCGTGCACAACGCTTGGCGCGCTCGCTGGCGCAGGCGACATGTCGGTTGCCGCAACTTTGTTCTCCCAGCGGCAATCCTCCGGCTTTGCATCGTCGTGCAACCGCAGGAATACCGGGTGCCGTAGACGGTTTTCCTGCGTCCATCCGCCGAAGCGCGCCCGTGCCACCAGCTCCGGTTTGACCCATGTTGCTTTTTCGTTCGTTTCGGGAACTTCATCGAAGGGACACTTGCCCGTTTCCAACTCCTTCAGTCTCGCCGCCACCTCCTTATGCGTTTCGGCATTGAACCCGCTGCCCGCATGTCCGATGAATCGCAGCTTCTTTCCCTCATACAGCCCCAGTAACAACGAACCAAGGGGAGCGCCCGCTCCTCGCGGCGCTGTCCAGCCCCCTACCACTGCATCGAGAGTCTTCGACGTTTTCAGTTTCAGCCAGTTCGCGCTCCGCTCGCTCACATACCGGCTGTCGATCCGTTTCGCGACGATTCCTTCCAGCCCGTTCTTTTTCGCCAGTTCGAATAATTCCTTTCCTTTTTCCAACTGATGATCGGAATACCGGATTCTTTCCGAACTGTGCAGGAGCCGATGCAAAAGCTGTTTGCGTTCGAGCAGCGGCGCCGCCCGCAGGTCGTATCCGTCGCAATACAAAAGATCGAACGCAAAATAAACTACCGGATACTGGGAAATCAACGTCTGCGACGGATTCCGCACATGCATCCGTTCCTGTAACCTTTCAAAATCGCTGTGTCCTCGGTCATCGAGCACCGCAATTTCGCCATCAATGATCGCCCGGCGTCCGCCGCACGCCTCTGGCAGTCCTCCCAAATCCGGATATTGCGAAGTAATGTCCGAGCCTGATCGCGCCCGCAACGCTAATTCGCCATCTTCGATCCACGCGAGTGCCCGAACGCCATCCCATTTAATTTCGAACACCCAATTCGGATCGGAGAACGCTCGCTCCGAAAGAGTAGCCAACATCGGTGCCATGCGCGCCGGCATCGCCGCCTTCTTCGCGCCTTCAAGTTCGGCGGCGTGCAGCGGACTCGGCTCGCGTTTCGGCGCTTCCTGCGCCTTGATCTCTTCCAGCACGCGCCCCGTCAAAACCGACCCGTCGTGCTCATCGATGTCCCAGTTGGGATCCACCGCGGCATCCTTGTGCTTGATCATCAACCACTCGTTACCTTTCTCGCTGTTCTTCAATTTGACGATCACAAAGCTGCCGCGCAATTTTTCCCCATTCAGCCCAAACTTAATCTCGCCCCGCTCTACTTGCTTGGCCGCGTCGTCCTTCCCCTCCACCTGAAAAGTTCCACGGTCCCACACCATCACGGTGCCTGCTCCATAGCTCCCCTCGGGAATATTGCCTTCGAAATTCGCGTAGTCCAGTGGATGATCTTCGGTACGCACCGCCAGCCGCTTGTCATCCGGATTCAACGAAGGCCCCTTCGGCACCGCCCACGACTTCAGCGTTCCTTCAATCGCTAGGCGAAAGTCGTAATGCAATCGCCGCGCCGCATGCTTCTGCACAACAAAAGTGTTCTCCGTCTTGGTCGCAGTCTCGGCGCCCACCGGCTCCGGCGTGCGATCGAATTGCCGTTTCTTCTGGTACTCCTCCAGTTTTTTCGCTTTCGCCATGGCCGCATTCTATCTCACCCCTTTCGGCGCCTTTTAGAGGTACTTTTAAGGGGTTTTTCCCGCATTTCGGCTTGCATCCGTTCAGTCCGCTCGCTAACCTTGAAGACTCATCTTCGCTTTTGGGGCCAGTTCGCTAGAGCCGGTTCGCGCCAAAAAGGAGCCTCCCCATGGCCACTACAATCTGGAAGGGCCACCTGACATTCGGGTTGATCTCGATCCCGGTGCGCCTCTTTGCCGCCGCCCGCGGCGAGCGCGTCAGCTTCAATCAGCTCCACAATGTCTGCCATTCTCGTCTGAAGCAGCCCCTTTTCTGCCCGGTCTGCAACCGCAACGTGGAGCGCTCCGAGATCGTAAAGGGTTACGAGTACGACAAGGACCAATACGCCCTATTCACTGAGGAAGAACTCGACAAAATTGAACCTGCTTCGGCGCGCGTGATGGAGATTCTGGAATTCGTCAAGCTCAGTGAGATGGATCCTCTTTATTTTGACTCCTCCTACTACATCACTCCGGAAGATCCTGGCTTGAAAGCCTATAAGCTTCTGATGAAGGCTATGGAGGAGACCGGCTACGGCGCTATCGCCAAAATCACCATGCACCAGCGCGAACACATCGTGATCATTCGTCCGGGCGCAAAAAACTTGACGCTGCACACCATGTTCTATTCGAACGAAATTCGCGCCGCCGAATCCATCCCGACGGACAAGGTCGAAGTGAAGGACCAGGAAAAGAAGCTCGCCGAGCAGCTCATTCAAAGCCTCGCGGTTCCATTTCAGCCGGAAAAATACCGCGACGAATACAGCGACAACGTCCGCGCCATGATCGCCGCAAAGCTGCAAGGCCAGGAGGTTGCCGAAGCCCCGCAGCCGCGTCTCGCTCCGGTCATCGATTTGATGGAAGCTCTCAAGAAGAGCATCGCCGAAAAGCAAGCCCCTCCGTCTTCGGCGGCGCAAGCGGGTCCAGTCGCTGTGCCCGCGGGCAAGAAACCTCCGGCTCGCGCCGTGCAACCCGCGCCAGCAGCGCAAAAACGGGGGAAGAAGGTCGGCTAAGTATTGATGAGTGCCACGGAAAGATTCAGTCCCGCGGACGTGCAACGTATCCTGGGTCTGACCCGCAAGCAGTTGGACGCCTGGGACCACCTCGGTCTCGTCTCACCGCAGCAACGGCAGGGCTCAACCTACTACGATTTTCGGGACCTCATCGGTTTGCGCACCGTTAAGCAATTGCTCGCAACCGGCGTCTCCGCCAACCGCCTGCAGAAAGCGCTCGCCGCTCTGAACGAAAAACTTGCCCAAGTAGATGCTCCGCTCTCCCAATTGCGCATCCTTTCCGATGGTAAAGACGTCCTCGTCGAACACGGCGCCGCGCGCATCGAACCTCTCTCCGGCCAATTCGTCTTGAATTTTCAAACGCGAGAACTCGACGAAAGCGTCCGCTTCATCGGCAAGCGCAGCGCCGGTGATTGGCTCGCCATGGCCCTCTCTTACGAATCCGACAAAGCCACTAGGCCCGATGCCATCGATGCATACAATCGCTGTGTCGACGCCGATCCCAAAAACGCCGACGCACTTTTGAATTGTGGAACTCTCTATTACGAAGATGGCGATTCAGAGAAAGCTGTGGAGTATTTCCGCCGCGCTCTCGCCGCCCAGCCACAAAATGTTCTGGCCTACTTCAATCTCGGCAGCGTCCTCGAAGAAATGGGCGAACTCGAACAAGCGCGTCAGCACCTGCGCCAGGCCGTGACTCTCGATCCGAATCATGCCGACGCCCATTACAATTTAGCCTTCGTCGCCGAAAAGCTGCACTCCTTCGCCGAAGCCCGCGAACACTGGCAAGCCTACGTGAAGCTCGACCCCATCGGCCCTTGGTCCGCCTACGCCCGCCAACGCATCGCCGCATCCCAAATCGCCAAGTCCGCCAGGTCCTGATCGACCAGTTGCCATCGCGCAAAAATGGCCTATCATAGTGCGCCGAGCTAGACCGGCGTCGAGGAGGTCATCGCACCATGTCAAAGCGCATGCCCATTCCCACGGATTCCAGCAGAAGACAGTTTCTTCAGTCAGTTCTCTCAAGCGCAGCCGTTGGAGTTGCTGCGGAAACCGGAATTGAGTTTGCTTCTCCACCGACGGTAAACGCCCAGAGCAATCTCACTCCTGACGCAGCCATGCAGGAATTGCTCGACGGCAACCAGCGATTCGCCGCAAATCAACTCACCTCCATTGCGCACGACCTGACCATCCTGAAAGAAAAAACAGTGGACAAGCAGGAGCCCTTCGCCGCGGTTCTCGCCTGCGCCGATTCTCGCGTGCCAGTGGAACTCATTTTCGATCAGTCCATCGGCCACATCTTCGTCACCCGCGTGGCCGGCAACATCGTGACTCCCGAAATTATCGCCAGCCTCGAATATGGCGTTGCCGTCCTCGGAGCCGAAGCTCTCCTGGTCCTTGGCCACAACAGTTGCGGTGCTGTCAAAGCGGCGATGAAAGCCGACGCGGTTCCCGGGCAAATCAGTACGTTGTACCCGCACCTTCGTCAGGCAGTCGAACAGTCCGGAGGAAATGTCGCAACGGCTATCCAAGCGAACGCCAAGATTCAGGCCGAGCTGCTGCGCACCTCTTCCACCGTCATCCGCGACGCCGTCAAGGCCGGTAAACTGAGGGTCGAATCCGCGGTCTATGACCTTACCACCGGCAAGGTTACCTTGAGCTAGGCAATCTAGCGCAGACACCTTTGCGAACGTCCAGCCCTGCGTTCTTGGCGCGTGATGCGGGGCAGTCGCTACACTTTCAAGAAAATCTTCTTCCGCCACAACAACCACAACAGAATCCAGCAAAACGCTACAGCACCGAGTGAATAAACGAGCGAGGCGTTCGCCACGCTCAATCCGGCCGCTTCCAGATGAGCCTGCGCCGCTTCGTGCCAGTTCATGGCTGCGCCGCCGGGCCCTTTTGCGGTGAACGAATATCCGGGACCATACACCAGCGAGTCCGCTACGAATCCGGCAATCGCATTCATGCCAAACACCAGAATCGGCATCGTCCAACGGCCCCGCCAACGCTGCACCTCCGTCACCCAATAGAGCAAAGAAAGAAACAGCAGCGCGAAGCCGCCAGTAAACAGCACAAATGAACTTGTCCACAGATTCTTGTTAATCGGAAACCAGCGATTCCACAATTCGCCGCCTAGCAGCCCTAAAATCCCGAACAACACCATACCGCCCATCAACGTGCCTGCACTCTTTCTGCTTTTCAGCCAGTGTCCGGTCAACACGCCGATTAGCGTCGTCCCAATCGCCGGAATGGTGTGAAGGATTCCCTCCGGATCGCGCGTCCCGTCATATAAATGGCCCATGAATAGCTTTCGATCGAGCCACGCGGGCAGATTCTGCAACTGATCCATGAACGGAATATCGCGGCCCGGCAGTCCGGCGCCCGGCACCGGCACAAACCGCAACAGCGCCCAGTAGCCAACCAGGCATGCCAGCAACGCCACCACCAGCCCGCGGCGCCCCGCCCACAATTCCAATATCGCTGCGAAGAAATAGCAGATCCCGATTCGTTGCGTCACTCCTTCGAAGCGCCAGGTGTGCAAATCCAGTCCGATGATCGGCGAGGCGTTCACCAACATTCCGATGGCAATCAGAATCAAAGCGCGTTTGAACACATGCAGCAGGATCTGTTTGCGTGTTTCTCCGCGCTGCAACCGCGCCGAAAACGAGTACACCATCGAAATTCCCACAAGAAACAGAAACGAAGGAAAAATAAAATCCGCCGGAGTCCATCCGTTCCACTTCGCATGCATGATCGGCCAATACGCGCCCTCGTCGCTTCCTGGATTGTCGACAATAATCATCGCGGCGACCATCAAGCCGCGGTAAAAGTCCAAACACATCAACCGGCCCGATAGATTGGGCTCGGACACAACCGCGTAGCTCGCCGCTGCCGGAACCTGTTTTTCTGTATTCGCCATCGCCCCGACTATATCGACTCTCTTCTTCTTCCGCCACCGCGCAAATCAAGCGTCATAAAATACAAAAGAGATTGGCCGCGCACATCAACTCGGTTATGGATGGAACGGGTGAGATAGGATACCGGTGTTTTCGTGAACGAGCTGAGAAGTACGCGAGGTAAGCGGACGGCTGGACGTCACCTGTGCGGAGCCAGCTTCAATTGGTTTAAGAACCGTCCGTCACCTGCTCCAAGTTCGTCGAGTATACACCGAATCGGGGCGAAAGGCGGTTGCGCCGGGAACCCATCCACCGACCAAGTTCTGCCAAACCGGACGGGCCCCCGGCGTCGTGAATCCTACTCACACCGTTCCCGCTGTCAAGTCCTACTTGCTACGCTCTGGCCATGCGCTCCCCAAACAGGCGCACCGGGTCATGGTAGCTACCGTACCCGAATCCACTTATGACTCGTCTATGTAGTACCGCATCTCAAGGGGCCCATGAAAATATCCGCCAGTGTCCCGGAGCAATTCAAAGTAGGCGAGAAGAACTTCTGGATCGCTTTCATTGCTTTCGTTGTTCTACTCTTTCTGATTCTTGTCGTATTTCCGTGGTGGCACGAACGGTATTTCGGCGTGGCCGCCAACGAATCCGCCGCCGTCGGCGCACTTCGCTGGGTCAACGCCCTGGAAAATCAGTACGCTGCCGCCCACGCAGACAAGGGTTTTGCCTGCGAATTCCTGCTACTCCAGGCGACAGAACAGATGAGCGGTGCAGCTGCCCGCAATCCCGCGGAAGCTCTATCCAGTAAATCCCACGGCTACAACTTCGCTTTTATCGGCTGCGCCACGGACGCGCACGGAATCGTCACCCACTACCAAGTCGCCGCAGTCCCCGTGAAACCTGCCGTCTCTGGCCTTTGGGCGTTCTGCACCGACCAAACCGGCGTTCTCTTCTACGACGACGAAGCCTCCGCATCGCAATGCCTTGCTTCGCGCCAGACAGTTCCCGAACGCCTCCGTTACAAATGAGGGTGAGCGCCATGGGACGCTGTCCTTCGACGCGGCATCTTGGCGGTACCTACCAGCGGTAGGCGCGCCACATATCGGCGACGAAGCTCGGTTGGGAGACTTGGCCAGCGACCCAGTACCGCGTCTGGCCCTGCCGTTCGTAACCGCCGTGGATTCCCACACCAGAACGCTGAGGTTACTCCCCCAACTCCTTCTGCAACGCCTTCCCCTTCCGAAACCACGGTCGCTCCACCCTCTGCATGTACCGCGGCAGCGTCCTCTTCTTCGCCACCAACTTCTCCGTCCACTCCCTTGCCTCTTCCTTCTTTCCAACAAGTTTCAGATAGTTCGCATAGTTGTACAGCGTCTCTGGCGTCGTCGAATATTGTGCGGCAGGCGCGAAATACATCGCCGCTCTTTCCAAATCTCCCGTCCGCGCATACGCATCCCCGAGCAATCCTGTTGCGCGGTAATAGTCAAATTTCGCGTCCTTTCCGACGACATACTCTAGGTCGGGGATGGCTCCTGCATAATCTCCCATCGCCAGCGCTGATTTTGCCCGGAGATAAAACGCATGGGGCGAATCACTGCGCACCGCAATGGCCCGGTTCAATGCCTCTCGGGCTTTTCCGTAACTCCTCTGCTCAAAATACAATTCGGCCAATTCTTCCAGATTTCCCGCCGACGGATTGTCCAGAATCTGCGTTTCCAAAGTCCGAATCCTCGATTGCCTCCCGAATCCCTGGAACACTCCGCGCAGTAGTCCCAAGTCCGGGATCATCTCCACAAACACATACACTGCGGCTCCCAGCACCCCTCCAAAAATGATGATGAAAAGCCAATAGTTCTCGGGGCGCCGCTTCACGAAGTGCCACAGCGCGATTCCTTGCACGATCAATCCCCACGGATAGATGAGGAAACTTAGTCCCCCCATGCGGGCCACCTCGCGCACTCTTCGTTTGGATGACGACTTAGCACTAGCTTCCTGTTTTACCTGCTCGGCGTCAATTTCAACCTTTTCATCTTTGAATCGGGAGTAACCGTTCGTTCGTCCATTTCTACCGCTTTCGATCCACCGTCTCCCTGGTAGGCCATCGGCTGATTCGCGCGGTTACCGGACGAGTCAAGAGGACGGCGAGCCTTCGTTAGCCGATTTATCTCCGGTTTAACTGGGGCCCCGTACGCTGGCAACCGCAGGTTTTGGCTCGACGACAAGCAAAAATTGACGACGCCCATGTATCATTTATCGCGCCATCCGGCCATTCTGACCCTCGCCGCTCGCTATGGTCTTCTGATTCTCTTCATTCTTGTACCAGTCCACAGTATCGTTTGCGCGGTTCCACAGGCTTCCGCTCCCGCCGCCCACACCCTTTACGGCACGGTGCTTGATCCCTCCTCATCCAATGTCGCTGGTGCCACCGTCACGCTCATCGGTTCCACTGGTCGATTGGTGGCGTCCACAATCACCGATCGCGCCGGATCATTTTTCTTCGACAACCTCCCACGCGGGAAATACCATTTGCAGATCCGGGCGGCCGGATTCAGAGACAGCGATTCCGATGTTACGGTTGGCGCAAAACCTCTGGCTCCCCTCCGCTTCACGCTTGCGATTGCCTCGCTCAGCGAAGTCGTCAGCGTGACCGCCGACGAGGCTATCCCCCAGGTCTCTCTCGAGCCAACCGACAACCAAAACGCGAACAATATTACTCGTGAGGCCCTCGATCGCGTTCCTGTGTTCGATCAGGACTACATCACGTTGCTCTCACGCTTTTTGAGCGACGACACGATTGGCACCAACGGTGTTTCCCTGGTCGTGAACGGCGTCGAAGCGAACGGTCCGGGCGTCTCCGCCTCTGCCATCCAGGAAGTGAAAATCAATCAGAATCCGTACACCGCGCAGTTCGCGCGCCCCGGCCGTGCGCGCATGGAGATTACTACCAAGCCTGGTACTCCGCGGTTTCATGGCACGCTCAATTTTTTGACGCGAAATGCCGCTTTCGACGCCACCAACTATTTCGCGGCCAGCAAACCTCCGGAAAGCCGTTATTACACGGAGGGCTCAATGACTGGTCCGCTTGGGCCCGACAAAAAGAATACGTTTCTCCTTTCCCTCGAGCAGGACTTTGACAACCTGCAATCGATCGTCCACGCCTACGGGCCGGGAAACATTCTGATTGACCAAAACGTGCCCGCCCCTGAACGACACTTCTTCGGCTCCTTCCGCGCGTTCCATGACTTCACGAGCGGCGACCAGTTCTGGATTGCCTATTCTTATGAGTACGAAAACCTCAAGAACCAGGGCGTCGGTGGCACCGTCCTTCAGGAAGCGGGCTACCTTTCCAGAAGTACCGAGAGCGAGATCAACGTCAGTTACCGGCATATTTTTTCGCCGCACTGGGTGAATCAGCTCCGCTTTCTCGTGGGACATAACGACGAACCCATCATCAGCAACGTCGAGGTCCCTCAGGTGATTGTCGAGGGCTACTTCACCGGGGGAGGAGCGCAGGCCGATTCCAAGCGCACGGAAGCTCACTTTGAAGGCACTGATTTCGTGGTCTACACCAGTCACGCCCACTCGCTGATCTTCGGTGTGGACACTCCCGATCTCAGTCGTCGCGGGGCAGACGATTCCACCAGCGCGCAGGGAACTTATACGTTCGCGGACATCAACGCGTACAACTCGAACCAGCCATCCGCCTTCAAAATCCAGACCGGCAACGGCCATCTGGTTTTTTGGGAATACAATGCTGCCGGTTTCATCGAGGACAGCGTCCGTCTCCGGCCCAATCTTTCTATCACCGTCGGTCTGCGCTACTACTTCCAGAACTATTTCCACGACGACGTCGATAACTTTGCACCGCGGTTCAGTTTTGCCTTCGCGCCCGCGCCCAAAAGCAAGACTATTTTTCGCGGCGGCGCCGGCATTTTTTATGACCGCAGTGGCCCCCGCCCGATCGCCGATCTGCTTCATTTCAATGGCGTGAATTTGCTTCGCCAGCTTCTTCCGGTGCAGACCGACGGATTTGTTCCTTATCCTGTTGTGCCCGCCGATCTGGTCGGAGTACCGACCAGCGTCGTGCAACTCGATCCCCGCTTGCGCATTCCCTACATTTTTCAATACAGCTTCGGGATTGAGCGTCAGGTGACCGCCAAGAGTACGTTCAGCGCAACCTATGTGGGAAGCCGCGGCATCGATCTCTTCCGCTCCATCGATTCCAATGCGCCTCTGCCTCCGGCCTATTCCGCCAGGCCCAACCCAACCATCGGACAGGTACGCACCTTGCAATCCGACGGCTACCAGAAGAGTAATGCGCTGGAACTTTCCTTCCGGGGCAAACCCACCAAATGGTTTTCCGGGCAGGCGCAGTACACGCTTTCCAAAACCTACAACAACACTGCAGGCATCACCTATTTTCCAGGCAACAGCAACTTCCCTTGGCTCGATTGGGCCCGTTCGATAAATGACCGGCGCCATAAGTTTGATCTGCTTGGCAATTTCGAACCCACGGATCTTTTCTCGCTGAGCGTTGCGTTGCAGGCTTACTCGGGCAAACCCGTCAACGTGACCACCGGCGCCGACGCAAACGGCGACGGAATCTTCAACGATCGCCCCGACAACGGTCTTGCGCCCAGAAACTCCATGCACGGGCCAGGGCTGCTCAACTTGGACGTGAATCTGGAGCACGATTTTCGATTCGGCAAGGAAAAGAAGAACGCGCCGAAACTTACCGTCGGCCTTAACCTCTTCAATGTGCTGAATCACCCAAACTTCGTCACCTACAATGGTGTCATTGGCCCAGACCCCACGCAGCCTATCCCCAGCTTTGGCATGCCTTCGTCAGCCCTGCCCGGTCGGCGCTTCCAGATCAACCTCGAATACAAATTCTGACCTTCCGCGGTCGCATCCGGGTTTGCTCGTCCCCCGAATGTTGCGCCTCGTTACAGAACACAGCAGTTTCGGTAGCCCATGCTCTTTCCACTGAAGCGGGTGTATGATTCCCGCATCAGGCGAAGGAGCACCGCGCATGCCTGCATCGGATACCTTCCGGATCTGGTTCGACGCAACACTCTTGATGGGTTTCACCTCTGGCGGCCAAGCCTTGCGCGCACAGGAAAAACAGTCCGCAATTCCCGGGGGGTATCGCATCGTCCCCGGAGATGTCCTTCAGATCGACGTCTCGAGGCGACCCGAGGTCACCAGGACCATCCCCGTCATGCCCGCTGGAACTATCCTTTTGCCGCTGCTCGGTAATGTAAAGGCCAGCGGACTAATGGCCATGCAACCGGCCTCGTCCGTCAAAAACTCGAAAGCAAAATCCCCAATCCGCAAGTCACCGTCACGATCTGCCAGGTCCACGGCCCGAACTTCTTACCAATTCCATTCGTTTCGGCAAAGCCTTTGCTGCCTAACATGCATGAGCTTCGCGTTGCCCTCACCCGAGGCTCTACCGGCAAGCCGTGTCGCCCGCGAAGGTTAAAGTTGGCGTGACAACACCCTGGGGCAACCCGCGGTTTTACGGTTGCCGAAGCAGCGGTCGCAACCCGCTCGAAATGAGTGAGGCTTCGGCCACTGCGGTAGGATTTAGGCCGGAATGACCAAATCGTGCGTCTATCTAAACAAGGACTCTCCATGCGAAACGTCATCCTAGCACTCCTGCTGACCGCCTGCGCCGCGGCACAACAAACCTCGCAGTCCACCCCAGCCGGTCGACAGGACGGCGGCGACCAGCGCGGCGACCACGTTATGGGTTTTTCCCACGACGCCACAACGCATCATTTCCGTCTTCTCAAAGACGGCGGCGAAATAATCGTCTTCGCGAACGACCCCAACGATAAACCCAGCATTGAGCAGGTTCGCGCTCACCTCTACCAGCTTGTCGGCATGTTCTCGAACGGCGATTTCAACGCCCCGATGCTGATTCACGACACGAACCCGCCCGGCGTAGCCACCATGACGCGTCTGAAGTCCGATATTCGCTACACCGTCTCCGAAATTGACCAGGGCGCAAAGATCCGTATCCTCACCAGCAGTCCCGAAACCACCGACGCCGTCCACGCCTTCCTGCTGTTCCAAATCATCGACCACAAAACTGGTGACTCCCCGGCGATCTCTAATTAGAACGGGCGAAAGTCAATGGGCTTGCGGGGTCGGTGCCTTCATCAATTCCACAAACATCTTGTTAAATCTTGCCAGATCCAAATCCATCTGGATTTCCACCAGGCGTTCGCCAAGCTTCGGGTTGTCCTTGTCTGTCCACGTCAGAGTGTCTCCGTAGGTCGCGCCGTGGTCGATGTCCACACTCATATAGCGCGTTTCTTTCTTGGTGATCAGCGTCGGATCAATCCACGCGGCCGCCGCCAGTTCATCCCACATATAGGAACCGCCCTGGTCTGCCATAAAGAACTTCACTACGTATTGCCCCGCGGCGCTGTTGCTCGTCTTGATTTCGCCAATCATTGCGTCCGTGATTCTGGTTTTGACCGAAATGTCCACTGGCGTGCAGACGATCTTCTTCCACGGTGCCGCTAACACGCTCTTCGCCGCCTCGGGATCGAACCAGAAATTGAATTCGTGCCGTGGGTCGCTGATAAATTCCGGATCGTCCGTCCGCGGACTCAAGCTTCCCCCCATAAACACCAGGCCTTCGGACAACTCGGCAAAATGGGGATCGATGGCGTTAGCCAGCGCCAGGTTCGTCATCGGGCCGCCCTCGTAGATCGTCACTTCATGCGGATATTTGTGAACCATACGGATCAGGAAGTGCGCGGCGTCCTCATCGGCTGCCCGCGTAGTAGGCTGCCCTTCCAGCATCTTCGGAATTACGTCGTGTTCGTGCCACCAGCGATCGTCCCACGCGCCGGCAAAGGCCACTTTTCCATACCGTGCCTGCCACAAAAGCGCTTCCTCACGGCGATGCACCAGCGGAAACACAGCTCCCGGCACCACCGGAATGTCCGTACGCCCAATCAGCTCCAGCAACCGCAGTGTATGTGCCACCTCTTCGTCGCGCCATTGGTTTCCGCTCACCACCGTGATGCCCAGCACTTCCACCTGCGAAGATTGAATCAACGTCAACAACGTCTGCATATTGCTGCCGCCCGGCCCCGAACAATCCTGATTAATGACCACCTTCCGGCGTTCCTGCGAGAATCCCTGGCTGGTAGCGGTCAGCAACACTGAAACGAACAGGAGCAGTCTTAGATTCCTCATCACATCCTCTTCGAGTGTTCGTATTCTCCAAACAGTATGGAATCCTATTCGCCAGGAACAATATGCAACTAAGGTGCGCCGGACCTGGTTGGAAACGCGCCAATCGTGACGAAGCACAGTCCACACCTACACGAAGAAACCGCTACTTTAACGGAAATAAACCGCGATGGTTAAAAATGGTGGAGGCGGGGGAGTTGAACTCACTTTGCCTATTGATAACACGTAACTTGTTGATTGTGAATAGTAATAGACTCGAGAAATTCGTCGATTCGAAAATTGTGGACACACTTTGGGCACAGTAATTTGGGGTGCACCCCTGCCTGCAGCTACGCCTAGGCTTACTCCCATGCCATCGTCCCGAGGTGCGACCGAAGACGGATCCCGGCCCACAGTCGTTTGGCGGCACCTTGCACGATAGGAACGAAAAAACAAAAAGCCTCAGTTTGACCAAGGTGCCGCCGAAACCACCACCTGAGAGAGTGGATAGATTTCCTTCATTTCCTTTTGTCAAGTAGGGGATAGGCGGCACCTTCAAATCATTGATTCTACAAAGGCTTAAGGTGCCGGCACCAATTCACAAACTAGACTGATAGCATGGTCGAACCCTGTCAGTGGCCCAGAATCACCTATTTTGGCGGCACCTTGATTGCCGCCCCTGAACCATCCTCCCAGCGTCGAAAATCTGACTGCAAAACATACTGTCAACATGTAGGCCGAGACCCCGAAAACTGCATCGAGATTAGGAGCGGGACCCTCCGTCTAGAAGCCGGACCGAACGCTTCTTTAACTCCCTGCGATGTTGGCGGAAACTTCTGGACCTGGCGCGCGTAGATGGAGCAGGGGGAGGTGTCTATGAAAGTTTTGCTGCGATTCGTCGTCTTGTGTCTTGCGGTGCCACTGCCGGCCGGGATGGTATTGGCCCAGGATAAACCAGCGCAGGAGAAACCCGCGGTGGCCCAGGAGAACCCGCTAAGCACGTGGAACAGGTACGCCTACGTGCGGGTGAAGGAAATGCTGCTGAAGTCCGCGGAGAAGATGCCAGAGGAGAATTACACTTTTAAGCCAGTCGACACGGTGCGCAGCTACGGACAGATCGTAGGGCACGTCGCGGATGCGCAGTACCTGTTCTGCTCGATCGCGTTGGGGGAGAAGAACCCGGCGCCGGACATTGAGCACACCAAAACGTCAAAGGCCGATCTGATCGCGGCGCTGAACACGGCCTTTGCGTACTGTGACAAGGCGTATGACGGACTGACCGATGCATCAGCCGTGCAGACGATCAAGCTATTTGGGAATGACGCCCCGCGGCTGAGCGCTCTGACGGTGAACAATATGCATGACCTAGAGCACTACGGAAACCTGTCGACATACATGCGGATGAAGAGCATCGTTCCGCCCAGCAGCGAACAGCAGCAAGCTCCGGCGCAGCCAGCTAAGAAGTGAGAAAGTAATTTCTACGGGCGGTCAGAGGTTGGCTTCAGACGAATCTCGTTGAAGCGCCAGTTCTTTGTATCGCCCTGGGCTGCCAAACGGCCATTATGGGCTAGGGCTTCAATACGTCGAGAAATCACTTCGTGAGCTTTATCTCCGTGTGGTAAATCGTGGCTCATAGCGTCTACAACTGTGGCAATCACCATCGCAACCTTTGTCCAGTGTTCTCCAACTGCTGAAAGAATAGCTGAGTCAATTTGCGACGTATTCATGTGGATTGTGCCTTGGCGGTATTGGTTTGCCAGAAGTGAAACTGAGACGCTATCGAACTTGCTGTATGCCGCAAAGCGTCGCGACGCCTCGATCTGCGTTGTCCGGATCCACCCTGGCCGAGACCTGCCCTCAGTCGGCACAGACCCGTGGCCTGCTCGGTTCAGCGAAGAACTGAAAAGCAGCTCCAGGGCCAGCTCGACCAGAAATACCGCCAACTCAAAGCACCCTTCCACGTTCGCGCCATATTCAGGGGGCAAGTCGATGGTGCTCTCAATGACGATCTGGGGTCGATAGGTCAGCGGGGGCCAGTCATTGCGGCTCCCTCGCTTCTTATACGTTGCGGCACCCACCTGCATTTCGCCAATATCGTTGACTGACAAAACCCAGCCATTTTCTCACTCTGTGTCGGCGGGAGATCTAGACAGGCTAGCGGCTCCCCTACCCCTGGCGGCCGGCCAACTTCTACCGACTTTCTACAAGTTTATTGACAAGGAGGATGAATTCGGCGCCGGGCGCGTTTTGATGCGCGCAGTGCACGCGGGAGAGCCCTGCGGAGATCCCCTGCTTCGACCTACGCCGCTGTCACGCCACTATCCCTCGAGGATCTCGGTGATTCCTTATGCCTCGCCGCCTTCATCGCCCAGCGCCCGGGCGCACTCATGCCACTCCTCGTCCTCGGCGTGGGCATCGCAAAACCATCTCCCGCATTTCGCGCAGTGCACAGTCGCCGGATAATCGCACGGCTCATCGTTGGGTGACACCCCTTGGCAAATACGCTCGAGATCTGGGGTTTCCGATCCATCCAGTTCTTCCAGCATCGGCACACCTCGAAAGCTGCATTATACTCAGGTCTCCGCCGGTTCAAACCAATGCGCGGAACGGCTTCCTCCTCGAAATGTCCGGCCTTATCCCGTCGACGACATCTCGCACCTGCTTGTCATGCACGCGAGGACAATGGGTGACAGCTCGTGACATCGCAACGGGTGAGATCTCGTTAGGAGTCAGCCCAGCGGATATCCCGGTTAGGTTTAATCATTCATTCTTGATGTTTTTCGAGCTCGTGTCTTGATCGCTTAGCCGAAACCTGGCGTGGATTTCATCTCAACGGCGGTAGATCGTTAGCCAACACTGAAATAGAAAAAGTCGAGAGAACATTGGTCGATCAAACACGACTGGAAGAGGCAGCACACCCCCCTGGCCAATCGCGTACCGAAATGTCGGTTTGATTCGTGAGTTGCTTCGCAGAATGAAAGACGGTGAGTTTGATCGACCAGCAGTCGAAGTGAACGGCGGCTCGTCCGCGATAGTGGCGTCGTAGCCGTAGTGTGCAGTGAAGCGGGTTCCGGATTGGTCCCCGCACAACAGCAGTTCAAAAAAGCTAGCAGTGACAACAGGCCCCCTATCAATCGGATTGGTCTGTTTGCGATAGCAGTTGAATTTTTCAGAAACATCCAAGGAGAAGTCCGATGCGCAGTTTTGAGTGTTTTGAGTGTACGTGTGGTTTTCGAACAACAAACGAGGAAGTGGCGGTTGATCATGTGCGAACCCAGCACATTAGAAACATCGCCGGAAGAGGCGGTTAAAAATTCATGGGCACAATTGGGCACAGTTGAGGGTTCCACGTAGGAAAAAGCGTCAAGAATCCAAGAAAAACGCAAGGGAATAGATGGTGGAGGCGGGGGGAGTTGTGGCACTACCACTTTTCAAAATGTCAGATAATATTGAAAACATTAGCAAATAGAAAGCCGCAGAACCGAGAAAAACCATTCTATCGCTGGAAACCGGTACAAAAACCGGTACAATTTATCGTCGGTGCGCGAGCGGGATGTACGTGTCCCGTGGCTGCGCGATAACGCTACCTCCTGCGGACAATAGGAATTATGGGACTCACTTCATTGCGGACGGTGAGACTGGACGAAATTGCGAGAGCCTAGTTCTAGGCTGCCGGCGGACCTACTTAGGGAGGTAGTGCACCACCTGCAGATTATTGTGGTCGTCCGAGCCGAGGAAGAGGAAATCACTCAGTGAAGCAGCGCATGCTGCCACCGCGAAATCGTTCTCGTCCTGCGGCATGCGGTAAACGAAGGTCACTTCGCCAGTCTGTGACTGTACGACAGTGATTATGCCTCGATACTTGTTGTCCTCGGCCAGATCTCCGGTTGAGAGGTGATCGTAACGGACGAAGAGGTGGCTGGCACCTATCGACGCCATTTGAAAAGGGATCAGCTTATCCGCAGGTGGTGGAAGGTCGAATTCGTGCTCGATGGAACCGAATGGCGACACCACGTCCAGGCGGCCACCTTGGAGAACGTAGACGTTGCCGTCCGAAGCGCTAAAGCTGTACAGTGAGCTTGCAAGCGAAATCGCGTCCCCGTGGTCCGGCGAGTTGGGGTCCGGCGACTTGGACGAGGCGCTGGATTTGGCGGGCGCATCGAGCTTCATGAGCGTGACCGGGGCGCGAAACGTGCCCCCCCGGTCAAAGGTGGCAGAGAATACTCCCAGTGAGGTCCCTCCGGGATTTTTTAGGAGAGTGGTTCCCGACACTAGAGCGTTGTCGGCTCCGAACATGGCTATGGACGTCGGCTGCATCTGCTTTCCAGGCACGTCCCCTAGTGGAAAGTAAGAATCGACTTGGCCGTCGTCTTTGTACTTCACGATCAGATAGACAGGATCGGGCTTGCTGTCTGAGCCCGACTGCGGCATCGCCTGAAAGAGAGCATAGAGGGTTCCGTCTGCACTCACGTCGAAGCTGGCGCGTGCCAGAATCTTGTAACCCGATATAGTACGGATAGGGTAATCCGTAACGCTCCGGGAAGACACGGAAATCCTTCTGACCGGAGCGCTCGATATCTCCCGGGTACTGCTGTAGATAGCGTAGATGTCGCCGCCGGGACCGCACTTGATCTTAGATGTGATAACGTGTGGACCTGGTGTATTGAAAGGGATTACCTCACCCCGGTGCAAATCCATTGTGGGCGCAGGGGATGATGGCTGGACTTGGGACTTCTCACCGGTTTGCCCGGTGACAGTGGATTGCGTCACTCCAAGAAGCAACAGCAGCCCTAGGCTCACGTTCCATCCCAACCTACCGACGTATCGGAGCGGCATGGCTGCCGTCTTTTCCCCGCCACGTTCTTGAGCAGGTTGCATAAGCGTGCCCTCGCGGTCCCCAGCCTAAGTCGGTTGAGTGACGAAGACGTATTTCCCGGCACAGGTCCGCACCCAAACACCCCCCGCATAGATGGCCACATCAAGGTCCGTCGAGGGCGTGCTCCTATCGGTGCAACCCTGAGATATCCCCGTCGAGTCGACAAAATTTGTAAATTGCTCTAAGCAGCAGTGTAATGTATTGACACGCCAATGGGTAGAATTCGGCCCAAAAGGGACGAGGCAGGACGTGTACTTAATGTGTTCCTTACAGTTGTTACTTCCACAGTCTCGTTCATTTATCTGTGTCTCCTCACAGCATGGACCGTCAATCTGCGCGTAAGCTCGAGGCGCAGCGAACACCATACTTGCGAAGGCCACTATCGTGCCCAGGAATACCACTTTCCTCTTGCTTGAGCAGAATACTGAGTCTGTCATGTCTGCAACTCCTTTCGATCCACCGAACTCGTTTAACTCCAGGAATTCCCTATATGTTTGGAGAGACCTCTTACTAATGGTCCACTAAGTCGCAAAGGTTCTGAGATCGTAAAAGATTTGTCAAGTCTAAAAGATTACAGTAATCGCCATATGTAGTGGTATGTAGTGGTACGCTTGTGAGACGAAAAGGCCGAGGCTCCTAATGCCTTGAGAAGCCCGGTAGGTCGCCTCGCGAGGTTGTTGAGCGTCAGAGGATTCGGGCGATACTTGGGATGGAGGTATCTTGAATTAGATGCTGCCTAAGTAACCAGTTGAAGTTTTCTTCCGCAATACGGACAAAAAGTTATTTTAATTGCGTCGTCCGCTAGGGGAACTTTCCAGTCTCTTCGATATTCAAGGATGAAGCGAACGCCTCTTTTATTTATTACCCAAAGAAGACCCAAGCCATTTTCCTTTTCGGGCTTCGCAATGAGTTTTTCGAGGTCGGAACAGCAGACAGCAAAGCTCATTTACCGGGACCTATGCTTTCTTTCGTTGGTAGGCGTGCCTAGGCCGCTTAAACAGAACGTACTATACGCCACTTCTCCGGTTACGTTGAACGGGAGCTAGTCGGCAAAGCGTCGGTTGTTGCGATCATTTCCGCATGTTTACACAGAACTAAGGTTTAGCCATGTTCTCAATAACCGTGGAGGGCACCGAGGTGCCTAGAATTTGGCGCAGTGCTTCTTCCAATATCTCATCCCTTCCTGCACGGATTCCTGCGATTGTTGGCTCTATGTGCACATCGGGCCGTATGCCTACGCGCTGGGTCGGTTCTTTATTTGGATAGAACACACCGATTCCACTGATGGTGCTTCGTAGTCCGCCGGGCAAAGGAACAAAGGATACATTGCCATCGGCACCAGCGGTCGAGCTCCCAACGACGATTGCTCCGTGAGCCGCGCGAAAGGCCATTGCGGTGTATTCGGCTTGGCTTATCGATCTTTCGTCCACAAGGATCGCTATTTTCCCGGAGTAATGCGGTTCCTCGGGGGTCAGTGAAATCGGGCTCGTCCAGTGAAATGTGCCTGGGTTGGAGAAATCGCACTTTGTGAATCGCGCAAAAGGAGTTTCGACATTCACAAGAAGGGAGCCCAGCGCAAAAACCACGAACTCCGAAGGATAATTGCGGATGTCGATGATCATTCCCTTGGTCCCACCTGCTTGTTCAACGTATTTCGGAGCGTCGCCGGCCTTGATCGAAGAGAGCTTCAAATAGGCGACATCTTTCGAGAGGAGCCGGAACGTGGGCCCTGGTAGGTCATGCGTGGGAGCCTTCAAATTTTCCGACGCGACTCTTGTGACTTTGAGCGTCACTTCTTTATTTCCACGCCGCACACCTACGCTGGATTCGCCGCATTCGCCTTTGGTCATGAACTGTCCAATGAAGAACAACTTGAAAGGCTCGTTCGAGGCACCGTAGTATGGCGCCCAGCCTTCGATCAGCTTGTTGATTGGGACGTTATCGAAGCTGGTGATCACGTCCCCGATTTCCAGTTCTGTGCGATCTTTTTCCGCTGTAGTAGAAATTTGGCTGATCACGGGGAAGTTTTCAACGAAGAGGACGTTTATGGGGAGTCTGCAGTTGCCTACCGGAGGGTACAAAGAACTCGATAGGCTGGCGTGACCATCGTGGACCTTGGCTACTAGTGCAATCAACTGACGCTGATACGTTTCGGAGTCTTTTGCCAAGGCCATTCGCGGAACGAACTCAGTAAGGGCTGCGCTCCAGTCCCCACCTATCACATCCCTGTAGGGATACCAATATTCGATGATATTCCAGTAACGGTAAAGGGCGAGGAGTTGGAATCCGGCGTCAGGAAATTTCAAATGTTCGTATGCGAGTTCCTCATCCAAGATGGGATTGCCAGCGGGAGCTCCTGACACATAGAACTGTTGATCGGCGACTCGGTTAGCATAGATCATCTGTAGACATTGACTGAGCACATCTCCGAGCAACTGTTTGTCCCCAATCCACGCTACGTCGGAACGCAAGGAAATGTCGTCTGTGTCCGGTCCCACACACCGTTTGCATGGGGCCACAGGGCCCAAGCTGGTAACCCATTTCACCAGCGCCGCGTTCGCGGTAGCGCGGTCTGTAGCTGCAAGAATTTGAGGCATAATTCGGAAGAGTTCGTAATCCCATTGTGTTTGTCCCGCTGTGACTTTCGGATGGTGATACTTCAGGAACCCCCATACCCTACCCAACGTGGCGAGATTCTCGATCTGACCCTTTGAGAGTTTCTCCGGTGCCTTTATGCCCGAGCCAGCGTCGAACTGATGGTCAATATCGAGGGCCGCGGTTGCATTAGCTCCAGATTGACCACTCGATTTTTCCAGCTTGCCCTGTCGCGCCTCGCAAATAAGCGACAGCATTGCACAGAGCAACGCAAGGAGGGACCGTGTCATCGCTAGATCATAGCTTCGACCCGCGCTTTTTTGTTAGTGCCTGGGAATTCGCGTTACCGTAAAGGTAGCTCATAGTACTCCACCGCGCGTGATTTTTAGTCTTTCACAACCTGCCGTTCCAGCACCGTCGCCGTTTGATCGTTACCGAAGTCCACTTGATATTTGAGACCATCAGTCGTGTCGAGGATTGCTTTGATAACGGCGTCTACGATCTTTCCCGCCGTGCATGCTGACGCGGATGTGGTCACCGACTTTGGGCTGTTTACTGGGCATGCGCCGAGGATATCACGACACCCAGTCTGGTCAGGTTCAAGGAGTTCTCATGCTATGAAGGAGAACTAAGAGAACCTCCTCAAGCAACCATTCGTCTGGATTGTTCAATCTCACTGCGCATCGGCAAAGCGGTTGTCCTCAGTCATTTGGACTGCCATAAAGTTTAGAGCTTTGTGGTCACGTACGAAAAATAGGGAGGAATCTATGCATTCGATAGGCGTTCTTCGTGTTGCTGCTCTCAGTCTGGCTTGCCTGTTCGGCACGACAGCCGTTCGTACTCAGAATGCCGCATCAGGGGCAGTCGGTTCAAAAATCGGCGTCGTCAACGTACTACAAGCAATCAGTTCAACCGCCGAAGGGAAGCAGGCATCAACCGAACTCCAACAGCAATTTGCACCACGGCAACAAGAGTTGGAAACGCTAGACAAGCGGGTTAATGATTTGCAACAACGGTTGAACACGGGGCAGGCTACGCTCAGCGATGAAGAACGCGCCCGCTTGAATGCTCAAGGCACCCGCTTGGCGCAGCGACTGGACCGCAAGAAAAACGAGTTTCAGGAAGACGTCAACACGGCTCAAAGGGACGTCGTGAATAGCATCGGGCACAAAATGATGGATGTCCTTAATCGCTACGCGCAAGAGAACAGTTACGTGGCAGTCTTTGATTCATCAGCTCAAAATTCTCCAATTTTGTATGCCTCAAAGAACATCGACCTCACTCAGGACATCATTCGTCTCTATGACCAAGCTTATCCAGTGAAGGGGACCAGTTCAGTGCCCCCCGCGAACAAGCCTGCTCCCACACCGAAGCCGACTACGCCGCCTGCGCCCAAACCACAGTAACCAAATGCTTGCAGCCAAACGGCTCGCTGTTCGGGGAAAATTCGAACGAGGGTTTCTTTTGGCGGGGCATCGTTATCTCAATTCCACCTAAAATGAATCCTGTGAGAAAGATATTGTGAGGGACCAACCAACACCCTGAACTGTTTTATATGTCTGCGGGGGTTGGCGTGGCTGGTTTGCTGACCGTCCTTATGAACGAATGTAAGATTGCCCGTGAATCCGGCTTCATCGAGAGCTAGTATGAACTTGTGGCCACGAAAGTGAAATCTTGCACCGAGTATGAAGTCATTTTTCTGGTCAGAGAAAGTGATTACGTTGACCCTGTCTTCGGAATCGATCCTCTCCCCTACTTCACCTGAGTTGTACACCCCGCCATTGTGAGCAAACCTGCGTCGACCGTAGGCGATCTCTACCAGATCGGGAGATGGTTCTCCGGGGGTGCTTGACTTCGGCCCAATCTTCTGTCCTCTGCCTACAGCAACGTTAATCAGCGTTTTCAAAAACCATCGCTCCAACCTAATGCCATCAATCTCCAAATGCTCGACGGCCCACCGCCTCTCCTTCATCTTTTCTCTGACGTTAGTCAAGCGAACAGACTCTCGGAACACTTTGAATGCTGCTATAGCGGCTTCATCAACAGGAGAAAGTGCGGTGTTATGGCGCCTGCACAGAATGTTCTTGGTCAGATTGTTTATTCCGATGGCCTTAGGTTCTTCCTTGCACCAATCAAGACCCTGCACCATGACCATATCATTGAGGAACAATCCCTTGCTGATGATGTGCTCCCCTGACAGTGTGTCGGAACAATCTCCAAGGCTCTCAGCCCAACATTTTCTGTTAGCCATCTTCTTAACTTAATTCCAGGTTTGACCGGGATTGTAGCATCGGTAGAGCGCATCAGCATATACCGACGGAGACGGCGAAAGTGATAGACTCCGCTTAAAGCGTGCTTTGGAATGGGGGCGATGATGAAACACTTCATTAGCATCGCGGCGCTCGTCTCGACCTTTTGTTTCGCCACCGCAACACTTGCAGTGGGCAGCCCTCGTCTAACCGTCAGCGGAAAGGTTATTGACTCTGTCGGTCAACCATTAGGCAACGCCACAGTAATGGTCTACCACGCGGGCGTGAAGATTGGATACAGCACGTTCTGCCCCAGTTGTTATGAAGATTGCGGCAAGCGTACTAGAACAGATGCGGCTGGATTTTATACGTTCACAAAGCTTAACTCGGACCTCTGGTTTGAGTTGCTAATAGTTCGCGACCGATATGCACCTGCGTTCGTCAAAGTTGCTGATTCAACGAACGGTATGGCCCCTACAGCAGTTCTCACCCTTCGTACTCCCATCACAGACCCGGCCACAGTAGTGAAGGGCCGCGTGATTGATGCAGCGGGAAATGCGGTACCAGATGCCGTCGTGAACTCGGTAGGAGTAGAGGTTGATAAAGGATCATTGTTTGGCACGATTGCGGGGCTCGACCCTCTTGCGGTCACCAACGACAACGGGGAGTTCGAGCTTGTCTACGCAAAACCAGCGAAGAGAATGCTGCTTTCGGTCGAAGCTCGCACCCTTGCACCCAAGTTCGCCGCGTTGGATATTGGGCCGGAACGTCAAACCATTGAGTTGGCGAGAGGAGCTACAATCCGGGGGCGTTTGATGCAAGATGGTAAGCCGGTTGGAAATGCCGAAATTGGTTTAATTGGCCAACGACGTGGCGGTTTTGGACCGCAGCTAACAATCATAGGAACTCCCTATTCCGAGCTGCGCGTCGGTACGCAGGAAGATGGCTCGTTTACGCTCAGCAATGTACCAGTCCAAACGAATTGGTACATTTACGCTAAGATGGACTCCGTTGCGAGTCGGGGGGCGACGGAACCCAAAGCATGTGCAACCACACGGCCCGAGGAAACCGTCAATGTGGGCGAAATCCAGTTGCGACCCGGCTATCACCTTGAGGGAAAAGTGCTGCTCAGCGACGGCAAATCCGTCCCTGAGGGAATGCGCGTAATTATCACGTCCGAGCGCGTGCCCGACAATCAAACGGCGATTCTCGACAAGAGTGGTCACTTTGACTTTCCCGGTTTGCCACAGGGAATCTATTCAATTAGTCCGGCTGTCACAGGCTATAGTCTTCCAGACGGCCAATCTGAAGTTGAGATTTCTGTCGAGCGAAATTTGAATGATTTCGTTATCTCGCTAAACCCCACAACCCCACCTGCGCGCTGAAGAGACTCCCGGCGTACGGGCGATGGCACCGGGCCGGACCTGGTATCGTTCGGGACAGCGAGCGCGGGCATCACCTCCACAGCGTGTAGACCTGCCTAAACCCGTTTCCGTTTCATTGCTTGAATTTGGCAGAACTCCCTCCACGAGGTTGCAGCGAGCAAATAGAACTGCTCGTCACCCGCGGGGTGTTGTCTAACGTAGCGCTCAGCAAGCAAATTGTTTTGCGCGCACATAGCTTTTCCACTCTTTTTCAAGGAGACCTGACTGAGGAACCGGCACCTCGTACGTCGAGTTATACTCAGTTTGGTAGCGCTCGCCTATGGCTTTGTTGATCTCGACTCCGAGGACTGCCATGTCGTTCGTCGAGCACTGCTCGATGATGCCCAGGACTTGCGGAAACGCGAATGCCAATTCATCTCCGATGCTGCATACAGCAGCGGCTTTTATCGACTCGATCATCTCAATGTCGCTTTTCATTTTTTCTTCAGGTAGTTAGGGAGTTGTCCAAGACCTGACACCTGAATCACCTGCTCTGTAGTATTGTCAACGACTACGAATTCTCCGTTTGACGGATTTACATATTCGGTGGCAGGCTGCCAGTGTCTCTTTAGTGGTGTCGTATACTGTGCCTCCTTCAATAGCTTGTTTAATTGTGTCCCGAATTTGTGCTTCGGTCCATCTCGACCCAAGAGCGCGGAACTGGCTCCGGAAAGTTGAACCAGACAACTTCCAGCAGGCTGAGGCTACCTTCCGCGTAGTGCAGAAGCACACTTACCACATCGTCTCGTCCGTCGAACCTTATTGCCAAAGACATCCGACCGACTAGTCCCTGGTGGCCCACAAGCCTGGGGTTCTGTGCTATAGGTGGTTCTTCCAGCACCACGGAGCGACATCCGCATGTGCACTCCGCGGTAACGTAAAGTTCCGGAATCTGAACGTCCGCCCACTGTGGGTTGGACAAGACGAATGCACGGACCCACTCGAACTCCTCTGGAGTTAAGGGTCTCCGCGGAATGTTCACAAAGCAGCTGTGGTGTGTTATTTCCCGGCCCTCGCGTTATCGATGATTTTGGCCTTCAAAATTATGCCACCCAAGTACGTAAGAAAAACTGAAACTGTGACCGCTCTCTTGCAGAAATAGACTTATCGGTTTATCAGGGTCGAAAGGACTATGGTCGAAATCACAGCCAACCTGAAAACAAAGGGCTTGATGCTGCGACTGGGCCATTGTTACAACTGCACGGCTTTCATGCAGTTTCGCGGGCCGCAGGCCCTAAAGGACAGGTGGGGCAGCCAATGAGACTCCCCGCGTGCCGGGCGCTGGCACCGGGTCATTTTCTTGACGGGGAAGCACTGTGAGGACTTTTCCGGTAACCTCATCGTTAACCGGGAACTGCACTACTTTCCTCTTTAAGCAGCCCTACTGGAAGAGCGACGGAACGAGGTCGATCTACACTCTCGGACGATTATCCCGCCGATGACAATCATGATTGAATTGCACAAAAAGAGAAACATGTTACGCGGTAGAAGTGAGACATCGAGCTGATGTCTGGCAACCACCAGCCAAGACATCACCCCAGCCAGTACGACAGAGACGAGCCCAAGCGCCATCGTCACTAACATTTCTCGCCCTTTTACCGCCGCTGCAACGAGACAACCAATGACAAGCGACACAAGAAGATGGCCTGTCAGGATAGCTGTGTTCAACCACTGGATGTAGGCGTACCACTGCGCCGAGGTGCGGTAGGGGGTGACATGGTGCTCATACAAGTGAATGCTTCGCTCGATCAACCGTTCCGGCAACGATAAGCCAAAATACAGGAGTAAGAGACCCCCAAGCACGGCCAAGACACTCAACCACGGCGCGGCCCGGAACCCGGTGCCAATAAGGCGCACAACGGTTTTCGTGGATTGCCTCCGGTACCACTGTCGCGCGGAAGCCACTCCCAACGTTTCCGCCAGGCTCGAAAATTCTTCCAGGAGGTCTCCGAGAATTGACTCCGCGTGTTCCTCTGGTGCGAAAAGTTCGAGAAGCCAGACACCAAGAAATGGTGGCTTAACGACGGGTGCGTGAGACCTCACGAATACCTCCCGGCCAATTCGAGACCTTGCATCATTCTCTGAACTGCGCGATGTGTTCTATTTAACGCTAACGTCCCCTTGGCAGTGACGTGAAAGAAACGCTTCGCACGTCCGCCACGCTCCGGTGTGGGTTCGCCAATTTGGGATTTGACGTAACCCTTCGCTTCCAGACGATCAAGCGTGGCATATATCGCGCCTATCGAAACCTCTCGGTCAATCCTCTTTTCAATTTCCTGCCTGACAGTCACCCCATACGCACTTTCACCAAGACGTAAAAGGGCAAGGATAACAATGTGCTCAAATTCTCCGAGATAATCGCGTTCAGGCATTAGATATACAATATAGAATAAATATCATTCGATCAAGGCCTGATTTGTCGTGCCGGGTGATCGGAAACTTGGGTACCGGGGCCCATCGGAGCCTGTGACTTCTCGTCCGTGCTTCGTCAATTCTAGTCTTTCACAACCTGCCGTTCCGAGATCGTCGCCGTTTGATCTTTCCCGAAATCAACTTGGTACTTTAAACCATCGGTGGTGTCGAGTACTGCTTTGATTACGGCGCGCCCACGATTTTGCCGCCGTCATGGAGACGCGGATGAGGAGTGCTTTCATGCCACTAAGTTTTGCTATCCAGACTATCCATTAGGGCTGACGCTTTTTCTTGCATAGTCCGGCGAAGATCATCATCGAGGCACATTTCATTGAGTCGAGCGGCAAACCCCGTTCCTAATCCCGATTCGCTCGCCAGTGCGATAACTGAGAGAATAATTTTCCTCGTTATTTCTCTAAGCTCATTAATTTGTTCTTGTGCCCTGATTTCCTTGAGTCTCGCTTTCGCACCATGAACCACCTTTGATCGTAGCCCATAGAATTCCCTGATTTTCTGAAACAGGTGCTTACGAGACATTGCATCTGGTCCCAGCAAATTAGCGACCCGTTGCGCAAGCTTGAATGCAATTCCTTCCTCTTCAGGTACCAACAGCGATTCGAGCGCGATCATTAGGTCGATGACATCGCCGTGTTGTGCTGTTTCCTTGCAATATCGACCGACGGCAAGAATGATTTCAGGATTGTCGTCGATGGTTTTATCGGCTTCGTAAAACCGAATCAGAAAAATCAGGAACTTGTCTAACTCTGACGAATTAAATTCGTACAATGGCGTATATTGCTCCATTGCCTGATAGTCCACAGTCATGTCAGTGCACCGCACCATGAAACCAGCGGGTACTGGACTGGGAAAATAGAAAAATGAGTCTCCGACAACCAACCTTCCTCGCTTGTATAATTGGAACGCACGAATGAGCCTGACAAGACTATACATGACATAGAACATGGTTGGAGTTGTGCCTGCGTGCGACCTGACAAGATCGTCCTGATTTAGTTCGAAAATGCGGTCGGCACTCATCGCAGACAATTCCGCAGCCAAGGCTATGAAGTTTTTAAAAGGGATTGACCTTCGCTCCCAGAGTAGACACTGAGGTTTATGCAGGCGCAAATGTCCGATGAAGTTCTCGTATTTGCTCAGGAATTCTAACTGCCCTTCAGAAAATCGAGTGATACTTACTCCGTTGCTTAGGTCAATCTCGTCTGCGTCTGTCACAAGGCAGTAGAGCGGCGTAACGCTCACGAAGGCCACAGTCTCCGCCAAATTTAGCGCTTCATCATCCAAAGTATTCGAAACCTAATTAGTGTAAATGCCGCTAGACGACCCGGAATACGAATCGAAGACGTGCATGTACACTTGTTCACACTTCTGTTCATAAAGCTGCGGCGTGTACGCCCTGGGCAGGCGATCCAAAACGGTCTCGACTGTGTAGCGCACCGCCGCTCTCGTCGTTTGCCGCTTCTTCCAATCCAAGACTAGCTTTTCCTTCTTGAGCGTTTCGAGTAACTCCCGGGCGACCTTTTTCACCTCGATCTCCTCGGCCTTGCTAAGTTTCATCTCCGGCTTGGTCAGCAGATCGAAGATCACCAGCTCCTCTTCGGTCAACCGCTCCGCAATCCCCCGCTTCTCTTCATCCGAGAGCCGCTTCGTGAACGCCATCAGACGGTCGAACAAAGTTTCCAGATTCGATGCCCCGGAGTTGTATTCGTCGATCATCTTCTGAAACTCTTCCAAGAAATTCATTCTAGTACGGTTCATCCTGACCATCTGGACGAGCTTTTGAGCGATCTTCCCTCGAAGCTTTTGCATCTCGATGGGTTTTCTGCCCCGTTCAAACTTCGCCTTCAACGCCTCGAAGTCGATCTGGCTCAAATCGACGTAGTTCTGTGCCGTTGCCGATGGCCGGATTACATAGCCCTCAGTCGAAACGGACCTATCCAGAAGCTGCTCTACGTCCTCCATTACTTCGGCGATATCAGCGGGAGGAATCTCAGAGCGAATCTTCTCAGCGATCACTGAAATTACCTTGCGGATCGATCCGAACTCATTCGCCGCCGGGTCGGGCAACAAAGACTTAAAGAGCTTCTCAACGTAGCCCGCCGACTCCATAAACCTGCGCCTGGTTTTATCGTCGATGACGAACGTCGCCACGGCGTCATCCTTCAGTTTTTCTCGCTCAAATCCCGACGCCGCTTGGATCGCTTCCAGGTCAACCCCTCGGTCCCGACAGAACCCTGTCGTTTCTCGAATGGCCTCACGGAGCAGCTTGACGAGTTCCAACTTGTCCTTGATCGGCAACTCGCCCGCCTTGGCTCCGCCTTGCGTGGCTCCGTAAATCGCTAGTGCCTTTTGAAGGTTACGGAAAATTCCGACGTAGTCCACGATCAGGCCGTTTTGCTTGTCCCTCCAGACTCGATTCGCCCGTGCAATAGTCTGCATCAGTGTGTGGTTCTTCATCGGCTTGTCCAGGTACATCGTGGAACAAGAAGGCACATCGAAGCCGGTGATCCACATCGCACATACAAACACGATTCGCAGGGGATCGTCAGATTTCTTGAACTTCGTTTCTAAGTCTTCCTTAACCATCCGCTTGCGATGCGTGGCAATGTCCAGACCCTTTTTCTTGAATTCCTCAATCTCGTTCTGTGAAGGCGACACCACTACCGCCATATCGGTCTGCTGGAAGAATTTGAGCCGCTTTTCCAGCTCGGGCTTGTCCGCCACATCAGCGGTCTCCATTTCCTTCTGTAAACGAGCGATGGCAGCCTTCCAGTGCCGCTGGACTCGGTCGAACATCTTGACAGTTGTTGCCTTGTCGATGGAGATGACCATCGCCTTCGCCAAGACGCCCCGTCCCATGAAATGAGCCACGATATCTTCTGCGATTCGCTCCAAACGCTCGTCCCGGGTGATGAGCTGATACTCTCGTGCGAACTCCCGCTCCAATTTTCTTTGCTGATCTTCGTCGAGTTCTGCCGAGTCGATGATTTCGGCCATATCCTCCGTTAGGTTCAAATTCGTGAGCTGAAGCTCGGGAATTCGGTTCTCGTAATACAGGGGAACCGTGTTCCCGTCATCAACCGACTCCTTGAAGTTGTAAATCGAGACGTAATCACCGAAAACCTGTTTGGTCCGTTCTTCACCGGCCATCAATGGCGTGCCCGTGAAGCCGATGAATGCTGCTCTCGGGAGGGCATTGCGCATGTTTAATGCGAACTGGTCGTATTGACTGCGGTGTGCTTCGTCCGTGATGACGATGATGTCCGACCTATCCGATAACTTCGGATATGTCTCACCCACATCGGTCCGGAACTTCTGGATCAACGTGAATAGGTATCGATGGTCTTCCTTATTTAGCAGTGTCTTCAGATGGTCGGCACTCTGCGCCCGGACGCTCTTCTCATCCTCCAAAACCGCTCCAGTCGAGGCAAAGTTTCGGTAGATTTGGCCATCGAGGTCATCACGATCAGTAACAATCAGGAAGGTCCAGTTGCCGGGCAGCTTTCGCAAGACCTTCTGCGAAAAGAAGACCATCGAAAAACTCTTGCCAGACCCCTGCGTGTGCCAGAACACGCCGAGCTTGCCTTGGTTCTCTTTGATCTGTTCGGTAGTTTCTATCGTCACTTAATTGCCCGACTGTCCAATCACTTGGGATAGCTCCCAATTCGGAGTGCGCCATCCTGACTTTCTCGTGGCCGGGGAAGCGGAAGTTTACGAACCACTCTCGGTAGAGCATCTGCGCCATCTCTTCCAAAATCTTTATGCGTCGGCTGTTGTTTTCGATTAGGTCGTCATAGGCGGAGAGAGTAGACGCTATCCTCTCCTGAGTTGCCAACGGCGGAAGAATGATAGGAAAGGCACGCAAGTCTTTCAGCAATAGGTTCTTTTGGGCTGTACCGCCAGCAAAGTCTGAGAGGCGTCTATTCTCGGCAAGCAATGTGTAATACAAGAAGCGAGGTTCGACCACTGACTGCTTCGGTTTTAGGATCGCGACACTCTTTTGAAATGTCGTCCTCAAGGTGCGGTCGTCAGCAGGTGCAAGGGCCATCCTTCCGATAGTTCCGCTGTTGGTAAAAAGAATGTCGAGTGGTTCAAGCCTTGTGCGCTTATGGGTGTCATCAAAGTCTGACGGTGTGATTTGGCGGGCGTTTTCGTAAGCCAACCGGCCATCAAGAATATCTTTCGCACTTAAGAAGTAGAACCCCGAATCCGATTGATTTTCGCAGTCACCGTGTTTCCCGTCTGTGATCTGATCACAGACATCCGAAAGCTTAAAAGTTGGCCATTTTACCTTCATCACGATTCAAAGATTCTCGTCAGATTATTCGAGACGAACTCTTCAAGCTTGTGCGACTCGATATTTAGCGCCTCGAACTCTTCAGCAAGCGATTCAATTCGTTCTTGGAAGGATGTGTCGCTAACTTCACTCTCCGCAGCGATTCCCACATACCGTCCAGGGTTTAGGCTCCAACCTTGGGTTTCTATCTGACCGATACTGGATACTTGGCAAAGTCCCGGAAGATCGATGTACTTGCCTTTTGGGAAATGTTCTTTTATCAATTGCTGACTTCCTGCCTCGGTTTCGACATTCTCATCCCGGTGGAGCCTCACAATATTGGAGATGAACTCGATCTGCACGGGCGTGAAATCCCTATGCGCCCGGTCGATTTGCCTGAAGATATGTCGCGCATCAATAAATAAGACCTGATCTTTTCTTTTGGTTTTTGCTTTTCCTCTGTCCAAGAACCAGAGCGTGCACGGCAGTGTGACTGTATAAAAGAAATTTGGTCCGATGGATACCACCACGTCCATGGCGTGTGATTGAAGCAACTGTTTTCTGATTTCGAGTTCCGACCCGCGTGCATCTCCCGCCGAGTTCGCCATAACGAACCCGGCCCGGCCCGTCGCATTCAATGCGCTGTAGAAAACCTGAATCCAAAGGTAGTTCGCGTTGTCCGCTTTAGGTAACTCAAACGGATACCGAGGATCATTCTTGATGCGCTCCTTGTCCACTTTGTCTACATTGAACGGCGGATTTGCCATCACAAAGTCGAATTTGCCAACGCTCTTGTGTGGGTCTTCGTAATAGGTATTGGACTGACGGATGTCACCGGACAATCCGTGGACGGCCAGGTTCATCTTGCAAAGTCTAATTGTCTCAGCGACCTTTTCCTGACCGTAGATCGAGATTTCATGCACGCTCTTCTTGTGATGCTCGACGAATGCAGCAGATTGGACGAACATGCCGCCTGATCCGCAAGCCGGGTCGAAGATGCGCCCGTGATACGGCTCGATGATCTCTACAATTAATTTGACGATGCTGATCGGCGTGAAGAACTCGCCGCCTTTCTGGCCTTCGGCCATAGCGAACTTGCCCAAAAAGTATTCGTATATCTTGCCGAAAACGTCGCCTTCGTTGATCGGGATCGCCGAGAAATTCTTGAGAAGCGAAACCAATAAGCTCTTTTCCAGGTTGTTGTACGTCTTCGGGAGTACATCCTTCAAATCCTCGTTCTCTGCCTCGATGGATTTCATGGCCTCGTTGATGGCCTTGCCGATGTCGGCTCCCTCAGGCAGATTCAGCAGGGTTGCGAATCGGGCCTTTTCCGGTATGTAGAGCACACCCTGCGCCTGATAGTCGGTCTTCCCGATCTTCCGGCGACCGCTTCCCCCAGCCGCGAGCTTCTTCTCTGCCTCTATGAACTTACTGTCCGCATAACGCAGAAAGATCAGTCCCAGAACGGGCACCGAATATTCCGATGATTTGAGTTTGGAATTCGCCCTGAGTTCGTCGGCGGCTTCCCACAGACGCTTTTCGACTTCAGTATGGTTGGCTGGCATGCTCTGCTTTCCAGGAGTAAATTGATTAGACCGACAAGAGTTTATTTCGCTTCCGAGGCTTTCTGCAAGGATCGCATAAGCGAGTTTGCTCAAATTGTGATGGCGAAGCATTTGCCTGAACTGAGACCGAGGGATAAAAATATCTCTATACCGCCGTATACATTTCTGCCGCTGTGCGAGCGGGCGAGATCAGCCAGACTTCTTCGTCGCAGAGAAATGCGCGTGAATCACTCTGGCAACCACTTCTGAATCCTCGTGCGCGACTAAGGCGCGCTCAAAGTATCCGGAGCGTAAGCGCAAATCAATTGGGGTCGGCGTGGTTCGAATCAAGGCCTAGACTGCAGAGGAATGGGAATTCTTCGCCTGCGCCGAAGCCGCTAGGAACCGGAGAACGGAGGAACTGGTACGTGCCTGGTTTGTCGCGAAATCGTAGAAGTAAAGTAGTACTTCACATTGACGGGAATGGCGTTAACCCGGCTCTAAGTGCGAGAACGCAAGTGTCTCCCGATTGGCCTTGATCTTGGCATATTTATTCTATATTGTATAGATAATGAGCAGTCGCGATTATCTCGGAGAATTCGAGCACATTGTTCTTTTGGCACTGATGCGGCTTGGTGATCATGCTTATGGCGTCACTGTGCGTCAGGAAATCTCCACATGCATCGATCGAGACGTGTCGGTTGGCGCAATTTACGCAACGCTGAATAGGCTTGAAGCAAAAGCTTACGTCACATCAAGCATGGGCGAACCAACAGCCAAGCGGGGTGGCCGGCCGAAACGGTTTTTTCGCTTGACGGCAAAGGGTATGTCCGCCTTAGAGCGCGCACGCCGAGCGCTCCTAACCATGTCAAAGGGACTCAAACTCGTCGGGAGGTACGTATGAACTCACCTAATTATCAGCCGCCCGGAGTCGCCATTTGGCTGGTCGATCTGCTCATTCCCGAGGCACAGAAAGAGTCAGTGAAAGGTGACCTCTTAGAGGAGTTTTCGGACTTGGCGACAAAGTTTGGCGAATCTTCCGCTCGCAGTTGGTATTGGAGACACAGCACGAAAACCATCGCTCGCCTTATGTTTAGGACGCCATGGGTGGTCGCCAATGCAGTCTTTGGAGCTTACTTTGCGGTAATAGCGTTCGTGGGATTTTTCGCAGTTCAACGGCTGAATATTGGCGCGCACGTTCCTCCGACAGATGTGGCGACCGATTTACTGATTTTGTCCAGCGTGGGCACGCTGATGCTGCTAACGGCAAGCGTTATTGTGGCTATGCTTGCGAAGGGGAAAGAAGAGATGGCGACCGCTCTGTTTGCCTTCACTTTTCTGCTGGTTATGGTAACGGCGGACGTGATCGTACACCGTCACGCGTTTTTGCTTGCGCATCCTATCTTTTTGATCGGGAATACTGTCCTTGTTGCCGCTGTTGGTGTGATCGTCCGGAAGAGGCGGTTAAAGGCGAACGTCGACAGCTAGGTGGGTACTATGAGCCACTTGTCCGATTTCGCCTGCGGGATCTATTCATACCGCAGCGCGACCAGCGGGTCCACTTCGGTAGCCTTGCGTGCGGGTAGATAGCAGGCGGCCAGTCCCGCTGCCATCATCAACGCGGTGACTATTCCAAACGTCCAAGGGTCAGTCACCGAAACACCCCAAATCTGGTTACCCAAAAATCGTGTAAGCCCAAAACTTGCGGACAAGCCGAAGCAAATCCCCACGGCCACCAACACGAATCCTCTGCGCAGCACCATCCCGACAATTTCGTACTGCTGCGCGCCCAACGCCATGCGCACGCCAATCTCCTGAGTCCGCAGCGGCACCGTATATGCCATCACGCTGAACACACCAACCACCACGAGAAGCAAGCTGATACTCGCGAGCGGCGGAGCGATCGACAAGCCGAACTCGGGCGTCGCGTAAGTAAGCTTTTGGAAAAAATCCGTGAGCGGACTACACAAGCCAATAATTTCGTCGCGATCCACGGACCACACTTCCTGCTGTACGGCGTGCCTCAGAGAAGCCGGGCCCACGGTGGTCTTTAATAACAGGCTGAATCCGCCGCGAACGGTATATGGAACGAAAATGATAGGTATGGGTTTAGGCGACTGCGACAAGTGCCTGGGCCCAACTTCCCTCGTAAAGAGGGAGCGGAGGACGCTAATCAGGTAGCCGCGCCTAATGAATCGAGAACACCCAACTTGCACCGAGCGAAAACCGCTCACACAAGAGTGCGGATGGAAGGGTGGCGACAGAGGCGGCTTGGCTGAACGGGAAAAAGAGAGAAGAACTCATGGAAAGAGCAAAACACTCTTGACAGGGGGCGGCCTTCTCATGGAAGGC